>ENA-ORXD01000319-ORXD01000319.1-sediment-metagenome-genome-assembly--contig:-NODE-319-length-67510-cov-9.580117_pt1 | contig 67510 bp, 59 predicted proteins | sample MGYA00237862_ERZ511471 | MGnify/ENA metagenome assembly ERZ511471
TTTACGCCTTCTTTCTCGAAGACATCGTGGATGTCGAACGTTCCGATCATGCCGGTGGGTGCCGATCCCCCGGGATCCTGCTCCTCCGCCGGGGTATCCGTCCCCTCCTCCCGGACGGCATCATCGCCCGGATGCCGCTTTTCCTCTTTTTTCGTATCGTTGGCCATCGCCGTTCCCCCCCTTTCATCATTCTCGCGTGCAACGAGACATATTATCCGCCTTATGCGGGGGAATGACAATGCCGATTTGAAGGGGTGTGAGAAGAGAGCCAGTTGCACCATCATCTTTAAAGAATCGGAAGTGAATCTTCCACGACCTTTTGTGCCAGATTGTAAACCTTCCATTTCGCTTGGAGTCGCTGGCGAATTTTCGTCCACGAGTCTTGGCTCCGCACAAGCGTGGATACCTCACCGCCCGCATCGATTGCGTCTTGCATGGCTTCTACATACCATTCGAGTGCGATACTCGCATAGTTTTTTAGGCGTTTTTCAGTGGCCTTGCTGACGGCGACCTCGCCCTTCAGTTTATTTAGAAACGTCTTGCCGTTCCGTTCATGAAGAATAATGGCCATTGCTGCAACCACAAAAAACTTCGCGCCACGCTTCAGGATTGCGACACGCTCTTCAACTTTTTCCTGAACCGCCTCCTCCAGTTCGTTTTTGACTAGGTCGGCCGCCACTGAAGCGGCTTGCCAAACCAGAACGACCTCCTCGGGTCTGATTTGATCCGGAAACACCTCGTCGTAATGCGCCGAGAAAATGCGGCCTTTGTCCTTGTAAGCAATTGCGGGCAAACCACGGAAGGCGGCAAGATACTGAGCTGACAGATCAAGTGGGATTGAGCACAGCGGGCCAGAGTGGCTACGTCGAAATTTGTTACGGTCGGCCGATGAGAGTTGACGTGTTTCTCCCTTTCGAAGAATGTAAAAAAAAGGTTGGGGCAGGGACGCCAACTCCTTCTTGAGACGTTTCTGCAGTTTGTCTTGTGCACTCAGATCCCACACACGGATAGGATTCTGCGAGTTAGTGTAACGGATTATATTATCGATGGCTCGCTCGGGAGATGCAATGAAGCGAGCCAACACGCGGACCTCGCGGGCGGCGGTAGCAGGGGAATTACCGATAGACACCGTCGTCTGGCACCCGTTGACAATGCTAAAGTTCGTGAGCGTCAAAACATCTTTGTCTAAGTCATAGGTGTCGCAGACGAACGTAACGCCATTGTTGTATGCCCAAAAGTTTGGTCTGTCGCTATCGGAGTCAATCGTGTCTCGAATACCCGCGTTCACGCCTCCCTTTCTGGCACCGAGGAAAAGGCGCACGTTTCGGTCGAAGAGGCGATCACCGTGAGTTACATACAGATCATGAAGCTGTTTACCGCTGACCGTGGTGACCAGTGCTTTACCGAAGCCACCATTTTCTTCGAAAGAAAGATCATGATTGCAGGCAAGTGTCGTAGTACCGATCCGTGTGGCTTGGTCAATGCGTTCGCTGTGCTCTGCTGCGAGATTTGGGAGATGTACTACGCGACAGGAACGCGATGGGACATTCCCAGCCTCGGTAACATTGAATTGCCGTGTGGTATCTTCCACGTCCTTGTGAGGTGGTCCGCAGTATACGTATAGATACTCCACCGAGAACCCTCGCCCTATCGCATCGCAGTAATCTTGAGCTGCGTCAGCAATGTCTTTTCGCCCGTCTCGGGCGAGCGATTCGGGATCCCTTAGCCAGTCGGTGGCGTGGATCAATGAAAGGAGTTCAGCTTTTTTGCCCTTATACTGACCCTTCGCATTAAACTTTAGCTGACCGACGAGAACTCGCTCGGACTCCTGATCAATAAAGAAAAAGTCGATGTCCTTGTCATTGCCGCCATCGTATGAAACAGCTTCGTAAGCTTCGTCCTCCTGAAGCCCAAGGCTATCGATCGCGTACCACATCCCAAAGGCTTTGCCCTCACTGAGCGAGTAGTCCTCTCTGTATCGTTGGACCTCTTGGCCTAGGTACTGTAGAAATTTATCTTGCGCCATTTGGATTTTCCCCCCAAGATACAATGTTTGTTTATATGCAAACGTAATATAGGTAATATGGGGATATTTCCCGTATTTTATGTTGTCTGTTTTTAATTAGGAACTACCTCCCCCCGGAATGCAGTTAAAACCATACACCCTGGAAATCTTTTGTCAAGGGATTTTCAATAGTTGAGGATCTGCAGCGGTGGCAGGGATTTCCGGTGGGCCAACGATGTGTCATTTATCATTTGCAATACCGACCGTCCGCGTTATACTGGCCGCCCCGGCGCGCGTTTCAGAGGGAGAGAATTCTTATGATCGAGACAAGGACATTCGGCGACATCGTCCGGATACGCATGAGCCGCGAGCTGGGCGGCGCTCCCCTCTTCTGGGTGGCCGCCTATCTCGTCGACGGCCTCCTGATCGACACGGGGTGCAGCTACACGGCGGAGGAACTGGTGTCCTCCCTGGAAAAAGACCCTCCCCGGCTGGCGGTGAACACCCACTACCACGAAGACCACATCGGCGCCAACAGCCTGCTCCAGGAGCGTTTCGGCATCCCCATCTACGCGCACCCCGACTCGATCCCCCTCATCCGCCGCGAGGCCGAGCTTTTCCCCTACCAGGAAATAGTGTGGGGCTACCCGGACCCGACGGAGGTCCTCCCCCTCCCGCCGGTGATCCGCACGGAACGATTCGCCTTCGACGTCATCGAGACCCCCGGCCACAGCGCGGGGCATGTGGTACTCGTCGAGCCCTCGCGGGGCTGGTGTTTCTGCGGCGACATGTTCGCGGGCGAGACGGTGAAGGTCATCCGCCCCGAAGAGGACATGGGAAAGACGGTCGCTTCCCTGAAGGGCCTGGCACAGATGGATGTGGAACGCCTCACCCTCTTTACCGCCGCGGGGGGTGTCTTCGAGAACGGCCGGGAGGCGCTGAAAAACTGCTGCCGGTATCTTGAGAACTTATCTCACAAAGCGAAGGGTCTGCAGAAAGAAGGCAGGACGATTCAGGAGATCATGACCGCGCTCTTCGGAGGCGAGCACCCGCGGGCGGAGAGGACGGACGGCCAGTTCTCAACGGAGCACCTGATCCGCTCCGTCCTGAAGATGGGATAGCGGGTTACGTATCTCCAGCCGACCGATTCGATTCGGCCACTGTTCAAAGCCCGGTCCCCTCAACCCGCCTTCCTGATAATGAAACGGATCATGGTCTCATATTTCTCCGGCGGCACCACCCCCTCGTTCCTGATATACTCATGCTCCACCGGGCCCGCGGCTGTATATCCCTTGTCTCTGATGAACGCCCTGAGCGTATCTCCGGACCTCTTCAATTCCTGCATGGGGCCGATATGGAGTATCTCCGCGACATCCCCGTATTCCCAGTATTCGATCCGGAGATCGACGTCCGGTCCCCCGACTTCGGGAATCGCCTGGACGGATTCCGAGACGACCAATCCGTAGATGCCTATCCGTTCATCGGGAGGGGTGTCCAGCGGGAGGGGATACCTGGCCCTGAAGATCGGGAACGTTCCCACCTCTTTCCCATCTCCCCTCAATTTTCCGTGAATCGCATACAGGGCGGTGTAGACTATTCCGGCCTTCTCGGCGGGATCGCCTTTCATCTCACCCACGATCATCTTCTGCCGGGGCATGTTGACGATCTTAGGCTTCAGACGAGGGTCCGGAGCCTTCCCGGTACAACAGGCCATGAACACCGCCGTGAAGACCGCCGCGGCAAAGAGGCAACAGGAACAGGTCGCTTTTTTCATGTCCCCCCTCCTTCCCCATACTGCTTTTCGAGAAGAGTCCCAGCGAGAACGGCGCATCAAACTGTGCTGAAAATTGGTTTTTTCAAAAAACATTCACGGCGAGCAGGCGCACCGGAAACCCAGGAAGCCGTACCGGAACGACGGGTAGAAACTGAACCGAGCCGTCCCGCGAAGCTGGGAGGCGTCATTGTACCAGCCCCCGCCGCGGAACACCCTGCGTGCGCCCGATGAAGGCCCCCGCGGATTTCTCTGACACTCAACTGAATATTCCCCGTACCAGTCCTCGACCCACTCCAGGACATTTCCAGCCATGTCGAAGGTGCCGTTCATTTCCTGCGGTTTGCTGCCGACCGGCCACGTCCGATTTTTCCCGCACCCGTCAGACTCAGAACTGCCATAGGTATTTCCATCATCCATCACCGCGTCCTCGCAGGAAACTGTGGGTCTGCCGGACGGGTATGGGTATTTGCGCCCGTTTTTCCAGGTGGCCGCCTTTTCCCACTCCGCTTCCGTGGGCAGCCGCTTGTTCACGAATCGGCAGTAATCCTGCGCGCCCTTCCAGTCGACCCCGTTGATCGGATGATTTTCCCGGCCGGGCCTCCCCCAGTTGCAGAGGATTCCCGTGTAGGAAGAAACGGTCTTCGGCATTGCGCATGCCCCCGCCTCCACGCATTTCCGGTAATCGGCGACCGTTACCTCCCTCACGTCTATGTAAAAGGCATCCAGATAGACGGTATGGACCGGTTTCTCATCGACTTGTCCGTCATCGCTCCCCATCTCGAACTCCCCGGCGGGGATCAAGACCATGCCGGGCGGCGCTTTTCCCGCCTGGCAGGCGGTTAATGATATCGCCATACCCAGGACCATCAGATACAACACCAGGCCCTTTGCCTTTCCCCTGGATTCACGGTCTTTCATGGTACCTCCTCTTACCTATCAAAACGAATACCGATGGGGATTTGTGTAAAAACAAGGCGGTCTTCGGGATCGGCTCCCTGCTGCGATGTGTACCGTCAACGCACCTCTCTTCACGCGCTGCGCTCGGCACGAACCGCACCTGCGGCGATCAGACCCTGCTGCCGTCCCACTTCCTGCAGGATGGCCAGGGCGTCCCTCAGATCGTCGGGCGTGTGCGTGGCCATGACCGACAGCCTCAGCATAGGCTCCGTGGAGGCGGGCGGCAGGACCGGGTTGGCGTACAGGCCGTTATTGAGGAGGGCCTTATGGAACCGCAGCATTTGAATCCTCTCGTCGAGGAGGATCGGGATGATGGCCGTCGAGATCGGATGCGATGTGGTGCGGAACCCCATGTTCCGGATGCCGACACGCAGATACGACGCGTTCGCCATGACCTGTTCCCGCAGGTGTTTTTCACGCCGGATGATATCGGCGGCCTTAGAGGCGCAGGCGACCATGACCGGCGGCATGGAGGCGCTGAAGATCAGGCTGCGCGCGTGATGCTTCAGATGATTGATGATCTCCCGGCGGGCGGCGCAAAAGCCGCCGAGCGACGCGAAGGATTTTGAGAACGTGCCGGTCAGGATGTCGATCTGGTCCATGAGATCGAAATGACCGCAGCATCCCTCGCCGTGCTCGCCCATGTATCCGATACCGTGAGCGTCGTCGATGATCACCCGCGCCCCGTATCGACGGGCGAGGGACACGATGCCCGGAATATTCGCGACTGAGCCTTCCATGGAGAAGACGCCGTCGCTGACGATCCAGCGGTTGCCGGATTTCGGAAGCGCGTGCAGGACGCGGTCGAGGCTCTCCATGTCGTCGTGTTTGTACACATGGGTTGCGGCGTGTGACAGGCGGCAGCCGTCGATGATGCTGGCGTGATTCTGTTCGTCCGAGACGATATGATCGCCCTTCTCCACGATCCCGGAGATGACGCCCAGGTTGGCCTGCATACCCGTGCTGAAGCAGAGGGCCGCATCCGTGTCGAAGAATGCCGCCAGGTTCTCTTCGAGCAGGTTGTGGATGTCCAGCGTTCCGTTCAGAAAACGGGATCCGGTGCAGCCCGTGCCGTATTTCCGCATCGCCTCCATGCCGGCCCCGATCATCTCCGGATGGTTGGCAAGTCCCATGTAGTTGTTGGACCCCAGCATGATGGTGTCACGGTCGTTCATCAGCACGCGCGGCCCGACCCGGCCGCAGCTGGGAATGAAATACGGATAGAGCCCGGCTTCTTTCAGCAGCTTCATTCTTTGGATACGCCCCGATTCAGGAAATGCATCGGGAGACTGCGGTGACGGAAATCGTGCGGGCGTGGTCCCCGTCTTGAAGAAAACCTGGTTCGCTTTTCGCGCCATAGCCTTGTCCTCCGAATAGTGACAGCGGCTATCTCTCCCGCCGGATGGTACCGATTGTCGTGGGTTCCAAGCCATCCCTTCAGGGTGCAACAAAAGCAACCATACACCTTGAAAATCTTTTGTCAATGGATTTTATATAGTTGAAGATTCGCCTCGATAAGGAACGGCACACCGGTTTTTATGTCTTGAAATAAAAACCGTACTGGCTATACTGATCGCCAGGATTTCAATCTCCCCGCTCGACGACCACCGGAGTCTCCGTACAGGGCACCTCCCTCTTCTTCCTTCGAGAGCGCTACGGCGGGGAAGCCAGCACCGACGTGCCACTGACAGATGAACACGACCCTGAAGACAGCATTGATACCGCTCTTCGCGTTCTTCCTCGCCGCGGGATCGGCGCACACCGCATCCGCCGCGGAACCGGACGAGGCGGCCTTCGCGGCCATGCGGGAGCGGATGGTCACGTACCAGATCGCCCGGAGGGGTGTCGAGGACCGGGAGGTCCTGCGGGCGATGAATACAGTACCCCGCCACCGGTTCGTTCCCAAGCGACTGTTGGAGGAGGCCTACGACGACACGCCCCTCCCCATCGGCTACGGGCAGACGATCTCCCAGCCTTACATCGTGGCGTACATGACCGAGATCGTGGAGGCGGACAGGGAGAGCGCGGTCCTCGAGATCGGAACGGGATCGGGATACCAGGCGGCGGTCCTGGCCGCCGTCGCGGGGAGCGTCTACACGATCGAGATAATCCCCGAGCTCGCGGAGTCGGCGGCCCGCAGGCTGGAGAAGCTTGGATACGGAAACGTGACGGCCAGGTGCGCCGACGGTTACTACGGCTGGGAGGAGCACGCGCCCTTCGACGCAATCATCGTGACCGCCGCGGCCGGTCACATCCCGCCGCCCCTCGTGAAACAGCTCAAACCGGGGGGGAGGATGGTGATCCCGGTCGGCGGTCCCTTCATGGTACAGAACCTGGTCCTTGTCGAAAAGAACAGCGCCGGGAAGATCACCACCCGGAACCTGATGGCGGTGCGTTTCGTCCCCCTCACCGGGAGGCGTGAATAGCCGATGGATTCCCGTCTCTCCACCAAACAAGTCCAGTTGGTGGTATTTCTCGTCTCCGCCGCGCTGATCGCCTACGAGATCCTCCTCTTCAAGCTGTTCGCCATCCGCTACTGGCACCACTTCGCCGCCCTGATCGTCAGTATCGCCCTGATCGGCTTTGGTGCAAGCGGGACCTTTATCTTTCTCTTCCGCCGGCGGCTGGAAGGTCGCTTCCGGACGGTCCTCTACCTCGCCCCCTTTTTGATGGTCCTGTCCGTCTGGGGCAATCTCTTCCTGGGAGGCCGGATCGCCTTCAATCCGCTGATGATCATCTGGCAACCGCGCGAGGCGCTCGGCCTCTTCGCCCTCAGTCTCGTCCTCCTGGTGCCATTCTTTATCGGCGCCGTCTGCGTGGGGCTGAGCCTCGCGGTCTGCACCGGCGAGATCCATAAAATCTACTTCGCCAACCTGGCCGGCTCCGGGGCAGGAGGCCTCCCGGTCCTCCTCAGCTTCCTCCACCTGGGACCCCACGAGATCATCCTTGTCATCTCGCTCATCGTCCTCTGCGCGACCTTCGCGGCGGCGGGGAGCCGCGCCCGGATTATAACCTCCGCAATCGCTCTGCCGGCAATGATTCCCCTCTATCTCCTCCTCCTGCACGGCAGGCCGGTGGAGATGAGCGCATTCAAGGACCTCTCCGTCGCCCGCAGCCAGGCGGGGGCGCGAATCGAGGCGGAGGCCTTCGGCCCGCTCGGTCTCGTCACCGTCCTGGACAGCCCCGCCTACCACTACCTCCCCGATCTGAGCCTGAACTGCCCCTCCGACCTCCCGGAGCAGAAGGGCCTCTTCCTGAACGGGAACATGGCGGGAGCAATCAACGGGGCAGGCGGCGATATGCGCTTCATGGAGTGGCGCACCACCTCTCTCCCCTACCGGCTCCTGGACAGGCCGTCGGTCCTCGTCATCGGCGGGGGCGGGGGGTCTGAGATTGTCAACGCGCGTCACCACGGGGCGCGGGAGATCTCCGTCGTGGAGATGAACCGCGCGATTGTCCGTCTCATGCAGGGAAGATACCGCGCCTTCAGCGGGAATCTCTACGATCCGGCACGCACCCGTATCCTCGTCGAGGACGGGAGGGGGTATCTGGAACGCACGGAGCAGCGCTTCGACCTGATCCAGATGAGCCTCCTGGAGTCGATGGAATCAGCTTCGGCGGGGGTCTACTCGCTGAACGAAAACTACCTCTTCACAACCGAGGCGCTGAAGACCGCACTGGACCGCCTCACGCCGGGGGGGATCCTCTGCATATCGCGGTGGATCAGGAACCCGCCCCGCGACTCGATCAAGATCATGGCGACGGCGATCGCCGCCCTCGGTCCGGAGGAGGCCGCCGGATCGCTCGTCGTGATCCGGAGCTGGCAGACGGCGACGATCCTGGTCAGGAAAGGGGCCTTCACGACGGAGCAGATAGAGACCGTCAGGGAGTTCTGCCGGGAGCGCCTCTTCGATCCGTGCTACTATCCCGGGATCGCACGGGAGGAAACGAACATCGTCAACCGGCTGGACGACAGCTACTTCTTCGATACCGCCGCACGGCTCCTCTCCGGGGAGGGAGAGAGGTTCTACGATGCATACCCCTTCTTCGTCCGCCCCGCCACCGACGACCGTCCCTTCTTCTCTCATACCTTCAAGAACGACGTCATCGAACAGTATCTCATCCCCCACGGGCGGGTCTCGATCCCCCTCATCGACTGGGGGTACATCCTCCTCTGGACGGCCCTGGGTATTCTCGTCATTCTGAGCCTCCTGCTGATCCTCCTCCCCATCGGGACAACCGGAGGGACGGCGCGCGGGAAGCTCCCCGTTTTCATCTACTTCGGCGCCCTCGGCCTGGCCTACATGTTCCTGGAGATGTCTTTCCTCCAGCAGTTTATCCGTTACCTGTACGACCCCGTCTTCTCCGCCGCCGTCGTCATCGGCTCCTTCCTGGTCTACTCGGGGATCGGGAGCCTGCTTGCCGGGAAGATCGGCGCCGGGAAAGAGAGGCAGGTTATGATCGCTGTCCTTTGGATCGCGGCGGTCGCGGTCGGCTATCTCGCGGCCGACCGGCTTCTCCAGGGTGCCCTGTTCAGCCTCCCTCTCGGGATGCGGATGGCGGTCTGCAGCCTGCTGATCGCCCCCCTCGCCCTGCCGATGGGCATCCCCTTCCCCGCCGGTCTGGACCGCCTCTCGGGAACAAGCGAAACCCTCGTCCCGTGGGCGTGGGGGATCAACGGATTCCTCTCCGTCATCGGGGCCTCGGCGGCCGTTCTGTTCGCCATCGAATGGGGGTTCCGGTCGGTGGTCTTCGCCGCCCTGGCGCTCTATTTCCTGGCGGCGGCGGTATACGGGGGATGGTTCAGACGGAGGTTCCTTCCCACGCCTCGATAGCCTCTCCGGCGAGGGCGCGGCCCTGCTCATACCCTTCAAAGAGGATACGGGGATCGCGGCTGAGACGCGACGAGCGGAACCCGTCCGGCGGGCAGATCTCGGTGATGGATACCCCCGGAGGGGGGCGGCGGATGAGGGCGACCGTCTCGTTGTAGCGCCGGACGCGCCGCACCATCGCCTCCTTCAGGAGGGGGAAGCGGCGCAGCTTCCAGTTCAGGATGTGCTGGAGGAGATTCTCGCGCTTCTGGTAATCCCGGGGTCGCGAGCGTATCACCATGATGCGGCGGGCGCCCCGGCGGATCGTCTCCCCCACGGGGAGCGGGTCCACGAGTCCGCCGTCTGCCATGGGGCGGCCGTCGATGAGGGGGAAATCGCGGTAGAGGACCGGCATGGCGCTGGAGGCCTTCAGGACCGCCTCGAGGTCGTCCGCCGCGGTCTCGCGGTAGACCGCCTCCCCTCTTTGGACATCGGTGAGGCAGACCGCGAGGGGTCTGCCGTCCGCGTAGATGGTCTTCAGGTCGAGGCGAATCTCGGCGATGGTGGTGCGCCACAACCAGTCCAGGTCCATCAGGTGGCCGCCGCGCAGGAACCGTCCGAGGGCCATGAATTCCGGGCGCAGGGAATAGTCGGTGTAGATTGTGAGGTTCCGGCCGTGCATCCGCGCCCGGTAGGCGGCAAGGTTGCCCGCCCCCGCGGAGACACCGACCCCCAGGGCGAAGGGGTCGAAGCCCCGCTCCAGGAAGCCGTCCAGGAGTCCGGCTGAAAAGACGCCGCGCATGGCGCCTCCCTCGACGACGAGGGCGGTATCCGGAGAGATCGCCATCCCGTCACTCCCCCCTCCGGAAGACGCCCTGGATAACCCTGATCCGGTCCTCCTCCAGGTTGCGGCCGATATTCTTCGACTTGTCGGCGGCGTTCGGCCCCATGATCAGATTGAGTCCCAGCCTGGGGGCGCCGGCCTTCCGGGTCTTGATCGCGGCGACCGCACGGCGGAACCATTCCAGGGAGACATCCGTGATATCCCGCCAGAGGACCTCCTCGAACCCCGCCCCGTCGAGCATCCCCCGCAGTTCATCCGGCCCGGCGAGAAAACTGATACTCTCATCGCTCGCCCAGGGGAGGGGGAAGTGCGGCGGCGAGGCGCTCCCCGCGCAGACCTCGTACAGGGCGAATATCCCGTCCGGCCGGAGGACGCGCCGTATTTCGGTGAAGAGTCTCTCCTTGTCCTCGATGTTCATGATCGTGTGCGCGGTCCACACCGCATCGAAGAAGCCGTCTTCGAAGGGAAGATCGGTCATATCTCCCCGCCGGAAGGTCACCATCCCGGCAAGCCCCACCCGCTCCGCCAGCATCGTCGCGCACGCGCAGTATTCCTCGACGAGATCGATCCCCCACACGCGGCACCCGAACTCGGCAGCCAGCGTCCGGGCGGGTCCCCCCACCCCGCACCCCAGGTCGAGGACCTTCATTCCCTCATGCAGGTTCGCCAGCCTCGCGAGCTCTCGCGTCGCGTCGCGCCCCCTGATATGGAACTCGTCGAACGACTCGGTGTCGCCGTGGCGGGCAATCCGCCTCCCCGCGCGCTCGTACGCCTCCAGGATGCGGGCATCGAGACCCTCCTGCCCGTAGTGGTCTATGATCGGTTGTCGCTGTTCCTTCATTCAATCTCCCGGCGGGATGCAGACAGGCTGTGGAGGAACCACCCGACGATGATCCCGATGGCCAGGATAAAGAACATCAGCAGCGCCCGCGACATCGACAGGGTCCAGAAGAGGAACCTGACCTCGATGACCGTTACGTTCTGCACGATGAAAAGCACGACCAGACCGGCCAGGATAAGACAGACAACCAGTTTCGCATTCATCCCGAAACCTCCCTTTCTCGATATGTAACGCCCTCTCAAATCCAATCTATTTTGTTCCAAATGCCCGCCTGAGAATCTCCGTGGTGCGCCTGGCGGGGTCCCGGCGGATCGCGGCCTCTTCCGTGGCCATGTAATGGAAGATCCCGTCCATGCCTTTTTCGACCACATACCCCGTCAGATCGGCCTTCACCTCGGGAACGAGGGGGATGGCCCGATATGTCTTCATGACGCCCTCATAGGTCTTGACGGCCCCCACCTTCGAGAGGGTGCCTTTGACAATGGGCCGCATCTCACGTTCCAGCAGGGGGGACATCTTGCCACGGAAATACCGGGTGGCGGCGTCATCAGGCCCTTCATAGATCGCCTTCGCGTCGTCGAATGTCATCCCGGCGATTGCCCGGCGGAAGAGTTCCTTCGCTCTGGGGGTCGCCGCCTCCGCGGCCCGGTTGAGCTTGAGCTCCAGGTCCTCGAGGGAACCGGCCATCCCGATCTTTCCCAGGGCGCTCTTTACTGTATCCAGCTGTCTCGGCAGGGGGATATGGACGGCCGGGTCCGCATTGAAGCCGTCCACCGCGCCCAGACGGGAGACCACCCGATCCGAACCGACGCGCAGGGCGTCCTTCAAACCAGCGCCGATCTCTTCGACGGTGATATCGCCCCGCGGGGCGACTCCTCCGAAGGTCTTCAGGAGACCGGTCCCTTTCTCCAGCCACGTGTTTGCGGCCCGCGCCGGTCCAGTCGACGGGAAAAGCGCGATCGCCACGACAGCGGCAAGACCTATGAGGCGACGCGGCGCAACCTTCAGGAACATCCTGCTCATGCACACTCCTTTTCCCCGGCTGATCCCTCAACCGACGACGGGGGTGGCGTCCTCGTCGAAGGGGTTCTTGCGGACGGCCAGTGAGTACAGGTACGGATACTGGATCTTGACGTGCCTCAGGTACATGAACCACTGGCCCACCAGCAGTCCGTACACGCGGTTCATATCCCCCACGAGGTGATTGATGTCCGACCGGGGAAGGTCCTCGAGCCCTTCGCGGCTGTCCAGCTCGTCCGCGAGATGGAAAACGGCCAGGAGGAGCTCGGTGAATTCCTCGTGCTCGACCAGGACCGGATTCTCCATCAGCCGGGCGAGAAACTGCTGCTTGCCTTCGAGGAGATCGAACAAGGCCACGACATCGACACGATCCGCATCCACATCAAAGACATGTTTCCTGAGAGTCTTTTGAACGGACGAAAGGTGCCGGTCGGACCAGTCCGGCCCCACGATGAATTGGTCTCTCGTTTTCTCAATATCCCGGTCATAGGAAGAGAGGATGCTGAGAAGGTCGTATCCCACCTCATTGAAGAACAGCCCCCGTACCATGTTGATCTTGCGGAGCCGGTCCTGCTCCTCCCGCTTGAGCAGGATCATCTCGGTCGCGTTCGCGAGAACACCGATAAAGGTCCCGCCCCCCATGACGATCAGCAGGACGGCGAAGAGGCGGCTGGTGTTGTTCGTCGGATGGATGTCGCCGTACCCCACCGTGGACATGGTGACGATGTTGTAATAGAGGGCCTCGGGGAGGGAAAGATCCTCCAGGATCATAAAGCCCATGGTTCCGGTGATGGTGATGACGATAAAGAGGGCCAGGAACAGTTTCAGTCTCCGCCGTACCGCCTGCATACCGTAATCCTCCGTCCGTCTTTCGTGCAACGTAACCCGATATCCTGCGTTCACCCGCCCCCGGTTTGCGGCAGATCCGTTATCTTACACCACGAAGCCGGTTATATCAAATACCCGTGGTATCCAGGTCCTGCGACCAGCCCGCCGCGAGGTGGTAGTCCATCCTGTCGTAGAGAAAGATGATCCGGTTATTCAGCTCCAGCGTCGTATAGATCTGGAGGGGTGATCCGAGGATCCGGCGCTTCATCACCTGGGTCCAGATCGCCTTCCGGCTCAGGGCCATGGCGCTGAGGATCGAGGTGAGGGGGATACCCCGGCCGCGAAGAGTTTTTCCCGCCTTGAAGAAATAACCGGCATTGAAGAGATCCTCCCTCCCCCGCAGGAGATTCCCGACCTCCTCCAGGGCCCCGGCGTGGATCCTCGATATCAGCCGCATCTGCGCGCCGATATCCGGGACAATCCTCCTGACATCCTTTTTCCAGTGACCCGCTATCTCATCCCGGTACCGGTCGATGGTCCGGGCCATGACATCCGAGAGAAAGGCCCTCTCCTCCTGCGGCCCGACCGCCGAAATGTCGGCCTCTCCCATATCGGAAAAGAGGTGCCGGTATGAATCTGTCATGGCCCAGGCGTCCCGGCACAGATCGAGATACCGGTCGACAGCCCTCCGGTTCGCCTCCCATGCCAGCGGCGGAATTTCGTAAATCGGAACGTACCGGGCCTCGGCTGCGTCGTCTCCCGCCGTAACCTTTCCCCCCGTCCTCCTGACCTCATAGGTGATAATGGCCATGCTCCCGTAATAGGGGTCTTCCACGGTATCGACATCGACCAGCCTGACGATCTCCCCCTCGATTCCCGTCTCCTCGCGCAGCTCCCGCAGGGCAGCGTCCCGCACCGCTTCCCCAGCTTCGGCGAAGCCGATGGGGAGGCACCACATCCCCCGGTAAGGATCGTTTTTCCGCTTCACGAGGAGGAGTTCCCTCTTTTTGTTGACGACGACGGCGCTGGCAACGGGAAGGGGATTCTCGTAAAAGACGGTGTCGCAGCGGGGACAGTGCCCCCTCGCCTTACCCTCGATCACCTTTTCGTCCAGCGCTGTTCCGCAGTGGCAGCAGAAACGCCGTTCCTTCTTCACGGCACACCCCCTCTATATTCCGGGATCGAAGCACCTGAAGATGCAGTCGTCCTTGGTAATGACCACGTGACCCTCTCTGCGGGCGTTCTCGCGGAGTTCGCGGTAGAAGCACGACAGAGCCTCGTCGGCCCCCTGCGGATGTGCGTCGAACAGCTCCTTGAAGAGGAGGACCCGCTTCTTCCCCAGGTACTCGACGCAGTCCTCTATGCTGTCAAGGGGAAAGGAGAGGTCATTTTCGAAGATGATCCGTTCGATCCTGCCGAAGTGATCCCTCAACTGCGCCTCTCCGTTTTCCAGGGAAAAGGCCCGCAAGAGCCTGCCGATGGCCGGCTCCGCCGGAGGGGAATCGAGGCCGGCCGATGCCATGCACCCCGGGATCAGGCGGATCACCTCCCGGAGGGACGATTCAGCATGGGTAATGGCGATAAAGATCCCCCCCGGTTTCAGGATCCTCGCGATCCTGCCGATCAGGTGGGGAAAAAAGTAGAGGGAATAGCTGGCCACGACGAGATCGAAGCTGCCTTCCGCCATCCCGCCGATGAGTTCGGCGCTCCCCGCGACAAACCGGCCCCGGTACCCCATCGAATCCACGGTCTTGAGAAAGAGGGTCCTGTTGGCGTCATCGATCAGATCGAGCCCCGTGACGGCGGCCCCCTCCTTCAGACGCCCGGCAAGTTTCTCCGTGAAGAATCCGTAAGCGCAGCCCAGGTCCAGGACATCCTCGAATCCGCTCATATCGAGCCCCTCCAGGGCACGCTCCCGGATATCCTGACGGTTGACGGAATACCGGGAGATCAGGCGGCGCGTCTCCACGTGATCCCGGACCGCCTGGTAGGCCCTCCGGATGTCTTCCGCGGAATAGAGAATGTCTCCACCCATGACTGAGACCCTGTCATCTCCCCCCACCTTCATCCGGGCGGCAGGGGCCGGATCACTATCCCCGGCACGGTTATTCTTCCCGCAAAGATATCGGCGCATCTTACCGTCTCTGTGGCTATTATTGCCCGGAACCATGCACAAAAGTCAAACAAAGATTCAGCCGTCTCCATCGCGGAGAGATTCGCCGGCCACGAGGCGCACCTCTTCGGATACCGTGAAGACCGGCCCCCTCGGAGAACACCCGGGAGAGGAGGCAGTGAATTGTTGTTGCTTTCATCCATCAAATTATGCGATACTACAGCTAAATTCTGTATGGAGGCGGAAGACATGATACCGAAAATCAAGAGGGTTCTGTACGCGACGGATCTTTCAGAGAATTCCACATATGCCTTTCGATACGCCGTGAACACCGCGGAAAAGCACGACGCGGAGATAGTGATCCTCCACGTTATCGACGCAATATCCCCCAGCGTCCGTGAAATCATTCAGATAAACCTGCCCAATGCGGATATCGGGCACGTCAAGAATGCAGCGATCGAAGAGATGAACAACCGCCTCGACGAGTTCTGCAAGAAGGAGCTTCGTGAAAAACCGGAGTGCCTGAACCGGATAACGGCCGTCGAGGTCAGAGAGGGGTATCCCGCCGAAGAAATCCTCAGGACGGCTGACGAAAAAGGGTGCGACGTCATCATCATGGGTACCCACGGGAAGGGTCTGTTGACCCACACCTTTCTGGGGAGCGTCGCCGAACGGGTCCTGAGACGTTCCAGGAAACCGGTCTTCATCATCCCCCTGCCGAAGTAGGATACGGGACGCCTCCCGCGCGGCGGCAGCACATCCGCTCAGGCGATATCGAATCCGTTCCACCGGGTGCTCCCTGACTCTCAGGATGAAGAGAGTCAGGGCACGCCCGGCAGTGTCGATCACCTACAAATAATCAATCCGAGATGTCATTTCGATTCCGTCGACCTCCAGAGGGCTAATCCACCGCCATGAGGTTCGGAAGCCATGTGGCGAGCGCCGGGAAGATCATGACGAGCGCCAGCGCAAACATCTGTATGATGATGAACGGCACGATGGACCGGTAGATATCGTTCATGGTGATGTGGCTCGGCACGACACCCTTCAGAATGAAGAGGTTGAACCCGAAGGGCGGCGTCAGATACCCCATTTCCATGTTGATGACGAACAGTATCCCGAACCACAGGGGATCGAAACCGAGATTGACAACGATGGGAACGAACAGGGGCCCCACCAGGGTGACAATGGCCGCGGGATTCAAGAACATGCCGAGGATAAAGAACACCGCCTGCATGATGATGATGATCCACCACCGTGAGACATCGAGACTCATCATGAACTGGTACAGCCTGTCGTGGATCCCCGCGACCGCGACAAAATGAGAAAAACACGCCGCGCCGATGATGATCCACATGATCATCGCATTGGTATTGATCGTGGAGAGTATCGCCTTCTGAACGGAGGGCCAGGTGAGTCTCCCGTAGACGGCCATGCAGATGAGCGCGCCGAACGCGCCGACCCCGGCGGCCTCGGTCGGAGTGGCCGCGCCGGTATATATGCTCCCCAGCACCACCAGAACCAGGACGATGGGGAGAAAGATGCCCTTGAGGATGACCAGTTTTTCCTTGAAGGAGAACCGGACGTCCACGGGCGGCCCCATACTGGGATTGATCCAGCACCTGACGCCGATGTAGAGGATGTACAGTATGGCCAGGAGGATCCCGGGCACCACGCCGCCGATAAAGAGCTTTCCGATCGACACCTCGGAGACGCCGCCGTAGACAATCATGATAATACTGGGTGGAATGAGGATCCCCAGCGCGCCGCCGGCCATGATGCAGCCGAGGGCCATCGACTGGTTATACCCCCGCTTCAACATCGACGGGAGGGCTATAAGGCCCATGGTGACGGTCGCAACGGAACTGATGCCGGCCATCGCGGCAAAGATGGCGCAGATGACGACGGTGCCGATGGCCAGGCCGCCCCTGAGACGCCCCCCCCACCGGTATATGATTTCATACATGTCATCGGCAAGACCGCTGGCCTGAAGAAAATTGGCCATCAGAAGAAAAAGCGGGATCGCTATGTATACGAAGTTGGTCGCGTTCCCGAAGGTCGTGGTCACCACCATGTAGAGTCCGGACGGACCCCACACATACAGGGTGCCGAAGATGGCGAGACCCGCCATGGTAAAGGCGATCGGGAACCCGACAGCCAGGAGGATCGCAAGACAGGTAACGACAATAATGGAGAGTACCCAGATATCCATCGCATTATTCCTTTCGTGATCATTTCAGACGACGCGAGCTACTGCTGAAGGGACTCCTTACGAAGGAGTGTCTCCGGTTGCTTCTTTGATCTCCAGCAGGTCTTTCAACAGCCGTGCTATGATCTGCATAGCCAGCAGGAAACCGCCTATGGGAATAGTGGTCCAGACGGGCCATAAGGGGAACGCCATGACCGACTCGGAGACCTGATGCTCCACAATCGCGGTCCACGCCTCCCTCCCTCCCAGCCATATCAGAATACCGCAGAAGAGGAGGGCGAGGGGATAGGTACAGAACTCGATGATGGCCCGTTCCCGCGCAAACAGTTTCGGATAGATAAGGTCCACGCGAACATGGCCGTCCTTCAGCAGACAGTACCCTCCGCCCATTACACAGATCGCGCAGAAGAGATACAGATTGATCTCCATGGACCACATGGTCGGCGCGTTAAAGACATATCTCGCTATTACCTCGTAGACAACAGTGAGCATGATGACCAGGGATATCACGCCGAGGACGAGTCCCACGATATCGTTCACCCTGTCAACAATCTTGATAAAGGATTTCACAGGATCTTACTCCTTTCCCGTAGTGGTGAGACGCCTCCGCCTCAGGGCGAGGCGGCCATCGTTGTTTTTTTGGGGGGGCAGGTAACGGTGATGGTGGACGCCGCATCCGGTGGCATCGGGGCCTCAAGAGTGAAGGCCCCGATGCCACCGTGCCGATGGTTCACGGTTTCAAACAACCGTGCTATTTGTTTTCCTTCAGGAACTTGTCGAGAATCTGCATCTGCTTCGCGCACAGATCCGATTTCGTCGCATGCTCCTCGTACAGGGGTGCCACGGCCTTCTTGAAGGCGGCGAGGACGTCAGGCTTCAGGGTGATAATGGAGATGCCCTTTTCCTTGCAGAACTCTATGGCGCGCGCATCCTTCGTCGCGCTCTTCTCTGCCGATCGGTTCATCGTTTCCACCCCGGCCTTCTCGATCGCACTTTGATTTGCCGGGGAGAGACCGTTATAGGCCTTGTCGCTCACCAGTATTTCCACGATGCCCGGGGTGTGCAGGGCGGGGTCGCTCACATACTTGATGACCTCGTAGAACTTGTAATCCTCGATGGTGTACCACGGATAGTCGGTCCCATCGACGGTGCCCCTCTGCAGGGCAACGTACTGCTCCGTACCGGACAAGCCGACCGGGGCTCCGCCCAGGGCCTTGACGATGTGCGCCTCAAGACCCACGGCACGGATCTTCTTCCCCTGCATATCTTCCAGGCTGTTGATGGGGAATTTCGTCAGTAATCCCATGGTCCCGACAAAGACGGGGGCTATGTACTTGACTTCGTGCTTGGCCGTCGCCTCGCGCATCACGTCAAGATACCCGTAGTCGTAGTACAGCTTGATGGCCTCGGCCGGCGTCATCCAGCTGAAGGGCATCCACTCGCCGTTGACCTCCGGAATGACGCCCGCAAAGTAGAGCATCGCACCCCCGTAAGCCTCGATCATACCCCTCTTCAGGGCCTGGAAGGCCTCGTTCGTCTTGACGAGCTGGCCGGGCCAGAACAGCTGGATCTCGACCTCTCCTTTGGAATATTCCGCTACCTTCTCCGCGAAGAACTGGAGGTTATCCCCCACACCGCTGTTCTTGGGGTAAGCGCTCTGAAGCTTCAGGACGGTGGCCGCACCGGCGGAGGTGATGAAAAACAGAAAACAGAAAGCAAACAGGGTGGTCAATAGTACGGCTGAAAACGTAGATCTCTTCATAGTACCCTCCTTATGAACCTAAAATCTAAGTTGATTCAACAGACTGACGATATGGAGTTTTAGATATGATCAATACTCCCCCCCTTCTCGGCCGCTTAGTATATAGAGGCGCCGATACTATGTCAATGGTTTTATATGCATATGGATATTTCTTTCCCGCCGTGTCGCATCCTTCAACGGATCGGGGCGGGCCCCGTCCGACCGGCCCCGGCGCGCCCCGTGCAGGACACGCATCACTGCTATCTTCTCAGTGTTGACGCCTCGACGAGGGGCTTCAGTTCCGCGGCCCTCGGCTCCGCCGTCAGCGCCTTTTCGAAGGCCTCCCTCGTCAGCTCCCGATCGGTCATCCCTATCTTGAGATCGGTGTACCCCGCGTCGAAGAGGATACCCTTGGGCGCACTCTGCTCGTTGGACCAGGCCTTCCACTCGGGGAGTCCGGAATTGTTCTCGTTCGGATTGCCCGTCCGGGCGAACCGGGCCCAGTAGGACATCATGGTGTTCGACAGGGCGACCCTCCCCGGGCGGTTCTTCCTGTCGAAGGCGTACCCCCCGAGGGACGCGGCCTCCGTGCCGAAGACGAAATCCAGCTCCATGCCGTGACAGGCCCCCATCAACATGCTGTAGGGGCGGGGCATGACGCTGTTTTTCATGCCGCCCGCGCCCCACAGAAATTCATAGGTGTAGACGCCGGGCTGGTCGGCGTGCGACCTGATGATCCTCGCCAGGCCGTCCACCGCCATGATCTTCCAGTCTTCCGACCGATATTTCGCGACCAGTTCATAGAGCTCCCCTCTGGCGGGGTCCTTGAAGACCGAACCATCCGCCACCCACGGCGAGAAGACGGGATCGGACAGCAGCATGAATATCTTCATCTCTTCCCTGTTGGTCCCCAGGATCACGGGTACCTTGTTGTAGGTGCCCGCCTTCATGGCGGCATAGAAATCGGCCGGCATCACCGTACCGTCGGCGAACCAGTTCGGGAAATGGATCATCCCCCGCAAAGGTCCCTCCTTGTACGTCTCCAGAAACTCCTTGGCGCTCTTCGATCGCAGGTAGCGGGCGATCTCCTCGGAGGACATCCCCTTCAGCCTGGCCGCGGCCGCCTGTTCATCCGGTGCCGACCCGTCCCTGACCAGGAGCCTCGTGATGACGGTATTCACGTGCTCCTCCCCCTGGGCGGGGGTCTTCTCCCGTATCACACCGCTCTGGGAGATGGCCCGGTGGAACAGGCCCTTCGCCAGGGGGGACGCGAGGAGCATAATCACGTTCTGCCCCCCCGCCGATTCCCCGGCGATGGTCACATTGCCCGGGTCGCCCCCGAAGGCCTGGATGTTGTCCCGCACCCACGACAGGGCCTTGATTGTATCCAGGGTACCGAAATTCCCGGAATCGGTCATCTTGTCACCGGTGCGGAGCGCCGGATGACTGAACCACCCCATCGGGCCGAGACGGTAGTTGAAGGACACGACGACCATGTTCGACCGGTTGGCCAGGATGCTCCCGCCCAGCCATGAGAGCTGGGGCCACTGGATGCTGTTACCCCCCCCATGGATCCAGACATACACGGGAAGCTTGTCCTCCCTGGACTTGGGGCGCCAGATGTTCAGATAGAGACAGTCCTCGTTCCCCAGGACGATCTGCGGCGTCCCGCGATTCGCATCATGATCGACGTACTGGGGGCACAGCTCGCAGAAACCCGACGCATCGAGAGGCTCCGACCATTTTTCGGGGTCCTGAGGCGCCTTCCAGCGGAGATCGCCGACGGGCGTCTTCGCGTAGGGGATCCCCTTCCACGAAAGCGTGTTGGTGGCCTTGTCCTCCGTCCCGATCACGATCCCCTGGGCGGTGGTCCGCTTCAGGCTCATCGAATCGGCTGCGAGGGCCGCGGCCCCCCCCGGGAAGCCGTTCACGGTCCACAGGATGAACCCGGCAACGATCGCGGCGACAAGCTGCACCCCCCACCTCTTTACCATCCCTTTCTTCTCCTCCATGCACATTCCCTCCTTCAGTCGTTCCCCGCAGCCGGAGCCGCAGGCGTTTAATACTATAAACCGTTCGAGAAAACGATACAACCGCTCTTATCACAGCACACGGATTATTTTCCTTTCCTGAACACCGTCCCGTTGAAGGTCGCGATCAGTTCTCCCCCGCTTGCCACCTCGATCCGGTACACGCCGGTCCGTTTCGTGCCGTGCACCCGCCTGGCCTCGGCCGTGATGACATCGCCCACCTGCGGCGCCCTGAGAAAGGAGCCGCTCACGTCGAGGGCGTAGGAGGGGAAATGGTCGCTGTTCGAGGCGGCGCTGAAGGCGACATCGGCCAGGCTGAAGATGAGTCCCCCGTGGACCACTCCGAGAAAGTTGAGCATCCCCTCCGTGACGGACACCGAGCAGGAGGCGTACCCCTCCTCAACCGTGTCGATACTGATCCCCAGAGAGGCGGCGTACGGCTCCTCCCTGACCTTCCGCATAATATCCGAAGCTGTCATATTCCCTCGCAGGTATCGCTGAGGATTTGCATCAGAGATAGCGCGCCTCCTTTTTACCGGCCTTCTCGTCGACGAAGAAGAGCAGGACGGCCCCCGCCACGAAGAGGACGGCGATCGAGGTGATGCTCACGCGGGAGGCGATGTCGCTCGAATATCCCATCGATCTGACCAGGAGGGCCGTCACCCCGATGAAGATCGGCCCCGCGACCACGGAAAACTTGCCGATGAGGTTGTAGAATCCGAAAAATTCCCCCGATTTGTCGACCGGGATCATCCGGGCGTACAGGGACCGGCTCAGTGCCTGGATCCCCCCCTGAACCAGCCCGATGACGATGGCGAGGACGTAAAACTCGGATGCCCGCGTGATGAAGGCGGCATAGATCGTCACGCAGAGGTATACGGCGATGGCGATGTAGATGGAGCGTTTGGTCCCGATCTTGCCCCCCAGGTATCCAAAGGCGATTGCCGACGGGAACCCCACGAACTGGGTGATGAGGAGCGCCAGGATCAGGTCGTTGGAGTCGAACCCGATCGACATTCCATAATCGAGGGCCATACGGATGATCGTGTCGACGCCGTCTATATAGAGCCAGTAGGCGATGAGAAAGAGAAAGATCATCCGCAGGTGGCGGATCTCCTCGAAGGTCCGGCGGATCTGGCGCAGACCCCCGGCTACGGCGGCCCCGGCCGCGACGGTCTTCTCCCCGGCCGGCTCCGGGACGAAGAGGAAGACGGGGATCGAGAAGAGGGCCCACCAGACTGCCACGGAGAGGAAGGAAAAGCGCACGGCCGCCCCCGCGTCGGCGAATCCGAACAGGGCCGGCTTGAGGGTCATCGTCACGTTGAGGGCGAAGAGGAGGCCGCCCCCGAGGTACCCCAGCGAGAACCCCAGGGCGGATACGAAGTCCATCCGCTTATCAGACGCGACCGCAGGAAGCAGGGAATCGTAGAAGATGTTTCCTCCCGAGAAACCCACCGTCGCCAGGACATAGACGGCGATGGCCGGGACCCAGTCCCCCTGCGAGACCAGGTAGAGGGAGGCCGTCATCACCACGCCCATGAAGGCGAAAAAGAGGAGGAACTTCTTCTTCGCCCCGCCCCGGTCGGCGATGGCCCCCAGGACGGGGGCGCAGAGCGCCACCAGCATCCCGGCGATGGAATTCGCCAGCCCGAGCTTCGCCGTGCTCTCGACGGGATCGACCCCGGCGCTCCAGAACTTCTTGAAGAAGATGGGAAAGAAGGCCGCCATCACCGTCGTGGCGAAGGCGGAATTCGCCCAGTCGTACAGGGCCCAGCTGATGATCGACTTCCGGTTGTCACGCTCCATCGGTCAGCACCTCGATTCTCCCCCAGGGTATCACAGGTATGTTACAGGCCCAGGTCACGGTTGATCAGGACCACGATGATACGCCCCGGAGGAAATGACTTTTCCGTAATCGTCCAGGTGTTGCAGATCCTCATCGGGCTCGCGCAGTCGCTGCAGGTCCCGGTCTTGACGCAGGGCGGGTTCAGCTCCGGGTGTCCCCCGGCATTGTGCCGGATGGCGTTGGCCGGGGCCGTGTGGCTCCTGATGTGCTCCATCGCCCCTTCCAGATCGGGGACGATCTTGTTGCGCCCGGCCAGTATCAATACACGCCTTGGTCCGAAGGTGATCCCCCCGACCCGGTTCCCGACCATGTCGAGGTTGACCAGCCTCCCGTCCCGGGTCAGGGCGTTCGTCCCGGTAATGAAGAGATCGACCAGGAGCGCCCTCCTCCGGCGCTCGAAGCGCTCCCCTGAGGAGAGCCCGTCCTCGAAGGGGTCCAGAAATTCGACACCGGGCAGGGACCCGATGTCTTCGAGCAGGCCGCTCGCGATCACCGTCAGCGAATCGCCCCACGAGACCAGCCGCGGGCTGATCCGGGGAAGGATCTCTCCCGACACGATCTCTCTCGCCCCGGCGAGGTCCTCCGCCACGTAAGCCGCGAACCTGTTTCTCTCCAGGCTCTCCTTCACAGAGGCCAGCCCCTCACACCAGTACCGCCCGTCAACCGGATCGTCCACCTCCCCATCCCTTCCCGGAAGAACATCACCGCCACCAGGCACACAACTGTGCTGATAATACACTCGTCTCAATGATTGTCAAGGAATTTCGAGGGGCTAGAAGGCGAGAATTGCCCGGCGGCGTCTCGCCCTTCGACTTGCACATCCGTGCGCCCGTTCGGGCGGATCATCATCAACGGTGCGTATCATCTCATTGTAAAATCTGCATTTGACATAGGATTGACATGGTGATATTCCTTTTTCTCACTTTTGAGATGCGCAAGCGTCGAGGGGGACACATCTCTTCCGGCCGGCGGGAATCGGCCGCAATCGACCGTCCGAGCGGGGTAGCTGCTGACGCCATGAACATGAAGGCACACAGAGAAAAGGATGCGACCGGTTCTCCATCAAAATCCCGGGTCTGTATCGTCGGCCCCAATACGCTGCAGAATGAGCTCCTGGCACGGTTTCTTGAAAAGGAGACCGGGCTCCCGTTCACGTTCGGTTCCGAGCTGGATGTCAAGGCGGTCACCGACGGGTCTTCTTCCGCATATCTGATCCTCATCGACTGCCGGGGCACCGGGCTCAACAATCTCTGGGCCATGATCGAAAACGGCAGGACCCTCGATCCCGCACAATGCCGCGTCGCCCTCTTCAACCTCGATACGAACACGGGAAGCGAGAAGGAGATCATGGACAGGGGCGTCCACGGCATCTTTTACGCGGGCGATCCCCTGGAGATGCTTCCCAGGGGCGTCAAGGCCATGCTTGACGGGGAGATGTGGTATTCCAGGAAGGCCCTCTCCAAACGGATCATGGACCCCGGCAAGGGGAACACGGCATCGCTCGCAACCGCCGATATCCTGACCTCCAGGGAGAAAGAGATCCTCGTCGAGATAGCCTCCGGGGCCAGCAACGAGGACATAGCGCGTGTCCTTTCGATAAGCCCCCATACGGTCAGGACGCACATTTACAACATCTATAAAAAGATCAACACGGCAAATCGCCTGCAGGCCATGCTGTGGGTGGCAAAATATCTCTAGATATCGTCGTGCCCTGCTGCCGCACACGGGACACGAGAATGGGAAAAAGGTACGAGGGGTGTATTCCGCATAGCATATCTTTCGTATGCCGCGGCGTCAAAAAAATGAGATCGGATTCATACCCTTTTCGTATTGAACTCCACCTTTGAAGTTGTTACAGTTGCCCTGAGCGCGCACGAGATTCCGCCGTGCGGGGCAACTGCCGGTAGAGTCACCTGATCTTTAGCTGAAGGATGGAACGATGCCTGCATTCGGAAAAAGAAAACTGGAGCGGTTTTCCCTGAAGCTGCCCGCCCGTATCTCTGTGGACTGCAAGGGGAAAGAGGCGGCCTGTCTTGACGCGATCACCAGCGACATCTCAGCCGGCGGCGCTTTTTTCTATACCGATACGCCGCTGCCCGTGGGGACCCGCATGGACGTGGACCTGATCCTCCCCCTCGACGAGTTGAAGAAGATCGAGGGGAAGAGGGCGAAGATCACGGTCAAGGGGGCGGTCATCCGGACGGCCGAGGGGGGAATGGCGATCAGCTTCGACAAGAAGTACCGGATCTCGCCGATAGCGCAGTAGCGAGATGGAGCGGCATCGTACCCGGGGAATACGGAGAGAGGATGAGACGGGTACGAAAAAAGTATGAGGGCTTCCGCTCTCTACTACTTTTTGCGTAGAGAGATTTTTCTTAAAAATACGTATAGATTACGCCCCCTTTCGTATTGACTTGGCGAGGGAGGGGCATTACACTCCGCGATACGGTGAGGAGTGAAATTCACTTAAGTACGATACGAGGTTTATCATGAAGACACTCAAAAGATTGGCGTGTGTGGTGATGGCGGTCGGGATGGTGACCCTCCTGTGGGCTCCGTCGGCAATGGCAACGCTTTTAACGGAGACCGAGAACTTCTCCGGTGTGGGCACGCCGAGTCTGATTTTTGATCAGTTCGACAGCTCCCTGGGGACGCTCAATGCGATCGAACTGACCTTCAGCGTGACCTCCACCGGGGGCTATATCCTCTTCGACAACGACGCGGCGACCCCGCTGACGGGGGACGCCTCCTTCGGTGCGAAGGGGACCGTCACCGCTTCGGTGAACATGCTCGAACCTGTCACCTTCAATCCGATATTTGCGACCAACACGGCCGTCACGACCGCCACGGGATTTACCATCGGGGCGGAGGACGGCGACGGGGCGACCATCGACACCAACCCTGCGTCGCCCGACACGTACCTGCTCTCGGGGGGAACCGTCACCGCTAACGATTCGGGATTCGTCAATTCGACTTTCTGGTGGCAGTACACGGGGGCGGGGACCTTCACCGTCACCCCGGATGTGACCACCTTCTCCAGCACGAACGTCTCACCGGCTCCGCAGAGCAGCACGGACCCGCCGACCCTTACCGGGTTCTTCAGGGTCACCTACGACTACACCCCCACGGGGGGAGAGCCCGTACCCGAACCGGGGACGATGCTCCTCCTGGGGGTCGGCCTGATCGGTCTCGCGGGGGTGAGCAGGAGAAGGGCTCACAAATAGGAATATCTGCGATATCCTGTTCCAACCGTGTGATAAACCTCGAACGGCGCAGCCGGTGACGGCTGCGCCGTTTCCATTCGAACCCGGCCGGCACGGCCATCCCCCTATCCATCAGGAACCCCGGCTAGAAATTCACGAACCGCCGCTTGGCGTCCAGCACCTTCGCCAGGTACCTGCGCCCCTCATCGCTGGGCAACTCCGTCCGGAGGGCGGCGAGCACCTGGAGGGGGGGCATGCTGTTGATCCGGTCCGGCGCCCGGTCCCTGTCGGGGTCGAAGGTGCGCAGGACATTCCCCGCCCCGGCGTTATAGGCCGCGATGACGCAGTACTCCCGCGAGACGGGATCCCGGATATCCTTCAGGTACCGCTCCTGCAGCAGGTGCAGGTAGGCGGTCCCGTAACGGATGTTATCCTCGGGATTCAGGAGGAGGTCCCTGGAGGGGAGGCCGTCTTCATTATGCAGAAACCGGTGGACGTCCTGCCCGGCGGTCGCGGGGACCACCTGCATCAGACCGAAGGCCGGGACATGACTCACCGCGTAGGGGTTGAAATCGCTCTCGGTCTTGATGACGGCGTAGACGAGGTTCCTGCTGACGGAGAAGTCCTCCGCGAAGCGTTCGACGAAGGGCCGGTATTTCAGCGCCCGCACTTCGAGGTGATCCTTCACCATCGGGATCGCGACATACCGGACCTCCTTCGTGGCATCACCGGCCGCGATCCGCCGGGTCCGCAGTTCGTTCCTGATGAGGTGGTCGGCAAAGACACCCGCCCGCCAGGACCACCGGATCGCCTTTCCCTGGTGGTCATGCACCTCTCCGTACAAGAACGGCGTCTTCCCCAGCTCGACGGCACCGGCGGAGTAGATATCCACGGCCCGGGGATCATCGGGGGTGAGGAGGGTGGTGACGATGGCGTTCTTCAGGCTCTTCAGCGGGTCATCCTGGTCGAGCGTCTCGACGGTGATCTCCCCTTTATCGAAATCGACCGAGGCGCGGGAGAGGTAGTTCTGGGTATATTTGACGTACTCCCTGGGTGTGGGTTCCTTGATCTCCTCCTCCCCCCACTCGCCGCCGACGGCCTTTCTGAATGCCGCTATGATCTGAGCGGTTTCGCGCCGGAGGCGCCGGATGTCCCGTTCCAAGGCCTCCGGATCGGCGGCGTACCGAACCGCTTTCTCCGCGGCCATCCGCTGGGCGGAAGCGATATCACCCGTCGCCACGATCCGTCCCACGCGGGCAATATCCCACGCCGAGCATCCCAGGACGACCAGGACCCCGAACACCACGAACAGGTTCTTCATAAGCCGAGCCTTCATTCCCCCGCGGTACTTCCCGGATACCGCCGGCAGGGGCTTGCAGGATCTCAGGTTCGCCGTCCTCCATCCGGCCGAGGATGCCCTCGAAGATCGCCGGACAGGCGGCATCGAACAGGGTCGTACAGATGATAGTTTCTTATTCTACAACAACCTTCGTAAATTTAGGCGGACGTTTTTCCAGAAACGACGCTATGCCCTCCCTGAAATCATCCCGGCTCATGCTTTCATCCGTCAACCGGGCGGTTTCCCGCATCGCCTCCCCCAGAGACATATTAAGGTGCCGGTAAACCTGTCTCTTGATGATCATCAGAGACACCGGGGCCGTGGTTTCAGCCAACTCCTCTATATACGCTATTGCCTCTCCCATCAACCTTTCAGGGGGGAAGACCCTGTCGACCATCCCGATCTCGGCGGCCTCCGCGGCGCCCACCTTCCGGGAACTCCACAAGAGATCAAGCGCCCGGGAAGGATTAAGGATCCTGGGCAGAATCCAACTCTGGCCGTGCTCGGCAATCAACCCTTTCGGAGAAAACGAGGTAATGAATTTCGCATTGCCAGAGGCGAACCGCATGTCGCACAGGAGGGCGAGAGACAGGCCGAACCCGACGCAGGCGCCGTTGACCGCTGCAATGATGGGTTTCCGAATGGACATGAGATACGTGAGCCCCGATACAAAATTATCTCCCATCTCCTTGTCGCCCGGGGTGGCCTGAAGTTCATCCGTACGGCTGCCACGTCCATCTTCCTGAATTGCATTCAGCGTGCTCATATCCACACCGGCACAAAACCCTCTCCCTTCACCCGTCACTATTATTCCGGTTACCTCTTGATTCTTTTCAGCTTCCCCGATGGCCCGCCCGAATTCATCTATCATCGGATAGGTAAACGCGTTGAGACTGTCCGGCCGATTGAGCGTGATAACGGCGGCATGTTTCACAATCTCCAGTTTAATCGCTTCGTACATAGTTCCTCTCCTTACTTTTTGATACCTTCGCGAAAAAATTCCGTGAGGCGGACTGCGATGGACACTCACGCACGGCCTTTTCTCCGGGGGGGGAAGAGGGTGGACACGTCTTTCTTAAGAGGTGCCCTACCAAGCCGTTTTGTCCATCGCAGTCTTCGGATCCTTGCGATTATCAAAGCTCTTTTTCCAGGTTGTATTTCTCGTATATCTCCTGGTTGTCCTCACCGATTCCGCCCTTGATCCATTTGATCCTCATGGGTGATTCAGACATCTGCGGCGGAGATGCCGGCATCGTAATCCCCTTGAACCCGGGGACCGCTACCTTCCGAAAGGTCTTCCTGACGACCCAATGCTTCTCTTCTACCACCTGTTGCGGGACCTTTGTCTCCACGACTATCGGAAACCCTTTTGAGCGCAGCTTGTCGTGCGCGGCCTTAACCCCGTAGTCAAAGGTCTTTTTAAAGAGCTCTTCGCATCCGTACTGTGCAACCTCTTTTTGAATCTCGGCTTCGAGTTCACCCAATTTCTCGGGATCATCGGTGAGCCTGTCAAACAAGAATCTCCAGTCATCCTCGAGGTCCCACCTTCCAAGGATCTTGATCAGGCCCCTGAAATCATGGTCCAACGCGGCACAGACAGTCACATACCCATCCTTTGCCTTATAGTATCCGTAGGGGTACAGACCCCAGTCAAAGTTTCCGATCCTCGTCCGCGGGGTCTCCGTCGTAAAACCCCATACCGATGAGAAACCCTGCCAGGCAGAGATTGCGTCATTGGTTGCAATATCGACCATCTGGCCTTCTCCGGTCTTATTCCTGTAAAGGAGGGCCGTCAAGGTGCCGGCAGTTGCAAGGGCGCCGCTCATGTAGGAGGCCGCCCATATCCCGGCCCTGAGGGGATAATCGTACGGTTCGGGTTCCCTGGGGTCGCCGATAAGCATTGGAAACCCTGACTCGGCCTGGGCCGTCAAATCCGTATCGGGAATGTTCCGAAACTGTTCCGCCTTCGACGTGTAATGACCGAACGGCGAGATCGCTACATATATCAGGGCGGGGTTGAGACCGGCTAATTGCCTGTAGCCGATCTTGAGAGCATCCAGTTCCCCCGGTTTCAGACCGTCTATCAGTACATCGGCTTCGCCCGCAAGTCTCAAGAAGTTCTCGCGTCCCTTTTCGTCCGTGAGATCCATGGTTATATTGTACTTATTTCTGCTCTCCATGAGAAAGGGGAGCCCGACCCCATTGATGTCGACCCCATAGGGGGTGACTTCCCGGGCCGGATCTCCTTTGGGGGGTTCTATCTTGATGATATCGGAGCCCAGTTCGCCAAGCATGCTCCCGCAAATCGTGGCGGGAAAATTGGCATGACTGACCTCCAGTATTCGGATATCTTCCAACGAGCCCGGCTTGCTCACTGCCGGGTCTGTCATCTTCTGTAGAAGCCGTTCAAAATTGGCCAGATGCTCCTGGGTTTTCTTCCCCGTCATATGTTTGGAAAAAACCTGTGGACCCTTTGTTGAGGTCTTCATTATTGATCGCCCCTTCCGTGATTGAACATCTCATCTTTCGCTATATCCCAATAACTGGGCGGCCTCTTCCCAACCCGGTTGTCCCAGTATCCGATAACCCCCTTTTTCTCGAGGTCCCGTATTTCATCCTCCGACAGGCCAAGTATCTTCTTGAACACGTACTGATTATGATACCCGATGGGACGCGAAAGCCACTTGAGTCTTCCGGGGCTCTTGCTCAGCGATACCGCGGGCCCGGCCCACTTCCCCTTCCCGTACATCTTGTCATCGAATTCTACCACACTTCCCCTCTCGCGCCTCCACTCATCGGTGACGATCTTCAGGTCGTCCACCACCTGCCCAACGGGGAATCCCCCCTTCTTCGCCGACTCGATGATCTCCTCCTCGGTTTTCAGACCGACCCACTCCTCCAACAACCGGTTGATCTCCTGCGCATGGTTGGGCTTGAGCCTCTCAAGGGTATTCCGGAATTCCTTCCGTTCAGCGATTTCAGGCCTCTCCATGGCCTCAAGGAGGGCCATGAATTGCTCTTGGGTCGCAATGGCAACCGCGATAAATTTTTCATCCTTTGTCTTGAAGATACCGGAAGGCGCCATCGTCGGATCGTAATTACCCGTACACCCCAAATCCTCGCCCGTTTCAGCCATGTACGTCCAGTTATGCATGACCCTCATAAGCCCTTCGGTTTGCGCCATATCGATGTACTGTCCCTTGCCCGTCCGTTCTCGAGCGTTCAGGGCGGCCAGGACCCCGATCGCGCCAAGCAAGGCGGGGAGAAAGTCTCCATAATAGTCGGGAAGTTTATATGTCTTTCTTCCCGGGAACCCCGTTCCTCTCGCCACCCCTGACATCGACTGCGCAACGATATCGTAGCTGGGATAAAACTTCAGGGGTCCGGATTGGCCGTACCCGCTACAACTGATATAAATCACTTTGGGATTGATTTTGCTAACCGCCGTGTAGCCCAATCCCCATGCCTCGGCCAATCCGGCCCGATAGTTTTCTATGACCACATCCGCCGTCTTAGCGAGTTCGAGGAGTAATTCCTTGCCCCGGTTCTCTTTCAGGTTGATCGTAGCGAAATACTTGTTCTGGTTAAGAGATTGAAAGTACGGGCATGAATCTTTCCAGAACTTTCCCCAGTATGTTCCCGTCCTCCAGTCATCCCCTTCTTCCGGCTCTTCCACCTTTATGACCTCGGCGCCGAACAATCCCAACCACTTGGCAACCATCGGACCGAATATAATACGTGAGAGGTCCAGCACCCGTATCTGCTGCAAGGCTTCCGGTTTCTCAGCAACAATTGAGGAATCAAACAACCGGCCGGTAAATGAGAAATAATCGTCCTTCAAATCTTTATCCTCCCTCTAGAGACCCAGATAGGCTTTCTTTATGTAATCATTATTTAAAAGGGACTCGCTCGAATCATCCATCACGATCCGACCGTTTTCGAGAACATACCCTCTGCTGCACAGGTTGAGCGCCTGTGATACGTTCTGTTCCGCCAGTAAGATGGTAACATTCTCGTTTCTGAGCAGCTTCATCGTGGCGTATATCTCCAGCAAGACCTTGGGGGCCAGTCCGAGCGACGGTTCATCGATCATGAGGAGCCTGGGGCGTCCCATAAGCCCTCTCCCTATCACCATGATCTGCCGTTCCCCCCCGCTCAACAGCTTCGCCTCCTGATTCCAGCGATCTTTCAGCCTCGGGAAGATCGTGTACACCCGATCTAGAGTCTCTTTGCGTAGATCCCACGCCTCCTGCCGGCAGGAGGCCCCCATCATGAGGTTCTCCTTCACCGTCATGTGGGGGAATATCTTCCCCCCCTCGGGTACCTGTATGATACCCGTCTCGTATCGTTCACTGGCGGACAGATGCTCGATGCGTTCCCCGCAGAAGGTGATCCTCCCTGTCGAAAGCCTGGTCACTCCCGATATCGCGTTAAGAATCGTTGTCTTCCCCGCCCCGTTGGAACCGAGGAGGGCAACGCACTCACCCTCTTCGAGACGGAGAGTGACATCATAGATCACCTGTATAATCCCATATGAAACATCTACATTATCTATATTAAGCAATTTTCTCCCCCAAATACGCTTCGATTATCTTGGGATCAGCCACAACATCCCTCGGTGGTCCCGAACCGATCACCTCGCCGTAATGCAGCACCACCACGCGATCCGTGGCCTCCATGATGATCTTCATAATATGCTCGATCCAGAGAATCGTCACATGGTATTCCTCAATGATCTTTCGTATCAACCTGATCGCCCTCAGGCTCTCTGCCTGATTGAGCCCCGCCATGACCTCATCTATCAGCAGCATCTTGGGCGTCGTCGCGAGCGCCCGTGCCAGTTCCAGAGATCGAAGCTCGAACAGAGACAGATCCTGGGCCAATATATTTCTCTTACCGAAAAGCCCCACCATCTCCAGGTAATGTGATGCGTCCAGCATCGCATCGCTCAGGCTCATATCGGGCCTTCTCTTCCCGCACAAGACACCGACCACGACGTTGAGAAGGGCCGTCATCCCCGGGAACGGTCTCGGAATCTGATACGTCCTGTTGATACCATAGCGGCATATCTGATATGAGTCCTTCCCCGTGATATCCATACCGTCAAAGAGTATCTTTCCGGAATCAGGTTTCAGGGCACCCGATATGAGGTTCATCATCGTCGTCTTTCCGGCACCGTTCGGACCGATCAATCCGACGATCTCGCCGGATTCGACCGCCATGCTCACATCGTTGACGGCCTTCAACCCACCGAATCTTTTGCTGACATTTTGCAACTGAAGGATCATCTGTTTTCCCAATCTTTCCTATCTGATTTCGTGGTTACGTCGAATCACCTCTTGCGAACACGAATGCTCGGATAATATTCCCGGTACCGGTGTTTCCTGTATATGCCGTACAAACCCTCCGGAAGCGTGAAGAGGAGAATCATAAGGATCAGCGGGAACACAATGTAGTTAACCGTTCCCAGAACCGTCAGTACCTTTTCCAGGAGGACCACGAAATATGCCCCGTATATCGCCCCATACACATCACCCCGTCCTCCGATCATAACCACGAGAAGGATCTTGAGCATAAAGGACAACGGTAAAAAGGTGACCCCCGCAAATGTTCCGTAAAAGTGCGCCGCGAACCAGCCCACGATCGCAATCATGACCGAGGTGACGACAAAACAGACGATCTTCCAGGCCTTGATGTTCAATCCCAGGTTGCTCGCCACCTCTTCATCATCATTGATGGCCGCCGTGTATACCCCCACCCGCGACGTCATGACCTTGTGAATCACATACAGAAATATCACCATCAGTATGAGAGAGAAGTAACAGGCGAGCAACTGTTCCGCGGTTATGCTTTTCACGCTGATCAGGGGGAGTATCCCATACAGACCCGTCTCGCCCTGAAATATGCTGAAATAGTAGGTGACTTCCAAGAAGATGAGGGGAAGTATCAGGGTAATCAGTGAAAAGTACAGCCCCTTGGCCAGAGAGGTCAGCGGACTCAGTATCAACCCGAATACGAGGCCGACCAGTATCACCACCGGCAGCGTCCCCCACGGCCCCCACAGGTAATATGAACTGATCAACCCGGCGGTATACCCCCCGAGGCCCAAGAAGAACTGCGGCCCGAAGTTCAGCCTTCCGATCCCCGTTATCTGCCAGCCCAGCGGTATCGCAATAGCAGCATAGATGTTTGCCGTGGTCACCAAGCTCAAAAGATCGGGTTGTCCGATGAAGAACAGGGGGAGCATAGCCAACCCGAAGACGCCGAGCAGCGGATTTCTCCAGTACCGTGTCTCGATAGGCCACTCAAATTTCTTGTCTCTGAACCTGATGACGAGAAGCGCCCGCTTATGCTCTATTTTTACCATAATGATTCACTCTTTGTTATTCCTTCTGGCTTGAATAGTAATACAAGGAACACACAGATAAGGATTGCCACATTCACGAGGCGCGGATTCACCAGGAAGGCAATCGATGAGGAGATGAGCCCGACGATAAAACTGGCTATCGTCGTACCGCGGAGATTCCCCAGCCCCCCCAGGATAGTTACGAGGATTGCAGTCTGTAGCAACGATTCCCCCATGGTGGGTTCGATGGACCAGACCGGCGCAATCACGATCATACAGATGGTTGGTGGTACGACAGCGAGGATCATGGAAACGATATACACCCGCTCGACCTTGACGCCCATCAGCTGGGCCGCATCGTGATTCTGGCTGACCGCCTGGATCTTCAGCCCCAGCCGTGTCTTCAAGAGAAAAAACAGAAAGAAAGCGGTAATAAGTACCGCAAATACCACAATAAAGAGCATCTGGAACGGTATCGTTGAGCCGCCCACCTCAAGCGTGCCCGGCAGAATAGTGGTGGGGATGTCAACCCCCGCCGTAATGGGGTATACATGGTTGACAAGTTCTTCAACGATCAATGAAACCAGCAGCAGCGATGTGAGGAGGAAGTCCTCCTGCTCCATGTACCTCTTTACAATGGGGTAGTAGATAATCCCCAATGTAAACAGAAATTGGAGCACGAACACTCCCGCGATTGCGGGAAACAACCCGAAGCCACAGGTATGCATCAGGAACCACATACCGTACACCGCCACGACGAATGTAATACCATACCCCAGGTTAAAGATTCCCAACACGCCGCATATCAAAGAAAATCCGAGCGATATGAGGAGATATAAAGAACCCAGCAGAACAGCATAAATTAAGATGGTTTTAATAAGTTCCATGACGACAACCATTCCTTATCCCGAAAAGAACAAATCCTTTGACCGCGCACCAACCTCTTCACGTTTGATACCCGCTCCCCTTCAATCGGACAGACGCCGATATGGAATCAAAGAAAAGAGACTACCCTCGTATGAGGGAGACGTATCCTACGCCTCCCTCATAGAGACTCTCTGTTACTGACCCGCCTGTTTCCTCAGGTCTTTGACACGGACGTACTTGCAGCCGGGATTTGTAATGTCCACAAGCTCTTGAGGGAAAACGAGAACGTACTTCCCGTCTTCCTGAAACTGCCCGATGGGGACCGGCTGGTACGGATATCCCTTCACCTGGTCATGCCGTCCGTCGAACTTCATCTTATAGAACCCTCGTTGAATCTCGACCGTCTCCAGGGCCTTGATAATCGCATCGAGATTCTCCGTACCGCCGACCTTCTCCACTGCAGCCTTCAAGATCCACGGCGAATCATAGCAGCCATAGACAGAGGCCATCATTCCGGCTTTTCTCTCCTTCAGCTTTTTCAAGAAGGGGAGCGAATGCTCGGTAAAGGGGATGGCGATCTCCGGCCAGCACGAGGAGATGCCCAGGCACTGCCCGCCGGTCATCTGCGGAAAGGCCGCGTAACTGCACGCCCCGGCCTGGAAGAGAAGATCTATGTCCTTCGCGGAAGACTGGGCCCACTGTTTCGTCAGGGTTATCGTATCCGTGTACGCTGTGATCCAGTAAATGGTATCGGCCCCTGATTCGGTGATCTTCTCGAATATGGGGAGGAACATCTTCTCCTTAATGTCGGTCTCGCTGTAGTACACCACCTCTATTCCGTTCTTTTCAAAGTCCTCTTTCTGGGTGGGAAACTTGCCCGGAAGCCCCTTCCTCCAGAGCTCCGACCACCCCGCATCTTCTATCAACAACGCGACTTTTTTGGTCCCGACAATATCCTTGAAGAAATCCTGAAAGTGCAGCGCCGGATGATAGGAATCGGCCGAGTTGGAAAACGCCCTGAACATGAACTTATAGGTATCATACTCTTCCTCCACCCTGTCAAAGAGTGGATAGTGGGCGGTCCAGACGGCAAACTGCAGGTGTGGATACTGAGGAAACAAACGAGCCCCCAGCTGAGAACAGGCGGATGTCCCTTCCGTACCCTCGGTGAAGACAATCAGGCACTTATCCTTCATGACAAGCTTCTTGTAGGCCGCCAATGCCAATGGCACCTGTCTCTTGGAATCCTCAATAATCAGATTGACCGGTCTCCCCAGAATTCCGCCCATCTCATTGATCTCTTCGACGGCAATTTGAATCGCCGTCGAATCGCTCACACCGAAAGGTGTTGAAAGGGAGCCGATAAACCCGAGGTTTATCGGCTTCTTATCCGCCGCAAATGATACGGACAGGTTCGCTCCCACTACCAATGAGAACACCATAACAAACAGAAATACCCTCTTGCATAAACGATCTCTCATCTCCACACTCCTTTTAACGTTGATTGGTTAGCCGTTCTTTCAAATAAAACCCCCCAAAACCCTCCCACCATACAACGGGAACCCTTATTCCCATTCCACAACCATTCGTTGTTGCACCGCTCATGGCCTTTTCATGGCGAGCATGCGCTTTCTACCGACCGGTGTTTGCATCCTCTCCTTTCCTCGCGATGGAGAGCCCCTCGGCCAGCTTCCACGATTTCACCGTGAGCTGCCTTTCCACCTTTACGAGCTCTTCATAGACGGGGAGAACCGCCTGTCCGGACACCCCAGCCTGAGAAACGGCAGAGCCTGCGATCTGTCCCGTCGCAAGGGCCGAGGAAATACCCTCCCCGAATACATTCATAAAACCGGCTGCCTCCCCCGCAAGCAGGACGCGTCCATGACCCAGCAAGAAATTTCCGTTGACCGGCATATCGCTGACCACACATCCGGTCCTCCGCTCGACGTTCTCGACCTTCAGTCCAAAGTATTTCGTCAGATATTCGGTCGAATCTTCGAGATACGGCGTGACGGCTTTGCCCGCCTGGGTTCCGACTCCGTACACCAGACACTCATCCTTAAAATGGAGCCAAGTATAGAAAGAACTCAGAGAGGGATCGAAAAACATATAGTAGAATTCGGAATCGAGATTAATGGTGCCCGTACAATAGAGCTGGGCGAATGTGTGCCAATGGATCCGTTTTTCAAAAACAGGGTCAAGCAGATTGCGAACACGAGACCTTCCCCCGTCGGCACCGATCAGGTAGGATGCCTCTATCTGCAACGGTTCCTCGCCATGCCCCAGGATATCCGCCTTGACGGTGCTCCCGGTTTGCTTGAAACCGATCAGTTCGTGTGCTTCCAGCACATCGGCGCCCGACTGCTGAACAAGCCAATGATCGAAGGCGGAACGCCAGACGTTATAAACCCGTGCCTTGCTCAAGGGGAGATCTGTGAGTAAATCTCCCTGTGCACAGAGGCGAATCCCTTTGAGAAAGGCAGGGTTGCAGAAGACACCTTCAGGAGGGGTGTCGAAATGTTCGGCAAGCAGATCCTGCGCACGATCAAGGATAAGCCCCGAGCAGATCTTGTATCGAGGCAGTCTCTTCTTCTCCACAATCGCAACACTATACCCGTTTTTCACCAGTTCCCTGGCTGCCGCCGCTCCCGCCGGGCCCGCCCCAACGATCAAGACATCATAGTTGGTTGTACGCTTTGCCGCCTCTTCCAACATGATGCACATCCCTCTCTTCTCGCGAGCCGTTCACCCCTGCCTATGGATATCGACCCGACTTTGGTCTTTTTCAGGTGAGGAGCAGAAGAGACGATCCACATTTCTCACCTGACTCGCACAAACCGTTATCCTTCTGATCAAGCCTCTATCTTCATTTGGTTTCATCCCCTCTGTTTTTCACAATTCTGTTCCTCACGATATAGAAGGGCAGAAACAGGACAAACGATAAAACTTCCCAGGAAAACACCATCTTCACGGCCCTGAACGCATCTTCTGCGGAAAGGATCATATCCATCTGCATGGTGCCCAGGGCCTTGCCGTCCATGACCAATTTATCACCCACACGTTTAACGGAATAAATCGACGCGGCCTCATCCCCGGTCTCATTGCGTATCGTCACAACATTTTTCTTAGATGTATTAATTGGGATCCCTCCCTTCTTTGGATTCTGTCCTGAAACTGACTACCGAAAGACCGGCGGCAACAGTTGCAGGTAGTCCTGACCGGTGATCGCGCCGGCGCAGATGAACCCCGAATGGGCGGCCCCTTCGACACCCCCCTCGTTGAGCCGCTTGCCGTAAGTGTCGCCGGCAAAATAGAGCCCCTTAACCGTCGGGCAGGTCACATCGACCCACTCGTCCTCCGGGTGCCGCCACAGGATACAGGTGTCCCCCACGGTAAAGAGCATCCACTCGAGCTCATCCCGCCATCCTGGGAAGGCGTGATCCGAGAACTTCAATATCCGGTCGATGACGATATTTACTTTTTCCTTGTCGTGCGCCTCCTCGGCCAGGATACTGCTTGCCATGAGTGCCATATGTTTCCCCTCCGGAGCCGTCGACGGGGCGATTGTGGACATCGTCCCGATATCGAGGGGGACATTCCCCTTGAAAAGCCCCTCGCTCTCAGGGATCAACATGGAGGTATGGTAGAAGGAGCGAGGATCCACCCCGTCGAGCCCGCACAGTTCGTTTAGGGGTTTTTTCAAACCGAACTGGCCCGCTACCATCGAGGTGTGGATGATCTTCTTCGTCAGTTTGACGAACTCCTCGGGGAGTAGATTCTCCGGGATCAGCTTCAGCAGTTCCTTGGGGGGGATCGTGCAGACGACCGTCGGCGCATTGATCTCCATGGTCTTCCCATTGATCTCCGCCACCACGCCGGATGCCGTTCCATCCTGAATCATCACCTCTTTGACCCGGGCGTTCGTGACAACGTCCCCTCCGGCATCTTTCACGGCCGTCGCAAACCCCTCCGTGATAAACCTGTGCCCCGGCGACCCGGCAAAGGCCCACGACCCGTTGAGGATATGCACCCCCGTCTCCTGCACCTGCAAAAAGACCTTGATGTTCTCACCGGCGGAGTTCAGCGCCGGATCGTTGATGATCGTCTGGAAGGTCCCCATCGCATAGTGGAATTCCTGCGCAAGCTCGCTCTCCGTGATTCCTTCCACCCAGTCCTTCAGGGTGACGTGATCCAGCTTCTCCGCGTTCTCGATCGTCCCCACCTTCAGTTTTTGCATGTGCACTTTCGCCATCTCGGCATAATCATGATCGCTCATCCACGCATACCTGGACTTCCGCCCCGGAATGGACTGTCTCCCCAGAACGGACGGATTCCAGTCGTGGTCGTACCAGACGAAACCAACGTTGGGATAGAAGATCGAAGGCTTGTTGAACAGCGCCAGCGCCTGGCTGACACGACCGCGATTCGTATACCAGGAACCACGACCGCCCGCCTCCAAGGTGTAGCCGTGAAGCAGTTTCCTGTCGATCATCGTCTGCAGGTCGGGCTCGGACCGATCGCTCACCCAGGAGCGGGCCGAGGTCATGAGAGCCTTACGAAATGAGGCTGCATCGGTGATCCCCTCACCCCGAAATGAGGTGGCCCTCCCCCCGACCTGGGAAGAGGCCTCTAAAATAAGAACCTTTTTACCTGCCTTGTTCGACAAAATAGCCCCGGTTACCGAACCGGCTATTCCGCACCCGACGATGATGACATCATACTCTTTCTCAACCGATGTAGACATGATTCCTCCTTGATTGGTACCCATACCAGATTTCATTAATACTTGCATAGACTTAGTACTAGCCTATAGTGGATTTAACCCTCATCCCCTATAGCACTTACCATAGTTTTTATGTCCCCTATAAAATCAACCGACCCCCATGCCACCCCACGTACTCTTTACAACAGTTCCAGCATCAACTTTTACAGACAGCCACACATGCCAAAATTCAGAACCCGGCGACGGAACGTGGATAGCCAAACTCCACAGTTGCAGAGACAGTAAACACTGATAAAGGGGGGGATAGAGTATACCATCGCTGCATTGCACCGTCGCCGTGTTCATTTATTCACAACTCGATCCGTGGTAGCATTTCAACTTTGTCACAAAACTACTTAGCTATTACTTTCTTAAAATCAATCCCCAGATCCTCCATGACGACCCTCGCGGTTGCTCTTCCCCCGCCCGTGATGCCGACTCCCGGATGGGTACTGGCGCCGCACATATAGAGATTTTGAATGGGTGTCTTGTACTGCCCCCAGCCGGGGAGCGGTCGATTGCCGAATGATTGATTCAGGAACGAGCCGATATGGCCAATATCACCTTCAACGAGCGCCGGATTTATCCGCTCGTAATCCAGAGGACTGCCGATCCACCTGCCCAGAATATTGCTGGAGTCCAGATTGGTGCAATGCCGTCTGGCGGTTTCCAGCACCTCGTCAGCAACCTTTTCCTTCACTTCATCCCAGGCGGCAGCACCGCCATCCCGCAGGTGGTACGGCTCAAAATGATAGAGGTAGAGCGTATGCTTTCCGGCGGGAGCACGGGTGGGATCAACGACCGTGGAGATACCCATGATCGGCATCCCGGCATTCGGCACCCCGTAGGAATAATCATCATACAGTCTGAGGAGCTCTTCGGTGAAGGGACTGACCTCAACGAACGGCGCCTTATTGACATCACCACCAGCCTTGAAATCGGGGGCTTCATTCAGGGCAATGGCCTGCACCAGGGGCGCGAAGGAACTCGCCTTCAATTTCCTCACGTTGTCCTGAAAGCCTGAGGGAATCTCTCTGTCACTGAGCATCTGCAGGAAGAGTTGTTTGACGTTGACATTCGAGACGACGGCCTTTTTCGCCCCAATCTGATCACCGCCCTTGAGAATGACCCCCGTGGCGATGCCATTCTCCACGACGACCTTCTCCACGGCCGAATTGAGTTTGATTGTTCCTCCATGATCGCGTATACAGGCAGCCAATGCTTCGCTCAAGGCACCGGAGCCCCCGACGGGCATGGTCAGTCCCCAGGTATGGAAAAGAGGCCACCCCGACGCATACAGCCCCGTTCCCTTCTCGCGCGGGCCGATCATCTCTTCAGAAGCCCACCTGCCGAAGGCGGCCCTCATGTGTTCGCTCTCGAACCACTCTCCAGCAACATCCTGAACACTCGACAGGATGAGGCGGATATACTCACGTCCCTCCGCGCTGGAATCAAGGAAAGACATCATGGCACCAAACCGCGGAGGCGCGGCAAACATGCCCACCCCCACCGGTGCTGTTATCTTTTTCAGATATTCGCAGAACCTGAGATACGCGTCCGCATCTTTGGTGGAGAACTGCTTGATGGACTCGTACATCTTCTGGATGTCTTTGTATATGACGAGGGCGGTGTCGTCGCTGAAGACGATGGCAGCAGGAATATCGGGGGAGATATATTCCAAACCATACGTGGCCTTCAAACCCAGCTCATCCTGATGGAGCATCGGGTTGGCCTGGATCATCATATGGATGGCCCCGGCGGGATCGTGTTTGAACCCGGGGAGGGTCAACTCCCTGGTGATCACGCACCCCCCTACCATGTCCTGCAATTCCACGACACACACATCGACCTTGGCCTTGGCCAGATACGCCGCAACGATAAGTCCGTTGTGGCCACCACCGATAATCACTACATCATGTTTTTCCATGGCTCTCTCCCGTTATTCCTTTAGACTTTACTGGTCCTTCCAGAGCTGATCCCGTGTTTACGAAACGGTATACCCCCCATCGAGATACAACGTCTGTCCCGTCATATAATTCGATGCATCGGAAGCCAGGTACAGGGCGAGAAGACCCACTTCCCTGGGTTCTCCAAACCTCCTCATGGGTACCGAGCGAAGATAGGTCTTACTCATCTCCTCATTCGAATATATCTTGTCCAGCATGGCCGTGATCACCCCACCCGGTCCGATACAGTTCACCGTAATGTTGAACCGGGCAAGTTCGTTCGCGAGCCCCCTCGTGAGGGCCACGATCGCCGCCTTCGTGGCGGGGTAGATACCCTGTAGAGTCGTGTACTTGATGGCAGCCGTCGAAACGATATTAACGATCTTTCCCTTGTTCTTCCGGATCATATGGGGGACGACCAACCGAGTTAAATCGTACCCTCCTTTTACATTCGTGTTCCACACGGCATTCCATTCGGCATCCGACAAAGGCTCGTTTAGATCGGGTATCAGTTGGGCAATGCGCATCTTTTCGGCACCCGGTATCGGGATCGTCATCCTCATGGTTCCCATCCCGGCATTATTGACCAGGATATCTATCGCGCCGAATGTGGAGAGGGTTGTATCTACAAGCTTCTTTAAATGGTCAAGATTTGAAATATCCGTGGGCAGATAGATACATTTCCTACCATGTTTCTCAACCTCTGCCGCTGTCGCTCGCAACTCGGCGTCTGTTCTGCTCGCGGCGACAATATCGGCACCCGCCTCCGCAAAGGTTACGGCGATGGCCCTGCCAATCCCGCGACCGGCGCCCGTTACCAACGCCACTCTCCCCTCAAGACTAAATTCCTCTAACATCTCTCCCTCCTCGCTTGATCCCACTCTGGATGATACCCATCTCAAGAGCGTCGGTTAACCCAGCGCTACTATTAGTTAGTTCTCACTAACCTTCTATTTTAAAAAAAGGGCCCGTATAATTTCTATCTCGTCATTTCCGCATTTTAGCATCAAAACTTCTACAATCATAAAAGGTTATGCCCTCACCAATTCGATTATTTGCTCGGTGATTTTTCTGATGGTGTTTTCATCAAACTCTTCGTCGAATTTAAGAAGGGTGGCGAGAGTGGTGATAAGCCCGATGCCGTTGAATATCCACGCAATGGTTGCCACATCGATGTCTCTGCGGATTGTCCCCTCCTCGATACCCTTATTCAAGATTTTTTCAAAGAAAGCCAAGTAATATTCATTATCTTTTCGGAGGCGATCAGCAACTGCCTGATTGTCTACTTCCGAAATGGCTTGAAAGTGCAGTTTCAATTCATCCGGATGCTTGACCATTCTGTAATAATAGGAAAGGTCCATGCTCCTGATGAGTTCCAAGACATCATCACTTTTTCGATATTCTTCTTCCCAGGCCATGACAACACGTTCGGATATGCGCTCCAGGATCTCGAGGAAGACTGTCTCTTTTTTACCGAAATACTTATAGACCGTCGCCTCTGCGATTCCCGCCTCTGTTGCGATATCTGCGACCAGGGTTGATTTGTAATTAGATCTGGCGAAAACTCTGACCGCGCATTTGAGAATCTGTTTGCGCCGGTCCTCCCTCTTCAGTCTCTTTTTCTTCATAACCGCTTTACCTTAAGGAAGTGAGATGTCACTCACTTATAAAAACGGGGGTCTTTTGTCAAGGGTAAAATGAACCTGCTTTCGAAATACTTCCTCTTTCATCAGGAAGCGTCATGACTTCAGGCTCCTTCGGGCAATTGTAAAGATTAGCGAAGATTGACCACGGCACGAATGAAAACGGTAGGGCGTGTCACATACTGTCCCTTCGGTTTCATACAGAGCGTCGTCAGATGCCGGCCCACGGTGGGGGAACCAGGAAAGAACGGTTTCAGTCGACTCACCGCCCCTTCCCCAGCGATTTGTCTTAAGGCTTTAGACCAAACAACTTGTCTGGGACCTTTTCTGAAAGACTTCTATGTCCGTGCGATATCAGCAGCAACCTTTACAAATCCTTCGCCATCGTGCACGAAACGAACCTCTTATCCCGGGATATTCACACAAGGACGTTCGCTCCCTCCCCTTCTCCTCCATCCGGCCGAGGATGCCCTCGAAAATCGCCGGACAGGCGGCATCGAAGATGGGGATCACGCCCTATGCGACGGCCTGCTTCCCGGTGATTCCCATATCGTGGACGGTGAAGAGTCCGTCAGTGACAACGCATCACCACGCTGGGAAGTGCCTTCGATGATAGCGTAACCATAAGATTTCTCCACCTTCGCCCCTTACAGACAGTAAAATTTGAGGCCAAACTGGCTCGATTACGGCGTAGTGTGCCATCATTCGATGCGCTTCTCCACCGTAAGGGGACGACCTCCGCATCGAGCCTTACCGGCTCCGGGCTCGACCCTCAGCCGAAGCGCCCCTCATTCCCCCATGCCCCGTTTCCATCCCGTCACCCGTTCAATAAAAAAAGCGGAGACAGTCTCTCCGCTTTTTTCATGCCCCGTCCTATGGCTGTCAGTACTCTTTCGTCAGCTTGTCCAGTTCCTCCAGGGAAAAGACCGGACCGTCCTTGCAGACATACCTGCTCCCCACGTTGCACCGGCCGCATTTGCCGATCCCGCACTTCATCCGCATCTCCAGCGAGGTGTAAATGTTCTCCTTCGAAAAACCGAGGTTGAAAAAGACCGGCAGCGTAAACCGGATCATGACCGGGGGACCGCAGATCACCGCCACCGCATTCTCAGAACCGGGCGCCACCTGCTCGCAGACCGCAGGAACAAACCCCTCTCTCCCCGTCCAGGCCGCGTCCCCCTTGTCCACCGTCACGTTCATGTCCACGTCGTCCCGGGCCTCCCAGGCGGCAAGCTCGTCCTTGTAGATCAACAGACCCGGCTCCCGGGCACCATAGACCACCGTGATCTTCCCGAAGTCCGACCGGTTGTCCTCGTGGATCATGTAGTTGAGAAGCGACCGCAAGGTGGTGAAGGCAAAGCCGCCACCCACGATCACCACGTTCTTCCCCTTCAGATAGTCGATGGGCCAGGTGTTCCCCAACGGACCCCGCACCCCCATCCGGAATCCCTCCTCGATGCTGTGGAGCTCGGAGGTCACCACCCCGGCCTTCTGAACCGTAAACTCCAGATAACCGGGCTGCGTCGGCGATGAGGCGATCCCGATCGGCGACTCCCCCTTGCCAAAGATGGAAAGCTCACCAAACTGACCGGGCAGGTACTGGAACCGCTCCTCGTCCTCCGTGTTCACAAAGGCCAGGCGAAAGGTCTTGATGTCCTTCGTCGTTACCTCCGTGATAATCTTGTCCACAACTACGGGTATCGGTATGTATGGGTTCTGCATCATCGGTTCACCATTGATCCGCTCCTTTACGGGAGCGCCGCCGCCCCCTCGACCACGGCCATGATATCGATATGGACGGGACAGGACCGGATGCACCGCCCGCATCCCACGCAGGAGACGACGTCGAAGTTGGTGACGTAGTAGGAGAACTTGTGACAGATCCGCTGGCGCAGCCGCTGGGATTTTTTCGTCCGGGGGTTGTGCCCGCTGGTATGGAGGGTAAAATCGGTAAACATGCACGAATCCCAGATCCTCCTGCGGGCCCCCTTCCCGAACAGGGTCTCGTCCTGGATATCGAAGCAGTGGCAGGTGGGACAGACGTAGGTGCACACCCCGCAGTTCAGACAGGGGGCGGCCGCCTCGATCCAGTACGGATCCTCGAAGACCGCTTCCAGCTTTTCCGGGACCCCTTCGGTGGCGAGGATCCGGGTCTCAAGCCGGGCGCTCTCCGCAATCTTCTCCTCGAAATACCCCTCATTTTCCGGGGAGACGTCCTCAAGGACGGAGATCGAGCCGAGGAGCTCTTCTCCCCGCTCCGTGATTCCCTTCAGGAAAAGGTCTCCCTCTCCCTTTATCATGAAGATGTCGCTCCCCGTCGGGTCGGCGGCTCCGATCCCGAAGGTGGTGTAGAAATCGGCGGGATCGACCCGGTCGAAGGCGTATCCGATGATCGTCGTGCTCTTCCGTCTCTCCTCCCAGTAAGGATCGACGATATCCCCTCCGGCAAAGAGCCTGTCCATGACCTCGAAGCTCCGCACGTCGCAGGGGCGCACCCCCAGGATGATGCGCGGTTCGAAGTCGAGGGGGATCTCCTCCGTCTCGACGCCGTCGTGGGTGAGACGGTAGCGCACCATGTCGTCCGCCTGCGGGAAGAACACCTCCTTGGGACTTCGCAGGGTGTTGTAAAAGTCCAGCGTGACGTCGCCGGGGTTATCGATCCTCTGGAAATCGACGCCGGCGTCCCCCGCGACCGGGGCGAAGAGCTCCCCCCGCTCCATCAGGGCGGATGCCAGCGCGTCCAGCTTTTCAAGTCCGATCTTTTTCAGCACGCCTCACTCCTCACAGCAGTATCTCGTCCGCATCTTCCACCCTGAAATCGAGCATCACCGGTTTGTCGTCCACGCTCATCCCGGCCGCCTGTCCGAACATCTCCTCGCACTCCCTGGCGACCTTTTTGTGGAAGAGGTACAGGGGGATCTCCATGGGGCACGCCCGGGAACACTCCCCGCAGTCGACACAGCGCCCCGCCAGGTGGTAGAAGCGGGTCAGGTGGAACATGAGGTTGCTCTCGAGCGAGGGGGACTTGTCGGCCCAGCGGGGCTCGGCCTGATCGACGAAGCAGGGATCACAGTAGCACATGGGACAGGCCTGGCGGCAGGCGTAACAGCGGATGCACCGCGAGAGTTCCCTTTCCCAGAAGGCCCAGCGGTCCGCGCCGTCCATTCCCTCCAGTTCCTCCAGCACGTCATAGGGGGACGTGTCGGGCTCCGCCGCTTTTTCCCCGAGGAGGATATCGTACAGGACGGGGTTCGTCGTGCCGCACGTCGTCGACGCATCGATGATCCGGCCGGTCCTCGGATCCTTCATCCCCACGGCGGGGATGCCGAGGATCACGAGATCCTCCCGCCTGACCTTCTCCTCCTGCAGGAGGACGACGACCGCCCGGCTGTCGCACCCCTTGACGGCGATCGCGATCCTCGTCCCGGGGGGATAATCCAGGAGATACCGGGCCATGTTGTGGGTGCAGTACTCGTTGAAGACGATCCGCTCCGCATCGGCGACCGTCTTCGCCGCGCAGGGCATGGGGTGCCGGTCGTCGTATCCCCTGCCGTACGCGAGGACGACCTCCACCTCTCCCGTCTCCAGGAGCCTCCTGGCCTCTTCTCTCAGTCTCGTCTCGATCCGCTTCATCCCTCGGTATCCCTTCCCATTGCAAGCCGGGTCTGCGGCCCCAGCGCCCTGATCTCCTCGGTAAATTCCCTTACGATCTCGGCATACCGGTTCCCCTCTGAGGCGGAGATCCACTCCACGCGGAACCGCTCCGGCTCCAGGCCGGCGAACTCGAGGATCTTCTTCGTCACGGCAAGCTTCCTGCGGGCGTAGTAGTTGCCGGTGGAGTAGTGGCAGTCCCCGGGGTGACACCCCCCCACCAGGATACCGTCGGCCCCCAGTTCGAAGGCCCTGAATATGAAGGACGGGTTGATCCGGCTGGAACACATGACCCGGGCGACCCGTATGTTGTGCGGGTACTGTACCCTCGTCGTGCCGGCCAGGTCGGCCCCCGTGTAGGTACACCAGTTGCAGGCGATCCCCAGTATCCTGGGTTCAAATCCCACGGTATGCTTTTCTTCGTTTCTCTCGGCTACCATTCCATCAGTCCTTCCAGCTCGCCCATGATCTGATTGTTGGTGAAGTGGCGCGTCGTGATCGCCCCCGTCGGACAGGTCGCCGCGCACAGGCCGCACCCCTTGCACAGGGCCTCGTTGATCTCCGCGACGCCCTTTTCGCTGTTGAACGACGGGGCGCCGTAGGGACAGACCCTCACGCAGTTGTGGCACCCGCAGCACTCATAGGGATTGACGAAGGCCGTCGCCGCTTCCAGCTCCAGCTGCTCCTTCCCCACGATCGTCAGGGCCTCCGCCGCCGCGCCCATCGCCTGGGCCACCGTATCGGGGATGTCTTTCGGTCCCTGGCAGGCGCCGGCGAGAAAGACACCGTCCGTCATGGTCGAGAGGGGATCGAGCTTCGGGTGCCGCTCGATGAAGAACCGGTTCTTGTCCAGGCTGACATTGAAGAGCCGGGAGACCTCCCCGGCGTCGGCCCGCGCCTCCATCGCCGGCGCCAGGACGACCATATCGACGGGGAGACGGAGGAACTGGTTCGAGAGGGTGTCCTCGGCCTCGACGATCAGCTTTCCCTCCTCGTCGGGGTTTATCGCCCGGTCCGTCACCCGGGCCGCCTTCCCGCGGATGAACTTGACCCCCTCCTCGAGGACCCGGTTGTAAAACTCCTCGTACCCCTTCCCGAAGCAGCGCATGTCGATGTACAGCTGGTAGACGTCCGCGGAGGTCTTCTCCTTGAAGAGGTGGGCGAACTTGAGGGCGTACATGCAGCAGACCCGGCTGCAGTACTCGTGCCAGTTCTTGTCACGGCTGCCGATGCAGTGGAGGATGGCGATGCTCTCCGGCACCCTCCCGTCCCGCATCACCACCTTCCCCTCGGTCGGGCCGGCCGCGTTGAAGAGGCGCTCCACCTCCAGGGCGTGATAGACGTTCTGATAGGTGCCGTAGCCGTACTGAACCAGGGGACGTGTATCCATCAGGTCGTACCCCGTGGCGACAACCACGGCCCCCACCGTGATCTCGCGCTGTGTGTCCTCCTGTTCGAAGTCGATCGCACCCTGCTCGCAGACCTTCTCACAGAGCCGGCATTTTCCCTTCTTGAAGAAGGTGCAGCTGTCCCGGTCGATGACGGGCTTCTGGGGGACGGCCTGGGGGAAGGGGATATAGATGGCCTTCCGCCGCTCCAGCCCCTCGTCGAACTCGGAGGGGGCCCTCCCGGGACACTTCTCCACGCAGGTGAGACACCCGTTGCACTTGTCGTGATCGACGTACCGCGCCCTCTGCCGGACGGTGACGGTAAAGTTTCCCACGAACCCCGTCACCCCCGCCACCTCGGCGGAGGTGATCAGTTCGATGTTGGGATTCTGGAGAACCGCGTCCATCTTGGGCGTCAGGATGCAGGCGGAACAGTCCAGCGTGGGGAAGGTCTTGTCGAACTGGGCCATGTGACCGCCGATGGTGGACGACTTTTCAACCAGGTAGACCTTCGTCCCCGTCGCGGCCAGCTCCAGGGATGTCTGGATGCCGGCGACGCCGCCCCCGACGACGAGGACGCCCGGCTGGACATCGATGATCCGCGAATCGAGGGGGGCCAGCAGGCGGGAACGGTACACGGCCCCGTTGATGAGGGCCTTGGCCTTCGCCGTCGCCCTGTCCTCGTCCTGGATCACCCACGCACACTGCTCGCGGATGTTGACGATGGTGAGGAGGTACTGGTTCAGGCCGGCCTTCTCCACGACCTTGCGGAACGTCTTCTCGTGCATGAGGGGAGAGCAGGCGGCGACGATCACGCGATCCAGGTTATGCCGGGCGATACTCTCCTGGATCAGCTCCTGTCCGGGGGTCGAGCACATGAACTTGTACTCCTCGGCCACGATGACACCGGGGAGGTTGCGGGCGAACTCGACGACCTCGGGAACCCGCACGGTCCTCGCGATATTCAGGCCGCAATCACAGACAAAGACCCCTATCCTCCCGCTCATACCACGCTCCTTCTCACTCCGGACTCTCCAGGCTCTCGCACACCAGCTCGGTCACATCCCTGACCGCTATCCTGTCCCCGGCGCCCAGCGTCTTGACGCTGTCCTCCAGCATCGAGATGCAGTACGGACACGCAGTCGCCAGGATCGTGGCCCCGGTTTCGATGGCCTCCTCGACCCGCAGGTCGCTGAGCCGCTCTCCTTTTTCTCTCTCGGTCCACAGTCCGCCGCCGCCGCCGCCGCAGCACATCGCCTGTTCCCGCGTCCGCGGCATCTCCACGAGGTCAACCCCGGGGATGGATTTCAGAACGTCGCGCGGGGAATCGTAGATCCCGCTGTGCCTCCCCAGGTAACAGGGGTCGTGGTACGTCACCTTCACCCCGCCGAGATCCTTCGCCGGGACCAGTTTCCTCTCCCGGATCAGGCCGTCAAGCAATTCCGTAATATGGATCACATCGTATCCGCCGCCGTACTCCTCCCTGAAGGTATAATAGCAGTGAGGGGAATTGACGATGATCCTGCGCACCCCGGCCGCGCGGAATATCTCCCGGTTTTTGTCCCTGAGGCGTTCGAAGAGATCTTCGCTTCCCACCTTCCCCGCGCTCTCCCCGCAGCAGTTGACCTCCGCGGCCGGCAGGCCCCAGCTGATCCCCGCGCAGTCGAGGAGGGTTGCAGTTGCCCGGGCGACCCGGACGTTCCGGGGATCGTAGCAGACCGTGCAGCAGGTGAAGTAGAGATACTCCGTGCCGGCCGCATACACGGGATAGCCGTCCCGGCTCCAGTCGTTCCGTTTCTCGGGATCGCCCGACCAGGGATTGCCGCGCGCCGAAAGGCTCCCCACAAAGGTGCGGAGGCTCTCGGGGAGAAGTCCCCCTTCCGAGTAGACCCGCCGTACCGCCCTGACGATGTCGATGATCTCGACCCCCCGGGGGCACCGCAGGACGCAGAAGTTACAGGTGGAGCAGTCCCACATGAACTCCTCGATCCCGTCGAAGCCGAACTGTCCCTGCCTGATCAACCTCCGGATGTTGAAATCGGTCATCGGGCTCCACGGGCAGGTCCCGGTGCAGGTCCCGCACTGGTAACATTTCTTCAGGGCCTCGCCGCCGGCATCTTCGATGGCCTGTGATATCTCAAGGTAGGGTGTAACGGCTGATGCCATATATTTTTTCCCTCGGGTTTTCCTTGTGAGTCGCCTCGCACGATATGAGCAACCATACTCGTTGTTTACAGGGCACTATAGCGAACCAAGGAGGTTTTTTCAACAGAAACCCCCGGAAGCATCCAGAATTTTCATTATTACGGATAGATCCGGGCAAGAGTGGCTGTTTCGATCTTTACGGGAGCCTATGGGCGTTCTGTCACCCGGGACAAACTTTGTAACAGCTTCGACACTCCCTTTCGCATATACGCGGGATTCAGGACCCGGCGGCAGAACCTGTGACGGTCAACGTCACATGGCGGCAGGAACAGTAAACACTGAGATAGGGGGGGTATGATATACCATCCCCGCGCTACACCGCCACCGGGTCTCTTCATCCATGGATTACCCAGCGATACATTGTCTTGGGTCGATCCTATACCACCCAATAAAATAAAATATCGCACAATATCAAAATATCCAGATAAACTGAACACGACTAGGCAAGACGGTACTCTTTAGTTCTCTGTACGATCCGAATGTACTTGTCAGTTGTTGGATTCAGGGCGCTCTAGAATAAAGCGAACCGTATTTCAACTGAACAGGCTTCCATCACATCCATAGGGAGATCGTCTTTAAGACTTTCAGCTTCTGTGAAATCTTTGCCCTTTCTCCATCACTTTTTCAGCCATAGCTTCCATTCACAGAAGTCGTCGTTATCAATTCCTTTCGTCCTCCTATATTCAATAGTTGGAATAGCCTTCCACGTCTCTTCCATAAACACATCACATTGTTTCACGCAACAGTCAAGTCCGAGACCCAACTCCACAAACATCTTTCCTGTCGGGCAAACCAGCGTCTGGGCAACTCCGTGATCGCCCTCAACCCACGCTTGATAGCGTTCTCCCAATATGTCGCCGCTGCGCCCCGTTTCATACATGATAGCAGACAAATCAGAAAGATCGATCCCTTTCTTCCGTAAATATGCCCCATACAAGCGCGCAGTGTGGATCCCCTTTCGCCTTCCCCACTCGACCGCCAATTCTCGAGCTCTCTCAATGCCGAATTCTGCAATGAGCACTTCCACCCACCACTCAAAATAACTGTGGATCACCTGCAACCTTCTCTCCGCCAACAAACCATCGGGAATAATTACCCTCGGGATATCACGCCCCTTGTGTGTCGCGTACTTAGCCATCGTTCCTCTCCTTTTTACATGGCCCGCTTCTTCTTGTTTGAATGACACCCTTTCTTTCACCAACAAGCGCTTGGCATTCTCTCTCGCGTCCTCAGAACATATCCTTTTTGTCGACCCATGGAGGAATATATCTGTAGTACTCAATTGGGTTTGCCTTCTCCAAGCCCTCATATGTTGCCCTGGCCAGTCGGATTCTCCCTCGCCTGTCTCTGTAAAGATTCCCCAAGCCCTTCTTTTCAAGATTGCTCAAGTATTCATTAAGCGTCTCATCGCCCACATCGATGAACTGTTTGAAGTCTTCCATGCTCATATGAAGTCCCGGATTAACACGGTAGTTTTCAGCGAGTACCTTCAGGACATCATCTTCGCCAGCCCCAGCCTTCCGGGGAACCCTTCCCAGCGGCATGGGAACTTTCAACTCTTCGTCTATCACCCTCGGCGGTACCTTGAGGTCCTCCATCATATTTCTGATCCCCTGCCTGTATATAAGAAGCATCAACACCTCATTTGAACCACCCGCTATTTGCATCAACTTTGCGTCCCTCATCATCCTCTCCACAGGATAATACTTGGAAACACCATTTCCTCCCATGCATTGAATCGCATCGATGGAGACTTGTAATGCGCTGTCAGTATTGAATTTCTTTGCGGTCGCCGCCTCAAGCGCCGTCTCTTTTCCAAGATCTGCGCAATATGCGGCATAATACGTCAAGAGCCTTCCCAGTTGAAGCTTCCAGACCATATCTGCAACCTTGAACTGATTTGTCGCTATATCCCCCGTCAGTTGCCCGAACTGCACCCTCCGTTGCAGATGCTGCATGGTATATCTGATACACTCCCGAATCTGGCCCAGTGGACCGGCCGAGTTTACAATCCGCTCTACATTCAGCCCGCTCATCATCACAGCCCAGCCGGAACCCTCCTCCCCGATCCTGTTCGCCACCGGAATCTTTACATTGCTGAAATTGAGATTGCCATTGTACATGCCATCCAGCCCAACAAAATCATTTATCTTCTCCACGCTTAATCCGGGGGTTCCCTTTTCAACAACCACGGCCGTCAAGTGACGGTACTTGGCTATATCATCCGGATTGTCGCTTGTCCGCACATACGTCATATATAAATCCGCCGCTCCAGCTGCCATTTGATATCGTTTTTTTCCGTTAACGATGTAAAAATCTCCCTGGCGCACTGCGGCAGTCTCCATATTCGCTATATCCGAACCGGCATGCGGTTCCGTCATCACGATCGCCCCAAGCAAGTCACCTTTGGCTATTTTCGGAAGCCATTTCTGCTTCTGCTCCTCGGTTCCATCATGAATGATCTGATGAATACCGCCAATCATACTGGTATTCAAGGGGACCGCAACCGTTCCCGCCCGATATGTCTCTTCCATCAATATACAGGCCCCGGTCACGCCCCATTCTTCTGAACGGCCCCCATAAGTGGATGGTATCTGCGCTCCGAACCATCCCTTTTCCGCCATCCATTCTACCGCTTTCCAGGGAAATTGTTTCTTCCACGCACATCTCTCGGCGAAAGGGATCAATGTTTCATCAGTGAACTTCTTTGCCTCATCGGCGAGTTTTTTTTGTGATTCATTCCACCACTGGAAATAATTCATGCTATGCATCCTCCTTATCTCTCACAATAATTCCCTCTCTAATCACGAAAGATTTAATCACAAAACTGCTGATGATGTCATTCTTGATACATCGATTCGATCAGATCTTTGTACTGTTCGTTGATGAATTTTCGTTTTACCTTCATGGTCGGCGTCACCTCGCCATCTTCCGTGTAGAGTTTCTTGTCGAGTATTCTGAATTTCTTGATGCCCTCAACTCGAGCAAGTTCTTTATTTACCTTGCTGATTTCCGACTGGATGAGATTTATTATTTCCTCGGTTTGGGTCAAGCTGGCGTATGTCGTATATTGAACTTTTTGTTCCTGGGCGTATTTGACCACATTTTCTTCATCGATCACGATAATGGCGGTAACATATTTCCTCCGATCGGCAATGATCACCGCATCGTTTATATAAGGAGAAAACTTCAGCAAGTTTTCAATAAACTGAGGAGCAATATTCTTTCCGCCTGCCGTAATCATCAGGTCCTTCTTCCTGTCGGTGATTTTCATATATCCCTCTTCGTCGACTTCCCCGACATCACCCGTATGGTACCAACCGTCAGTGAGAACCATCTTTGTGGTTTCCTCATCTTTGTAATATCCCTTTAGTATTCCCTTGCTCCTCATAAGGATCTCCCCATCCTCGGCGATCTTGACCTCCAATCCTGGCAAGGGTTTGCCGACCGTCCCCAATTTGAAATTCTTTTCATCAGACATATGCGTCGTCCCCGTAGATTCCGTCATACCGAATCCTTCCCGTATAGGGACCCCGATACTCTGGAAAAATTTCAGAATATTATGCGAGATAGGGGCGGCCGCGGAATTCCCGAGTCTCAGTTTCTCGAAGCCGAGCCTCCTTTTCAGGTGCCAGAAGACCGCTAAGTTTGCCAGTTGGTAGAGGAGCTTCAACCACAGTGCCGGCGTTTTACCCGAAAGCCTCACGCCGTTGTATTGGGTTCCCACCTTCACAGCCAGTTTATAAGCGGTCCTTTTCAGCCATGTCGCCTCATCCATCATGAGAATAATGCTGGAGTAAAACTTTTCCCAGATCCTCGGAACACCGTGAAAAACCGTCGGTGAAATATCGTGCAGGTCTTTCACGAGCGTATCGGTACTTTCCACCATGTTGATGACATGCCCCGTATACAAGTGAACCATGAGGGAAAAGGTCTGTTCGTAGACATGGCAGAGGGGTAGGAACGACATGGTTTTATCTTTTTCAGTCCAATTGCCGACTTTACTGGTCTCCTCCGCTACCCACATATATCCCTCATGAGACAGCATGGCTCCTTTCGGCCGTCCCGTCGTTCCAGAGGTATAGATAATGTCCGCAATGTCTTCTTTTTTCCCGGCGCTAACCAACTGGGAAAACAGGTCCGGGTTTTCACGGTCGGTTTTCCTGCCAAGCTCCAGGAGTTCGTCAAAACTCATAAGCATGGGGTCTTCAAAATGTTTGAGGCCTTCCATATCCCACACGATTATCTTCCTGAGCAAAGGGGTGTTTCCCCTGAAAACGAGGGCCTTATCGAATTGCTCCTCATCCTCGCAGATATACACAACCGAATCGGAATGGCCGACCACGTATTCACATTCAGGCGCCGGATTGGTCGTATACACCCCCACAAAGGCGCCACCTGCCGACATTATCCCCAGGGCCGAGTACAGCCATTCCGGCTTGTTCTCTCCAATAATGGCAACCTTATCATCTCTTTTTACTCCGAGAGCATATAACCCCAGGGCGACGTGTTTTACCTTTTCCAGATATTGAGACCACGTAACAGCCCTCCAAAGGCCAAAATCTTTATATCTTATGGAAATACGCTGCGGATATTTCTTGGCCAGATTCATCAAAGCTTTCGGTAAGGTATCTATTTCCATAATCTTCCCCTATTTTCGAATCAGCATCATTTCTGTTCCCCATGCTGTTTGAATCAACTCATGCTCACAACAAACCTCAAAGAGGCACTCACAACCACGCCAACGTATGAGATGCTGCTGCACTGACACGTATAATAGTCTCCTCCCATCAAAGACCGCCCTGCCGGCTTCTCTGAGAATGAGGTAACGTATCGATAGTTACGATTATGATATCACGCATCGGAGATATCGCTTCTCGTATATCTCTATGACAGCGATACCCAGCTTTACCCTTATGTTGGGGGATCCCAGCACCAAAAAACAACATGAGTATCAGCTGTTATCTGAATCTAACCTTTCTCCTATAGCGTTTATATCCCTTCACCGAGACTTCCGTATCAATCCCCAGATAGAATTCCTTAACATCATCATCTTCTCTCAAAACATCAGGCTTATCGGCACGAACAATCCTGCCGTTCTCCATTAAATACGCGAAATTGGCATATTCCAGGGCCATATGAACATTTTGTTCAACCAAGAAGATGGTTACTCCCTCATTCTGATTAATATCTCTGATGATGTTAAATATTTCCTGTGTGAGCAGGGGGGACAGCCCGAGAGAAGGCTCGTCCAGCATCAGCAGTTTGGGATGGTTCATGAGGGCCCTTCCCATAGCCAGCATTTGTTGTTCCCCTCCGCTCAAATAACCAGCTTCCTGTTTTGTCCTCTCTTTCAGGATGGGGAAGAGGGTGAAGACTCTCTCGATATCGTCCTTGATGCTTTTTCGGTTTCTCACCGCACAGGTCCCCATCAGGATATTCTCCATCACCGACAATTCCGGAAACACCTCTCTCCCTTCAGGGACGTAACTGATGCCCATGCGCATAATCTGATCCGTCCGCTTTCTATCGATCCTCTCTCCCATAAATTCTATGGTGCCCTTCTCCGGTTGCTCCTTCCTTTCGTCATAAAACAAACGCATAATCGTCTTCAAGGTTGTTGTCTTCCCCGCTCCATTCGATCCGAGGAGGGCGACAATATCCCCCTGATTGATCTCCAAAGAAATACCGTGAAGCGCCCGTATAAGGTCGTACCATGTCTCAATATTTCGCAGCTTGAGCATTGTTTTTCACCTCCCCGAGGTAAGCCTTAATCACCTCAGGATGTTTCTGAACTTCTTGAGGTCTTCCCTCAACGATCTTATCACCCTGGTTCATCACAACGATGCGATCGGAAATACCCATGACCATATTCATGTCATGTTCGATCAACAGGATCGTGGCCTTATAGTCCTCCTGTATATCTTTTATCCATATCCTGAGATCTTCCTTTTCCTCCGTGTTCATACCGGCTGAAGGTTCGTCCAAGAGAAGAATTTTGGGTTCCAGCGCCAACGCCCTGCCGAGTTCAACGAGCTTCCGTTTGCCATAAGGCAAATTGGAAACAAGCTGATCCCGAACCATATGGAGGTCGAGAAAATCAATTATTCCCTCAATAATTTCAGTATTGTGTATCTCTTCCTTGGCAACAGCAGACCTCTTTCCCCACATAAACGCACCCGCAAAAACTCCCGTCTTCATATAGATATGCCGGCCAAGCAACAAATTGCTGGCAACAGTGGCATTGGAAAATAATTCGATATTTTGAAACGTGCGGGCTATGCCCACTCGGGCGATACGATCCGGGCGGTAGTTTGTAATGTCCTTACCTTCGAAAAGCACCCTCCCCTGATCAGGCTTATAGATCCCACTGATCATGTTAAAAATGGTTGTTTTACCCGAACCATTGGGGCCGATGATGGAGAGTATCATGTTCTTTTCGACAACGAAGTCGACACCTTTGACCGCCCTCACCCCCCCGAAGCTGATAGCGAGATTTTCAACTTTGAAGTAATCCATTCCTCACAATATTCCTCATTTTTTATCTCGTTCTGAATATTCAACTCTTACTCACAATGAGCGTTCAACTCCGGCATCCATTTACAAGAGAGGCGGCCGTGGTGGGGGGCATCCGGCGACACGGGTTCTTCCCTTCCCAAGGCCGCCCCTCTGCATTGATAGGTTTTCTTACTGTTTCCAGCCTGTCAATTCATTAGATGTCCAATCTTGCAGTAAGATGTATTCTCCGTTCGGCCCGCATTTATAGATCCTGGTCGAATCGACACCCTGATGCTGATTGGGGGTCCACGTCGTTTTCGGACCGATTCCCTGGAAATCCTTTATCGAATTCAACGCATCGACCAGCGCCTCGGTGCTCAAATCCCTCCCCACCTTTTCGAGGGCGTAGACCAGAGGCTCGGAAAACATGATCCCGGAAAGAAACCACGCATTGAACACCTCGTTCGGCATAAACCGTTTATGCGCTTCGCGATATTTTACCATCCGAGGATCATTACTTTCTGGTGGGATGAGCTTCCCCCCTGTAATGACACCTTCCCATAACCCACCTGTCATCTTGAGCATTTCAGGCAGGGCACCAAGGGTATCGGCCGATATCCACTGGGGTTTGTAGCCGATTGCGGCCGCTGTCTTCACGGCAACTACTCCGGGGGTGGGCGCAACCTGCATCATGACGCACTCCGCTCCAGCATTTTTGAACTTCAGGATCTGGGATGACAGGTCTTTTTCCGTCGGCTCGACCGGGATCTCGGCAACAAATTCCATCCCATACGTCTTCATTCGTTCTTTGGCGCCATTCAATGCGTCCCATCCCATCGGATCATTCTGGTAGAGAAACCCTATCTTCTTGAACTTGAGTTTCTCAACGGCGTATTTGGCAAGGACGCTCATTTCATCCCCGAAAAGGTCAAAGTTGCTGAAATAATACTTCCCCGTCGGCTTTACCAACCCCATCGCCGCCGTACACATACCGACGGCTACGATCTTGTTTTCCGCAAGATAATCCTTGACCGCGAGCGTGCAGGAGCTGCCGAGACCGCTTGTAACGGCCAAGATTCCCTGCTGCTCAACCAGCTCTTTTACCAGAAGCTTGGTCTTTGCCGGATTGTACTGATCATCACGGACAAAGTGCTTGATCTTTCTGCCGTGGATCCCCCCTGCTTCATTCACCATCGCAAACAAGAGGCCCGGCCCCCTGCTAATACTTCCCCAGGGAGCGGCAGGGCCGGTCTGCGGCCCCCATGAGGCTATTCTGATCTCCTTGTCATCAAAACCCGGTGGGTTGGCAGCACCACACGTCAATGGATTCACCACAAAATACGCCAAGAATACGATGAAAATGGACAATACCAATCTTTCTGTTTTCATTGTTCTCCCCTCCTTAAAAAGTTATCACTCACCCCTTGTTATTCGACCATGCGGCCGGCGCACCCGACTTCTTACGGAAAAGCCAGGATTTCAAGTTCTTTGTTGCCTCATTATATGTACCCCTGACAGTGGTATGACTTATAATCAATAATTCAATCATCATGTATATTGCCCGCCTTCACGAATATCTTCTTTATAAGCCTTCCATCATTCTGTGATACCAACCAGTTACACTTTCCTTATGTAATGTTTTGCAAAGAGCCCGCTCGGTCGAATGCACAAGACAATAACAATCACCACAAACGCGACAATCGGCTTCCATGCCGGCCATATGTAGCCGAAAAAGTTTTCGATCACCCCCAGTAACATGCCTCCGATAAAGACACCGGGGATGCTCATCAGTCCTCCGAGGACGGCCGCTGCGAATGTTTTCAGAAACGGTTCCATCATAAATGCGGGATCCAGGGTACTCCTCGCCACGAAGAAGATGGCGGCGATTGCACCGATAAACGAACTGAGCCCCCAGGATAACGAAAAAATCCACTCCACCCGCGTGCCCATGATCTTGGCAGCATGTTTGTTTTGCTGCGTTGCCCTCATTTGAATACCCAACATGGTATATTTGAAAAATAGATACAGCAGTATCATTGCACAGACTGACGCAACAGACACCGCGATGGCCCAATCGTTTACAATGACACCTCTCAAGGGCTCGTGGACCGACATATATGACCAGGGCAAAGAGATATCCTTCTGGTCCGCCCCCCATTTCCAGCTTGCCAATCCAAGCAGAATCATCTCCGCCCCTATCGTAATGGAAATCATATCAAGAAGGGTTGCATCCTTGGCAGGGCGTAAAAAGAAAAACTCGATTGCCACCCCGAGCACGACGGAAAAAAGCAAGGTCAGCAGAAAGGCCTGCCAAAAGGGGTAGTGGTAATAGGTAAGGATATGATAGGTAATAAAACTTGAAAACATACCCATTTCTCCTTGCGCAAAATTCACCACCTCCGACGTCTTGTAAATGATAACTACCGCTATCCCCAGTAAACCATAACAGGCACCGGTCGTTACACCCTCCACTATGAGTTGCATCAGAGGCATCTGTTTCTCCTTCTTTCTTATATTCTCTCTTTTGTCATTCTCTTACATCAGCTGTGCACATTTTTCTCAGAACTGCGGCTCTACCCTTCTCCAAATTGATTGGTTATATCAATACGCTTTTTTCGGCTCCGTCTTGACATCTTTTAAAATGGCCATGTAATGAAATATTTTTTAACCCTCAGCCATATACCGTTTATCCCCCTGGATTCAAATATGATGACGCCTACGATGATAAGGCCCAGCGCTATATTGTTTATATTTTCGAGTCCTGTCGGCGTAAACCATCTCTCGGATATGTTCATGATCCATGTTCCGAAATAGGGAACTTCCCCAATATTCTTCAACAAAGAATACTGTAAATAGGCAATCAAAAGAGCGCCTGTAATCGACCCTAAAATAGATCCCAACCCCCCCACAATGATCATTACTAAGAATACAATTGACAGAAGTAAATTGAATGTAAAAGGCTCGATATAGCCAAGGACAAACGCAAACAGTCCACCGGCAATCCCCGCATAAAATGCGCTGATCGCAAATGACAGGGTTTTATAGATCAATAAATAAACTCCGTTTACCTCCGCCGCAATATCGCTATCCCGTATTGCCACGAAAGCCCTGCCTATGTGAGTTCTCGTGATATTTCGTGCAGCAAGAACCATCAGAATGGTAATTGGTAGAATAAGGTAGTATTTTTGCACGTCTGTACTTAAGATCCAGCTCCAGCCGATCTGGGGTATCCCTATATCAAGGGTAGGAGCCTGCAATCCCAGACGGCCCCCAAAAATTTTCACCTCTCCGATGACGTGCATGATCGTCATGCCAAAACCGAGGGTGGCGATGGCCAGATAGGGGCCCTCCAATCTCAAGGCCGGCAAACCCAGGAGAAACCCAAACAAGGCCGCGATAAATCCAGCCAGGGCAATAGCAATAACAAAAGGAATGTGCAGTTGTCCCATAAGAAGCGTTGTTGCGTAGGACCCGATTGCAAAGAATCCGGCATGCCCCAGTGAGATCTGTCCCGTATAGCCAACCAGTATATTCAGACCGAGTGCCACAATCACATAGATCATCATCAGATTGAAAAGAAATATTCGATATCCCGACATATATACAGGCAAAACAAAGAGGAACATCACAAATACAATTGCGATCAAACAGACCCACTTGTTTTTGAAATATTGGATGTCCTCATAGTAATCACACTTCATGTCCATGATATGCGCTCTCCTAATAATGTGATCCTTCGTTCCTTGTTTTCCCTTACTGTCTTACCTCTGTATGAAGATGGAAACGGATCAGAATCTAAACTGATACAGCCTGCCCGCCCCCTATGAGAAACGTCGATCCGGTCACATACGAGGCATCGTCCGAACACAACCACATGACGAGACTGGCCACGCCCTCCGGTTTGCCTAACCGTCTCATGGGTATCATCGACAACATGATCTCCTCCAACCCCGGGGTGGTCTGGAGCCTTTCGTCGTGCATCGGCGTTTTTATTATCCCCGGGCACACGGCGTTAATTCGTATGTTTTCGGATATATATTCCAACGCGGCTCCCTTGGTTAAACCGATCACCCCGTGTTTGCTGGCGCTGTATATCGTCAGCCGCGGAGCCCCTCCCAGGCCGGAAGAGGATGCATTGTTGATTATGACGCCACCGCCCTGTTTAACCATTTGCAATAGCTCATACTTCATGCACAACCAGGCACCTTTGAGATTAATCTCCATGATTCGATTCCACATCTCCATCGTTTCCTTTGCGAGTCTGGCCCCCTTGCCTTCCACACCGGCGTTGTTGAACGCGAAATCCAGCCGCCCATAGGTAGAGACAACCTGGTTTACCATTCTTTCAACCTGGTCCTCCTGGGAAACGTCCGTCTTGACGAAGATGCTTTTTCCTCCAAAGTTTCTGATAGCTTCAGCCGCTTCTTCCCCCCTCTCTTCTCCGCGGCTCGCAATGACGACGTGCGCCCCCTCCCGTGCGAAAGCCTCCGCGGTGGCATATCCTATCCCCGAGCTCCCCCCGGTAATGAGGATTACCTTACCCTCCATCTTCCCCATGGCTCTACTCCTTCGCGTCTTGAAGCCCTCCGAAATCGCTCCCCCTGCAAAGATTCTACGTCATAAAACCGGCAAGACCAGAGAGGACTGCACTCTCTTTTCGTGTATAGAACGATATCATGGTACCGTGCGCGGGCCCCCTGTTACCATTTCACGGATTTTCAGGAGACAGGCAAAAGATATCTTTTGCCTGTCCCGTTTCTGAAGTACGCAACACGGTTTCTCTATTCCCAGCCACCATGAAGATCCATCAGGTTCCATGAAATATTACGGCCAGCTTCATTGCTGCCCAGAAGACTGTATGCTGTTCGAGGACAGCGATATTTCTTATATAAGGCTATGATACAATCCGAAAAACTTTTTTCATCGTCTCCCGAAACCGTAATCACTTCCTGAGTGATATCTTCGATACGACTATTCATGGTATCTTCCTGCAAGATACCGTCCTTCATCTCCCGTTTCTCTATCTTATCGTACGAGATATCGAGGCCATATTCCTGTGCCACACTCTTCAGATCTCCTTCCTCAATTTCTTCAAGGGGATCTCCTACATAGTATCTCAGTTTGACGTAATATTTTTTCATTGTTCAATCTCCTTCTTTAAATATTCTCTGTATTTTTGAGATTTGCTTCTCCGCTCTTCTTTTGTTCTCACAAAATAATCCTTAGATGGGGCGATATGATACGTGTAATGATTATAAGAGACATCCAGATTAAACCGGCTCTCCTCCCAGGCTTTCTCCTCGAATTTCACGCTGATCTTTCCGTCGACCACGTCTAGTTTGCCTCTGACCCCGCACGTTGGGCATTCAATGGTTTCGCGATCGCTCAGCACTCGCAGCAGCTTGTCATGACAGCCGGGGCAGATCCCCTCTTCGCCTCTATACGTAAAATCTTTTTCCCGGATGGATACGGCCATTTCCTGCCCCATGCGATACGCCAAGTCCATAGCACCCTGATCCAGGACTACTTCAGATATTCCCTGCGTGCAGATAGCAGCCTGGTTGATTTTAACCATACTCATGATGTTAAATAAAATATTGGCTTGCATAAAAATATAGGGAATCCAACCCCGAGTTGCATACGGAACAATCACAGAGGCCGGTTTTACAGGTTTTCCCACTTTATTGTGGCCCATGATCCAGCATCGGTCGATGAGCTGCTTGACAACCGCCGTTAATTCGAGAAAATAGCAGGGTGCCCCCAGAATGAGACCATCACACTCATCTATTTTGGCGAAAATCTCATTTGTATTATCCTTCACCTGACAGACACCTTTCTTAAACAGGCAGAGTCCGCAACCCCGGCATGGTCCGATATCGTAATCCGTTAGTTTGAGAATCTCCACTTGGGCGCCTTCCGCTTCGGCACCCATTAAGGCCTGTTTTAAAAGAATTTCCGAATTTCCATACTTTCGCACACTGCCATTAAGAGCTAACACCTTCATATCAATCTCCTTTCTCTAAACCCTGTCATTTCAAGCATTGGCACAGCATTTCCCCCGTTGAGTTTTTGGAGAGCCCCTTCCCGACCTCAAACTGTAGACTGTGCAAGGCATGACTTAAAAAAATTGATAACTCCCTATTCTGTGGTCCCAAAATCGTTTCTTGAAGCAACAGCCGCCCTTGTCGACCGGCCCTTAACCTTTATTTTTGTCCACAACGGTCTCTCGTCTTTTTGTCCTGATTACGATCAGTACAGCGCTCGTCGTAAATCAAGATGCCTTTACCTTCGAACTCTCTCAATACGGCTTTACTTTCTCTGCTGATATGATTGACTTTTTTCAGATTTACAGAAACCGTCTTTCCCTCTCTCAAATGACGAATAATAACTTCCCGTAAAGGATCGATGGAGTCACCCGTCAAAAACCCATCAACGCTTATCGTTACTGATTCAGAATCACCAGAATGCTCTTGGATATAAATCATCGAATCGTAGTCCATCATGCCGTTATTTTATGACGATGTAATAACAGGAGCATGAATCATACCATTTGATGATATCTAAAAAGGCTGAAGTATTTTAGATAGATCTAACATCAGCACAAAAGGTACTACCCACAATCAACAATATATCGTATTTCCCGCTCCAATATATGAGGCCTTGGACGAGCAGGCGGTAAAATCGGAGCGACTCCCAACCTGACCAAAATCTTTGGTAATGAAAGCTGTGGGAATAATAGGAAAGAATACTAGAAATTTGGGGTATTAAAAAAAGATATCGATGATCCCGTTACTCGAAATTGCTAACATTCTTTTACGTGATATCACGACAAGATGGAATGGTTATATCCGTCGATCAAGATGCTATATGGTATCAGCAAGTTGTTCCTTTTAGTAAATAAATATCATCAATTTCTACCCGGCTTCTGGATCCCAAGTTTCTTGATGCGAAAATCCAATGTAGAAGGATGGATGCCCAAGACTTCAGCTGCGCCTCCAGGACCACGAATCTTTCCTCCGGTCCTTTGCAAACATTTCAGTATATGCTGGTATTCAATTTGTTCTAAGGTCGTGTTGCTTGTCTCTCGATCACTCGCGAAAGATTCCGCAGCTGCATCGAGCTCAGGAATCTGGAGTTCGGTTCCTGTACTCAAGATTACACCCCTCTCGATAATGTTCTCCAATTCTCTGACATTTCCAGGCCATTCATGCTGGATCAATTTATTCATACTCTTTTGGGATATCATGGAAACGCGTTTACCCATTTTTGCGGCATACAATTTGAGAAAATGTTGAGCAAGGAGAGAGATATCTTCTTTTCTCTCTCGTAGTGGGGGAACATAGATAGGGAAAACATTGATTCTATAATACAGGTCCGGTCTGAACCGTTTCATCTTTAATTCTTTTTCCAAATCACGGTTGGTAGCTACTACAAGCCTGAAATCCGAATGAATCAAATCATTTCCTCCGACCCGCTCGAATTTCTTGCTTTGCAGAACTATCAGCAAACGGGTCTGTATATCCATGGGGAGGTCACCTATTTCGTCAAGAAACAGCGTCCCTCCATCGGCCAACTCGAACTTGCCGATTCGCCGATGTGTTGCTCCGGTAAACGCACCTTTTTCGTGACCGAAAAGCTCGCTCGGTATAAGCGTATCGGGCAATGCATTACAAAAAACCCTTATAAAGGGTTTGTCCTGACGATCACTGTGTTGGTGGATTGCCCGCGCTACTATCTCTTTCCCGACACCGGTCTCCCCGGAGATGAGAACAGTGGAATTCGTATTGGCGACCTGTTCAATTTTTTTCAAAACGCTATATATTGCAGTGCTTTCCCCGATAATGTCATCAAAATTATGGCTTTGAGCCAGTTCCTCTACGTAGTAAAGATTTTCTTGCCTCAGCTTCTCGCTGAGATTTTGAATCTCTTCATATTTGATCGCATTGTCCAACGCTATAGCGGCTTGAGCTGCGAAATAAGCTAGTATATTAATGTCCTTCTCTTCGAAAGTGCTTTTAAACAAACGATTATCGTTATAGAGAACACCAACCACTTTATTCTTGAGTATCATTGGGACACAAATGCGAGAACACATGCCCTCACTGTTCAAACCTTTTTGACTGCTGCTATTTGCTCCACGAATAAGTCCTTTTCTAGTCCCTACAGCCTCCATCATCATTTCTCTCGAGGAATTAAAAGCTACGTCATTAACCTCTTCAAGAGTTAAATTCTTGGATGCCCTCAAGCGTAAGCCACCATCTTCTAAAAGAAAGATGGCCCCTCTTTCTGCTCCGGTTACCTGATTCGCCTTCGAGATGATAGCTTGAACCAACTCCCTGTTGTCCCGGATTGTGGAGATCTTCTGGCTTATCTTCAGAATTTCACAGAGGAGATCTTTATCTGACGATGTTCCCTGCATGAGATTTCTGATGTCATCCGGGATAAAGTTTCCATCTAAATAGAAAAAAAGGTTAGAGCCGTGTAAGGCAATTTCTTTCGCCTTATCTCTGTTTCCCTGAAATGCGTATTGCCTTGCCAGTTCGAATTCCGATTTGGCCAATTCGAATTTATGGCCCGATTGCATGAGGAAATCTAAGGACTTATCGAGCGATCGGACTATTTCTTCAAAGGGAGCGCCCTCCTGCATTTGCAGGATGGCTTTATATCGATACGCAACACCTTTCATTAAGATGTTCTCACCCGCAATACTTTCCTTAATTTCTTCCTCAAGTGATAACCCCTCAACAGGAGCAAACTTGCCTTCTTTCATGCCAAGGCAGATCTCAAACAAATAAGGATAGAACCGGGCCTTGATATCGAGCTGCGTGCTTGCTTTAAAGAATCCCTGTAAATGCATTCTTGCTCTTTCATGATCCTCCTTTAGATAATAACACGTTGCAACCTCCAGTTCCCCCCACGGCCATGCCCAGCAGGTATTATACCCCGCCTTCAATTTCTCTACCCAGGGCTCCATCAGAAGCAACGCTTCTTCCACCCTTCCCGTATAAGTCAATATAGATCCTTTAGAAAACACTGCGTAAGCCGCCGTGAACATGTCGCCCCTTTTTTGGCATTGCAACTGCATAGCATCCAGCATTCCCATTCCCTGAGTTACCTGACCGTTCATGGCATAACAGTGTCCAACCAAAACGGCAGCCAGCAGAGGAAATGTTCCCGCAGGATATATTTGTACATCGGGTGCGTATTTTTCGTAATTGCTGATCGCCTCTCTGGGACATCCCTTCCAAAATGAAAAATAAATTGCCAGGGTATGTGCCGACCGCAGCGTAGTGCTCGATCCGAGTTTTTCTGCCAACGACCACCCCTGGTCAAAGTGTTCAAGGGCTTTCTTGTATTGGGAACTGAGCCATTCATTTTTTGCCAAGTGCATGTAAAGGAGAGCCCGATAGTTATCTTGTCTCTCTCTCGATGCCCGCATCAGTGCTTCTTCTAAAAAGGGGCTTATGTTGAGGCAATTGTGTTGCGGAGCCGTTGTGGCCTTAGAACTTTGGATAGCGGCCTTTATGAACAGATCGTCGCTTTCCGTAGTTTCAACTCCAGACAAATCATGCAGAATCTTAAAATAACACTTCAGGGCATCTTCCAAATGGAAAGATTTCATACAGATGTTCCCTGATTCCAGCAAGAGTTTGCAAAGCTTTCCATTAGATTTGATCTGTTGGATATGATGGCTGAGCACCAAGAGAGCCGTCTCACAACACGTGGTGGTAGTCTCCTTGATAAGAACTTCCACTATTCTCTTGTGCAGCCGCTCTTTCTCACGAGGGGACAACCTGTTCTCAAGTTCCTCACGGATCTCCGGATTTATAAAATAAAAAATTCCACCCTTCTTTCTCGCAAGCCACCTCTTCTGTACTCCGTCTTCTAGCAATGAAAGGACTTCCGAAGCCTTTTTCCCCAAGATATTTACAAGCCAGTCGATTGAAAAACGATCACGGAAAAGAGCAGCACAAGAAAAGAAGTGGAGTGTGTCGGCGTCGAAAGAATCCAATATTCCTGTACTCTGTTGCATAGAACGTTCCCCCGGATCAACAATTGATTAGGAGATGTTGAATCAACGGCACCTCTATTTTAGGCTATATAAAGTTTATCCCCCTGTCAAGAAAATCGCCATAACTCATAATCAGCTGGACTTTCTGAAGCATCGATCAAGGCTGTCTCAAAGCAGAGGACTGTCCTGTCATAAAAGCCGTGTCGGGGACAAAATCACTTCCCGATATTCTAGCCTAACCATCAGCTTTGCTTATGACCCCCTTCGGGGTCGGCGCCGTTTTTTATCTCAAAAGCCCCTCTTGTTCGAATGTTTCTATCTCGAAATCCGTATATCCCAGCTCCCGCATGACTTCCCGCGTGTGCGTCCCGGCAGGAATACCGGCCCCCCGGTATTCCTGGGGCGTCTCCGAAAATTTGATGGGGTGGGCGATCTGCCGCACGGTTCCCCCCGTCGGAAGGTCGACCTCGACCACCAGGGACCGCTCCCGGGCCTGCCTGTCATTCAGGACCTCGGAGAGGGTCAGGACCGGCTCGACGCAGGCATCTATCCCTCCGAATATCTCCGCCCATTCGTCACGCGTCTTCGTCCGGATGATTTGCCGTATCTCTTCCTTGATCTCCCCGACATT
>ENA-ORXD01000321-ORXD01000321.1-sediment-metagenome-genome-assembly--contig:-NODE-321-length-67008-cov-4.207662_pt1 | contig 67008 bp, 51 predicted proteins | sample MGYA00237862_ERZ511471 | MGnify/ENA metagenome assembly ERZ511471
CTGTCAGCACCGTATCCAGCAACAAAGTGGGTTTCTGCCATATCTCCCACAGGCCGATAGCCAGGTTCACCGCCATACTGGACGTCCCCACCCCACCCCGAAGACTGTGAATCGCGATGGTTTGCGCTTCCGAAACTTTGGTTTTTTCATGGTCCAGGAATGCCCGATTGATTTCAGCGCGCTTTAACAAAACACCCAGGCGGGCGGTCAATTCTTCCGGCTCAAAAGGTTTGCTCATGTAATCATCTGCGCCGGATTCAAAAGCTGCCAATTTGTCCCCCAGTTCCGCCTTGCTGGTCAAAACCAGCACCGGCAGATACATGAATCTGGGGTTTTTCCGTAAACGCCGGACAACCTCATAACCATTCATTCCGGGCATCATCACGTCTGTGATAATCACATCCGGCTCGATCGCTGAGGCTGCGTTCAAACCTTGCATCCCCTCTAGAGCAAAATCCACCTCATACCCCAATGGTTTTAAGGCGTGCTCAATCATTTTGTGATAAATAGGTTCGTCATCAATTGCCAAAATACGAGGCATCTGGCTTACTCCCGCGAATTAAATAAAATCCAGGCGAATTACTGTTATTCAATTTAACCTTCATTTGTGCAAAATTGCAAGCTCCCCCATCAAATCAGTCTTTATATTCCCATTCGCTACGAATTCAGCCTGGCAAAATAAGACCGGATCACCTTCATTTCTTCATCAATGGAAGAAACCGTGTGGGATATTTCTTCAAATCGCTGTTCCCTGCTCTGCACTTCGAGATACACCGCCAGATCAGCGAGCTTGCGCGCGCTGAAATTCTCCGCCACCCCTTTTAAGTTGTGCGCTTCAATGGACAGTGTTTGAGCGTCTTTCGCTCTTGTGGCCTGCCGAAGTTCCCGAATCTTCTGCGGCATCGCGTTAAGAAAGGCTTCCAGCATCTCCCGATAAAATTTTGGGTCGTCGCTAAAGCGCGGCAGGGCTGCCCGCATATTGACCGGCGCGTCCGGGTCGAAAGGGATGCCGGTCTGTGGGGGTTCTAACAGATCCGTTTTCTTAACCGAACTGCCATTCTTCCGGCCCCACTGCTGCAACAGCTTAAACAAACGAACCGGATCAAGCGGTTTGGAAAGATAATCATCCATTCCAGCCTCCAGGCAGCGCTCCGCGTCGCCTTTCATGGCATGGGCTGTCATCGCGATTATGGGGATATGGACATCTCCCGTCTCAATCCTCCGGATATTCTGAGTGGCTTCAAAACCATCCATCTCTGGCATTTGCACATCCATCAGAATGATATCGAAACGCTCTTTTTTAACAGCTTCTACTGCCAGACGTCCATTGGATACCGCGGTTACGGTGTAACCGCGCTTTTGCAAAAGTGTTTCTGCCACCTGGCGGTTAATGGCATTGTCTTCTGCCAGCAGCACAACCAGTTCTTCACGCGCACCTGGATATGCGGCAAAAGCTTTATGCAACCTGTGGTTCTTGCGCGTGACATTCTTTCTCCCAAATGCCTCATGGATCGCGTCGAACAGTTGTGTCTGCTTGATCGGCTTGTAAATACAGGCCGAACAACCCATTTCAAGCAGGCGTTCTGGATCAGTCTGGTGGCCGAGAGAGGTCAGGATCACCACCTTGACGCCTTTAAGCAAAGACTCCTCCCGGATTGCCTGCAAAGTGGCTTTTCCATCCATCTCCGGCATCTGCATATCTAACAGCACAAGGTTATAAGGGTCATGCTCCAAAACCGATTCGATCAGCAGCGGCACAGCCAATCTGCCTTCCGCTATCGCGTACACCTGGCTTCCCAGGTTCTCCATGATCCGGGTCAGCATCATCCTGTTGGCTGCGCTGTCATCCACCACCAGCACCTTCAATTCCTGAAAATCTATTTGCTGGCGCAGGAAATCTTTTACAGAAGATTCCGACTGCTTCTCAAAACGAGCGGTGAACCAGAAGGTGCTGCCTTTCCCAACCGAACTCTCCACGCCAATCTCGCCGCCCATCATCATCACCAGCTGTTTCGAAATTGCCAGACCCAAACCAGTCCCTCCATAACGCCGTGTTATGGAATTGTCCACCTGGGTGAAACGCTCAAATATGGCGGATTGCCGCTCTTCCGGGATACCAATCCCTGTATCCGCGACATAAAATTTCAATAAAACCGTGTCGTTGTCGTCATCGATCCGCTCCACCCGGATTGAAACATCGCCTTCATCCGTGAACTTGATGGCGTTGCCGGTAAGGTTGGAGAGAATCTGTCGCAAACGTCCGGGGTCTCCCTTCAGCAAAGCCGGAACGTTTTTCGCGATTTCCGAGACCAGTTCCAGGCCATTCGACTCCGCCCGGTTAGCGAGCATTTGCACAACCCCTTCCACGGTGGTGCGCAGGTCAAAATCGACCAGTTCCAGGTCAAGCTGTCCGGCTTCGATTTTCGAAAAATCAAGGATGTCATTTAAAACACTCATCAAAGCGTCCGCGCTCTCTCGGGCGCCCATCAGAAAGTCAAACTGCTCGCCGTCCATCTCTGTATCCAGCAGCAGATCAATCATGCCCACAATACCATTCATCGGAGTGCGGATCTCGTGACTCATATTTGCCAGGAATTCGCTCTTGGCATGATCGGCCTGCTCTGCTGCCCGGCGGGCCTCCATCAATTCTGTGATATCGTGGAACATGACCAGCGCGCCAGCCATCAATTTTTCAACCATCACCGGAACACCCAACACCTCCACATCTGCCAGGCGGCCGTCTTTTCGCTGAATCTCCCCGATGTATTGAACTGGTTTCCCTTCAAAAATGCGTCTGGTGAAAGTATTCTTTTTTGCTTCTCCCGATAAAAACGTGAGTAATTTATCCAGATCACAACCCGGCAGTTCCTGCTCAGAATACCCCAGCAGGCGTTCAAACGCCGGGTTATAAGTAGCAATGCTCCCATCCAGGTTCAAAGTCACAATCGCGACCGGGCTGTTGTTGACCATCGCCTCCAGGTATTCCTTCTGCTGGCGGATGATAGATTCCGCTTTCCTGCGGTCAGAAATGTTCCGGATAATGTGGATCTTGCCACGCAGATCATCCCCCAGATGAATGGGATAATTGGTGATATCAAACCAGCCTTCCCGACCGGGGATTATCGTTTCTCCCATCAAAGCCTGAAATCCATCCCCATTTCTCATATCGCCCGGGAGCATGACCTCTTCAATGGATGAACCTACAAGATGCTCAAAACTATCCCCCAACCACCGGCTCGCGGCCAGATTCAAACGGACAATGCGCCCGCCGCCATCGGTCACAACAATTGCGTCTTTTACCGCATCAAAGGTCGCTTCCCATTCCCTTTTGCCGCGGCTGATGATCTTCTCCAACCGGTTGCGGTCCAGGTTCTCTTGCTGGAGCAGGTCATTCCGCTCACCCAGTTGAACGATCCGGCCCTCCAGTTCCTTTTGAACACTGTCACGGTCCTTCCCCAAAACCGCGCCTGCCAGCCCTAAAACAGATGGTGCCAGCAAGATGAACCACAACAAATTTTGCTCTGTAATTGCCATCCATACCGTGTTCCAGCTCGACAGAGCACTTTCGTCCAGTACGCCAAACAACAGGTTCGCGGCGGAGAAAGCAAACCCCACCAGCAAACCATACAGCGCGTATCGCTTTTGATAAGTTTGATTGGATTGGATCAGATTGTTCATGGCATCTTTGTGGCAGCGGTCACATCTATTGCCCCAACAGGTTATGATGAAAACAATGTCCCACAAGTCAGATCACTGAAATGAGATAGGCTGGCCACCCATTACACTACCCCTATTTATCCCATCGTGTAATCTCATTATACAATGAAACCCTCGCAATCCTTCGGACTGAATTCGGACAGCATTAAGTCTCTAAAACCTGTCCCATGCCTTATATTTCATGCTTTTGCACGCCTTTATACAACTTCGATGGAGGGCGCACAGTTTTATGGGGTAAACCTGGCCAACCGGATAGTTTTCTAGCCAAACTCCTTGTTATCTCCCGTCAAGAGATTATAATGTCAAAAAACAATAATCCCACGACCCCATTTCATAAATCATCCCTGAGCAAGGAACTTTTGATTGCTGAACATCGTCCAGGATAAGATGGAAAGTGCCATCCCTTTCCGCTTGCCTTAAGGAAAAAATCCATTTCCGTCAGGGCAGGCGCTCACTGGAAATCAATGAACAAAAATCATTACATAGGAGCATAAATATGGTTGAAGACACCAATTTGGAAGAATCCTTTGCTTCCAATGAAAACGAAATCATCGAGCATCCCGCAAAGCGGTTGCGCTTCGATTGGATTCTCCCTGTACTGTTCCGCCCCAAAAAAGCCTTTGCGACAATCACAGATCAGAACCGGGCAGTCTGGTTGACTCCATTGCTCCTGCTCAGTCTGGCCGTCATTTTGAGCGTGCTGGTATCCGGCTCGGCGCAGGCCAGCCTCACCCCGGTCAATCAGGCGCCGCCTCCTGATTTTGAATATTACTCTCCGGAGATGCAGGATCAGTTCTACCAGGCCATGCAGGCGACCACAAGCCCGGTTTTCGTGTATATTTTTCCTCTGCTGACCCGTCTGGGTGGTTTATGGCTTGGCTGGCTGATACTCGGTGGTGGGATACACCTCCTGCTCACCCTGCTGGGGGGACGTGGAGACACCGGGGTCACCATGAATATTACCGCATGGGCCAGTCTGCCTTTAGTGCTGCGCGATCTGGTGCGTGCCACAGCTGTTCTGATCTCGCGCCAGTCCATCCAGAATCCCGGCCTTTCGGGTTTTGTGACAGATGGCGCAGGAGGTTGGGCGTTGTTCGCGGCCGCTTTCCTCAGCCTGGTAGATCTGTATTTCATCTGGCAGATTGTTTTGCTGATCCTCGGCGCTCACCAGGCCAGCGAACTTCCCCTCTCCAAAACCATCCTCGGAGTCCTGGTCATTGTCATTTTAGTGTCAGGATTGCGCGCCCTGATTGGCTTCGGTGTCGCGCAGTTTGGGAACATGGGCGCTTCCAGGCCATTTTTCTTCTAAAGCAACAGGTTGCCGATGAACGCTTCTTTCATTGAAATCCACGCTCTGGATAAGATCTTCGACATGGGTAAAGTCCGCGTTCGCGCTTTGAACAAAGTAAACCTGAGCGTGGATGAAAACGCCTTTTGTCTGATCATGGGCCCTTCCGGTTCGGGAAAAAGCACTTTACTGAATCTGATTGGAGGTCTGGACCGTCCTACCGCGGGAAGCATCCGCGTTGGGCAGCATCACCTTGAGAAATTGGATGAAAATGCTTTGGCAATCTTCCGCCGCAAACAGGTGGGCTTCATCTTCCAGACTTTCAACCTGATCCCGAGCATGACCGCGTTTGAAAACGTGATTTTCCCGATGCGTTTCGCCCGCGTCCCTACCCAGAAACGCAAAGAAACCGCCATGCGTCTCCTCAAGCAAGTCGGGCTTGCTAACCGGGCCTATCACAAACCCACTGAGCTTTCAGGCGGGCAGCAGCAGCGCGTTTCGGTTGCCCGGGCGCTGGTCAACCAACCCAAACTGATCCTGGCGGATGAACCAACTGGCAATCTCGATACCGCCAGTGGAGAGGGCATCATGGATCTGTTGAGCAGCCTGCACCAATCAGGCACAACGGTTGTCATGGTTACCCATGATACCCGTCTCATTCCCCACGGCACCCGTGTGATTGAAATTCTGGATGGTCAGATTGTAAATGGCACCTCCCAGGATTCCACAACGCACGCCTCCGTTCAACCCACACAAACACAGGAGCAGAACTGATGAAAAACCTGCGTAAAGCAATACAGCTTTTATTAATCCTGATCCTTGCAGCGATTCCGGTTTCTACCGCGGCTGCTCAGGTTTCACCCACTGTGACTGGAGTAACTCCCAATTCCGTTTTAAATCATACCGCTAACACACTCACCATCAGCGGCAGCGGCTTTGTTACGGGCGCTGTGGTTCAGGTCAATGGCACCGCTCTCGTAACCAGCTTTGTCAGTGAAACTGAGCTGTCCGCCCAGCTTCCGGCAGGCTTCGCTGCCGGGGTTTACAGCATCACGGCAGTGAATCCCGACAGCACCCAGGCGGTGCTGGCGAACGCGCTTACCGTTATGGCGCCAACTCCCACAACTCCGCCCACAGCCGCCCCCACCCAGCAGCCAACCGAAATCCCATCTTATGAACGCCCGGTGATTGTGATTGAATCCTACAGCACTGACCCGGCCTCTCTGACAATCGGCAAGGAATTCGATCTGCGCATCAATCTCGAAAACCGCGGGCAGACCAGAGCGACCAATGTGATCGTTTCCTTCTCCGCCGGAGATTTCCTTCCGCTGGGTTCAGGGAACGTCGCCACCATTGGCAGTTTAGGCGCGGGCAAAGACAAAGATCTGTCTCACAAGATGATCGTCAACAATGCCATCGGCAGTTTCAACAACACGGCCTATCAAATCACTGTCAACTACTCAGATGAACTGGGTACCGCGTACACCGAAACTTTTACCATTTCATTGAATGTGGCTTACGCCGGTGCCGGCTACGCCACCGCCACCCCTACCCCCAGCGCCGCCGACAGACCGCGCCTGGTGATCACAGGCTACGAAACCGATTCGGAAATGCTCAAACCCGGCACACAGTTCAATCTTAAAATTCAGGTCTCCAATCTGGGTACCCAGGACGCGAACCAGGTTACCATGATTTCCGGGGGAGCCGCAGTTTCACAAACCGATCCGGATAGCCAGATAGGATCGGGAGATATCTCCGGTTCTGGGGGTGATTTCACCCACTTCTCACCATTAGGTGTGTCCAATGTCCAGTCTCTCGGACGCATTCCAACCGGTTCCAGCGTGGAGGGCAACCAGCCTCTCATCGTCAATGTTTCTATCCAACCCGGTGCGTATTCCTTCAAAATTTCCTTTGTGTATACCAACCCCGATGGAGAAACCCTGGTAGACGACCAGGTTATCACGCTGCTGGTGTATTCTCCCCCGGTGGTGGATGTTAATTTTTATCGCACTGCCGGTCCATTTTTCACCGGACAACCCAATGTTCTCCCCCTGCAGATTGTGAACCTTGGGCGCAACTCCACCGTGCTGGGCAACCTCACCGTAACTGCCGCCAGCGCCCAGATTGAAAACAATACAATCCTAGTTGGGACACTCGAAACTGGCGGATACTACACCCTCGATGCCACGATCATCCCGGAACAGGCCGGCGAGTTAGCGCTGGAAATTAAAATCGATTACACTGACGACTTCAACCAGCCCCAAACCATTCAGCTTGTGCTGCCCATCGAAGTCCAGGAAATGGATATGGCCGGCCCGGAAATGATGCCGGGTTACGACCCCGGTATGTCCCCGGAAATGTCTCCCGATTTCAACATGCCGGGAAGCTCACCGGAGACTTTCTTCCAGAAAGTGTGGCGGTTCATTAAAGGCCTGATCGGGTTGGATAGCGGGCAGAAACAGCCCCAAATGGAATCATACCCTGAAGAAATACCTCCCATGGAAATCCGGCCCGCTGAACCAAACAGTAAACCACTGGGATGACCAGATGACCAACCCGCTATTATCCTGAAAGAACTCACCTCATGAAATTTCTGGATCTGCTTTCAATCATTTTCGGAAACCTTTCCCGTCGAAAAGGCCGGGTCGTGCTGACCGCGATCGGAGTGGTGATCGGCACCGCCGCGATCCTGGTTTTAGTCTCCCTGGCAATGGGTCTCCAACAAAGCGCCACAGCCAGCCTTTATGGCATCGGAGACCTGACCCTGATCAATGTCTCGCCGGGCTACAATTTTGACGAAGGGATGATGATGGCGCGCAGTGTGGGCGGCCCCATGGACGGGGGCCCGCAAACTCCCATCACCCCCAAATCTCTGGAGGATTTTGCCGCCATGGATGGCGTGGTCGCGGTCATTCCCCGCGATTACCTGATGGGAGGCGCCACGCTCCGGTACAACCGCCTGGAAGGCGGCAGTTCCATCATGGGGATCGGCACAAAAGATCTCAGCATCCTCAGTGTGACAGCACGCGAAGGCGTGCTGAACCTGGAGCGCGGCACCGCAGTCATCGGCAGCCAGGTTCCCATGAATTTCTACAACCCGCGCATGCGTCCCGGCGAAGAGATGCCGCCTCCGCCCGATCTGATGGGAAAAACGGTTCGGCTGGAATTGATGAAATGGGATCAAGAGGGTAACTCCATCACCAAAACTGTCCAACTAACGATCGCGGGCGTCCTGGAAGAATCCAGGGGAGAACCCGATTGGACCATCTACGTCCCTCTCGAAGACGCGACCGCCTGGAACGAGTGGTTTCTGGGGAAACGCATCAACCGCAATAAGGATGGATACAACAATGTGATTGTTAAAGTCGCGGATGTCAGCCAGACCCTGGAGATCTCCGACCAGATCAACGCGTTGGGTTATCAATCCTACACACCGCAGTCCTTTGTGGAAGGCATCAACAGTTTTTATGTGGTGCTCCAAATCATGTTTGGCGGAGTTGGCGCGATCGCGCTGCTGGTGGCCGCGATTGGCATCGCCAACACCATGGCTATGGCTATCCTGGAACGCACCCGTGAAATCGGTCTGATGAAAGCAGTCGGCGCGACCAACCGCGATGTGCTTTCCATTTTCCTGGGCGAAGCCGCTGGGATTGGATTCATCGGCGGTCTGGGAGGCGCCTTGATCGGTTGGGCAGGCGGGCATATTATCCAGGTCCTGGGGCTGGCCTATATGGCCCAGCAAACCGCGGAGAGTGGCGGACCGCCGCCATCCCTGTCTGTTTATACTCCTCCCTGGCTGGTGCTTTTCACGATTGCATTCGCCACCCTGATTGGATTGCTTTCCGGTATTTATCCAGCTTTGCGTGCGGCGACGTTGGTTCCTGTCAAGGCGCTGAAATACGAATAAGCCCTGCACAGCCCCGGCAATTTTATCCAAAATCATTTCAGAAACAAAAAACCGGCCAAAAGGCCGGTTTCGCCATTATGCTCCCCTGATCAGCGTTTAAGAAAACGCGGCAACTAAAAGTGTAAACCTGGATCAATGCTTCCTGAAATAATATTGTTATTTTAGTTTGTTGCGATGTTCAATTTTTCTGCATCATCGTTACGATTATGCCTATATTCAAATTGTTTTCAATCCCATTCACCACTATTCGACAAACAAATATCAACAGGAAGGAATGGATCTCAATGTTGAAAACAGGATAAAAAGATCACTTCCGAATGAATCCTGTCGCCAACAGCATGCTCCCGGCTCCAATCAGAATGATCGGCAGCAGCAGGTTCCAGCCTAACCCCAACAGCGCAAAAAACGCCACCGCGCAGGCACAGAATCCAACCACAATCAGGCTGATCGCCGCCGCGTTCAAAACACCCATTTCCAATGCCATCCGCAGCGCGTTGTAGAGAGCGCCCAATCCCGGGATAAGCACCACCAAACCCCACCAACCAGAGATACCCATGGTTTCCTGAAATGAAAATATTCCAAACTCATCCAGCAAGAAAATTCCTCCCAACAGCATTACAGCCAATCCGATCCACATTCCCATCCGGGCTACCCAACGCGTTGAGGACTTTTCCTGCGAGCCAAAACCCACCAGACCATTCAGGAAGAGTGAAAAACCAGGCATTATTAGCATCAGCGGCCACCACCTGGACCAATCCATATCAAACAGAAACAGTAAAGCCACCGTGAGCACCACCAATCCTCCACCCAGGCTGCTTCTGACAGCGGCTGTAAGAACCCCATCGCTGCGTTGGTAAGCCGACCAGGCCGCGTTCAGTGCGCTGATCGCCGGCAAAAAGATAAAAATTGCCCACCAATTGAATCCACCCCCCAGAATGCCAAGCTGCTGCAAAAACAATACCGCTCCCACAAAAACGAGCAGCAACCCCCACCAGATTCCTTTTATGCGGTGGCCATCATTGTTATTATCGTCCAAAGAAACTTCCTGATTCTCCATAATTCCTCATCCTTATTGCTGTATTTTAAAATCAAATCACTTAAATTAAATACGTAACATCTCACAATAAGTTTCGCTTGATAAAAACATATCCTGACAGACAAACCAGGCACCAATAATCAACTATGGAAAACAATAATTTGCCCCGGTAAACCATAGCGCTTTATATTTTTCTCATTCCGCATTACAATAAAAAACACCCGGTGCATTCATGAAAAAATTTTCCCTGCCAGGTTTCCACACATTAATCCTATCAGCAGTTCTTGTTTTGGCTTTCCTCGCGATGGCTATCCAGCCCGCGGCAGCCGTTCCACTTTCTCAGCGCGCCCAACCTAACACCGTGCGGTTTGAAAACATCTCCGTCCAGGACGGCCTTTCTCATGAAAACGTTCAGGCCATTCTGCAGGATGGGGAGGGATACCTCTGGTTTGGCACGCAGGATGGGCTGAACAAATACAACGGATATGAAATTTCCATTTATCGCAACGATCCAAACAATATCAACTCTTTGCTGGATAATGACATCCTGACTCTGTACGAAGACAGCAAGGGGCGGTTGTGGATTGGCACCAGCCGTGGGTTGGATCTTTTCAACCGCCGCTCACGCACTTTCTCGCATTATCAGCAAGATAATCGAAATTCAGACAGCCTCAATGGACGCCGAGTAACTGTCATTCTGGAAGACATCACCGGTCTCATCTGGGTGGGCACCAGCAATGGGGGATTGAATCTTTTCAACCCTGAAACAAATCATTTCATCCATTACACCAGCCGTCCAGATGACCCCGGTTCGCTGTCCAGCAATGCCATCCAATCGATATTTCAGGATGAAAACGGACGGCTTTGGGTTGGAACCGTAAATGGCCTCAATCTCTTCAATCGCAGTCAGGGAACTTTCACCCGATTCCAGCACGACCCGGAAAACCCACAATCTTTGTCCGCGCAATCTGTCACAGCCATCCAACAGGACCAAATGGGCCGTCTGTGGATTGGCACCCAGGGCGGGGGCCTGGACCTGTTTGATCCTGATGAGCAAACCTTTATTCCCTTCCAAACCGGAACTAACCTGTCCGGCAATCTGGTCAACACGATCTTCAGTGCCAGCGATGGCTCCATGTGGGTGGGCAGTGACAGCGGCCTGGATGTTTTCTCAACCCGGCAGCTCACCGCGCATCATTATTTCCAGATTCCCCCAAACTCGGGACGGCAGGGTGACGAGACAGTCAACGCCATTTTTGAAGACCTATCCGGTATCCTGTGGATTGCCAGCAATCTGGGAGGCGTGAGCAAATACAACCCGGCTACAGAAATCTTCACCCGCTACGAAAACCGCCCCGGCGAACAGAACACCCTCAGCAGCAGTGATATCTCCGCGATCTGTGAAACCGCCGATCAAACGCTTTGGGTAGGGACCTATAACGGCGGTCTTAATCGAATCAATCGCGCCACAAACACCATCGCCACATTCCGCCACAACCCGGATAACCCCAACAGCATCGCCGATGATGACATCCGCATTCTGATGGAAGACCAGTCCGGTACCCTATGGATAGGAACAGCGCAGGGTGGGCTGGATCGCTACGATCCTGAAACACGCTCATTTCACCACCTCACCCACACCCCGGGCGACCCCCAGAGTCTGAGCGAAAATCAGATCACAGCCCTCTATGAAGACCGTTTCGGCGCAATCTGGGTTGGAACCTACAGCGCCGGGCTGAACCGGCTCAACCCCGACTCCCAGACGATCACCCACTTCACCCACGATCCCGATAACGAGTTCAGTCTCAGCGACGACCATATCCTTTCCATATACGAGGATAGAGCGAGGAAATTATGGATCGGCACCTGGGGCGGCATCAACATCTACGACCCTGTTCTGGATCGCTTCACCCACTACCAGCACGACACAGATGATCCTTCCAGTCTTTCGGAGAATCTGGTGCTTGCTTTCCTGGAAGACCAGACCGGTGTGATGTGGATTGCCACCAATGGCGGTGGGCTGAACCGGTTCAATGCTGAAACCGGGACTTTTACCACTTTCAATGAATTGGATGGTCTCCCAAACGACTCGGTCTTTGGCATCCTGCCCGCTCCTGACGGCACACTTTGGTTAAGCACCAGCCGCGGGCTTTCGCAATTTGATTCCGGCGAGCAAACTTTTCGCAATTTCGACATCCGCGATGGACTTCAGGGCAATCAGTTCAACCCTGGCGCGTTCTTTATGAGCTCAGACAGTGAAATGTTTTTTGGGGGCAACCAGGGACTGAATGCTTTCTACCCGCTTGAAGTCCAGCCAAACCCCCACATACCACCAGTGGTCATCACCCGGATGAGCACGCTCGACCACATCATAAGCACCAGCATAACCACCAATGAGCGGTTTCAATTTCCCCATACCGAAAATTATCTTTCGATCGAATTCGCCGCGCTCGATTATTCCATCCCGGAAAAGAATCAATATGCCTATAAACTGGAAGGTGTGGATGAAGATTGGGTTTACACCCGGCCCAGCCGGCGCTATGAAAGCCAGTCAAATATCTTTGAAGGCGTTTTCCGGGACTGGTATTACACACCTGCCCGCCGCGTTGTAGACTATGCGAACCTGAAACCCGGGGAGTATGTTTTCCGTGTCAGAGGCTCCAACAATGACGGCGTCTGGAACCGTGACGGCGTCGCCATTTACATCACCATCACGCCTCCGCTGTGGCAGCAAAGCTGGTTCCAGATTACTTCAAGCCTCGGCTTGTTTGGCCTTCTCGCGATGGGCTGGGCTTTCCGCACGCGCTGGACAGAACAGCGCCGCCAGCAGCTCGAAACGGAAGTAGAGGAACGGACCTTCGCCATTGAACGCCGCCAGCGGGTCGCGGAGGGTCTCCGTGATATTCTGACGATCATCAATACCGACCAGCCTCTCGATGAGATTTTGAATTTCATCGTCATCCAGGCCAAAGACCTGCTGGAATCAGACGGCTGTGTGATTCATTCCTTTGATCTGCAGCGAAATATGGCTGTCATCCAGTCCCGTTATGGTTTACCGCCCGAACTCGACCCGCTTGATAATTATCCCTTGGGGAAAAACCGGCACACGAGGGCAATTCTCAACCGCGACCTTGTCGCCACACCGGACATCCTCACCGCTCAGGTAAGGGAAGATGACCCCGATCAAACCTGGCTGAAGATAGTTGGCAAAGTTTATCAGGCCAGTCTTACCGTTCCCCTTATTGTGCGCGATGTTGTTTACGGCAGTCTGACCTTCTTTTATGCAAAAGCGCGCGACTTTTCACAGGACGATCTGGAAATCGCATCCGATTTCGCCGAACACGCGGCCCTGGCAATTGAGAACGCAAACCTGCGCTCCCTGGCCGAGCAAACCGCGGTGGCCGCCGAGCGAAGCCGCCTGGCGCGTGATCTGCACGACGCGGTAACCCAGACCCTGTTCTCCGCCAGTCTGATCGCTGAAGTCATCCCGCGCATCTGGGAAGCAGATCCCACCGAAGGGAAACAATTGCTCAACGATCTGCGCCAGCTTACCCAGGGCGCGCTTGCTGAAATGCGGTCTTTGCTGCTCGAATTGCGCCCCGCCACCCTGGCCGAGTTGGATCTAAACGACCTTCTCAAGCAGCTCGCGGATGCCTTTTGCGGCCGCACCGATATCCCGATCGAACTAAAAATTGATGGGCAGCTTGAACTTTCTCCTGCCGTGCAAATTGCCCTGTACCGGATCGCCCAGGAGGCCCTTAATAACATCGCCAAACACGCTCGTGCCACCAGTATTCAGGTTCATCTGAAACAGTTTGATGAATGTGTGGAGCTTTGTGTTACCGATAATGGGATCGGTTTCGACCCGACCCGCATCACACCAGATCATTTCGGGTTGAAAATCATGCGGGAAAGAGCGGAAAACATCGGAGCTGTATTTTCAATTACCTCTTTCCCTGAACAGGGCACCAAAATTGTAGTAAACTGTTTAAGGGAGGGCAACTGTTAAAAAAGTTCGTTTCCCAGTTGCCTGCCGGGGATGCTTAGTGAGGCTGTCCTCAAACAGGGTAATGATTCATTGAATACTCACCAAAATAAAACACATTGACCAGGTGATCCTATGTCTGAAACACAATCCATCAAAGTTTTGATCGTTGATGATCATGCCGTGGTACGTAAAGGCCTGCGGGCCTTCTTGCTTGCCTTTCCTGACTTAAGTCTGGTGGGAGAAGCCTGCGACGGAGAAGAAGCCATCCAGCTTTGCGCGCTGCGCCGACCAGATGTCATTCTGATGGATCTTGTGATGCCGAAGATGGATGGTACAGCGGCCACCCAGAAAATCCGAAAAGAATTTCCAGAAACCCAGGTCATCGCCCTCACCAGCTTTAAAGAAGATAAACTGGTGCAAGAGATTCTCAACGCGGGCGCGATTGGCTATCTTCTTAAAAACATTACCGCCGATAAGCTGGCTTCAGCGATCCGCGCCGCCCATGCCGGCCAGCCCACCCTGGCGCCAGAAGCCACCAAAGCGCTCATCCAGAACGCCACCCGTCCACCTCGTCCGGATTTTAACCTCACGCCTCGCGAAATGGAAGTGCTCCGCCTTATGGCGCGGGGTCTGAACAACCCCCAGATTGCCGAAGAATTGACTGTCAGCCGGTCAACCGTCAAGTTCCACGTCAGCAGCATCCTCTCCAAACTGGGCATCACCAGCCGCACCGAAGCGGTTGCGGTTGCCATCCAGAACAAATTGATCGATTGATTCTGGCCACCTTCAAAACATCCCTATCGGGCTGTTCCAGTTTGACTCCAAAGGACATTGCAAGGCATTACATTGGTTTGTGAACCTCCCCGACTTTGATTATGATGAGAGTCAGGTTCCTTTTTACCCCTGAGCTGAAGCGGACAACCAATCAAAAAAAGCGTTGGCCCGTTTCAAAAGCAATTTAATCCGGAGAACAGGTTTGAAGAAAATACACATGATCAAGTTTGTGCTGCTGCTATCCACCCTGCTGGCGGGCTGTGGCCCAGGCGTGCTTACTGCCACCACAACCCCACCTATCCCAACCAATACCCCCTTCCCTACCGCGACCCCACCACCTGCCCCAACCTCAGTGCAGGCACTCATCACACCAGAGATGACCCCCGAACCGCGGGCGATCATCCGGGCCGAAAGCCTGCCCATTTTTTCCATCCCGGATCGCGAAAGCCAGCCCCAGGATACCCGTAACCAGGGAGAAGAACTGGAGGTCGTCGGGCAGGTCGAGGATTGCGCCTGGCTTAAGATCCGCACCGCGCGCGGCCTGGAAGGCTGGATCTCCGGGGATAACCAGGATGTCCGCCTGAGCTGCAAATGCTCCTGCCTGTATGAGTTCAGCCCCCGCCCGGAAAACGGCGCGATCATCCTGGACAACCGGGGCAATCAAGGCATGGGAAGCCTGGAAATTAAAAATAGTTTGGGGGACGATGGGCTGGTCATCCTGGCAGACAGCGGGACCTATAGTCAGATTCTGATCGCGATATATATCCGGTCCGAGGCTGCCTCCCAATTGAGCGCAATCCCTCTCGGCAGCTATCAAATCTTTTTCTCTACCGGCACTGGCTGGAGTGAAAGTAAAAAGCAGTTTCAGGAAAATATTCAACTGAGAAAATTCGAATCAACCGTCACCTTTGCCAGCGCCTCTCCCATACAGCGGATCATCCTTGATTCAGCTTCAGAGGGTGCCTTGGGTATCGTTCAAGTTGAAACACAACAATTTCCAACCCTGGAGTAAATCGTGTTTCAAAAGTTTGATTTCATCTGAATATTTTATAAAGTGAAAAAATCGCCTGCGTGGCAGGGAGTTAATTTGACAGACCTCCGAATTGTCCAGGGTCGGAGGTCTGCCAGTAAGGAGAAAAGATGTCCAGTGACAGCCAAATGGTTTGGCCGCACAGAAAACATTTCAATAAATAATAACACAAAACGATCAAAAACGTTACAAAGATGAAATTGTGTTCAAGAAACGAACATTTGTAACAAGCGCGTGGTCCTGCTCTGAAAGCCGCAGGCGGAAATCTGTGACATGCTTCCCCGCGCCGCGCGCCAGTTTATGCCGCTGCGCGCACTGACTGGATATCCCCAACCGGAAGCCAGTCATCCATGTTCCCATAATTGCTTTTATCGATCAGAAATGGTTCTACCGGGCGGACATCCTTGACCTGCACCAGCACCAGATAGCGCTTTCCAGCCCATTTTTGATGCTGTTTGGGAGTCAGTCGAAGCTGTTCCTGATACTTTTCAACCAGCGCCATAGATTGCTCCGGGTCCATTTTTTCAGAGTTCAAAACCCAGGACACTTCTGCCCGGCCGCAGACTTTTCCCTCGCCATTATTGCGGATGAAGTACAGCTTATCGCCAGAGTCAACCCGTCCATAAGGCAATTTCTTGCCGGCGGCACCGCGGATGATCATGGTCTTGCTGCCATCCAGCAAAGATTCCAGCTCACCAGCTTTCGCATCCACATATACTACATGATCCATTTTTACCTCCTGAATTATTTAACCAGATGAAGCCAGTCTAACAGACAGCATACTATTGCACACCAGGCAATTGGAATATATTTCGCCTGGCCATCAGGTCAGTTCAATTAACGCGGGATTGCTGAGCCTAATAATTTCAGCGCTGTTTCTTCGGTATAGGAAACTTTAAGCAAATCCTCTCTCAGTCCAGGCAGCAGAACCACCGGATCGGAGAGAGAATACACCGCACTGAGCGGTTCAACCAACATATGCCATTGCTCCGCGGCAAACCGGAACAACCGGGCTGATTGGTCCAGCCAGGGATTACCGGTAACCAGACGTGCTTTTTCCAGGAATCGGGCATATACTTCACGGATGTTCCCCCCACCAGCCCCAATTATCTCTGCCTGTAAATAAATTGAATACAATACCTGCCTCAAATCTTCCACCGTCAGCAAGTCCGGCCAGCTCAGTAAGTCGTGCGCCATATTTCGCATCCCTGGAATCCCAAAATTCTGGATAGCAGGCCGCAGCATATCCAGAACAGTTTGCCTTATCGCGTCATAATAGTCACCAGAAGTGGGTTGGTGCGCTTTTGAGAAACTGAAGGTAAACCACCGGTTCATTGGCGGCGTGTTCAAACAACGCGAATTACGGGCCGCAGCCAGTGCCTGCAAACTCACCACCTCATATCTTCCAGATTTTCGCCCAATTTTTGTAAACACAAAATCAGCCAGCAGCGCCTGGGTTTGAGCAGCATCAATCCCGGCCACAATGAAAGCGTGGTGCCCAAAATGACACGCATTAAGAGGGACCCTTCCATCCTGCAAAGCCAGGAACTCGTCGCGCCAATAAGGTAACTCAGCGACATCGCCAAACACCATTACCGGGTTGCCTGAATTTAACAAATCCACCATGGCGCTGAACGCTTTGGATTGGCTGGTGGTAGAATGCTCGCTGAAGCACGCTCCGGTATACACAGAAAGACGGGGAAAAAAATCACTGATCCTGCCAAAGCTGTTCATGTGAGGCAGCGCGCCTTTTTTCTGCCAGTGCACAAAGCCCAGACCTCCCCCAAGGCCAAGTAACGTTTCTTCATCAATTGCGTAACCATAAAACTCGCTGATCCGTTTCAATGAAACGGTGATTCCAGAATACCCCTCCACAAGCCGGAAACCATCTAACGGCCGAATCTTCATCTCAACCTGTGATACCATTTTCACATTACCTTCCTCACCACTAATCCCATAACCATAAAATGTAGATCATGCCATTCCCATTTTCTCTCGCGAGACCAGCACCCAGTCGGCATCCATCCTTTCCAGACGTTTCTTCTTAAGGTTTTCTCTGATAACCCACCGGATATCCTGTTGCGAAGAATCAAACCATTTTTCAAAATCCGCTTTCCCCTCTTCAGGAAAAAACGATATCGCAACACTCCAGCAGTAGCCCAGCGCCTTCCGCAATGTCATAAAATCTGCGCCGTGCTGAGATTCTTCTGCCAATGAAGTGGTAACCCTATCTAACACCCGCAAAACCCCGCTCGCGTGCTCTTGATCCAAAATTTCGGGCTGGCAAAGCCCGGCGACCGCTGCGCGTCGTTCCAGTAAAGAGCCCTGGCTCCACGCTTCCATCTCCTCCAATAACCGGTCCATGTCAACGCGACCCAATCGCTCCAGCGCCATTACCACAGCCTCTCGGATTCGCCATCGTGGGTCACCAGCATACTCGCGCAGTTCAGAAATAAGCTCCAGTTGGCCTTCAGCCAGCAGCTTTCCCAGACCCGCAACGCCACACACACATAAAAACGCCTCCGGAGTGTTTTCCGGGGCGCGGTCAGCGGTATGTCTTCTTAATCGTTCAAACCGTTCTTCGTCTCCCTCGGCGACAACTGCGGCCACCAATTCCAGGTTTCCCCGCGGGCCAGGCAGATTGGATTCAGACATTAAGTAATCTTCCCAGTCTGCCAGGGATTTCAAGATTTCACGATACTGTTCAGTTTTGTTCATAGACTGCTGTAGCGCTCCTGCATGGGTATTGTGCGGCGCACGAAAACCACCAGATACACATCTGGACAATAATATCTTATGCCAGAATTGCTCTGCCCACATCCATAGTCTGGCGGGGATTACCCTGACCACATGGATAGGTTTGATGATCAGTTATTTATATTGACCTGAGTTCCACCCGGAATATTGGCGCGTTTTTCATTTTGATTATTGTCTTCAATGTGCTTGATAACGGGAATAAAAAAGCTGATCACCCCCGCGGCAACGCATAAAACACCCGCTGTAAGATACCACACCTGCAAACCAAAAGCATCGCTGATCGGCCCGGCGACTGCCAGACTGAAGGGAGAGGTGATCCACAGCAAACTGCCGATCAAAGATAACACCCTGCCCTGCATTTCCGGCGCAATCGTCTCCTGCTGGATCGCGATAAAGGGGCCATCCACCATCGGTACCATCATGCCAATGCCAAAACTGGATGCGAGTACCAGCCAGAACATATTGATCGGTGTCAGTCCAATCACAATGAAGCCAGCCCCCAACACGATCATCCCGGCCAATGCCGTAAAGATCTTTCGGTGGAAACCGCCCCACGCCCCCAGGATCAATCCGCCCAAAATCACCCCGATCCCGTTCAATGCCTGCAGCAGGCTAAGCTCCGCTGCCTCCTTCTGAAATGTCTGACTCACCAGCAGCGGGAAGAGTGAAAAAGCCGGCGTCAGAGCGATTTTAAAGACCATGGCGACGGCAATAAACGCGACCAGGCCTTTCCACCCCCATAAATACCGCATACCATCCCGCATATCTATCCAGATGGTCGTCTGATCGCTGGAAGTTTTCCGCAGCGGCTGTGGAATTTCCTGCCATAACAGCGGCAGAATTGCCAGCAGCGCCGTCCCCACATCTACCAGCATAACGCTGTGCAAAGGCATGATCTCCATAAACAGCGCGCCAAGCGGAGGCCCGGCGATATTGCGCACTCCCTGCATGGTCAGATTCAAGCCAGCCACCCGTGCCAGGTGTTTCCTGGGAACCATCATGGCCGTGGATGCTTCCATGGCAGGCCAGTGAAAACTGTTCCCTAAAGCACGTACCAGCATGGCCGCGTACACATGCCAGACCTGCATCGCACCTTGCCAGAAAAGCACGGCCAGCGCAAGCGACGCCAGCGCCACCACCCCATCGGCGATCACCATTACCCACCGGCGGTTCCAGCGGTCAATATAGGCTCCAGCCAGCGGCGCCACAAAGATTTCCGGCAAAAGCGCGATCAACGTGGCAGTTGCCAGCACAGTCGCGGATCCTGTGAGCTGGGTCAGCCACCACACCAGCGCGAACTGCGCAATCCGGCTTCCCAGCAGCGAAACAGACTGCCCCGTCCAGATCGTGAAAAAAGAAACCTGCCACTTTTCCGAATTCCACTTAACAAGCTTCATGAATCATTTCCTGCAAGATTGATCAATTTTCCCCCAGAACCGAATTTAACGCCTTTTGGGAATAATAATAGTATACCAATGAGCGGTTTCAAAACAGGCTCATAATCCCCATAAATCATGATCAAACCAACCTCTCGCAAACCAGGCAACTTGCCAAAAGCCTCACTGATTGCTTCATCCAACACCTGACGGTCACACCAACAGATCACCAGTTTGAGCCTTTTCAGCCTCGGTATGATCATTGATCTGCGCGCGCAGCGCAGCCAGCTTTTGCTTCTTGCGCGGCAGAAAATTCGCGATCGTTATAGTCTCTCGTAAATGGATGTTGCCATAACGCCAGCGCACATAACCCAAAACCAGCACACAGCCCAGCGCCACCGCGGCCACTCCGATCAGTCCAGCCTCAGGCCCAAACGCGCCGCCGGTATACAGGTCTGGGCCGCCCTGCTGGATCGACAGAAAACTGACCCCATTGGCCACCACTCCGCTGACCGGGAAACCAAACACATTGCCCTGAAACAAATTCCAGGTGATGTGCAGCGCGATCGGGATGGCCAGTTCGCCCGTCAAAATGTAGCCCAACCCCAACAAAATCCCCCCGCCGGCAATATTCAATGTGCTGACCCAGGTCGCGTTGGGATTATTGATATGCAAAAGCCCAAACCCGATGGAAGAAAAGATCAGGCTTAGCAGGATGGCCGTTTTTGATGATAACAGAGGGATATTTGCCAGACCCTCTGCCAGATTCTTCAGCTGATAACCGCGGAATAAAACCTCCTCTTCAATTGCCACCAGGATGAACCACCCGATCTGGTAAAGCACTGACAGCCAGAATGGATAACTGATCCAGGGTGTGATCTTGCGTCCGGTGATGGTGACCCATCCCGTGGACCACTCTGCCAGGAAAATCAAACCCATCAAAAAAGCCCCCAACAGCAAACCAAATCCAAAATCAAGCCACCAATCACGGTTGAAACGCAGCCCAAAATCTGAAAACCGCCGCCCATCCAGAAACCTGCCTCCAAGCCAAACACTCCCTGCCATTGCCAGCATGATAAGAAATTGATTCAGGAACCGGAGCGCCAGCAACAATTGCCAGGAATTACTTAAATCATTCGGCAAGAATTGAGCCAGGAGAATTGCTGGGGTATTAAAGACCATCAACGATACCATCATCAGGATAGTTTGCAATCCAATTCGCCAAAACGCTCCCAGGCGTTTTTCTTCAGAAATCCAGAATAATCTCTTTATTGTCATTTTCAACCTTCATGAAAATCTGATCATTTAAATCTTGTCAATAATGATCTAAAATCTTACTTTCTTAAAGCAAGGTATGCTCTCAGGCATGTGCCGCAAAATATTATCATACCACCACTTCTGCTCCGGCAAGCTTACAGTTTACGTCTCAACCCGAAACAAACCCCTTATTCAGACCCGGTTCATCCCCATGTTCAATAAAATATACACAACAAAAAAGCGGAGGGAGCGTCGATGCTCCCTCCGCGAGGACATGCTTCAGGTTCATTCCCCCGGGTTCAGCACTCTCCCCATAAACAGGATTGTGCCGGTCTTATCGCGGATCAAAAAGATGAAAGGATGGTCTGCCCGCATCACAACCGGTTCTTCCATCACAGCCATCCCCTTCGCTTCCATGATGATCGCGGTCGCCGCGGCGGCTTCTGTGCCTTCTTCGTCCACATCCACAAATGCTTTGTGAAGCACTTCGCTGATGAACAACTCATCCGTACCGGTCATCCCCGAAAAATCTGCCGACATCGAGAACGCGTCCGACATTCCCATCGCGCGCAGGATTTTGCTGAGCGCGAACGCTGATTCAGTTGTGAACCTGGGCAGGTGCAGGTCTACCTTCACAGAGGACATCTTCTCTAGAATAGCGTTTAATTGTTGGGCATCCAACCCGGCCTCAAAATCCGCGAAAGCCTCCCTCTCTGGCAGCAGGATCACCATGCTCATCTGGTGTCCTTCATAGGGTAGTTCCACCGCCTGCCAGTCCGTGCCAGACGCGTAGCGGAAATTTTCCGTCTGGTGCATCAATGGGACAGCGATCTCGCTACCGTCCAATAAATTGAAAGGCTGCTCACTGGTCATCCCCTCGTTAAAAGTTCTCGCCCAGGCGGCGTTGAAGTAGATCGCGTTAGCCAGCACCAACCTGATCTCAGTGTTGAGTGCTCCTTGAGGGATCAGGTTCTGGATCTTCTCTTCGGTTTGCTCGCTGACCCAGTCATTGATCTTCAACCGCGCGCCTTCCGTATTGTGGATGTAATCCACCAGCCGCAGCCCCGCGCCGTAATTCATCGCCAGCGTGTCCAGATATTCCTGCCGGAAGACATAATCTTTCTGCCCCCACAGGGCGTTAGCGATGTTAAGCTGGAACCCCCTGCCCATCCCGGCCTGCGGATCAATCTTCCGGCTGGCCAGTTCCTGGTCCAACGCGTTAAAAGCCGGGTGCAGCGCCTCTTGCGAAAGCAGATACCGCATCACTTCAGCCATCTCCGCTTCGGTCTGCCCGCGCGCGCCGGCATAGGTCATCGCCAGGGCCAGCGAGATGCTGTAGGGGGAATAAAACAAATTGCCCGATTCTTCTCGCAGCTGCTGGTATAAATCCATGGCGAAAATGGTGTTTCCTTCAACCAGCGCTTCCTTATCCCGCTGTGGGACAGCCGGGGCTTCTAACCGTTTCAATGAAGACTGAATAATATCTGGATCAACATGTAACTCCATTCCATCCTCCCGGGCCGGTTCCTGCAAATCAAACAGCTCCAAAAATGGTGTTTCTGCCGCAGTTTCCAGCGGCCTGGTCTCTCCGGCTGCCTGACACGCGCTTAATCCAAGCAGGGAAAAAAGTAGAATCCAGTTCAAAAAGTATTTCATCTCGCTCACCTCCAGCTTAAGACGCTTTTGGTGGTATCTTCGTTCCCTGGTCCGGCGTTGCTGTCCATCCTGGATCGAAACCATGAAAAGATTCTACCGGATTATGTAACTTTTTTTTTCAGTTTCGCATCCAAAAAACAGAAAAACTGAGAAGTATTACCCCAAAAGACCCATTAAGAAAGAAAAACCAACTAGACAACAGAAGCAAAACCCAAAAAACAACCTCATGTGATCGTCTTTTCCACGCCAACCTGCACCTATTGCAACGCGGCCAAAAAGTATTTCCGGTCTCAGGGCATTAAGTTTCGCGATGTGGATGTAAGCCGCGACCCTGCCGCCGCCCGCGACATGGTCCGCCGTTCTCACCAGCAGGGTGTCCCGGTTATCGACATCGGTGGAAAGATCATTGTTGGTTTCGACCGCCCAAAAATTGATCACATCCTGGGGTTGAGATAATTCAAATCGTTAAAAAGCCTGGAATTATTTTAAAAATATCATCAAATACAAGGAGATTATTGAAATGAGCGAAAAAGAAATCCGGATCGAACCTTTAGGCACCCGCGTTCTCATCAAACCCCTGGTTCAGGAAGATCGCACTTCCTCCGGTATTCTGCTCCCCGAAACAGCCAAAGAGAAACCCCAGACCGGTCTGGTGGTGGCTGTGGGTGAGGATGAAGATATCCCGGTTAAGGCGAATGACAAAATTCTGTTCCCGAAATACACCGGAACTGAGTTTAAGTTCGATGGTGAAGAATTTCTGTTGATGGAAGGCAGCGATATACTGGCTAGAATCAAGTCATAAATCTTAACTCAGAAATCCCAGCACACTTTTGCAGTGTATTTTACTCCTGACCTCCTGTAACAAAACCGCAGTGCCTGAAACAGCACTGCGATTGGCTTTTAACTGATACTCTAAAAAGCGAATTACTTCAGCAGGTCAATCATCGGCGGGTTATTGGCAGCCAGCGCCTCATCAAACCAGATATCAATATCCGAGGTGCCGTGCACCTTAATGGTATAGGCGATGAGTTGGGTGTTGTAAGTTGGATTGATGCCGCTGTTTCCTCCCACTCCCAGTTCACCGGACGGCACATAAATGGTGCCAACATAGGAGGAAGATGCGCCGCCAAGTACATTAACAACCGCGTCATTGGAGGGATCAGCGTAAATCAACATCCCTTTCCGTGCTGGCGCGTACGCGTCGCTGGTGGGCGCGGCCAGGTTGACGGTGACATTACCTCCAATATCAAAGTCACCGTTCCTTAAATAAATGGTAACATTGTTCCCGGTGATCGTACCGCCCGTTGCTTTTAAATCCCCATCCAGGCAATACAGACCAGGCGCCAGGTTCAGTGTGTTTCCCGCGTTGAGCTTAATTTGAGAGTAGATACCTGGCGTGATCGAACCGCCGCCGGTTGAGCTTTTGACCGTCATATCGGCAAATGTGCAGTCCAGCCGGACCGGTTCCTGGGTTGGCAGCGTAATGCTTGTTTGTGAAGCTGCCGGGGTAAGAACACCACCGCCATTGATCTTAAGGGTGTCTTTATAGAAAATCCCGGCTGTTGGCCCTGTCGCTTCCACTTCAATACCGCCGTTGGTCGTCAGGCAGGAGTTGGAGTGAACACCGCTGTTGTGCACGATCACTGTGGAATCGCCGTCAAAATACAGACTCTCACCGCAATCCTCGCTGGTTGCAGAGATGGCAAATCCACTGGCGAACGGCGCGCGAGGATAGACCCGGGTAACCGATTCTACGGTATTGTGAACCGCGCCGGGAAAAACAAGGTGGGCGAAAGCGGTATTCACCTTTGAGGTGATCACCACTTTGATATCAATATATTTCTTCTTGACCGCGCCCAGGTCTTCATTCCCGCAGGTCACTTCCACGCCCAACTTATCTGTGATATCGGTGTCAATCACAAGGTTATTGTCTGCCGCCCTGGCAATGGCCGCGTTCTCGGCATCAGCCCAGGTGGCCAGCACACCCGAAGCGCCGCAGGTGAAGTTGCCTAACATGACCCCATAGTTATCCATCGACTGGGCGGCAATTGCCGCTCCTGCTAACGCAGAAGCGTCAGCCACGCTTTGATCATAACGCCGGTCGGCATAAATCGTTCCTGTGTCAATGGCCAGTGCGGCAAACCCCAGCAAAGCCACAAAGGCCACTGCCATGATGATGATAATCTGGCCGGATTCCTGTTTTCTACTCTGGATTTTCATAGCATGACTCCAACAACTTTCTGGTTACGGGCCGGCAGTGCAGGCAGGCCTGAGTATGGTTCCGCTGATACCGGCATTCAGACTGACCGTCTGGCGGCCCAAAATCATTCCTAAAAATGGCATGGTGATCGGGAAGTTTGTATCCTCAACTTCTACCCGGATTTCATTGCCGGTGCAGGCATTCGCTGCCATGGTCGCGCTGGCACAAGCCACCCCATCCATCGTCACTGTCACCGCAATATTGGTGGGGTCAATCAGGCCGCTGTGAGCGCGTTCCACAATCTGGTCACAATGGGTGGGAAACGCCGAGCCATAGATCATGGCCTCTTCTGCCGCATCTCGCATTTCAATAAAATGGAAAAATATGCGACCCAGATCAACCACCCCGGCGAATATGGTCAACAGCAATACCATCGCGATGGAAAGTTCAACAAGGCTCTGTCCACTTTCACCTTTCAAATCATTTTTTCGTTTTTCTGTTTTCATTGCATCACGACCCTATTGAGTAATAAATAGTAATGGAATATAAATTTTGTAGGGTTCTTTCATGGTGGCGCTTCCCATGGAACCATTCAAAGGATAATCATTGTCACCTGGAATATCTCCTGAATGAAAAACCATGGGCGGCGTATGGATATTTCCTTCCCCATCAATCAAGGCGTAAAACAAGTTGCTTTCTTCCCGATCGCCCCAGGTCAGCACTCCATACCCCGACTGTACTGCTGTAATGGATACATAATCCATAGTCCGGCCAATCGGTGTCGTTATATCCACCGTAAAACCCGGATCCGGCTCATAAGGCAGCACAGAAAAAGAGATCTGGCTGCTGTTCTCATTCGTCCAGGCGATCACAATATTCCCGGAATCCATTTCCACCACGTCCGGGTTGCGCCCGTTCACCCCACCCATTGTCACCGCAGAAACCGTATAATCATCTCCATCCGCTAAATAGGTATATTGGAGATAATAGGTCTGGGTGTTATTATCGAACAGGGTATAAACCAGAAAAGCGTCATTGTCCCCGCGCAGCGTTAAGCAGGCCGCCACCGGTTCATAAAAGCGGAAATTGTCGAGCTGGCTGCTGGTGATCTGGGCCGGCGATTTCACTTCCATCCCGCCGGAGCTCACCACGGCAAGTTCAATATCCCGGATGTCTCCTGAAGAACTGTCTTTCACCCAGGCAAGCACAAAGTGGTTGTCGCGAGTTGCGGTGATGGTGGGCGAGTCGTAGTATGAAGACCCGGTCAAAAGACTGGTGATCTGGTGTTCGCTCTGGATTCCACCATTCTGATTCAACAGCACCAGGTGAATCGCTGACGACCATTGAATCCCATCGTAATTATCGCGGATGAATGCCAGCCCAATGGTCCCATCCGGAGCGACCGCGACCGCCGGGGAATGGTCGTGTTTCAATTGTCCTGCGGAGACGTCACTGTTATCAAACAACACAAACTCAGCCACTTTGGTGCGTGTCAGCGAGCTTAAAATGGCATATTCAATGTTGGTGTGGTCAGCAAAACCCCGATCCCAGGCCAGCAGGTACTTGTAATCGGAAATCTGCGCCAGCGCGGGCAGCGAAGTGATCGACTCCTCAGCGGTCTGTTCCGCCTCCTGGTAGTCTGCCGTCGTGAACAACACATTCCCCGTGCTGTCTTCGTTGTAAGCCTGCACGAAGGCTGCCGGCACCGCGGCCTGCGTTTTGAAGTTGAACTTCCTGGAAGTATCCGCGGCAGATTCGGCGACGGTGCTTACCAGGCAGTAACTCCCCACAGCCGCCTCATACGGGGCCGTGATCCTCAGCCGGATCTGTTTCGACGCCGAAGCATCGATCACGCCCGTATCAACCACCGTGTCCGCGTTCGTATCGGTGAGCTCTGCGCCGCTCTCATCAAAATAGCGCACTTCCCAGTCCCCCGCCCCTTCTGTGGTGTAGGTGAGGTTGTACGTGTCAGCCACAGTGCCGGTATTCAAGATGCGAACCGGATAATCCGCCACCTCATTGATCAGGAACTTGCTCTGATAAACCGGAAGTGCCTTCAACCGTGGTCCATCTGGGGGGTATAAAAACCCCACCGAGAAAGAAGAGCTGAGACCAGGCTCACGGTAAATATATTCAACACCGTCAACCCCATCCATATCCTCAATTCCAACTGCCGCTCCGGTGAGGTCACCATTCAGTGTGAAATAATTCAGGTGGATATCCCCATTCTCGTAAAGTACTGCTTCAAACGTGAGCTGCGGGCCGCTATCCCCATAGCGTTTAACATTAGCCCACTCAATCACCAGATAACGATTAGGCGCCACCCCACCCGTAGCATAATAAACCCGGCCCTGAACATCCCCATCCCCCGTATACAACACTAAATCATCCCAAAACACACCAATCAGGTTATCGGGTTGCATCTGTGATGGAAAATGCGCGTTTTGTGTCCCGCTTTGTGGAACAATGCCAACACTTAAGAAACCATTAACGCTCACATAGATTTCTGAATAAGTGCTTCCATAATACTTGACCGGAAAGCCAGGATCAATTGGATCGGAAATACCATCATCCGTATCACTAAAAGTGATTTCCGTTCCGGTAGCTTGAATATCAATTTTGTTTGCATTAAAATCCAGTGTATCATCCAGAATGTATCCAAAGTAATTGTTGCTCACCGAAACAGCCAGGGGCGCCGCCTGGCTGTCGGTGTACCCGCAAAATGGCTGGATGATACCGGTGATGATCAAGGCAACCAGTAAACTTTTCAAGGTCTTCTTGAATGACATATCAATATGCCGCCTGGTAATATGCTGAACAGCCATTTGAAAAATCAACTTCAACGACAGGGTCAGTTTTCAAAGCTGACTTGAACAAAAGGAAAATTCTTTGATAGCCTAAAGGCGTCAGAATTGGCGCTTTCCCTGCTACACTGGTGTACGTGAACGGAGAGGGGCTGGTTCCAGCCCACAGGGTTCCTTCATCACCATACGCCAGTGAATTCAGGTCTGTACGGGTTGACCAACGGACCCGAATTTCAGAAATGGTAACAATTTGTTCCCCACTGATACTGTACAGATCAATATTGAATTTATTCCCATTCAATTGTGAATTTCCCAGGAAGAATTTGCTGCAATCCGGCGTTGGGGTAATCGTGGGTGGGACAGGTGTGCAAACTTCGGGCGGGCAAACTGTCGCGGTCGGCACTTCAGTTGGTGTCGCAGTAGGTGTTGGTGTCGCAGTCGGCAGAGGGGTTGAAGTGCTGGTAGCCGTAACGGTAGGAGACACCGTGAAGGTCGCGGTTTGTGATGGTGTAAGGGTCTGCGTGGGAAGTTCCGTCTCGGTGGGTGTCAGTGTGACGGTCGTCGCGGTAGGTAACGGCGTGGGGGTGTCCGTTGGGGGTTTGGGCGTTGGTGAAGAAGGCGGCGTGCCGGCCACATCCAGCTGTTTGATCAAGGTGTGCGAAGCGGAACTGCTGATCGGGATCGGCGGCAAATTCACAAGCGGAAGGATGGGCGTGAAATGGACTTCCACAGCCACCACAATCCGGTCGCCCAATTCCACGTCTGCCGGGCAGGTCAGCGGTGCGCTTCCTTCGGTATAAGGTCCGTGATCATAAGAGATTGTGACATCATCGGCTTCTACACCGGCCAAAGAGCCAATCCGGACCGCCGCCGCCGCGATCCCATCACAATCCTGGTAATAGGGCACTCCATTTTCACTGATCCCGGAGGCTGAACCATAGCGAACCGCCTCCCGAGAAGCGGCATAAACCATGCTGAAACTAAAAAACAAGTGACTGAATTCAATAATGCCAAAAAGAACCAGTAAAAACAACGGAAAGGCCAGCGCAAATTCCACCATCCCCTGCCCCTGGACGCGCTGCTTATAAAACCTGTTGTTTCTCATTCTTTAAATGCTCCCCGTTGCTTTAGTGATGGCGATACGCTGGCAAAATCGTAAGCCTTAATATTCGATGCGGTTTCCAGTTCGTGAACAAAAAGCAATGATCATATACTCAGCCCCATATAAAACTGTTCTTTAGCGTTTAGGACTTAACCAAACTTTGCACAGAACTGCTCCCCATAGCATGTCCGGAACTCCTGTTCAAAGTAGTAAAAACTATTGCAATCATTTCCCCTGCATCTTTAGCGTCAATGTTATCGTTTGGCAATATTTTTAGTATGTGGATTGTTTATTTTTTCCTTTCGCCAAGAGAACATACCAGTACTACATTAATTAAACGAATAAGTTCCCGAAAAGAGTCGCTGGATTTCCCCCAACGCCGTGAGCCCTACAGATGCTAAAGCTGTACCGTTTTCAGCGATATACTTTGAAAATTCAGGCAAGAAAAATTGATTGGCCTTGCCTGTAGAACCTCAAATGGATCATGCCCAATAAATGGGTAAAAGCTTTCGATTACCTTACAATTCGCCAAAAAGAATTGACACTCTCCAGGGCATTCCCTATACTAAAGGCAGCCAATTGTCTATAATTCAGGAACCTGCACAGATTTCACTACAGGCTTGATATCACCCATTCTTCAATACTTCTGCGGTACAATCTGGGGGAATTAAGCAGAGCAAAATATGATTAACAAAAAGAGTCCTGCCAAAATGATCACTGAATTCGCCTTGCCGGGTTTGGAGCAGTTCATCAAACTCCTGCCAGATATTGCGTTGATCGTTACCCCGGAAGGACTGATCCTGCATCAAAATCCCGCCGCAGCGGAATTATTCCCTGCCGAAGATTCCTGGGCTGAGACCATCGCCCCCGTTACAGGCTGGCCTTTTCAGCCCGAACAACCCATTGAAATGGACCTGACCACACCCAATGGGTATTGCAGGAAATTTCAGATACAGGTTTCCGACGCGCTTCAAGCAGGATACGATGGCTATCTGGTTCTGATGCGCGATATTACTGATCAAAAGAAGCAGGATCAGGAACATGAAGCTGTTATCGCCATTTCAGCCGCTTTACGCGGCACGCCAACCCGCTTCCAGATCTTCTCAACCGTTCTGAACAAATTAGAAAACCTGATGGGGATCGAAAAAGCAATCATTATCAGCCCCCATGTCAAATCCTCCAGATATTTCATCGAACTGGTGCGGGGTATTGGTGAGGAGTATATCGGGTGCGAACTGCCAGAGGATATCTCACTTTCGAATCTCATTACAAAGCAGGAACCACTCTGGATAGCAAATATTTCGCCAAAAAGCAGTTTTTCCTTTCTGGATTACTTTCACGACATGCAATCTGCGGCAATTTTCCCCCTGGCAATGGATGAAAAACACATTGGGGCAATTGCAGTCGCGAAACGAGGCCATATCACTCAGAGCCAATTCAACCTTCTCAGCATTATCGCTGGAATTACCGCTGGCGCCATCCAGCGCGCCTCGCTGGATGAAAAAGCAAACCAGAGCCTTCAACGCCTGACCGCGCTGCGCATTCTTAACCTGGCCGTCAGCGGCAGTCTCGACCTGAATAAAACCCTCAATGTCCTCCTGGATCAGATCACAAACCAGCTTCATGTGGATGCCGCTGATATTTACCTGTACGACCCGGATATCCGCCTGCTCAAGCATACAGCCCGCAGTGGTTTCTGGACAAATTATGGCGAACACATTTTCTTGAAACCCGGCGAAGATTTGCCTGGGCAGATCGCTCTAAAACCACGCATGATACAGTTCCCCAGCATCACCGATCACAAGCACGAATTCCTGCGTGTGCGGATGATTGAAAACGAACGTTTTATTTCGTATTACGCTGTCCCCTTGCTTTCTAAAGGCCAGGTTAAAGGCGTTCTGGAATTATTCTCACGCCGTCCCGTCCATTTGGACGATCATTGGATCAGCTTTCTTGAGGCGCTCGCTGCGGAAGCAGCCGTTGCCATAGATAACGCGGAGCTGATCCAACAATTACATGTATCAAACGATGAATTAACCCTGGCCTATGATGCCACCATCCAGGGCTGGTCAAGGACTCTTGAACTGCGGGACCATGAAACAAAAGGACATTCAGAACGGGTAGTAGATTTAACCCTGCAATTGGCGCGCGAGATGGGCATTTCCGATTCGGAATTGCTGCATATGCGCCGGGGGGCGATGTTGCACGACATCGGAAAAACTGGAATCCCCGATTCCATCCTTCTCAAAACCGGACCCCTTAACGGGGAGGAAACCGGTGTCATGCAGCTTCATCCAGATTACGCAATGAGACTCCTTTCGGGAATTCCTTTTCTTCAGCCCGCGCTCGATATCCCCTACTGTCACCATGAAAAATGGAATGGGACCGGATACCCACAGGGTTTGAAAGGTGAAGATATCCCCCTCGCGGCGCGTATCTTCGCTGTGGTGGATGTTTTTGACGCCCTGAGCTACGAACGCCCGTACCGGGGTGCGTGGTCCCGCAATAAGGTTCTCGAATATATCCGCCAGCAGAGCGGCGAGCACTTCGATCCCAAAGTTGTTAAAGCTTTCCTTAAATTGGTTCAGGAGCAAGACCAGGATTAATTAAATGAAGCGGGCCTGATTGGAAACCAAACAGAAGGCTAATCATCATCTGATTTAAGCATGAAAGGGGGGCGCGTTGGTTCCATATTCAGTGGCCACGTTCAAATTCACGCTCGATATTTCCACTCAATTTATTATTCTGCCGTTACAGCTCTGGAGAAAGCAGCTTTAAAATGTCGTCAAAATCTCTTATAATGGTTTTAACGTCTTCCAGGAGCGTTTATGTCGGATAAATCAAAACCGAATTCGACAGCAGAAAATTTACAGGTCCGCAACAGTGAAAGCGATTACCGTTCCATCGTAGAACACCAGACCGACTTGATCACCCGTTTCGATTCGGATTTCCTTCTTAACTTTATCAACGATGCTTGCTGCCAATATTTCAACCTGAGCAGAGAAGACATACTGGGCAAGAATTTCCTGATCCTTATCCCCGAGCAATTTCAAAAGTCAGTGTTGGATGGCCTGGATATACTCACGCCACAGGATCCAGTTTTCACCACGGAGCATATCAATATCAGCGCGAAAGGGGAGAACCGGATCTTTCAGTGGAGAAATCAGGCAATTTTTGACAAAGCGGGTAAAGTGGTTGAGTTTCTTGCGGTTGGGCGTGATGTCACAGAAAAAAGACAACTGGAAACCGCGCTGCGCCTGTCTGAAGAGCGTTTCCGGACCATTTCCCAAATTGTCGCCGATTACGTTTATTCCATCCAGTTCACCGCTTCGGGAAAAACCACCTTCCAATGGCTGAATGACCCTCCTCAAAACATGGTGAAAGGGGTTCCCCCCGCTATAGAAGATTTCAATCAATGGGTCCAGCTCATCCATCCTGAGGATATTCCACTCGCTGAAAAACATCTTGAGAAAGTGCTTTCAGGGCAATTTGACACCATAGAATTGCGCTACTTGCGTCCCAACGGTCAATTTGGCTGGTTGCGCGATCATGGCTGGCCTGAAATTTCCGAAACAGGTTTTGAAAACCAGCCGTCATTGATTTTGGGGGCGGGCAACGACATTACCGAAAACAAACTGGCTGGGCTTAAAATGCTGGAAAGCGAACGCGAAAAAGCCCTCATCCTGGACAGCCTTTCTGAAATCGTTGACTACCTGGACCAGGATTTGAATATCATCTGGGCGAACAAAACAGCAGCGGACAGCCTTGGATTATCCAAAGAAGATTTGATCGGAAAACACTGCTTCACTCTTTGGCACAACCGCGATGAGCCCTGCAAGGATTGCCCAGTTAAAAGGAGTCTCGAAACTGGCAGGTTTCAGGAAGGACAAATAAAAGGCTCTGATGGGCGGGTATGGCAAATTGCCGGGAATCCGATCAGTAATGAGAAGGGGGAAATCATCGGCGTGGTGGAAACCACATTGGATATCACTGAACGGTCCATTGCCGAAGAACGATTATGGCGCAGGGTAGCCATTGAAGAACTGGTTACCAACCTGTCCACCCATTTTATTAACCTCTCAGCACATCAGGTGGATGGAGAAATCCATAAAGCGCTGCGTAAACTGGCCGAGTTTGTGGGCAGCAACCGCGGGTTTATCACACTTCTTTCGAGTGATGGAAAAACGATCCTTAAAGAATATGATTGGTTCGCCAGGAATGTTCAGCCGCAATATACAACCGGCAGCACCGGTTTCTCGGTCGAAAGATTTGAATGGTCGATTACCAAGTTGAAGCGTCATGAAAATTTATTCCTTCCCTTCGTAAGCGAACTGCCGGATGAAGCCAGCCCGGAGCGGGAATATTGGCTTTCACAGGATATCCAATCCATTCTCGCGATTCCCCTGGTTCTGAATGAAATGCTGATTGGCTATTGGGGGTTTATTTCGCATCACAAAACAAAAAAATGGCAGGAGGATGACCTGCTGATCCTCAAGTTAATGGGCGATGTTTTAATTAATGTCATCGTTCGAAAAGAGGCTGAAGACGCGCTGCGCCGGGAACGTGATTTTGCGGAAGGCCTGATAGAAACTGCGCAGGTCATCGTTCTTGTCCTGGATACGCAAGGACAGATCTTGCGATTCAATCCCTATTTCGAGATGCTTTCTGGCTATCAAATGGAAGAAACGGCAGGGAAAAACTGGTTTGACACTTTTATTCCTGAAGAACAACGAGAAATTCAGCGCGAATTCTTCCTCACCGCGGTCCAGTTCGGCAAAATCAGCACCCAGGTTTACCCTGTCACAACCCGGACCGACCAGCAGTTAAATATTGAATGGCACAGCCGTGTTTTAAAGAACCCAAAAGGTGACATCATCGGAGTGCTCTCCACCGGTCAGGATATCACCGAGCGCCTCCGCTCCGAAAAAGAACTGCTTGAGACCAACAAAGCGCTGAATGAATCTTACAAGCAGCTGAAAAAACTACACCGTCAAGCCACGCTGCTCAACCAGATGGCAGAGTTGTTCCAGAGCTGTCAGGACACTGATGAGGTCTACAAGGTCGTTACCCAGTTCATCGAACAATTATTCCCTGACCTGGCCGGAGCGTTGTATATCAAGAACCAGAATACAAACTCTTTCCACGCTGTGCTCCAATGGGGTCAAAGGTTTCAGGGTGAGCAGGCGTTCTTTGCCAGTGATTGTTGGGCGCTTCGGCGTAATGCTGTTTACCGGGTTGACCACCCTCATATTACCCTGCGCTGTCCACATATGAATGAAGATGTTCACCAGAAACAAAAACCTTATCTATGCGTCCCACTGACCACTCAGGAAAATATAATCGGAATGTTCCACCTCCAGGGCGGTAAGGCGGAAACCTATGAGCGTGTGGAACAACTTGCCCTGACCATTGCCGAACATACAGCCATGACAATTTCCAACATCACGCTGCAGAACCGGCTGAAAATGCAGTCCATCCGCGATCCATTGACTGGCCTCTTCAATCGACGCTACATGGATGAAACACTGGAACGCGAATTGCTTCGGGCGATCCGGCAGGAACATTCAATTTGCCTGCTGATGCTGGATATTGACCGCTTTAAACAATACAACGACTCACACGGACATGAAGCCGGAGATATTCTTCTGCAGTCCCTGGGAGAATTCCTCAAGCAGCACGTGCGCAGCAGTGACGTTGCCTGCCGCTACGGTGGTGAAGAGTTCATCGTCATCCTGCCAGAAACTAATTTGGAAGAAGCCAAAAACCGGGCGGAAGAACTGCGCTCCGGGATCAAAGAGCTGATTATCCGCCATCGCGGGCATTTATTGGACACAGTGACCGTTTCTATCGGCGTTTCCGCTTGCCCCAATCACGGCAAAGCTTCAGAAGCACTGCTCAGGGCCGCGGATACCGCCCTGTACAAGGCCAAAGCAGAAGGGCGGGATCGGGTTGTTGTCTCGGCATATTAAAATCACACAGCCCACCAACCTGTGATGGGCTGTGGTGCAAATCTTCGTGTGCTTCTCAGGAAATCACGCGGACATTTGCTGCCTGAAGACCCTTTGCGCTTTGTTCAATGGTCATTTCGACGCGCTGACCTTCTTCCAGGGTGCGGTAGCCATCAGATGTAATGGCAGTGTAGTGCACGAAGACATCGGGGCCATCTTCGCGAGCAATAAAACCATACCCCTTGGTGTTGTTGAACCATTTCACGGTTCCGTAGACAGTTTCGCTCATTTTGCCAACTTGCTCCTTAAAATTAGAAAAAAAATCGTACAATCCGCATGATCCATGTTTCTCCCTGTACAAAAAAACCCGTTTCAAACGAGCTGTTTCGTTCGAACCGGGCGTTACTGTACTCAGAGACGAACAAACATGCTGCACAACAACATCCATATATTATCAACAAGTTAAATCTTTGTCAATATTTTCCAAATCCACCGCTGCCGCACTCAGGTGAACGCTTAGGTCTGGCACAAACCGGGTGTCAGGCTGCCTGTCTTACGCCGCGCTTCTTTCTCACCAGTCACAGCGGTATATATCCCAATCCATGATCGTCTCTTCCAACCAGCAGCTGCGTTGAATGGGGTGAGAAGAAAAAAATTCCATTACAAACGAGTTACCATCCAAATAACCTGGTTGGTGAACCATGAATTCCGGATTGGTCCAGGTGGTATCCAGCAGAAGGAAAGGTTTACCTGCTGTGATTTCGTTCAGGAACTCAGCCCGCATTTTCGGAGCACTGTAACCAATCTGCAATAAGTGAACATCAACAGGCAGGAAACCACCCGCTTCAATTGGCGCTCCCACACACCTGTAACAACAGCGACCATCATCACGGCCAGGCTGATCCCAATCAGATTCTGTTTGGCAAGAAATAACAAACCCGAAAGAAGTCCCAACACAAACCAGTGCCTGCCCGCTTTGCCATTGAAGATTTTTTCCGTGAAGATTCGCATGAACAAAAACTGGAACAACAAGCCATATTCTGTTGCCAGGTTTCCTCCATGCAGCAGCGGAGGCAGATTCAGCAGCCAGGCCAGTGTCGCCAAAAATGCTGGAACCAACCCCAACCGTTTTTAAGCAAACTTAAACTGATCATTCCCGAAAGGCTCAGGAATACCGCTTCCATACCCCACACTCCCCACCGTGAACCACCAGAGAGCCACAACCCCAGTGCGTTAATAAAAAATATCACCGGCGGTTTATGATCCCACACATCCCGGTAAGGGATTTTACCCTGCGTGATTAACCAACCAATGTAATGGAAAACACCAGTGTCTCGTTCCAGATAAAGTTTATACAATGGACTCTCAGGTAATAGAATCGCGAGCACCAACAGCGCGATGAAGATCTGAAAAACAATCTCTGCAGATTTCCCCTTCGACGCCCAATGGATGTTGTTTTGAGCCGGCTTTTCAGAATCGGCTTTCATTTCAAGTCGTTCCTGCTCTGTTGTTGTTCTTGCATGAAACGCAAAACAGCACGATATTTCGCGCCTTTGTGTCCCCAAGGGGTCTGTAAGGCGGTTGCCCTGTTCAATGCCCGCGTTGGCCAGTTACTCCTGGTAAATATCCTCCCCAGAATTGCCATAACAGTTGTTGTTTTCCAATGTGACACTGTTATCTTTCCCGACAGAAATCCCATTCAGGGTATTATTGGCGCACTCATTATTGGTAACGATACCGCTCGCATTCTGGAAAAATGCGATCCCGGATTCCATATTCTCATTACTGCGATTCCCATCCAGAGTCGCCTCGGCCTGCGCGCGGACGATGATCCCGCTGAGCTGGTTGCCAACGCACTCATTGCCCCGAATTTCAACCACGCTGTTGTCGCTGATCCGCATCCCGGCCTCTTTATTCTGATTGAAAACGTTATCCACGACGCGCACGTTCGACTCGTCCTGCGTGCCCAACCCGTGCAGCCCATTTCCGGTACTGGTATTGCCCTGCGCTGTCCCCTTTGATGAGCCGAAGAACACAATCCCAGACTCCGTGTTCCCGTCAAGAGTGTTTTCTACCAATTCTACCTGGGCCTGTTCGCGCACCATAATGCCGTGCAGGCCATTCCGGCTGCAGTTGTTTCCCTTTACGGTCGCGCTGGCATTGCCCGCGATGCGGATGCCGTTGTCTGTGTTTTCGACACAGGTATTACCGTCCAGCACCACCCGCGCGGACTCTGTCACCGAGATCCCGCTGAAACCATTCGCGAAACATTCATTGTTACGGGCTGTGCCATTGCTGTTTTCAAAATAAACAACCCCGCTTTCAGTGTTATGATGCAGCTTGTTGTTTTCCAGCAAGGGGGCCGCTTCTCCGACCAGAATGATCCCCGAAAGACCATTTTCATAAACCTCGTTATTCCGGGCAATGCCGCCAGATCCAGCGAAGTATTTAATCCCCGCATAGGTGTTGTGATGCAGCCTGTTCCCTTCAAAAAGAACATCAGCCGCGCTGGTTTCGGTCCCGATGCCATAAGGGTTGTTCAAGAATTCGCAGTTCTGAACTTTACCGCTGGTTTCACCCAACAAAGCCAGACCGGCTCTGTAGAATTCATCCTCCTCAGAAGATCGCGCTCCCACAAAACGACAGTTATTGATAAGCACTTCGCCGCTCTTCACCACAACTACATCGCTCAGCTGGGTTCCTTCATAGCTGAAGGTGATATCATACGCCCGGAATGGCGCCGCCCCATCAAACCGGACCACATAATCTCCAACCGAAGAAATGATCTTGGTAAGGTCCATTCCCGAACCAACCAATGAAATTTCTTTATCAATCAGCAGCGGCTGTTCCAACCGGTAAATTCCCGCCTCCAGCCGGATCGCCGATCCAGCCGGCACGCCGGCAATTGCTTCGGCCAGATTCCCATATCCACCCCCGCCATCAGGTCCAACCGTGATATCTACCGGTCCGGCAGGAGTTGGTTCAGCGCTTATTCCGGTCAGACTGCATGCCAGCATCAACATTCCGGCCAAACATAACAACCCCATCTGGGCTTTCTTCTTCATTGAATTCCTCCTCCATGTTCAGCAAGACATCATAGCAAACGGTATTTCACAGTAAATTTTACACAAAGAATCCTTCCAGTTGACCAGCTCTGATAAACGATCAGGTTTCCCCCGATAGAACTGGCGCAATAAAGTGTGCGCGGACAACATAACGCTGCCCACGATACTTCTTAGTTTACTGAAAAACTGGTGTCAGATCAATCTATTCATCAAACCAACTGATCACTCGGCGGCCGGGAATTCGTACACGAAGACCACCGGCGCCGCCTGGGGCAGTTCCACCACCGCAACACCGTTATCCCGGAAGAAACCGGAAAACTGGCAGTTCTCACCCACAATCCTGCTGGCACAGCGATAACCCACCACCTGAGCAGTCCATTCGCCCTCACTGGTTTCTGGAAGATAAAAATAGAAATTCCCTTCGGCGTCCGATACGGTTTCTGTGCGGCGTTCAGTCTCTCCGACACCCTGGAACAGCGCAACTTTTATGTCACTCACTGGCAGCCCATCAGACCCTTCCACTTTCCCTACCACCAGCAAACACCCTTCCGGGTTAACCTGTGGGACTGTGTTCAGGTCCGCGTCCATGGTCAGAAGCGGGACGTACATCCATCCTGGCTCTGCGCCCGCGATCTCGACAAGCACCCACTCGTCCCCCGCGGCCTTACCAACAATTTTCAACCCCGTGCCCTGTGAAAATACCTCCACTATTCCATGAACCGTGCCTGGTCCTGAACGCATATTCAAAGAGAACACATTCACTTTTCCGGTTACAGGAATAAACGCGGTGGGGCTTGGTTGGGGTGTGGGGGTTGGCGGGCGGGCGGTCGCCGTGTGAACAAACGGGGTGATGCTGGGCTCTGGAACCATGGTGGGGGTTTCTTCGGTCGCTTGAGCGCAGGCACCCAACAGACCTGCGGCTACCAACATCCCCATCAGCATGTAAATGAACCGTTTCATAGCGCGCTCCTCTCTCTGATCCCATCATTCCTGCGGATTGAGCGCACAGATCTCTGCGATGTGCCTGCTTGCTGCCTGCGGTGTGCTGTAACACCGGGCGCTCTGCCTGCTTTCACACGATCGGACGATCCCTTCATTACTAATAAATCAGGAATCCTTTCTTCCATGTTAATCACTTTGTAACCGGGATGCAAGCGCTGTGAAAAACTCTGTCTCTCCAGTACCGTATAATCTCACCCCAACCGCTCAATCCACGTAAGTCAGCACCAATTGGCGGTTCAACGGCAGTTCAAAACGCGCCGTGGCTTCCGGACCGAAGGTTCCTGTGTACTGGCAGTTTTCATCCACAATCCGGCTGGTGCAGCCCACCCCAACCACCGACGCCGTCCAGGTATATTGGCTGTCCAGAGAGAGATAAGCTACAAAGATGCCTTTGGCGTTGGTGGTGGCTTCGGTGCGGAGTTCATCCGCACCGGTTCCCTGGTAAACAGCGACGGTGATATCATCAATGGGTTCGCCCGCAGAATCCACCACCCTGCCCATCACGATATAACTTTCCGAGACGCTGACCTGCGGCAGCGCGGTGATCGGTCCGGAGAGTTCCAGCAGCGCTGTCGCCATATAGCCCACTGTCCCATCCGGCAGCCGCACCCGCAGCCAATCATCTCCCGGAGCCCTTCCCAGCGCTTCCAGCCGTGTCCCCTGCAGTTCCTGACCAATCACTTCAAACATTGTTCCCGGTCCGGCTCGAAGGTTGAGTGAATCCACACCGACCCACACGCTGAAACCTGGCATCTCTTCTGTCGCCGCGGTTGGAAGGGATGGCGCTGTGGGGGACGGCTCAGGTGTTTCGGAGGATTCGAGTGTAGGGGTGCTGGTTGGCAGCGCCAGCGCCGTGCGGAACGCCGGGTCCAGGGTCGGTTCCGGAGCGGCTTCAAGCGTGCATGCCAGACTGGCAGTCAGAAGCAAAATCGCGGAAAGGATAATTCTCGTCCCGTGAGGTTTTTTCATGATCCCTCCCTCTCGATATAATCCGCTTTTTTATCATTTTTGAACCTGGACTCATCCAATAACACACGATGGATATGTGGATCACGCTCCAACATACGCACCTGTATCATATCTCCAGGTTTCAAACCAACAGCGTACTTCTTTTTGACTTCCGCTTTACCTTCATAGGTTTCATAGTATCGATACGCTATCCAAAACTCATTACTGATCCGGCCTTCTTTTCCCCATATTTCCAAAACTTCTGCCTGGGTATCAACGCCCTGAGAAGCCAAATCAGCCGCTGCGCTGGCTGAACGCCAATGCCTGAAAACCATCCAGAGGAAGAGCGCCATGATCACAATATAAATGAGAAGATTCCCAACATGTTGTAAAAGATTAGCACCGCCCGAATCCAAAACTGCGAGCAAGTTGGGGAATACCAGCCATAAACCGGTTGCTATTCCCAGCACCAACATTACCACTGCTGTAACAATCTCTCGTATTGCAGAAGAGGTTTGTCTGTAGATATAAATTTTTGTAGGGATTTCCTGAATGTCCATATAATTACACTCATCCTGTATAAAGAATGATTCTATTCTAATCCATCACAACGCGTTGGTCATCCAAGTTAATAGTTTTGTTAAGCCTGGTCATAGCAGATACCAACAAGAAGGGCAAACCCAGGATGAAACAACAGTGTATTTCAGTTTGACTTCATGTTAGTGGTGGCATAGAATTGGGTAGATTACTTTGGGTTTTAAAGACTTAATAAATTTTACATCTTTTAGAAAGAAGCGCGAACATAACATGAAGAAGATTGGATTAATTGTAAATCCCGTCGCGGGCATGGGGGGCAGCGTAGGACTGAAAGGCACCGATGACGGCATGCACCGCGAAGCGCTCGCTTTAGGCGCTCAACCGGTAACCCCTAAGCAAACCGCTGTATTTTTATCTGCAATTCAGAAAGCCGAACAGATTACTTTTTTTGCCGCGCCTGGTAAAATGGGCGCGGATTACCTGGCGGAATCCGGGCTGCCTTGCCAGGTCATCGGAGAAATCCACGCTGAAACCAGCGCGGCAGATACCATTCGCATCGCCAAACAGATGGCAGAAAGTGGGGTCAATCTGCTGGTGTTTGTCGGGGGAGATGGCACCGCGCGGGATATTCACGATGCCATTGGCATCCGTGTTCCAGTTGTCGCTGTTCCCTCCGGCGTGAAGGTGTTCAGCGCGGTTTTCGCTGTCAGTGCCCGGGGGGCAGCCGGTATTGTGGATGCTTTTGTGGATGGAACCGGACTGACCGAAGAAGAGATCCTGGATATTGATGAAGAAGCTTACCGCGATAACCATCTTGAAGCCCGCCTGTATGGCACGCTGAAAGTCCCCGATGTGCGGGCTCTCATTCAGCACGGCAAAGAAGCCTCCCGTGCCACGGCATCCAATGAAGAAGCCAGGATGGATATCACCGACACCCTCGCCGAAAAGATGAAGCCGGATACCCTTTATCTTCTGGGAGCTGGCTCCACAATCAAAGCCGTTGCCGGAGAAATGGGACTTTCCAAAACGCTGCTGGGGATAGACGCGCTTTTCAATAATCAGCTGGTTGGCATGGATTTGAATGAACAGGACCTGCTGGCATTGCTTGAAAAATATCCGCGCCGCAAGATCATCGTCACCCCCATTGGCGGCAATGGGTTTATTTTTGGCCGCGGAACACGCCAGTTCACGCCAGCCGTTCTTCAACAGTTTGGCAAAGAGAATATCCTCGTGGTCGCCACTCCGGATAAGATTTCCAACCTGGAGTGCCTCCGTGTGGATACCGGCGATTTAGAAACCGACCAGATGCTCAGCGGGTATATTTCTGTGATTGTTGGATATCGTGAGACTCGGGTAATGAAAGTGGCGGTCTAGTCTTCATCCATCTTTGGGTGCGGACCAGACTGTTGTCCTGTTTCTTCCCTGATTTTTAGAGGCGTACAGCGCCCGGTCCACTCTGGACAGAAGCGTTTCCAGGCTGACCTTTTCGCCAGGCACCAGGCTGGTTGCACCCAGGCTGATCGTGACTGGCATCGCCTGTCCATCCACAAAGACTGCAAGTTGTTCCACCCCTTCTCGCAGTCTTTCAGCTGCTTCCAGCGCTTGCTGCGGGCCAGTTTCCGGCAGCAAAAAGATCATTTCGTCTCCCCCGTAACGGGCCAGCACGTCCACCATCCGCATGGTTTGCCGGCAGAACTCCGCCACCTGGATCAACACCTGATCCCCAACCAGGTGGCCATAAGTATCATTGATGGTTTTGAAATGATCAATGTCCAGCATCACAAGCGAGAAACCAGTGCCGTAGCGCCGGAATCGTTCCAATTCCAGATTGATCCTTTCAAAGAAATGCCTTCGATTGAACAATTCACTGAGTGGATCTGTTCTTGCCAATTCCTGAACACTTCGCAGCAGTGCCGCCCGCTCTGTAACGTCATGGAAAATTAACAGGGTTTTGTGAGCGCGAACGTTCTTCTCGGAAAACCGGATGATTTTCGTCTCGTAGGTCTTTATATCCCCATTTTTCTGCCGCGTGATCTCAATTTCCGGGTTGTTACCCTCCCAGACAGGCGCAAGCTGGTCCCACACAGTGGGAAAACTGGAAAGCGGGCGGCCAAGACATTCGCGCAACGAAATATCAAAGATTTGCTGCCCGGCCAGGTTGAGGTCGATGACCCGATCTTCATGATCCAGCACAGCCACAGCGTCCCGCATATGGTCCAGGATCAGACTGCGCGAAATTGGCACCAGATCAAACAGATGGTAGCGGGAAATCCCTACCACATAGGCCAGTGATCCAAAAGCAAATACCAGCGAGGAAAAATCCAGTTGCATGCCGGGGATCAACCTGAGCACGAAAACAATGTTGTACACAAGGGGGAGAATTGCCCCAACCACAATCCAGAAGGGCTGCCTGCGGTACAAACGGATTGAATGAAAATAGTATTGGATGATCCAGAAAGATCCTATCGCGACCAGCGTGTACGAATACACCGCGTGTACCCAGAACCAGTAACCAAACTGCACCCGAAAGCTGAGTAAATTATCCTGTGGAATGTAAAACACATAGTCCCAGAGCAGGTTGCTCAATGAGTCTGTCCAGGCAACCAGGATTGTCAACATGGGAATCGCTGCCAGCAACCAAACACTTCGGGTGCGGATCCCTTTTCCCCGTCCGGTGTATTCCGCCGCGAAGATTAACCATACAATTGGGGCTATCGCGATAAACACATACGTCACCCGGAGAAAAAAGAAAGTCCAGTACGGTGTTTGAGCGATCAATTGCATTGTATCGAAAAACACCCAACCCAGGATAACCATCATCAACCAGATCATGGCTGAAACGCCAGGCGTGGAACGATGCCGCTGGGTGAAATAAATCGCCAGGATCAATGTGGATATTGCCAGAGGTGATAGCGTTAAAAATAACGTGAACTGCCAGCTCATAGAACGGTATTTTTCCCCATCCAAAATGCCCCAAAATTAATTTTAAGGGTATTCCAGAAATATAAATTGATTATACGGTAAAATCCTTTAAGGTGTAGATTTTAAAAACCTTTCAAATCAGCAAAGTAAAGCTTGTTATCAGAAATCTATCTGATAAATTGCGTTTTGCCCTTGAAACTATTGTGCTGAGAGCTCGTGTCCAACCAAAAATATGGATACACATCATCATCCTCCCAACATCCCGGCAAAAAAATATTCTTCTGCTATCCTGTACCAGCCAATGTTTTACTGGTCACTCCCCTTTGTATTCCTTTCTTTTGCGCTCCCTGTTTACAGCAAAGCCCTGGGTGCCAGCGCGCTGGAGATTGGCGGATTATTCTCCATTTTTACTGCAACTACGCTGGTGCTCCGTCCTCTCATTGGATGGGCAGTTGACCGCTTTGGACGTAAGCAGTTCCTGGTAGCTGCGTTTGGTCTGTACACCCTTTCCATGATCCTGTTTGCCCTGTCAGACAATATGCTGGGATTGTATGCCTCCCGGCTTGTGCAGGGCATTGGGTCTTCCCTGTTGTGGATTGCAGTAAATACTATTGTCGCTGATCTTTCCACCAAAGAGGATTTGGGAAGGGCAATGGGAAGAGTCAAAGAGATGACTGCCCGCGGTGGGATGGTGGGTGCTTTTGCTGGCTTTTTGTTAATCACCACTCTGTCCGAAGAGATTAGCTGGCAGGTAATTTTCTTCGGCTTTTCCGTTTTCACCCTGCTGGCAGGATGGCTTGCGTGGCGCAGTGTCCCGGAGACTCGGGTCAACCAATCCACGGCAAACAAAGAGCGGCAGCCGCTTTCATCCAATCTGCTCAAGCTGCTGCTGGTGATCTTCATCACCGGAGCCTCTGAGGCAATGTTGGGGCCAATCTTCCTCATTTACCTCGCCGATCGTTTTACCACCGATATCGACGCGCTGGCTTTTGCTTCCATTCCGGCAGGACTGGTGTGGGGCTTTCTGGCCGGGCGCCTGGGTAGCCTCAGTGATCGTTTTGGCCGTGTACGGATGATGGCGGTTGGATTGGCTGGATCGGGGCTGCTCTCGATCGTGCTGCCGCATCTTCCATCTTTGTTTTGGCTGGGTGTGTTTTATGCACTCAACGCAGTTACCTGGGCTACGTCTGAGCCGGCTGAAGCCGCTCTGGTAGCCGAATACACGGGAAATCAGGAGCGGGGTATGGGGTATGGTCTATATGATTTCGCCGGCAATGTTGGCGCCACTTTTGGACCGCTGCTGGGTGGCTGGCTGTATGACCAGGTTGATCAGGCAATGCCGTTTTACATGAATGGTGTCATACTCTTCTTCTGTGCCATCTGGGTTGTTATTCTGTTAGGCAGAATCCAGCAGGCGACCAACCCGGCGAATTACGCTCCGAAAATCCGGTTTCCTGAACCTTAGACAATCTGTTTCTTCTGAACTTGCCAGTCAGTATATTATGTATAAGCAGATGCAGATTTTAGACAATAAAATCGCAGCAGATACTCTCTTTTTCATTTTTCTCCTCTCCGCTGTGCAGCGGAAACAGACGCGGCTTCTACGCCCATAGAAGCCGCGTCTCCTGTCGCAACTCCTTCGAAGGCAAAGCCAGGCCAACCGCTCTTTCTAGATATCCTGTAAGCGGGTCTCACTGAGCAGGGCGATAACACCTATCCCAACTCCGTGCCGTTTCATCTCCATACGATACACCCCAACGCTACGCCGACACCTGGCGAATCCTCATCACCGATGGAAATGTTTTGGGAGAACGAATTCTGACGCACGACAATGCCAATGAACAGCCCTTCACCCGGTCGCTTTCCGGTCTGGTAATCCCCGACAATATTTCCAAAGTGACCATCCCGGGCCATGACAAAATCAACGGCTCTGGCGGTAAACCCTGGAAATCTCAGTCCCTGGCCGAGACTAACCACTTACCGCGCGCTTCCCACAAGTAATCCAACCCGCAATCCAACTTTGGTTCATTGGTTTCTATTGCGCTCTATGATATGCTGTGTCTGATTCACTGGAACCACATCCGTATCCGGAGATAAACCATGACAGTAATAAAACAAAACATCCCTCGCCAGCGCGTACGCGCAGCCGCCTTATTGCTCGCTCTGCTGCTTTTCCCGATTACAATGAATTATCTTTCCCCTTACCTCATTATCGATTCGGCCGCCGGAGGCACAATCAATGCAAGCCTGGTTGTCTTTGGGCTGCTTTTCCTCACAGCGTTCATCTTTTTTGGCCGCGCCTGGTGCGGGTGGATCTGCCCGGCGGGCGGGTTGTCTGAGGCCTGCTTTCCCATCCAGAACAAACCTTTTAATAGCCGCCTGAAATGGATCAAGTGGCTGGTCTGGGGACTCTGGTTGGCGGCAATTGTCCTTGTGGCATACTCTGCGGGTGGATATCACGCGGTTGACCTGCTTTATAAAACTGAGACCGGGATCTCTATCAGCGAACCCTTCATGTACATGATGTATTACTTTGTGCTGGGCACTTTCATCACCCTCTCTCTGACTCTGGGGAAACGCGGCGGATGCCACACCATCTGCTGGATGGCTCCTTTCATGATCCTCGGGCGGAAGCTCAGCAATCTGCTGCGCCTGCCCGGTCTGCGCCTCAAAGCTGAACCCGGTGCCTGTACCGCCTGCCAGCGCTGCACCGCGGCCTGCCCAATGAGTCTCGAAGTGCACCGCATGGTCGAGCGAAACCGTATGGAGCACAGCGAGTGCATCCTGTGCGGCAGCTGCGTGGATACCTGCCCGCGCAGTGCGATCCATTTCCGGGTTACCGGTCCGTGAAAACAATATCCAGGCAGCGCATTGACACCCACTCCCGCCCCATCTATACTGGTATAAATATTGGCTCATTAGGGAGCAATTCTCATGTTCAGTTCTGATCTTGAAACTTATCTTAAACAAACGCTGGTCCCCATCCGCCTCGCGGTTCAGAGTGATACCGGCTGGCCGGTTGTGCTATCGTTGTGGTACATCTACCATCAGAACCATATCTACTGCGCCACCCAGGAAAGCGCCAGAGTGGTTGGTTGGCTGCGCAAGGATGCCCGCTGCGCCTTTGAGATCGCCAGCGACCAGCCCCCCTACTGCGGCCTGCGCGGGCAGGCGCGTGCCTATCTCGAGCCGCAGCACGGCGAACATATCCTGCGCCTGTTACTCCAGCGCTATTTGGGAGGAGTCGACAACCCTTTGGCCCGCGGCCTGCTCCAGCGCTCCAGTCGAGAGGTCGCTATTCGCCTCGATCCAATCAACCATTTCACCTGGAATTACCGGGAGCGAATGAAGGAATCACCGGGTGCCGACATCAATAAACCATGCCCGGAATAATGCCAGCGTCTCATCGTCCTGCGATTTCTGCCCAGGCGCGGCATGATAGTTTTATGAACCGCGCCTCATCTTCTCGTTGCCCTGCGGATAACATTTCAAACCCGCCCAAAACACAATCTATTTTGCCAAAAAGGATATTTTCCTTTGGCCGCTGAAAAAAACACAAAAGACCTTTTTATCCCACTCTATCCCCTCCTGGCAGCGCTCGAGGGAATGGTGGCTGTGCTGTTGCTTTTCAGCCAGCGCTCGATGGAGCGCAACGCCTGGCTGCTTGGGTATTCCAAAGAGCGCATTCTGCTGGGTGGGGCCGCACTGATGGGTGTTCTCGTCCTGGGGGTGCTGGGGTTCCTGACGTATCGCAGCGCTGCCCTGCGCCAGAGGATTGCCGCGTTCCTGGACCGGCATCTGGGAAACAGCAGCCTGCTTCAGGTCTTTGGCACCCTTTTAGCCTGGCTCCTCCTGATCATTATTGGGCTTGTAGTCCTCTTCAATACCCCTTTCGCCCGTAATCTTGGCCTTCTCGGAGCCATTTATAACCGCGCCGCCGCGCTGTTGGGATGGGCTGCCCTTTTAATCCTCCAGACCGGAATTTTCGCCTGGATACGCTATCGCGAACACCTTACCGGGATTCGACTCGATTCCATCCTGATTGGAAAAACCCTCCTCGCCCTGCTTCTGGCAACCCTGGCGATAGCCCATGTCATCATTTTGGCTTTTCGTCTGGATTTGTTGATCTCCATCCCCGGCTGGTTCTGGCAATTCCACGAAAAAGAAACCGGCCCGCGCGATCTGATCCTGCCGGTCTTATTCTTCGCGCCCATCGCTGCCGCCATCTGGCTTTACCGCCACCCGCGGCGCGGCAAAACCGGATTGCTGCTGCTCATCGCCCTGGGTCTCTTCCTTCAATATGGTTTCGGCCTGGCGGATGAGTTTGGGGTCGATACGGTACGCCGCAAGTACAGCGAGTCTGGGCACAAAGTTTACGTGCAGCATGCCTGTGACGACCCCGGCCTGATCCGGGCTATTACCACCTATGAATCGCTCTATGGAGACCTGCGTTACGTATCCACCAAAACCCCTGGGGTGCTTTCAGTGTATATCCTCACCCAAAAACTTGCCAATTTCCTCCACCCACAGCGCAGCTATGCGGCGTGTATGGAGGAGACCACCCGATTCATGCTATGGGTCTATCCCCTGCTTTCTTTCTCGGTCTTAGCGCTGCTGTACTGGCTGAACCGCGAACTCCTGGATGGAGAAGACGGCTTGCTTCCCGGACTGTTATATCTTTCCTGTTCCAACGTAATTCTCATTCCCCTGTTTCTCGATCAGGCCGTTTACCCACCGGTTTTCCTGCTGGGCGCGGCGCTGATGGTGATCACCGTCCGCAAACAGTCCTTTAAATGGGCCTTGTTTTCCGGAGTAGCCGCGTACGCGATGATGTTCCTGTCCTTCACTTTCCTGACCATCCTGCCTTTCGCTGCGGTCTTATTCACCTTTGATTACTGGGTACACCGCAAACAACGCCGCTTCACCGACCTGATAAAACTGGGCGCGGGCCTTCTGCTGGGCGCGCTGGCCCTATACGCTGTGCTGCGCGTTGGGTTGAATTTTGATATCCTGACCCGCTATGAGAATATGATGGTTGTCCACCGCTATGATGATTTCTTCGCCCGCTACCCGGAGATGACCATTACCCCCGAGATCCTCGAACGCGGTTTTCGCCCCACCCTGTCCGACACGCTGTACGGCGTATGGCTCAACAACATTTCCACCGCCGCCTGGATGGGGTTCCCGCTCTACCTGTTGTTCCTGATCGGCGCGGTCAGTGTTTTTCCGCCCATCCTGCGCGGCAATGCCACCCCTCGCCAGGTACTGCTGGCGGCCTTCACTGCCATGTTTGTGGCGCTCAACCTCTTTGGCCAAACCGCCGGCGAGGTGGCCCGGTTGTGGATCTTCATGGCGCCCATGATGTGCATGCTGGCAGTTCCTCTTGTTAAGACGCTGTTCAAAAGGGAAAAAATGGCGGTTATATTTTTGCTCGCGCTGCAGATGTCGGTAATGATTGCCACCTTTAAGTTTCAGGATTTTTTCTCATAAAATCCCTCCGCAAGCTCACAATTCCATAAACCTGATACACCCCTACAAAACCTGTACAACAAACGCTATAATTAATTTTAGGTAATTAAGATACCAATTCACGTAAATATGGAGAATATATCATGTTAATCAGTAAACAGTTAAACGAGACAATCAATGCTCAGATTGGTAATGAGCTGGGCGCTTCCATGCAATATCTTCAGATCGCTTCCTACTTTGATGGCGAATCGCTTCCCAACCTGGCTAAGTTTTTCTTCCTGCAGGCTGAAGAAGAAAACGAACACGCCATGAAGTTCCTCCATTTCCTCCTGGAAGTCGGCGCTGAAGTCAAAATTCCAACCATCCAGCAGCCAAAATCCAAGTTTGGTTCCGCGGAAGAATGCGTTAAAGACGCGCTTGCCTGGGAAGTTGAAGTGACCAAACAGATTTACAACCTGGTGGATATCGCTGTCAAGGATAAAGACTACATCAGCCAGCGTTTCCTGGATTATTATGTTTCCGAACAGCTTGAGGAAATCTCTTCCATGGAAACTCTGCTCGCGATGGTTCAACGTGCCGGCGATTCCAATTTATTCCAGCTTGACGGCCGTGTGCTGGAGCTGCGCGAAGAATAGAAACCGGCATAACCAACAAATCATCCAATTTGTAAGGCGGTCATCAGACCGCCTCTTTTTTGTTCATTTTTGAGAATGCCGGGTGCTTCGCGCCGCTCGTAAGGAACGGCCAGGCCAGAACCGGCAATCCGCCTGATCACTGCTTGCCAGTCTGTGCTAGAATCGATGTATAAACCGCAACTTGGAAAGGTGGTGGTCAGATGGATCACAGCAAACCTCATCCCGAATTCTTCAAAGCGCCTCTGGAAATTCAACAGTTTCACAACATGCCTTTTCAACCGCTTGGACAATCCGGGTTGTGGGTGCCCAGGATCGGGCTTGGCACCTGGAAATTCGGCATGCCGGAAACCGGTGATGAGTCCAGGGTAGATCGAAAAACCGCGCTGCGGATCTTTGATCGCGCGGTTGAATTGGGTGTAACCTTCTGGGATACCGCTCCCCGCTACAACAACGCTTCGGGAAATTCTGAACGCTTGATCGGAGAATGGTTGAGCGCCAACCCGGGCCAGCGCCGGAATGTGGTTATCGCCACCAAGGTCTACGGCGCGATGGATGGCCTCACCCCCAACCATTGCCGGCTGACCCGCGGAAATATCAAAGAATCGGTTTACGCCTCGTTGGAAAGAATGAAAACCGGCACTATTGATCTCCTTTATTTCCATCATTATGACCCGGTCACCCCGGTGGAAGAAAGTTTCAGCGCGGTGGAAGATCTGGTTGGCGCCGACCTGGTACGCTATGTGGCTGTTTCAAACTTTACGGCGGACCAGTTTAAACTTTCCCAAAGCATGGAAAAACTTTTTACTTCCCGCTCCCGTGTTGTCGCAGTTCAAAACCAGTTCGACATCCTCAGAAAAGAACCGCCGGAATACGCCGGCGTCCTCGACCTCTGCCGGACAAATGGGGTAGCCTTCATCGCCTACAGCCCGCTGGCAGAGGGTTTCCTCACGGACCGCTATCTCGACCTCACGAAGGTTGGGCCTGGCGACCGCATCCACGATCAGGGAATGCTCACCGAACTGGCCAGCGATTCAAACATGAAGCAGTTGCAGAACCTCTCAACTCTGGCCCGCCTTTGGGAAATGGAGACCAGCCAGCTTGTTCTGGCTTACACCCTCACCCTGCCCGGTATGGGGCCTGCCATACCGGGCGCGTCCAGCGTGCGCCAGCTTGAATCCAACGCCGGCGCGGGAAAACTGCGCCTGACCGGTGAGCAGCGGCTTCAAATCCAGGCCATCGTCGGGTAAGCCAGCGCCTTTTTTCGCCATCAGATCGCGCCCTTTACGTTTTACGTTAAACCCAACACCCCGGACAAGCTGCCGGGGTGTTTTCTGGTAAATTCCATTCCAATTCTATCTAGGGTCACGCGGTGGAAAATTTGTTCCTGAGTAGTTTAACCCCATCAATAACCACCAACACCAGCAGGCTCGCGCCCAGACTGATCCCCAATTCCAGCATAGACAGGGAATTGGTATTGAAAATATCCTGCAGGAAAGGCACATAGATCACCGCGAGCTGCAACAAGAAGGTCAGCAGCACTGCTCCCAATAAGGATTTATTGGTAAAAATACCTGCTTGCCACAGAGTCTGGCTTTCTGAACGGGTCGCCAACGCGTTGCCCATTTGTGCCAGAGTGAGGGTGGTGAACACCATCGTTTGCCAGGCAAGTTGGTGATCATAGTTGAAAGCCCACAACCCTGCCAGAAGAGAAATCGCGCCCATCAGCGTGCCAATCCACAATACATCTATACCTAAACCGCGCCCAAAGATTTTCTCCTGCGGGTCACGTGGGGGGCGCTGCATTGTATTCGGTTCAGCCGGTTCCTGGGTGAGCGCCAGGCCTGGCAAACCATCCGTCACCAGGTTGACCCACAGAATTTGCAGCGGCAGCAGCGGCAGCCCCAGGCCAACAAATGGCCCGGCCAGCATCACGATGATCTCTCCAAAGTTGGAAGTCATCGTGTACTTGATGAACTTGCGGATGTTCTCGTAGATACGGCGTCCTTCCCTCACAGCCTTAACAATAGTGGCAAAGTTATCATCCAGCAGTACCATATCCGCCGCTTCTTTTGAAACATCGGTGCCGGTAATCCCCATTGCCACGCCAATATCCGCCTTCTTAAGCGCCGGGGCGTCATTGACGCCGTCTCCGGTCATCGCCACAATCTGTCCCAGTTCCTGCAGGGCCTGGACAATCTTTAGTTTATGTTCGGGCGAAACACGCGCGAACACCGATACTGTCTTCAAGCGTTCTTTCAGCGTAGGCATGTCAATTTTCGCCAGATCCGTGCCAGTAAGCGCTTCATCGTTATCGGCAATCCCCAGCTCTTTGGCGATGTGCATGGCCGTCAGGGGGTGGTCGCCGGTGATCATGATCGGGCGGATGCCCGCGGCTTTGGCGACCGCGACCGCGTCTTTCACCTCCGAACGCGCCGGGTCGATCATGGCAAACATCCCCACAAACACCAGTTCTTGCTCCAAAGAATCACAGACCGGCTTGGTTTCCTGCTCGGAGCATTGCCTGAAAGCCACCCCCAGCACCCGCATTCCCTTGAGCGCCAGGTCATTGTTGGCATCGAGAATGCGCTGCCGCCAGACCTCATCCAACTCAACAATTGTTTTATCGTTCCAGACCCGGTTCGAGATTTCCAGCAGGCCATCCACCGAACCTTTGGTAATCACCAGATAAGGCATATCCGATTCAAAAGCCGGAGAATTCAGCAGGTCCCGCAAAACGGCGGGAAGCTGCTCAACGTTTTCCTTTTTGTGTACCGTGCTCATCCGTTTGCGGTCCGAGTCAAAAGGTAGTTCAGAAACCCGCGGCAAGGCGCTTTCCAGCTTCTCTTTCCACAACCCGGCACGCACCGCTGCCACTACCAGGGCTCCCTCGGTGGGATCGCCCACCGCCGAAAAGCCTTCTTCGGTTTGCTCCAGCACCGCGTCATTGCACAACGCGCCGCCAATCAGCATAATCGCTACCGCGCTGTTCTTGTCAATCACCGGAGCGGTGGATTCCGCTATGCTCACCGAAGGGCTGTATTCCCGCAAATTCTGCTGCAAATCCAGCCGGTTGCCGGCCACATCCAACAAGGTAACCGTCATCCGGTTTTCGGTGAGGGTACCGGTCTTATCCGAACAGATGGTCGTCACCGAACCCAGGGTCTCCACCGCCGGCAGCTTGCGGATCAGTGAATTACGCTTGAGCATACGCTGGGCACCCAACGCCAAAGCGATGGTCACCACCGCGGGCAGGCCTTCCGGGATAGCCGCTACTGCCATGCTGATTGCCGTCAGGAACATGGTGCGCGGGTCTTCTCCGCGCAGCAGCCCCAGACCAAACACCACCACCACAATCGCCAAAGCCGCGATTGCCAGCATTTTGCCGAGCTGGTCCAGCCGTTTCTGCAAGGGGGTGGATTCCTGGCCTACTGATTGGATCATATCAGCGATCTTGCCCAGTTCGGTCTTCATACTGATATCGGTAACCACCATAGTTCCACGGCCATAGGTCGCGACTGTGCCCATGAAGAGCCTGTTATGCTGGTCACCCAAAGCCGGATTTTCCCGGTTGATTGGGGCCACATCTTTTTCGACAGGTTCCGATTCACCCGTCAGCACGGCTTCCTGTACCCGCAGGTTGGCGTTTTCCACCAGGTTGCCGTCCGCCGGTACAGCGTTACCTGCTTCCAGATAGACAACATCCCCCGGCACAAGTTCTTTCGCGGAGATTTCACTGACCTTTCCATTCCTTCGAATACGCACTTTTGGAACAGCCATTTTCTTCAATGCCGCCATGGCTTGCTCAGCGCGATATTCCTGGGTAAAGCCCAGGATGGAGTTCAATACCACAATAACCAGGATGGCAATTGCGTCTTTATATTCCTGTAAAAACAGGGTGACCACCGCCGAAATGATCAGGATCACGACCATGGTTTCGGTCAGCTGTTCCCATAGTATTTTCCAGGGGCTTTTCGTGCCGCGGTCTACCAGTTCATTAAAACCATATTTTTCCCGGCGACTGGCGACTTCAGCAGTGGTAAGCCCTTGCTGTAAGTCAGTCTCACTTTCCTGGAGGACTTCCTCCACACTTTTCGTGTACCAATGGCTCATCTTTACACCTTTCTTCAACCATCTGATTTCTTAAGTGCCGGTTTTCTGGACATAAAAACAGAAAAACCAACACACCGGAGTGTATTGGTCTCGCAAACGCCATTGGCGCACAGGTTACCGAGAGAATTTAACTCCGTCTTGACGATAACCCGTTCCCTGACGGGAACGCTACTCCCCAATTACAAACTTAGTATAAGGTTTCCAGTACACACTTGTCAAGAGTGATAAATTTAAAACCTTCTTTTTGATGATGACCGCCAGAACCACTTATGCTTCCATATCATTTCCCGCTCGCCACTACTCTTTATGCCAGGTTTCCATGTAAAATATGATTATGCCACACCGTACCCGGTTATTTCTACAAACCTACACCAGCGACTCGATCAATATCCTCGAAGGCAGTCTTAAAATGATCAGAAGCGGCAACCCCGCGTTTTATAAAGTGGTTGCCGTTGAACTGCGCACACTGCTGTGCGACTCCACCCGCCGTCACAACGAAATCGTCGATATTTCTCTGGCCTCCCGGCTGGCTCCGCATCTCAGCCTGCACCCCATCAGCCAGGAAGGCAGTTTCGACCATTCTTTGCCCCGCCTGCCGCTCGCAGAGTGGCTGCAGCAGCCGCTGCCTGCCAGCATTGAGCCGCCCATCACCATCCGGGAACTGATCCGCAAAGTATGCGATCAGGAAGGCGGCGCCCACGTGGACCCCAAACCGGAAGGCAGGCTGCCCCAAAATCTGAACGCCGCAGCCTGGATTGCGGATATTGGCAGCTACGTTGTCCCGGAGCTTAAAGCCGCCATTTTATCCCAGGATGTATAAATCAAATTCCGCGGAAAGCTCTCTTGACCTGCCCGCGGAATTTGTCGTGAATCAAGCTGGTTATCGCCAGCGCCTCAGCCGCCTTACCCGGTTCTCCGCTGTCTGCTTTCAAGCCTGGCTTTCCCGCCCACCTTGCTGATGGCCAGTCCCATTTCTGCCAGCAGTTCCGGCAGCGTCCCCACCGCGACCTCAAAAACATCCGGTTCCATCACTGCCAGAACATTGATCGCTTTTTGTAATCGTTCGGGGTCTGCCCGGTGGCCTTTTTGGGCTTCAACACCAATTTTGCTGATCTGCTCCGCCAGATCATCCTGTTCCGTTTCGGACAGAGTCGGGTTCATCATGATGGAATTCCACATCATTTCGCGCCATTGATCAAAAGACTTTGGCACCCGGTCATCTTTACGGATCAGGCCACTCTTCGCGGCGGGCGCATTCCTGTCCTTTTGTTTGGGCTTGCGGGGTGCCGCGTCCCGCTCTGCTTTCAGATGCGTTCTGCGTTTTGCCTGTGATGCTTTCTCGCGGTCGGTCTTGCCCCGGGATTTTTGATTCGTGCTCACTGAATATCTCCTGTCATCCTGCCTGAAAATGTGGGTGGAAATGCGCTGATGATCTGGTATGAGTATACCCTCCACCCACACAGGTTACAATAGTATCGCCCATACCCTGCCAGACATGCCATCCATTCCGTGAACACCTGTTTCTATGTTTTTTCCGCCGGGATGCGCATGCCGGCCAGGGCATCCAGCGCCCGCAAGACTTTCTCCCGCATGTCCGGTTCTGGCGGTGCCAGACCGAACAGCTCCACCATCCACAGACCATCCACGGCCAGGCGGATGATCGTGGCCACTGTCGGGTCAATCCCATCCTTTTCCAGCAGCCTGACCCATTCCCCAAAAGTTTGCTGCATTGGGGCCAGCAGGTCCGGGTTGGTAGCGACCGCCGCCAGCAGGCCGGAACTCATCCGGGGGCTGCGCTGGTAATCCTCAGAAGTGGTATAAAGATACGCCCGCGTCCAGCGTCCTGGTGCCCCGGCATCCTGCTGCTGTGAAACCTCGTTAAAATCATCTGTAAAACGATCCAGGTAGTACTGGATCATGCCCTGGATGAGCGCTTCCTTGCTGGGGAAATGATGCAGCAATCCCCCTTTGCTGACGCCAGCTTCCTCAGCTGTCAGTTTCAGGGTCAGATGGTCTACACCACGTTCCTGAACTATGCGGTTGGCCGCATCCAGAATGGCTTTGCGGGTATTTTCTCCTGATCTGGGCATACAGGTATCTCCTTACAGCGGAATCATGTTATAATTGTACCGTCTGGACGGTATAATTATAATACAGTTTCCAGGCCGCGAAACAGAAGTTTATCACGATTTTTCGAGGTATTTATGAAAGCAGAAAAACCCATCCAATGGATCGCAAACCCCCATGCCCATCCAGGCGTTCCGGGTGGTTTGACAACTGAATTTTTCTCCAAAGAGCTGCCGCGCCGCATCCGCGGTTTTCACCGCGAGATTCCCGGCTATAAAATGAGCCCTCTCAAAGGGCTGCCAATACTGGCCGAACGGCTGGGATTGGGCGGCATCTGGGTCAAAGACGAATCCGCCCGCCTGAACCTGGGCTCGTTCAAAGTTTTAGGCGGTTCATACGCTATTTACCAGCGCCTCAAACAGCGTCTGGGGCTGCAGGACCAGGATATTCCCCTGTCGGAAATGTTGAGCGGCGCGATGCGCGAAAAACTGGGACCAATTACTTTTGCCGCCGCCACCGATGGCAACCACGGCCGCGGCGTAGCCTGGTCGGCAACCCGCATGGGCTTTGAGTCCATCATTTACGTTCACAAACTGACCTCCCGCCAGCGCATTGAGGCGATTGAATACAATGGCGGCAAGGTGGTCATTATCGATGGGAATTACGACGACGCCGTCCGCCAGGTTTACCAGGACGCGCAGCGCAACGGCTGGGAAGTGATCTCAGACACCTCCTGGGAAGGCTACGAAGATGTACCCAAATGGGTCATGCAAGGCTACACTACCATGTTGAGCGAAACCCAGGAACAACTCTCCGGGCAGGGTCTCAGCCGTCCCACCCACGTCTTTGTGCAGGCTGGAGTCGGCTCTCTGGCCGCTGCTACCCTCGGATTCTATGCCACCCTGCTGGGTGAAGACCGGCCCCGCTCGGTGGTCGTTGAACCCACCCAAGCCGCCTGCCTGTATGAATCAATGCGCGCGGATGACGGCAAACCCCACAGTGTCGGGGGGGATCTGGATACCATCATGGCCGGCCTGGCCTGCGGTGACCCCAATCCCCTGGCCTGGGAAATTCTGCGGGGCTGCGCCGACTACTTCGCTGTTTGCCCGGACTATGTGGCCGCCAAGGGCATGCGGGTGTACGGCGTTCCCATTCACGGCGACCCCTTCATTATCTCCGGGGAATCCGGCGCGGTGACCCTGGGCGCGTTAATGTATGTCATGGAATATGAAGGCGCGGCCGCGCTGCGCGAGGGATTGGCGCTTGGCCCGCAATCGCAGGTCCTGCTGATCAATTCCGAAGGCAACACTTCTCCGGATGACTTCCGCAATGTGGTCTGGGAAGGCGGCAACCCCGTCCCTGAGGAATATAAAATTTACCCGACACCCTGACCGGGCTGACCTCCGCCCATCCGCAGGCGTCCCCCAAGGCCCTGCCTGTGAAACACCCCAAAAATAAACTGCCCTCGACACCGAGTTTTTTCAGAAAAACTCGGTGTCTTTATCAACCAGATGCGGCTTGTAATGGGTTGGCAGCGCGCCAAATCCATCCAGCCCAAAAGGCATCATCCAAAGACAGTAACGCCCCGGCAGAACTGTACGGCTGTACAGGCTTATATGGGTCTGTTGGCGGGGGCAGCCCGCGCGCTTTCATGGCATAATTTTTTCCGCGGATGGCTGATTTCCGCGAAGGAGTTTTTTATGAAAAACAATGACAAAAAAATGGATGGTGTCTCCTATGGCATCCTGTACGGCTTGCTCCTCGGCACCCTGATCTACGTCCTGACCCAAGACCCGGTCTTCTTTGCCCTGATCGGGCCGGGCGCCATGCTCGGGCTGCTGTTTGATATTTCCGCCGGGCGGGTACAGTCAAAATACCCCATCGGCATCCTGTACGGCATGGTCTTCGGCCTGCTGCTGGGGTTGGTGCTCTTCCTTGCCACTGGCCGCGCACTCTGGTTGGCCCTGTTATTACCCGGCGCGGCGCTGGGTCTGTTCGCCAGCCCTGCGGCCCGAGCCAAAAATCTGGAACAATAACCGCGGCCCCGCACATCGCCCGTCCGATCCGATTAAAACCGACTGTGGGCCGAACGCGGCATCACGTTGTACACCCGCTGCTGCCAGTTGGCGCAGACATCAGATAGCCGCCGGTTTCCCTCTATTACATTAAAACGAAAATCTCCTTGTGCAAGGAGATTTTCTATCTATATAGAAGAGACGCACACGTGGTTCCTACCTGTTTCACCACCCCGCGGGTTAGTCAGCCTTATTCTATTCCGCTATGGTTAAGATCCAATAAAAACGGTCAGGAAATTGTTTATCTTTCCCCTGCCCGCCCTGCGCTATAATTAACCCATCAGCCCCCTTTCAACCGGATCGTACCGGAGAAATGAAACCCACAATGGACCCTCACAGTTCTCGATTTGAATCCTTGCTGGACGATGCCAGCCGCGATCTCCTGGGCTCGCTCGCCAGCCCCTGGGATATCCAGCGCTACCTCGACAGCCTGCCTTACGTCGGAGAAGAGCTCAACCGCACCCCGCTGCGTGTCATCCAGGACCGCCAGTGCCACTGTCTGGATGGCGGCATGCTGGCCGCCCTGTGCCTGCGCCGTCTGGGCTACCCCGCCCGCATTCTGGATCTGGTCCCTGAGCCGGGCACCGATGATGACCATGTGCTGGCCATCTTCCGGCGCGGCGGGAAATACGGCGCTGTCGCCAAATCCAACTATGTCGGCCTGCGCTTCCGCGAGCCGGTCTACCGCAGCCTGCGCGAGCTGGTCATGTCTTATTTTGAAGTCTTTTTCAATGTTGAGGGCCGCAAAACCCTGCGCGGCTACACCCGCCCCCTCGATCTGTCAGCCTATGATCGCTACAACTGGCAGACGACTCAAACCGGTGTGGACCGGGTTGTCGCGCGGCTCTACAGCTTGCGCAGCATCCCCGTTATCAGTGCGGACGAAGCCGCTGCACTGCACCCGATCGATGAGCGCTCTTACCAGGCCGGTATGCTGGGGGCCAACCCTGATGGTTTATACAAGCCGGGCAGTTCGCACTGATTTCAATCCTGCCCGCCGCACACAAAAAATTCCTAAACACCAGGAGCAATTCATGTCCAATCTTCTCAATGAAACCTTGCAAACCATTGAAAAACGCAAATCGACCCGTGCTTTCGCCGATATCCCCATCACGCAGGAAGAGAAAGAGATCATCCTCCATGCCGCCTTCCGTGCCCCCACCGCGGGCAACATGATGCTGTATACCATCCTCGAGATTGAGGATCAATCCATCAAAGACCACCTCGCTGTGAGCTGCGATAACCAGCCCTTCATCGCCAAAGCGCCATATGTCCTGTTGTTTCTGGCAGACTTCCAGCGGTGGGTGGACTATTACGCCCTGTCTGGTGTTACAGAACGCTGCGCCGAATTAGGCCTGAGATACCGCGAACCACAGGTTGGCGATTTCCTTGAAGGCGTTATTGATGCCGTTATCGCTGCGCAGAACGCCGTGATCGCTGCCGAATCGCTGGGCATTGGATCCTGTTACATCGGTGACATCATCGAGAACTACGAAGACAACCGCCAGCTCTTCTCACTGCCGCGCTATGTCTTCCCGGCGGCCCTGCTGTGCTTCGGGCGTCCCAACCGCGAGCACACCCCCGAAACCCAGGTGGCGCGCTTCGACCCGGAGTTCATCGCCCATAAAAACACCTACCACCGCCTGGACGCGGGCGAGCTGGAGCGCATGCTGCAGCCCCGCCAGGACAAAATCCCCACCGGGCGTTATCTGGAAGGGGCCCAAAACCTCGGCCAGCACGAGTATTTCCGCAAGTTCAACGCCGATTTTTCCTATGAAATGAGCCGTTCCGTGCGCGAGGCGCTCAAAAACTGGGATTGCGAATAAAGCCAGACGCCGGGGTTCTTTTCCACTGGCCCGGCGTCTGATTCATCATTTTGAGGAACACCTCCATCAGGGGCTTATAGAACAGCGCTTTCCCGGGGTCAGCCTTCCATGTGCAGCCCGCCGGTTTGTTTCAGCCAGGCAGCAATCTCCCCCACCACCCGGTTGGTATCCCCATCCGAATAATCCACTTTCAGCTTCAGCAAGGACGACTTGAGGTACAGGCGTTCCATCACCATCTGGTCCACCATCACCTGCGTCACACTTTCCGGGATAGTGGGGTCCGCGCTGTTCTGGACCTGAGCCTGTGCCAGCTGCTGCCGGGCCGACTCCTCAGAGCGGGTCACCAGCACCAGCCGGAACCCCAACGGCACCAGCCGCTGCTCCAGCCAGGTGAAATCCATCTCTTTGCCATACGCCTGGAGCTGGAAGGTCTGGGTGGAAAGGTGAAAACGGTCCACCACCCAGGAGTAAAACCGCTCCAGTTCAAACAGCCGCGCCCAAACGTGGTAAGCCTCCATTGCCAGCGCTTCTTCCTGCGGGGCAAAGTTGACCAGGCCCCGCCCCCACGGAAAGTTGGTGAACGCGCACCACATCCCAGAGACCAGCGGGCGCTGGTAGCACTGCTCTGCTGGCCCGGTAATCTCCGGGCTGTTGTTAACCGCCTGGGCCAGTTCCCCGTCAAACGCCAGCGAGGTTCCTTCCAGAATGATCTTCGGGGTAAATTTCTTGGGCATGCTTACCTCTTATATTGGATTTATTAACATAAGTATAGCAACGTTTCCCTGAAAATCCATCCGGCGTCAACCCAAATCGCTGGCCAGACAAACTCAAAAATCTTTGATGCGCGGTTGTTCTTGGGTTCTGAAAAAAGTGTATAATAATTTTCAATCAACACCCCCTAACAACATCGCGCGCGTGAAAGGAATTTTTATGGAATTGGTCCGGAGATACCAACCCGATCCGGCTAAGAACCGTCTGTATCGTCAGGCACTGGTGATTACCCTGGTCGGGAACCTGTTGTTGGCAATCGGCAAAGGGATCGTGGCATATTTATCCCGATCAGTAGCCCTTTACGCGGACGCCGCCAATTCGGTCTCAGATGTCGTCTACTCCATCGCCATGGTGATAGGGCTGTGGATGGCGATGCAGCCGCCCGATATTTCACACCCCCAGGGTCACAGCCGGTTTGAGCCGCTGGTCGGATTGATGGTCACCCTTTCAATGGGCGTTGCCGGATATGAAGCCGCCCGCACAGCACTGGAACGGTTCCTGGCTGGCGGGATGGCGGTGGATATTGGCCTGCCCACCCTGGTATTGCTGGCCAGCGCAGCCATTAAAACCGGTATGTTCTTTTATGTTCGTCGTCTGGCAAGTGAGCTGAACAGCCCTGGCCTAAACACAGCCGCCAAGGACAACCTCAGCGACGTGCTCACCTCTGCCGCGGCATTCCTGGGCGCGTTGGGGTCCAGCTATATCAGCCCCCTCCTCGACCCGGCTGCCGGTTTCCTGGTCGCGGGGTGGATCTTCAAAGCTGCTTTTGAGGCCGGACGCGAGAACCTCAGTTTCCTCACCGGCGCGGGCGCTTCCGAGGAGACTCGCCAGGAAATCATCCGGGCCGCGCTCTCGGTGCCGGGTGTGCTGCGGGTGCACCACGCCATGACCGAATATGCCGGTCCCAAGCTGGTAGTCGACCTGCACATCAATGTCAACGGCAGCAAAACCCTGCACGACACCCACGCCATCAACGATGCTGTGGTGGAGAAGATCGAATCCATGCCCGATGTAGACCGGGCTTACGTCCACATTGAACCGGACGACTGGGTGGATTAATGAAGCGCTTCACGCTCCGCCTGGCTTTTGCCCTGGCCGCCGCCTGGGTCATCCTGATCACGGCGTGGAGCGCGTTCTACACCGAAAAACTGCTCCGCCCGGCCTGCCACCGGGCGGAAACGCTTTCTGTGCCGGATTTTGAACCGGTTACCCTGACCACCTCCGAAGGACTGGCCCTCACCGGTTGGTGGCGCCCTCCCCAGAATGGCGCGGTGATCCTCCTGGTGGGCGGACTGGGTGCCAGCCGCGACACCATGCTGCCTGAAGCAAGGTTTCTGGTCGAAGCGGGTTACGGCGCGCTCACCCTGGATTCACGGGCTTGCGCCGCCACGTCCGGAGCGCTGGGGGTTGACGAAACCAAGGAACTGGATACCATGCTCGGCTATGCGCAGCGCCAGCCCGGGGTTGAATGGATTGGAGTGCTTGGCTTTTCGGTTGGCGGTGTTACCGTCTTGCGCGCAGCTGCCGCTAACCCCAAATTGAAAGCGGTTATTGCCCTGGGGAATTACGCCAACCTTCACGATGAGATCATCTATACTCCATCCGTCTTCCTCTCGCCCCAGTGGCAGGCCCAACGGCTGGTGCTGCTGGCTTACCGTCTGCGCACCGGGCTGCCCCCGCGGGCGGTCAGCCCCATCGACGACCTGCCGCGCATCGCTCCCCGCCCGGTCCTGCTGGTACACGGCGAGCGCGAGCTGAATCGCACCCGCGGGCAGGACCAGGCCAGCGCCTGTCCCTCTGCGGAACTATGGGTTGTCCCCAACGCAGGGCACGGCCAGTACCGCGCCCTGCATCCTGAAGAATATACCCGCCGGATACGCTCCTTCTTTGACTCGTCCCGCGGCTACTCCAACTCTGTTGAGGTACCATGAATATCACCCTGTTTATCCTTGCTCCTGTTTTTGGCTTCCTGCTGGGCTGGATGCTGCATAAATACCTGACCGTCCACCCCCTGGAAATGGAAAAATACCAGTTCCTGGCCAGCCTGTGCCTGTTTGGGCTGCTGGCCGCGTTGGGCCTGGCCTACGCGCGGTATGTCTTCCTGCTGACCTTCGCGCTGGCCATCGCGGGAGCGCTGGGTGGTTATGTCTGGCAGACCCGCCGCTTCCTCTCCCATGTGGATGAGCGCCCCCTGCCGCCTTTGACCCGCGCCTCAAGCGAGGAAACCCCCGGCCATACCGCCGTCATCTACTTCGCCCACGGCGAACCGGAGCAGTTCGACCCCACCGGCTGGCTGAACCAGTTCCGCGAGTTTGATGAACAGGGCATCTCTTTTGTGCCCTTCCTGGCCCGGCCCTTCTTCATTTACTTGCTGCGCCGCAAGTACCTTCAGGTGGGTCTCAGCCGCCACCACGACATGCACCGGCGAATGCTGGAAAAACTGGAAGCCGCATTCCGCATCGCGGGGGATGACAGCACCCGCTTCTATCTGGCTTTTCTGGATGACCGCCCCGGCATCCAGTCCGCCCTGATCCAGGCCCTCAACGAAGGCGCGGGCCGGGTAGTGATCAGCGAGGTCTTCCTGACTCCTTCCAACCACACCGCGGAAGGCCGCCACCTGATCGAAGCGCTCAACCCGCAGCAGTATGGCGTGCCAGTTACCTACACCGGGCCTCTGTGGGATTCAGAGCTGCTGCGGCGTATGTTTTTGGTCCGCGCGGAGCAAGCCCGGGGGGAAACTCCCAAAGAGAAGACCGCCATCCTGCTGGTCGGGCACGGCCAACCGCAGGAATGGGATGAAGCCTGGCCCGAAGAGACCGAACACGAGACCGGCTTCCGCGAAGCGGTGCTGCGGCAGTTTGAGGCGCAGGGCTATCCCTCTGAGAACCTGGGGCTGGCCTGGATGGAGTTCCGCGAACCCAAACCAGCTGAAGCGGTGGAGCGTTTTGCCGCGCTGGAAGTTGAGAAGGTGCTGTACTTCTCGGCTGCCATCAGCGCCGCCTCCATTCACAGCGAAGCGGATGTTCCGGAACTGGTCGAACAGGCAGAGATTTCCACAGCAATCGAGCTGGTCAACCTCGGCGCGTGGAATGATGACCCCCTGGTGATTGCCGCCATCCAGCACAAAATCGACACCGCCATGAAAAGCTTCACAACCCCGGAAGGAGGCCCTGCCGCGTCATAGGACGGGTTCAGCGCGCAAACCGCCCTTTCGAGTCGGGGAAATCAAAGCAAATATACCCTCGCGGCAAGCATCTTCACATTGTTTACCCTCGACAGGCTGGCATAAAACGAGCTGGAAATAACCATCCGCGAGCACGATTGAATTGCTAAAAAAAACGAATTTCGCTGTTTTTTTGACCTGTCCCGCGGTTTATGCTATTATGACCAAAATGACACAAAAGGCATTTCCCTCCATAGTCGTGGTGGTAAAATCAGAGCAGGCAACGGCTGACAGACAGCCCGTTTTTTTTCGTGCCATTTTTACCTGTTCCATCCAATTAAAATTTATACAGTTCGCCTTCCATCAGGCATCAAAACCATCGAGGAATATGATATGAGTCACAAAATTGTTGTCGTTGGCAGTTTGAATATGGATCTGGTCGCTTATACGTCGCGCCTGCCCGAAATGGGCGAGACCATTCTGGGGCAGGACTTCCAGACCTTTCCTGGCGGGAAAGGCGCCAACCAGGCCGTGGCCGCGGCCCGTCTGGGAGCCAGCGTTTCTATGATCGGGAAAGTGGGGCAAGACTCTTTCGGGGAAATCCTCATCGACAACCTGCGAAACAATGGGGTCAACACGGAACACATTCTTAAAGATCCACAAAACCCCACCGGGACCGCTGTTATCACGGTGGATGCCGAAGGCCGCAACACCATTGTGGTCATTTCCGGGAGCAATTACCAGCTCTCGCCACAGGATGTAGAGCGCTGCCGGCAGGTGATTGCCAGCGCGGATGTGCTCCTACTCCAATTGGAAACACCCATTGAGACTGTCCTGCGCGCCGCGCAGTTGGCCCGCGAAAGCGGGGTCAAAGTGTTGCTGAACCCCGCCCCGGCTCAGGAACTGCCGGATGCGCTTTACACCCTGGTGGATGTGCTCATCCCCAACGAGACCGAAGCCGCCCTGCTGACCGGTTTTCCTGTCGCAAATCCACAACAGGCAGTCAGTGCCGCTGAAACCCTGCTCCAAAAAGGTGTGAAAAACGTGCTGGTCACCCTTGGAAAACAGGGCTCGGCATGGGTGGACGCTTCCGGCAGCCGTGTCACCCCGTCCTTTGAGGTCAGCGCGGTGGATTCCACCGCTGCCGGGGATGCCTTCATCGGCGGACTGGGCAGCGCGCTGGCCCAGCAGACGAGCATTGAAGACGCCCTCAGATGGGGCAGCGCGGCTGGCGCCCTCGCGGTTACCCGCAAAGGCGCGCAAAGCTCTTTGCCTTCCGAAACTGAACTCAAAGCATTTCTGGCTGAACACCCCTGATTGGCAAACACCAAGCCATTCGCTTTTGTGTTTGGTTGACTTACTCACAGAGCGCTGTAGAATAATTAATGTGATTTGAGGAGGTGATCCAACAGCCTTTTTAAACACAATATTTTATGCCCGTCCAAACCGGACGCAGGGAATCTTTAAAACTCAAACACAGGAGAAGAAAAATGAAAAAGTCTATTTTGATCGTATTGGTTATCGCCATGCTGGGTGTCAGCCTGGCAGGCTGCGCTCCCAAAGCGGCCGCGCCGGAAACCGAGAAAGTGGTTTACGTTATTAACGGCGCGCTGGGTGACAACGCTTTCTACGATTCAGGCCAGGCTGGTATCGATAAGCTGGCCGCCGAATACGGTGTCGAAACCCGCACCATCGAAACCAACTTTGACGCTGGCCAGTACGAGCCTGCCCTGCAGGCCGCGGTCGCGTATGCTGACGTCATCTTCGTCATTTCCTACGGTTTCGAAGACCAGTTAATGGAATACGCTGACAACAACCCCGACAAGATTTTTGTCAACCTTGACACCGTGGTGCAGAACGAGAAGAACACCATCACTTCGGTGGATTTCATTGAGGAAGAAAGCGCCTACCTGACCGGTGTGGTGGCAGGCCTGACCACCCTTGACACCTCTATTCCGAACATCAACGATGGCAAGCTGATCGGCGCGGTGGGCGGCGATGTAGACCCGGTCATCCAGGCTTTTGTGTTCGCCTACACCAACGGCGCGCAGTCCATTGACCCCGAAATCACCGTTGAAACCAAATACCTTGGGACCTGGGAGGATACCGCCAAAGGCAAACAGGCTGCCCTGCAGCTCTATGATATGGGCGCGGATATCGTCTTCCAGATCGCGGCAGCGGCTGGCATTGGTGTGCTCCAGGCAGCCGGCGAACGCGATCTTTACGCCATCGGTGTGGATACCAACCAGAATGACATTGTCCCCGGTCATGTAGTCGCCAGCGATATCAAAGACGTTGGCCTGGCTATCTACGAAGTCTTCAAAACCATCAAAGACGGCTCTTACCAGCCCGGTCAGGTGCTGGAATATGGCCTGGCTTCCGGTGGTGTCGATGTGGATTTTGAAGCCCAGGAACAGGTCTTGCCGCAATCCATCGTCGATCAGGTCAATGAAATCCGTCAGCAGGTCATTGATGGCAAGCTGGTGATTGAACGCTACACCGGCGAATAATTTCAAACAAAGGAAGGCCGCGATGGACACCATCATTGAGATGAACGGCATTGTCAAGGTGTTCCCACCCAACGTGGTGGCGCTGGACGATGTCTCGACTACTTTCCGGGCAGGCGAGATCCATGCCATTGTCGGTGAAAATGGCGCCGGCAAAAGCACGTTGATGAAAGTCCTGTACGGGCTGGAGAATCGCAACGCCGGTGAGGTTCGTTATCGCGGCCAACCTGTCCATTTCAAAGAGCCTGGTGAGGCCATCGCCAGCGGCATCGGCATGGTCCACCAGGAAATTTTACTCATTCCAGAATATACTGTCTGGCAAAATGTGGTACTGGGCATGGAGCCGGTCGGGCTGTGGGGACGGATTGACGAAGCCCGCGCCAGGCAGCAGGTCCTGGATAAAATTCAGGAGTTCCAGTTCAACCTGGACCCCGACGCCCTGGTGGAAGATATCTCCGTCGCCGCCCGGCAGAAGGTTGAGATCCTCAAGCTCCTCTACCGCAATGTGTCCATCCTGATCCTGGATGAGCCCACCGCCGTGCTGACCCCACAGGAGATCCCCCAGCTGTTCTCAGAGCTCCGCCGCCTGCGGGATAACGGGCACACCATCATCTTTATCTCCCACCATCTGGAAGAAGTGCTCGAGCTCAGCGACCGCATTACCGTCCTGCGCAAGGGCAAGAAAATTGACACTGTGCAGACCAGCGCCACTTCTAAAAGAGCGCTGGCCGGCATGATGGTTGGGCGGGAGGTCATTTTTACTTCTTTGCGCGAGCCCCAGCAGCCCGGCCCGGTCGTGTTCACCCTTGAAAACCTGACCCATATCCACGCCAGCGGACGGCACCAGTTGAAAAATGTCAGCCTTGAAGTCCGTCAGGGTGAAATCGTGGGCATGGCCGGGGTAGAAGGCAACGGCCAGCTCGAACTGGTCAACGCCATCATGGGGCTGCTCAACCCCACTTCCGGCAAAATCCTGGTGCGCGGCAAAGACATCACCCAGGCGCCTATTCTCGAGCGCCGCAAAGAAATTTCCTTCGTCTCCCAGGACCGCAGCCGGATGGGCGCCTGCGT
>ENA-ORXD01000325-ORXD01000325.1-sediment-metagenome-genome-assembly--contig:-NODE-325-length-66588-cov-7.847965_pt1 | contig 66588 bp, 82 predicted proteins | sample MGYA00237862_ERZ511471 | MGnify/ENA metagenome assembly ERZ511471
ACCGGCGGCCGCGGCTTTGACGACACCATCGTCCTCCTCCTGGCCGTGAACGGCACGGTCCCCGACGACTTTGCCGTTCATATCAAGACGAGCGGCTACACCTGGACACCCTCCACCGTCACCAACCAGGCCCCGACGAACTACACCTATGTCGAGGGTGCGGTGAACGAGACGTTCACGAAGGAAGACTTCCTGTACGGTCCGCAGACCTGGAAGCCCGGTCCGGGCAAAGCCGAGCCCTATCTCCCGCCTGGCCTGCCCCTCTACGAGTACCAGGACGTCACGGATACAAGCAACAACTTCAGCCTGATGTTCATCGACCTCGACGTCGGGAACATGTACCCCTCGAAGTTCAGCGGCGCCACCCTGACCAACAACGGCGCTTCAAAGGTTGAGTATTCCTTCGAGAATCTGGAGACCTTCGCTTCGTTCAACGCTTATGGATGGTGCCTCGCCGCCAACCAGGCACAGGGCATCTCCTGGACCAACCGGGTGAACGCCGCAGGCGAGACCACCGCGGGTACGAGCAGTTATGCCGTAACGGGCATTGCACCGTCGACTGATGTCGTATTTAACGGCACCCTCGCCCTCGGGGAGGGCAACGTGACCGTCACCTCCTCCGAGGGGAGTGAATACTCGATCCCGGTGCGCACGCCGCTCGGCGCTCTTGACGCCGCCTCGAAGGCCGGTACCTTCACCTATGCGATCACCGGCAAGAAGTGGGACACCATGGGCATCCTGCTCCTCAACGACATCGGGGCATACCCCTATGTGAAGGGCGGGAACAGCTGGGTCTGCTATGTGAACGGCAACCTGCTCGACGACTACGGCAACCCGACCACCGAGGGCCTGAACGTCTACGCCCTCCAGGACAGCGATAAAATAGTCTATTGCTATGGTCCGGACGGTGTCACCGCCGAAACAGCCGAAGCGACCGTTGAGATCACTGCCCGCCTGACCTCTGCCGACATCGTCTACAGCGGCGAGCTCACGCTCGGGGACGGCAATGTGACCGTCACCTCTTCCGAGGGCAGCTCCTACTCGATCCCGGCGCTCACGCCGCTCGGCGCACTCAGTGCGGCTGCGGGCCAGGGAAGTTTCACCTATGCGATCACCGGCAAGAAGTGGGACACCATGGGCATCCTGCTCCTCAACGACATCGGGGCCTATCCCTATGTGAAGGGCGGGAGCAGCTGGGTCTGCTATGTGAACGGCAATCTGCTCGACGACTACGGCAACCCGACCACCGAGGGCCTGAACGTCTACACCCTCAAGAACGGCGACGAGGTGGCCTATTACTACGGTGCCGGCACCGCGAACGCCACCACCGCCGAGGCTGCGGTGTTGATCACGGTCAAAACCGCAGCCGCACCGGGCGACTGGACCCTGGCGATGAGCGGGGCACAGACCGTCACGGTAACGAAGGCCTATTTCGAGAACGGCATTGCCTGCGGCCACGGCGCTTCCTGGACCGACCCCGACACCGGTGAAGTCTGGGCGGGCATGCCCCTATGGTTCCTCGTCGGTATGGTCGACGATGTCGAGTCCGGAAGCCACTACGTCTTTAACGATGCCCTTGCAGCTCAGGGATATTCGGTGAAGGTAACTTCCGCCGACGGATACTCCGTCAATATCCCGAGTGCCGAGATGGCCCGGAACAGCGGCTTCATCGTTGCAAACACGCTCAACGGCTCAGTATTGCCCGAGACCATCGGTGAAAAGAGCAAGCCCTGCTGGCCGCTCCAGCTCAAGGGCGCAAACGCCAGCGCCGGCCAGCTCGTCGGCGCCATCGCCTCCATCGAACTCGTCGGCCTGCCAGAGCCCTCCGAGGGCTGGACCCTGAAGGTCTGCGGTGTCGTCAACGATACCGTCACCCAGGCTGAGTTCGAGGCTGTCTGCGGCCACGGCGGTGTGAACTACACCGACAACGAGGGCGTCGTCTGGACCGGCGTACCCCTGTGGTACCTCCTCGGCGTCTCCGACAACCTGGAGACCACCGACCACTGGACCTTTGACGACACCCTTGCCGCCACCAACTACACCGTTCAGGTGATCGCGAGCGACGGCTATTCGCAGGAGTACGGCAGCGCCCAGGTCGCCCGGAGCAACGGCTACATCCTTGCGAACCTGATGAACGGTCAGGTCATCCCTGACAGCGACTCGTCCTATCCGATCAAACTCGTCGGCGACAACGTGCCCAAGAAAGTGAAGGCAGTCGCCGAGATCGACCTCGTCGACCTGATCCCGCAGCCCCCTGCCGAGGGATCGTGGAACCTCGAACTGCTCGGTAAGATCGACTACACCGCTACCGAGGCCTTCTTCGAGCAGGCGGTCGCCTGTTCCCACCACACCACCACCTGGACGAACCCCGAGACCGGCGAGACCTGGGGCGGCATCGGCCTCTGGGAACTCTGCGGTTTTGTCGATGACAGGATCCCACACGGTTCGGACGGCTTCAACGACGCCGCAGCCACAGCTGGCTACACGGTGATCGTCACTGCCGCGGACGGCTACTCCAAGGAGTTCAGCAGCAAGGATGTCGCGCGGAACAACAATTATATCGTTGCAAACACGCTCAACGGCACTCCGCTCTCGAACGAGGGTGACAAAGCCCCCTGGCCGTTGCGGCTTGTCGGCTCAGACGTCGCAGGCAGCAACAGCGTCGGGGCCATCGCTTCGATCGAGCTGACCGACTTCCAGAAGCCGACCGAGATCCCGACGGTCCATGTGGTCAGCTACGACGCCGACGGCACGACGATCATCAACGAGACCACCCTCGACTACACCTGGATGGAGGAGCACCTCGCCGTCTACGGTGACGGCGAGACCGTGTACCACTTCCAGGGCCCGACCTTCGATCCCGACGACCTCTGGAACCCGGCCGAGGACAAGAACGCCATCCCCGGCAAGACCTACGGCGCCGTGAAAGGCACGTCGATCAAGGACCTCTGCGACCTGGTGGGCGGCATGTCCGAGGGCACCGAGATCGTTCTTGAGGCGACCGACGGCTACCAGACCAAGATGAACTATACGAACATCTACGCGCCGCTCGACCGTCAGGGTACGGCGATCCTCGCCTGGTACAAGGCTGACGAGGGGTACGTACCCGATTATGCCAACGGCTACCGCCTCTACTTCATCACACCGGACACGATCTTCGGCAATGAGGACATGCGCCTCTGCCTCGACGAGGCATACTGGCACTACTACTGGCAGGACGGCATTCAGTACCCATCTGCAGCAGGCATCTCTGCCCGTAACATTGAAACGGTGAAGATATACCACCCTGAAAAAGAATGGAGCCTCTCCCTGGAGGGTAGCATCTCCACCGATATGAGCAAGCACTACTTCGAGGAGGGCATCGCCTGTGAGGCGAGCCACCGGGCCACCTACACCGACAACCAGGGCCAGGTCTGGGAAGGCATGCCCCTCTGGAGGATCATCGGGTGGGTCGACGACGACAACGAGCACTCCGGCGCCGCCTTCAACGACACGATGGCTGCGATGGGCTACACCATCCACGTGATCGCAGACGACGGCTATGAAGCGACCTTCACCAGCCAGGAGATCGCACGGAACAATAATTACATCCTCGCCAACAGCGTCGACGGCCACCACATCGATGCCGAAGACTCGGCATGGCCGCTGAAGCTCGTCGGCGTGAACGTCACCGGCGGGAAATCGGTAAAGGCGGTCGCCAGGATCGCCTTCATTCCCCCGAACGAGGGACAGGAGCAGGTCATCGACACCGGGAACATCACCGCCGGTTCGGAGAAGAACTTCCCGGTGACGAACAACTCCGTGTCCAGCATCACCCTGAAGGCGAAGAGCAACATCAGCGGTGCGGAGTTCGCCGTATCGACGGTTGACAGCCCGCCCGCCTCCGAAGGGACGCCGAATGCGACCGTTTACTCCTATGTGCACATCGTCTACCCGTCGGCACAGGAAGCCCTCGACCAGGCCGTGATCACCTTCTCCATCCCGACCGAATGGCTGACTGCGAACAACATCGCCGTCGACGACGTGGTGCTCTACCGCTGCCACAACGGCACCTGGACCGAACTCCCGACCACCTACCTGACGACCCTCGATGGGTATGCATGGTTCGAAGCGACCACGCCGGGCTTCTCCTACTTCGCCGTAGGCGGCGTGGCCTCGTCGCCAACGCCCACCCCGTCCTCCTCATCGAGCGGCGGCGGAGGCAGCTCCTCGGTCTCGGCCGTTTCCGGCTCGATCGCGGCAGGAGGATCCACGACCTTCACGGTGACGGACACCTCGATCTCCTCGATCACCGTGGCGGCGAAGGATCAGATCTCCGGCCTCCTGCTCACCGTGCAGGCCGCAACCCTCCCGAACGACATCTCCGCGCCCGAGGGTGCGGTCTATGAGATCGAAGAGATCTCGCTGTATCGCGTCGATTCGTCGGCCATCTCCTCTGCCGTGATCTCCTTCTCGGTGGACGCCGCATGGCTGACGTCCCATGGTCTCACCGCCGCCGACATCACCCTCATGCGGTATGCAGACGGAGCGTGGCAGCCCCTCACGACGACGTTCGTTGAGGAAAAGGATGGAAAGGCATACTTCACCGCGGAAACGCCGGGCTTCTCCTACTTCGCCATCACCGGCGAGAAGGGTTCCGCCGTCGTGCCGACGGAAACGCAACCGGTCGCCGAGGTGACCACGGGGGCACCGGCCGACACGACCACCACCACGGCCCCGGCGACCACCTCGCAGCAGTCGCCGGTCTTCTGGGCTCTTCCCTTCCTTGCCTTTGGTGCACTCCTGGCAATAAGGAGAAAATAACCCTTTTTTATTGAGGGCCTTTCTCTCACAGAAACGGTGACGAGTATGGAAAACCGAATTTTTAAAATTTTGATCCTGGCGATATGCGCCCTCTCTCTCTTTTCAGGGACGGCAGCAGCCGCGACGACCTCGGTGCATGTGGTGAAATACGCCCCGGACGGTGCGAGCGTGGCCAACCAGACAACCGTGGACTATGTCTGGATGGAGGCACACCTCCCGGTCCTCGGCGACGGCGTGACGCATTACTACCACCAGGGACCGACCTTCAACGAGTCCGATCTCTGGGACACGGCCGAGTACCAGAACGTGGATACCAGGGATATGGGCGCCGTGAAGGGGACGGCCGTCAGCGATCTCTGCAATCTCATCGGCGGGATGGCGCCCGGCGACACCCTCCGGGTGCTGGCTGAAGACGGTTTTTACAAGGATTTCTCCTATGAAACGGTCTATGGTGCCGACGGGAGAAAGGGAGAGATGGGCCTTGCCTGGTACGTCGGCGAGGACTCGTTGACCGGCGATCCCCAGGGCGAAGGCTATGTCCCTGATTACTATGATGGTATGCGCCTGATCTTCTTTGCCGACGCTTCGACAAATCCGTGGGGCTGGCACGTCTTCGGCGACACCGATATGAAGGAGACTATGCCCGAAGAGGAGTGGCACTTCTTCGGCGGCAAATGGCCGTCTTCAAGCGGCCTCTCGGTCAAGATGGTGAGCGATCTTGAGATTTACACGAACAGCGACGCGAACGGAGGAGAGGACACACCTGAAACGCCGGCCACTAAGGCCCCTCTCGGGATTGCCGCGGTTCTTGCCGCGCTTGCCGTCGGCATCGCTCTCCGGAGGTGATGATACACCATGAAAACGATTCTGCCTGAACGATATCGAACAATCTTCTTTCTTTTTTTTGTCCTTCTAGTTGCGGCGGCGACAACGGTCCCGGCATCGGCCGTTGCGACGACAGAGCTGACGATCACCAGACTCGCCGCCGACGACACGACGGTCCTCGACGAAAAAACGGTCGAATGGCAGTGGATGCGGGACAACCTCCCGGTCCTCGGCGACGGCATAACGATGTACTACAACCAGGGCCCGATCTTCGAAGGGGCCTGGGAAGACGTCCATCCCGGCGAGACCTATGATCCGTGGAACCCGACCGAGGACGTGAACCTCGAGTACAAGGACCACGGGGAGTTCATGGGCACCGACGTGAAGGACCTCTGCGAACTTGTCGGCGGTGCGTCCGATGGCGACATGGTGACCATCAAGGCTACTGACGGGCTGACCAAGACCTGGCCCGCCGAGTATATCTACAGTCCAGACCCGAGACAGGGGCCGATGGTGGTCGCCTGGTACCACGGCACCGACACCGGATACGTGAATGAAAACTTCCGCGAAGGCATGCGCCTGTACTTCCTGGGCGAAACGACGAACGACCAGGGGATGCATGTCTGGGGCAACTGGGATATGCACGAGTCCTGGGACGAGGAGTACTGGTACTATTACAACGGCCAGTATCCTTCCGCATCCGGCAACTCGGTACAGATGGTCAACCGGATCGTCATTCACAGCCAGATCGACCCGACGTCCGGGTCGAGCGGCGACGGCGAGGGGAGCAGCCATGGTTTCGAGGGGTCACAGTTGACCCAGGACCTGCACGGCACGGTCAGCGGCGACCTCGATATTATCGGGACAATAGGGGAAGCCTACCGGATCGGGAGCGGGGAGTCGTGTGTGTTTTATCTGGACACGACCGGCCTGAACGTCACGGGCGACGCCTATCTCTATGTCTTCGGAACGAACAACACGGACTCGACGGGAGATGACGGGACAGGCATAGAGTCCGTCCTCGGCACGAAGCCCCTGACGACCGCCTCGTACGACGCCGATACCGGCGACGGTTCGGAAGCCGCCGCCGAGACCTGGCGGTACGATATTCCCATTTCGGCGCCCGGCACGAATCAGACCCTCACCGTCACGAACCGGGGTTCGCCTGGTACCGGGGTGACGATCTACGGCGGCGTGCTCGTCGCGCCGGTCTCCGGCGGCGCGAACACGACCGAATGGTGGATCGCCGGGGGTGCGGACACGGTGCAGGCCGTCCCCGATCTGGGCGTCTATGAGGACGATGCCACGACGACCGTCTACTTCACCGGTGTCGGCGGAGCAACGCAGGATGCTATCGGCCGGATCGTTGCGGTCAGCACCGGGGCGTCGGGCAACGATACCATGACAAACAGGGTCTCCCTGAACGACGGGGAGTGGTTCAACCTGCTCTCCGACGGCAGGGACGCGATCAGCATCGGCGGGGCCGACGTGACCTCCTATGTCCGCGAAGGCGAAAACCTGGTGACAGTATCGAGCGTTCCGTACGGAGAACCCGGAGATTTCCTGGAGAACAGGCTGGTCGTCCTGACCCTGACGCATCTCCCCGAGACGGCGGGCGCGGAGGAAACGGCGAATCGTACCGCGGCGGCGCCGGAGAGCACCGGCACCACGCAGATCGCCGCGTCCGCGTCGACAACTCTGTCTGAGACCGGAGATAACGGGACCGGCGAGATCTCCGACGCCGGGAGCGGTCGTTCGATCTGGGACGACCTGCTCGGTCTGGTGGGCGTGGAGAACGGGCTTTCCGGTCTTCCTCTCATCGGATGGCTGTTCCAGGGGACATCCCCCGGGACGGGCGGCGTGACGGTCGCACCCGGGCAGGTTGTGAATACTTCTGAAGAAGAGGCGACACCCGTTGCCACTCCTGTCAGGGAAATTCCGGCGAACGCCACCATTTCGGTCGTCACGAACCCTGCGGGCGCCATGATCACGCTCGACGGCGAATATCTCGGCGTCATCACCCCCGTCGACCTGAAGGACATCCCGACCGGGAGGCATACGCTGAGACTGGATCTCACAGACTACGCTCCCTATGAAACCTCGTTCGACCTCGAAGAAGCCACCACCGTTGCGGTCTCCCTCGACCCCGATAACCCGAACCTCGACGAAGATCTGTTCTGTCTGGATCTTGCGGCGATGCAGGGGCTGGAGGGGCGTTCTGGCGGGATCCTGGTGGAGGCGACAGATGAGGGCGCCGACATTTACGTCGACGGTAAAAATCTCGATAAACAGACGCCTCAGGTCATCACCGGCCTGAAACAGGGACTTCACCGCGTGAAGATCAGGATGGGGTCCACGAAGTACGTTCCCGACACCCTCGAGGTATGGGTCACCGCGGACATGATCACGCCGGTGTACTTCGACCGCCTCGACAGCGACGCTTCCCGGACGATCACGATCGACGATCCCGCCTTTACCGGAGAGTACTTTTCGGTCAACGGCATCTACACCGGAAAGAAGATGCCGTCGAAAGTGACGATCACCGGCATAAACGCCTTTGCGGGTATCGTCCACGACGGGGCCTATCTTTCAGTGCCGATCTCTGACTTTGCCGAGGACGGAAGCACGACCGATCTGGACGAGTACTCATCTACCTTCGGAAGCATCATGGTCACCTCGGATCCGCCGGGAGCACGCATTTTCGTTGACGGGTTCGACACCGGCCTCGCCACGCCCTACCGTATTGACAACATTTCTCCCGGTTATCACCGGTTCATGCTCGCAAAGCCCGGTTATCTTCCGGGAGAAACCCTTACCCTCGTCCCCGAACGGATGGACGACCGTGAGATCGATATTACGCTTGAACCCTATTCGTATGGATACCTCTATGTCAACAGCACGCCCGCGGGCGCGAAGATCTATCTCTACGGCCTGAACACCGGTGAAGTGACCCCGCACCTCTTCAGTGGCATGGCCCTCGGCGAGTACGATGTAAAGGTGGTGGGACGATCCGATTCTCAGACTATGGAGGATATTCTGGTAAAGCCCCATGATGTGACCGTATGCGAGTGTGTCCTCTGGGAGTGAGATGACGGACCGTATTGGGCTGTTTGCCCTGTCCGCCCTTTTCCTTCTGGTGCTTCCCGCCACCGGCGCCACCGTCGTATGGGGACCATACGTCACCGGAACGACGGAAACATCCGCGATCGTATCCTGGAAAACAGACGGGCCTGTAGGAGGTTCGGTGGCGTACGCACCCGAAGGGGAGAGCCTCACCCTGACGGTTGCGGACGAGCAGGTCGCCGACCTTCACCACGTCACTCTTACCTCCCTCTCCCCGGACACGCCGTACCGCTACGCCGTCTGTTCTGATGGCGTGGCCGGGCCTTCAGGCAGGTTCAGGACCTTTGGGGAGGGGCCGGTCACCTTTGTGGTGTACAGCGACACCCGGGGACAGGTGCCTCTCTTCACCCAGATGGAAAGGCATAAACTGGTGGCCGACAGGATCGCAGAGGAGGAAAACCTCTCCTTCGTCCTCCACTGCGGCGACTTCGTCACCTTCGGCAACGATCCTGACGAGTGGAGCGAGTATTTCGCGGCTGCTCGAAATCTGCTCGCTGCGACGACCCTGGTGCCGGTCCTCGGAAACCATGAGGGGAACAGGTCCCTGTACTACGACGCCTTCGCCATGCCTGAATGGTACTCGTTCGAGTGCGGCGACGCCCATATCACGGTCCTCGACTCCAACGACTGGGTCGGGAAGAATCTGGACGTTGAAACGGCATGGCTCGAAAACGATCTTGCTTCTGCACAGGGGTGGACGTTTGTTGCATTCCACCACCCTCCTTTTTCGTCGAACGAGCGGCTATGGGGTGGCGACCTTGAACTACGGAGAGAATGGGTGCCTGTTTTCGAGCGTTGCGGTGCTGCGGCTGTGTTTAGCGGCCACACCCATGCGTATGAGCGTTACTCGGTGAACGGCACCGAGTATTTCGTGATCCCGTGCGGGGGCGAGGAGCTCTTCAATCTGTCATGCGAAAGGCCGGACGGGTTCAGGGCAAGTCTGGAGCACACCCTGGCGTACCTGAGGGTGACGGTGGATGCCGACGGGGTCAGGATAGACGTGGTCCCGGTCGCCGAAATTTCCGGGGACAACACGGAGATCGTCCGCATGTATCCGCCGGGTCAGGTGTTGGAGACGGTCACGCTCCCGTCCCGGCGGTTCGGCCTTCCTTCGTTTTCCGATATCCTGCCGTCGATCCGGCAGCTCTGGCATCCTGTCTTTGTATGAGATGATCCCATGACAAAAAGAAAGATTATACTGATCCTGGCCCTCCTGTGTCTGTTCACAGGGGGAGTCTGTGCTGCACCGACGACCTCGGTGCATATTGTAAAGATTGCAGACGACGGCACCACGGTGCTCAATGAGACGACCGTCGATTACCAGTGGATGGAAGCGAACCTCGCCGTCCTCGGCGACGGCACGACCCACTACTACCACCAGGGCCCTGTATTTTCCGAGGACAAGGAAGCCCAGTGGGACAGGAACGAGACCGCGAACTTCAAGGACCGCGGGGCGGTGAAAGGGACTGACGTCGCCGACCTCTGCGACCTGGTCGGCGGGATGCAGCCCGGCGACGAAGTGATGATCCACGCCACGGACGGGTATCATGTTGAGTTTCCGTACGAAAACGTCTATGAACCCGATCTGCGTCAGGGACCGATCGGCGTCTGCTGGTACAACGGCGAGGACGTCGACGTCGGGGAGAGGCAGGGGGTAGGCTATCCGCCCGACTACTACATGGGCATGCGCATGGTCTTCTTTGCCGACAACTCCACCAATGCCGAAGGAAAACATGTCTTCGGCAACCAGGACATGCGCGAGTGCCTCCCGTCCGAGTCCATCCACCTCTTCGACGACCTCTACCCCTCGACCTCGGGCTACACGGTGAAGTGGATCGACGAGGTCAGGGTCTATGCCGGCGGCTATCAGGGGGAGCAGAACGCCCCGGTGAAATCGCTTCAGGGAAGCGCCGATGCGGCGACGGCGACGACCGCGCCGCAGAGTCCGGCCCCATTCGCCGCGGTGCTCGCCGCCCTCGCTCTCTGCTCTGTCGCCAGGAGGCTGTCTCCATGAAGGCGGTTTTCGGACTGGCGACGGTATGCGTCATCCTTCTCTGCGCCCTCTTTGCGGCCGGGTGCACCGGCACCGCCGCGCCTGAGGATCCGGCCTGGAACCTGACCCTTGCCGGGGAGAACGAAACGGTTCTCTCCATGGCCGACATCAGGGCTCTGCCCGCCTGGGAGGGCTACGGCTACGCCGTTTCCACGACCGGGATCATGTACGGCCCGTACACGGTGAAGGGCGTGCCCCTCACCACGCTTGCGGAGCAGGTGGGCGGCTTCCCGGCAGGCGGTCAGTTCTGGGTCTCGGCGCCCGACGGCTACCTCTGGGTCTTCGACGACGAGCAGGTGCACGGCACGGGCTTCGTCACCCTCGACGAGAACCTGAAGGAGATCGCCTCGCCGTCCCTCACCGTCGTCCTCGCCTATGAATTCAACAGCACGACGATCTCGAACGAAGACGGCGGTCCCCTGCGGATCGTGATCGGATCGGCCGATCCGGGCGTCGTCACCGAGGGGAGCAGCTGGGTGAAGTGGGTCGATCGGATCGAGGTGAAACGTTCATGAGGGGTGCCCCCCTCTTTCTCCTCGTCTTTGCGGTTTTTCTTGTCTTTGCCGCCGGGTGCACCGGAACGGGGGACGAGCAGCGAACGGTGCTGAAGGTCGTGCCCGCCGGCAGCCTTGTCGGCCCCTTCGAAACGCTGGAGGCTGATTTCGAGGCGGCGCACCCGGACGTGGACGTGCAGGTCGAGGCGCACGGGAGCATCCAGTGCATCAGGCAGGTGACCGACCTCCACCGAGACGTGGACCTGGTGGTCGTTGCGGACGAGTACCTCATTCCGGACCTGATGTACAGGCCGATCGAAGGGGGTTCTGGGAACTACACTGACTCGTACACGCCATTCGCCACCAACCGGGTCGTGATCGCCTTCACGAACCAGAGCCTGTACGCAGACGAGATCACCTCAGAGAACTGGTACGATGTCCTCTCGCGGCCCGACGTCGTCGTCGGGATCTCGAACCCGATGCTCGATGCCGCGGGCTACCGCTCTCTGATGGTAACGACTCTCGCAGAAGAGTATTACGGGAACGACGGCATCTTCGACGCCGTCCTCGGCGACCACCTCATGCCGAACGTGACGGTTGAGGAAGCGGGCGGCGTCACGACCGTCACCCTTCCCGAGGTGCTCAAGCAGGAGACGGGAAAGGTCAGGATCCGCGACGGCAGCGTCTTTCTTCTCTCTCTTCTCGAGACCGGCGGGGTGGACTATGCCTTCGAGTACCTGAGCGTGGCAAAGGAGCACGGCCTTAGATATGTGCTGCTGCCGCCCGCAATCGATCTCGGGTCAGCGGCATATCAGGACAATTACCGGACCGTCGTTGTCAACCTCGGCTTCAAGCGTTTCGGCAGCATCGGGAGCGACCGGGTCGGGACCCCGGTCGTGTATGCGGCGACGGTGCCGAACACGGCCCCCCATCCTGACCTCGCCCGCGAGTTCATGGATTATATGGTCGGGGAGTTTGCGAAGGGCTACGAGGGGTGGCCGTCGCCCCTCCCGGCCTGATCAGAATAATTGCGTCACCTCTTTTTTTTGCCGCGCCTCAGCCATGGTGGCCGGGCACCCAGCGGGTGTCCCCGCCCTTCACGGTCTCTTTCTTCCAGATGGGGACGCTCTGCTTGATCCGTTCGAGCACGTACTCGCAGGCCTCGAACGCCTCGCGCCTGTGCCCGGCGCCGACGATGATCAGGAGGATATTGTCCCCGACCTTCAGCCGCCCGGTGCGGTGGATGATGTCCACCGAGTAGACGGGGAATTTCGCGAAGGCCTCGTCTTTGATCGCCCCCAGCTCGGCGAGCGCCACCTCCTTGTAGGCTTCAAGTTCGATGCCCTCGATGCCGTCGTCCCGCACCACGCCGAGGAAGGTGACCAGCGCCCCCGTCGACGTTTTTTTGGCCCGTCCGATCATCTCGTTTACGTCAAAATCGTCCTGTGTGACATCAATCATAGATACACCTCTTCATGCAGGTACCCGCATGCGCCGCACTTCTCCTGCCTCTCCACGTTGATCGTCTCCATCGTCGCGGCAAGGCCGTCCCAGAGGAGCAGGCGGCCGGCAAGCAGGGCGCCGGTTCCGGTCAGGTACTTGATCACTTCGTTCGCCTGCACAATCCCGATCACCCCGGGCGTCGTCCCGATAACCGGGAAGACCTCCTTGGGCGGTGCCTTCGGGAAGATGCACCTGAGGCATGGCGTCTTTTTCGGGAGGATCGTCGTCGCCTGCCCGAAAAATCCGGATATTGCGCCGTGGACGAGAGGGATACCACGTTTGAGGGCGATATCGTTGAGGAGATAGCGGGTCTCGAAGTTGTCCAGGGCGTCTACAATCACGTCGGCGTCGCCGGCGAGGTCGGAGATGTTGGAGGCGTCGATGACGACCCTCGCGGTCTCCACCTCGATCTCCGGGTTGAGGGCTGCAATTTTCTCCCCGGCCGAGGCGACCTTCGCCCTCCCGATGTCCCTGTCCCAGTGGAGGACCTGTCTGTTCAGGTTGGAGAGATCGACGGTGTCCCTGTCGGCGAGCCTTATATGCCCGATGCCGGCGGCGGCGAGGTACAGGGCGATCGGACAGCCGAGGCCGCCCGCTCCGGCGACAAAGACCGTCGCCTCCTTCAACTTTTCCTGTCCGGCCCCGCTGAAGATCATCGTCTGGCGCCGGTAACGTTCGAGTTCGCGCTCACTCAGCATCGCCGTCGACCTCCTCCTCCTGGGCGGTGTGCTCTTCGGCCCACGGTTCGAGACCCTGCTTCCGCCGGTGGTCGTTGATCGCCGCGTGGATTCCTTCCTCGGCAAGGGCCGAGCAGTGGAGTTTCTGCGGCGGGAGGCCCTGCAGGGCTCCGGCCACCGCCGTGTTCGTGATCTCCCACTCTTCTTCCATGGTCTTTCCCCTGATCCGCTCGGTCGCCATGCTCGACGAGGCGATGGCGGCGCCGCAGCCAAAGGTCATGAACCGCACCTCCTCAATATGGTCGTCACGGACCCGCAGGAAGATCTTCATGATGTCGCCGCAGGTCGGGTTGCCGAACCGTTCGGAGAAGTACGGCGGCATCGCTTCGAGGACTTCGGGTTTCACGGGCGTTGTCGCCGCATGGTCCATATACACCGTTCTTTTCATGTCGGATGACCCCCGGTCCGCCCTGCTGTGGCGCCACCCGGAGGATGGCAACGTTTTTTCATGCAGGGTGCCGATTCACAATTGTGAAGTGTGCGCGATAGGTAACCTCTTCCTGCGTATATACGTTTGTGATACTATGAAGGTACCCTGCCGTTAATCGTCCTGAACGTGCTGCCGGCGATACGGGGGCGATTGTCCGGGAACTGATCGGTGCGGGAGTCTCCCGGTTTGCGGCCGGCCGTCACCGCTTTCTGTGCGAACTGAGAAGTTCGCAGGCCCGGCAGCGGCCGCCTGTGCTCGGTTCGCCGCAGTCCGGGCAGTACGATACCCCGCCTGCCTGCGTGCAGGCGCCGACCCGCTCCCTCAGCCCTGCATACCCCTCCATCGTCCTCTCCATCGTGCCGGGGTGGCGGTACTCGAGGGTGGAGAGGAGACTGCGCACGTCGGACCGCAGGGCCTCCCCGGCATACGGGCACTCGGGCAGGGGGGTGTAGATCCCCTGCACGATGCCGTACAGTGTCACTTCTTTCTCCGGGATAGAGCGGAGGGGCTTGACCCGGGGAACGAATGCGTCCTTGTCCGGGACGCCGATTCTTACGATCCGCCTGAGATCGCCGTTCAGGATATTCATCAGCGCGGACTGCGCCTCGTCGTCGAGGCAGTGGCCGGTCGCAAGCCGTGCCGCCCCGGCCTCCCGCGCGGCCGCCTGGAGGAGGCGCCGCCGCAGGACGCCGCAGATCGTGCAGGGGTGCAGAGGCTGCTCGCGCACCAGAGAATCGAGGGTGCTGCCGCAGAAATCCTCGAAGGAGACGACGACATGCTCCACGCCGAGGGCGGCGGTGATAGAGCGGGCGGAACGGATCGTCTCCTCCCTGTAGCCCGCGATCCCCTCGTCCACGGTGACGGCGACCATCCTGACAGGCCGGTTTCTCAGGATGCGGCTGAGGATGTGCAGGAGGACGGTGCTGTCCTTGCCGCCGCTCAGGCCGACGGCGAGGACGTCACCGTCCTGCACCATGCCCCCGCCCTCCACGGCTTCCCGCACCCGGCGCTCAACCGATGCGGTGAAGTGGCGGGCGCAGAGACGCTCACCGCTCCCGCGGAGCACCGTGATCGGGGGTTCGGTGCAGCCCGGAGCCGAGCAGCGGCCGGTTTCACCCGCCATGAACGAACCTGATCACTCTGATCTCGTCGTCACCGCCGACCACGGTGTCCTCCGGGATGAGGGCGCCGTTTCTGGAGACGATCACCTCGACGGGATTGACGCCGAGCATGAGGAGCACCTCCTCGACGGTCGCCGATACGACCGCAACCTCCTCGGTCCGGTCAGGGGAAAAATAGACTTTCATCCCGGACCTCCGTCTTCACAGCCCGCGTCCGCCTCGTAGATGCCGAGGACCCGCCCGGCCGTTCCAGGGCCGAGGCGCGCCGCTAGCCGGGCGATTAAGACGTCTGCGTACGCCGGCGGGACGCAGCCGAGGCTTTCCTCCCCGGTCTCGATGAGCCCGACAAGGGTGCGTAGTTCGTCGTCGTCAAGGTGGGCGAGGCGATCGTCGAAATCGGCGGGGCCGGCAGCGAAGTGGTTCGCCACAGGAGGGAGGAGAGAGCGAAAGGGAACGCCCGAACCGATGCAGACGAGATCGCCGCACTCGGGCGCGAGCTTTCTCAGCATTGCAAGGTCTTTTTCTGACAATATTCTCGGCATACCCATCTCCCGGTCACCGGTGGGTCACAGGCACCGGCGGATTCACAATTGTGAACATTCCATAATGGAGTGATGAAAACGGATATACGTTATGGTTTCCCCTGCGAAGATAGGGAGTTCCTGCAGGAGAGACCTGTTGAAGAAATTATGCTCCTGAAGGAGGAGAAAGACACCGTTATCCTCGCGCACAACTGCCAGGCCCGGCCCCGCGAGGTAAAAATGTAATTTCGGTGATGGGGAATTTTTCAACAATTCGGATGCTCTCCGGAATGAGATCAGGGCGTAGAGTCCGGTGTGATCGGGGAGAGGCTGATCTGATCTCATCCTCGCAACCGGCGGGAAAACGGCGGTTCCATCCTCATAGAAGGCACCTATGATCTCTCTGATATGTTCATGAATCGGGTATGGCGGAACGGTTATGTTTTTGTAGTTTCGCGCTTCATTCACAATTGTGAATCAGATTGATTATGTAACAATTGTCGTAATTCATAGGTTGTGATATAGTGAAATCTCCGTGTCAGAAAATAGTCTGGGAAGTGCTGCCTGCAATCAGGGCTGCAATTGCGGTGGAACTGGTGAAATGCGGTGTCCCCCAGGTCGAAGCGGCGCGGATGCTGGAGATCGCGCCCTCTGCCGTGTCCCAGTACATTTCAGGAAAACGCGGATATCGCATAGAGTTTGAGAATACCGTAAAACATGCAATCGAACTGCTCGCGCTGGATTTGAAAGAAGAAAAAAAGGTCGACCTGATGCAGCGCACCTGCGAGATCTGCCGCATGCTTAGGGAAGACGAGGGGGATCAGTGCGGCGCATCACCCGGAGAGTCATCTGAACGGTGCGGCTCCTGAGTGCGCATTGCCACCGGTAAAGATCGGCATATCTCTTCTGACCCGATGACAGGCGACCCCGGACAATTTTCTGTTCTGTACAGGATGCACAGGGACGCTCGTCCTGCAGCCTGCACCTATCCTATAATGTGTCCGTGACCCTTCCGGGATGCGTGTAGATATTCATCTTCCCTGCTCGCGCAAATCCGATCACGGTGAGCCCGGTCTTTTCGGCGATCTCAACCGCCAGCGTGGTCGTAGCACCGCGGGAGACGATCAGGGGGATATGCGCGACCAGACATTTGCGAACCATCTCAGAAGATATACGGCCAGAAGAGACGACAAATGTCTGAGAAAAATCAACTCCGTTGCGCAGGCCGTATCCTATCACCCGGTCGAGGGCATTGTGTCTGCCGATATCTTCAGATACGGTGACGACCCGATCCTTTCCCAGCAGCGCAACAATATGGATCCCCCCGGTCATCTGGTGGAGCTCAGAAGTGAGGACCGATTTTATCGACTCACCGATATCAGATGCACTTATCGTAAAATCAGACTGAATTTTCGGGAGCTTTTCCGTGTCGACATATGACGTGCTCCCGCCGCACCCGGAGAGGATCGTCTTTTTCGTCCCGATGACTTTGAACAGGTTCGTTGTGATGACGCTCATCCGGTTTTTTTCGATTTTTATCGATTCGATCTCTTCTGGACCCTTGATGATCTGTTCGGTGAAAAGATAACCGGTAACAAAATCCTCCAGGGTGCCAGGGCTCATCATTGCAGTCATCACATGCCTCCCGTTGACGAAAAGGGCCATGGGAACCTCTTCGACAACCTCATGGGAGACTATCTCTTTTTTTTCCCCGTCAATACGGGTACAGGGCAGTTTTTTGAACATACTCCATCCTTTGCAGATACGAACCGGGAGGATCTTAATTAGCGTCGAACACCGATGCTATATTACTTACTCCGATACCTGAAACATGTTGTTCATCCATATGTGTGCACGATCATTTCACGTGCACGGGCATGCCGCGGTCCCGTGAGTCTGGAGTTGACCTGCACGGAGATCGCAAAGAAATACAATAATATCTATTATACTATGAAAATGAGGAAATTGCTATGATGCTCGAACCGCCGTTGAAAAAAACACTGTACTGGTGCGAGCACTGCAATGTCCCGCTGATCGGACAGAGTTGTGCGTGCAGAGCGGAAGGCAAAAAAATTCCGCTCCTGCAACCCTACGACGTACGCCCGGCTTTAAAGGAGGATATGGCACTGATCCGGAGGCTCGTCCACGAGCAGTTCGGCAATGTCCCGATCCCCCATATCGTGCTCCTGAACAAGACCGGAGGCGTTGATCGTGCCGATCTCGTGATCATCCACGGCAGGCGATTCGGCTGGCTCACCTTCGATCCCGTTACACGGGCGTTTCATTTTGACATTGCGCCTGAGGGGCTCCCGTTTGTCATCAAGCACGCAACGCGGGGGATCGTCGATCTCGATCCCCTGCTGGCCTCTGCTGACTACAAGGGGAGGATCGGCGGCAAGAAATTTTCTCTCCAGACCCCGGTCCCCGACGGGACGGTGATCGTGAAATATCGGAACCGGTACGGAACCGGCGTCGTGAAAGAAGGCTCCATCAGGATAAAGGAGGTCGTGTCGGTGGAGCCCCGCAGCCCCAAGAACCCGGACTGGAGTGTTGCGGTACAGAAAAACGAATACCACCTGAAAAACCTTGAACGGAATACGATCCGCGTTATACGCCAGCATATGAACGATCGCCCGACCGCCAATGTTTCGTTTTCGGGCGGCAAGGACAGCACGGCAGTGCTGCATCTGGCCCGCAAGGCCGGGGTCAAAAAAGCGTTTTTCATCGACACCGGCATCGAACTCCAGGAGACGATCGATTTCGTCGCATCCCAGAACGTCGAGATCATACGAAAAGGCGGGGATTTCTGGCAGGCGGTGGAAAAGGCCGGACCGCCGGGGAAGGACAACCGGTGGTGCTGCAAGCTCCTGAAACTCCATCCCCTCAAGGTATATCTGGCCGGGGTCGGACCCTGTGTGACCGTGCAGGGAAACCGGTGGTACGAATCGTGGAACCGCGCCAACCTCGAAGAAACGAGCCAGAACCCGGCAAACCCTCTCCAGTTAAACGTTTCACCGATACGGAACTGGCGGGCGCTGGAGGTGTTCCTCTATCTATGGTGGCAGAAGGCGGCGATCAACCCGCTCTATGACATGGGTCTCGAACGGATCGGGTGTTTCCTCTGCCCGGCGATGCTTGAGAGCGAGTATGAGCAGTTGAAGGCGATGCACCCCGAGCTTGTCCGCCGCTGGGACGCGTTCCTCGAAACCTGGGCCGACAGAAAGGGGCTCCCCGACGCATACCACCGGTGGGGGCTCTGGCGGTGGCGGGCGCTTCCCCCGAAGATGCGCGAGGTGTGTAAAAATCAGGGGATCGCCCTCAACGACGACTACAGCATACGGGCGACCGGCGAGAAAAAGATGCGGCCAACCGAACCCGAACCGGTGAGAGAACATCCTTCGGGACCGGTTTTCCCGGTGGACGAGATCCGCAGGGATTTCCCGATCATCGGGGATTTCATCTACTTCGACAATGGGGCGACGAGTTTTTCGCCCGAGCCGGTGGTCCAGGCGATGGTGGAGTTCGAGCACCGGTACCGCGCCAACGTCGGCCGCGGCGTGCACAGGCTGACCCAGATCGCCTCCCAGCGATACTGGCACGCCCACGAGAAGGTTTCGCAGTTTATATCGGGGAAAGAGGGCGTCACGGTCTTTACGAAAAACACCACCGAAGCGGTCAACATGGTGGCGCAGGGGATCTCATGGAAACCCGGCGATAGAATCGTTACGACCGTGCTCGAACACCACTCCAACCTGCTGCCGTGGACGAACCTCAGGAAGCAGGGGGTGGAGGTCGAGATCATTCCGATCAATCCTGACTACTCCCTGGACATGGAGGCGCTGCAAACGGCCGTCGAGAACCGGCCGCGGCTCGTCGCCATCACCCATGCGTCGAACGTGCTCGGGACCATCACCCCGGTGGAGGAGATAGCCCGGATGGCGCACGAACAGGGATCGCTCCTGCTCGTGGACGGGGCGCAGAGTGTTCCGCACATGCCGGTCGACGTCCGCGGGCTCGGCTGCGATTTCTTCTGTTTCTCCGGGCACAAGATGCTCGGGCCGACCGGCACCGGTGTTCTCTGGATGAAAGAGCCGGTGCTGCAGCCGTCGATGCTCGGGGGCGGCATGGTCGAGACGGTCACCGCCGACGGCTACACCGTTTCGGAAGGCTACCAGAAGTACGAGGCCGGAACCCCGAATATCGCCGGCGGCATAGGGCTGGGGGCAGCGGTCGATTATCTCGAACATATCGGGATGGATACGGTCAGGAATTATGAAGAGGAACTCACCTCCCGTCTCATCGGGGGGCTCAAGGAGTTCGAGCGGGTGAGGGTCTATGCGCCTGAGCGGCCCGACTCCCGCATCAGTGTGGTTTCCTTCACGATAGACGGTCTGCATCCGCACGAGATCGCTCAACATCTCGATGAGAACGCCGATATCATGGTGCGGTCCGGCCACCATTGCTGTATGCCGCTCATGAACCGTCTCGGCCTTGCCGAAGGGACGGTGCGGGCCAGCCTCGCCCTCTACAATACACAGCAGGAGGTCGACCTGTTCGTCGCGAGCATCGGGGAGATCTGTCGGGGGATATAAGAGTCGGGCTCGACTCTGCTTTTACGGTGAGATCGGTGGACGGCATCAGGACGATCTCACAACCCCGGTGCTCCTGACGATGGAGATGACGATCCTCTCGCTCAGGAGGGAGGAGAGATTCGTCATGGAAGGTATCGGGCGCGGCAGAGAGCCGGGTGATCCGGAAGCCGCACTTCATGATCCATGTACCAACCGGCGAATCGATGCCGCCGGAGACGAGAGCGACGGGTGGTTCCCTCTGCACACTCCGAAAAAAGATGGATAGGTTTCAGACGTATCCGGGATTCACGGCCGGCCTGCAGGATTCATCTCGTCGTCGAGGGCCTCGACAAATCGGTTCAGAAATGCGTGTCTTTCTTCGGCGATGCCCCGGGCGCTCGCCGTGTACATCAGGCCATTTAATTTCAGCAGTTTCTCCTCGATATGGTCGACGGCATCCCTGATCCCGCCCCCGCGTTCCCCGGCCTGCAGGAACGTCCGCGCCAGGCCGACCGCCCCCATGGCGTCCAGTTTGTCGGCGTCTGAGAGGATCTTCGCCTCCAGGGTTTCGGGCGCGGCACCGGTGCTGTAGCGGTGGGTGCGGATAGCATGGACAACGGCCCCGATGCGGGCCTCGTCGTAGCGTATGGACCTGAGGTAGCGCTCCGCGATCCGGGCCCCCTCCTCCTCGTGGGGAACCCCGGTCTCCTCCTCAAGGGGGCGGGCGACGTCGTGGAAGAGGGCGGCCGGGATGAGCACCCGCAGGTCGGCGCCTTCGGCCCGTCCGATCGCCTCGCAGAGGGCGGTGACGCGGAGGATGTGGTCGAGGCCGTGGGAGCCCGACTCCCTGAGGGTCGTTTCCACGTAGTTTTGTATCTGTTCGTCCGTGCTCTGCATCGTGCAGGGAGGTTTGCGGGGCGCGGTGATAGAGGTGCGGGTCGGAAACGGTGGCGGCGCCCGATCTCACGGATTGGATCCGCCTGCGGTGTTGCAGGACCGAAAAAAAGGTTTATTGTTTGATCAGGGCGGCGACATGTTCGCCGACATCCGGGGTCCGCGCCGTTCCGCCGAGGTCCTTTGTGACCACGCCGTCCCGGATCGTCCCCTCGATCGCACGGACGATCGCGTCGGCCGCCTCGTGCTCGCCGAGGTGGTCCAGGAGGAGGGAGCCGGCCCAGATCGTGGCGATCGGGTTTGCAACCCCGAGGCCCTTATACTTCGGTGCGGAACCGTGGATCGGCTCGAACATCGAGGTGCCCTTCGGATTGATGTTGCCGCCGGGCGCCAGACCCAGGCCGCCCTGGATCATCGCACCGAGGTCGGTGATGATGTCGCCGAACATGTTCGGGGTGACGACGACGTCGAACCACTCCGGGTTCTTCACGAACCACATCGTGACGGCGTCGACGAAATTGAACTCGGTCGAAACGTCCGGGTGGGCGGCGGCGACCCCGGTGAATACCTCCCGCCACAGCCCGTAGACGTCTGAGAGGACGTTCGCCTTGTCGACCGAGGTGACCCGCTTTTCCCGGCGCTCAGCCAGGTCGAAAGCGTACTCCATCACCCTGCGGCTCCCCTCGCGAGAGAGGACGCCGATCTGGTAGGCGATCTCCTCAGCGTCGCTCTCGGCGTCGAGCCCGAACTTCACCGAGTATAGATCCCTCGCGACCTGGAGATCGGCGTGGTGGCGCCCCTTGAACCGGCCGCCGATCCCGACGTAGAAGTCCTCGGTGTTCTCCCGCACGACCACGAAGTCGATATCTTCCGGGCCTTTGCCGGCGAGCGGCGTCGAGACGCCCTGCAGGAGCTTGATCGGCCGCAGGTTCACGTACTGGTCGAAGTAAAACCGCAGGGCGAGCAGGATCCCCTTCTCCAGCACGCCGGGCCGCACCCGGTCGTCGCCGATGGAGCCAAAGTAGATCGCCCGGTAGGCCGAGAGTTCTTTGAGCTCGTCCTCGGTGACGAGTTCGCCGGTTTCCAGATACCGGTCGGCGCCGATCGGGTAATCGGTCCATTCGATCTCAAAACCATATTTCTCTCCGGCGGCGTCCAGGACCTTTTTTCCCTCTTCGAGGATCTCGGGTCCGATGCCGTCGCCGCCTATCGCCGCGACCCTGTACACAGTTCCACCTCTTTCAGATTTTTCGCATATTCGACAAGTCCGCCCGCGTCCACGATCTCCTGCATGAACGGTGGCACGGCTTCGGTTGCATGGCGGACACCGTCCGATTCGATAAAGCCGCCGGCGATATCGACCACGGCCTCGTGCCCCTCGACGAGCGCCCCGGCTTCAGGGCAGATGAGGGGGAGGAGGCCGGTGTTGACGGCGTTCCGGTAGAAGATCCGGGCAAAGGACTCTGCCACGACGACCTTCACCCCAGCGCCGAGAAGGGCGAGCGGGGCGTGCTCCCGCGAGGAGCCGCAGCCGAAATTTCTCCCGGCCACAAGGACGTCGCCCTCCTGCACGCCGGCCCCGAAGTCGTCGCGCGTGCCCTCGAAGACATGCTCCGCGAGTTTCCTCGGATCGTACTCGGTCAGGTAGCGTCCCGGGATGATCGCATCCGTATCGACGTCGTCGCCAAACTTCCAGATCCGCATCTCCTTCACACCTCCCTCGGGTCGGTGATCTCGCCGGTGATCGCACTCGCCGCCGCCGTTGCCGCCGAGCAGAGGTAGACCTCCGCCTCGGTGCTCCCCTGCCGCCCCCGGAAGTTCCGGTTCGAGGTGGAGAGGGAGACCTCGCCGGGCGCCAGCAGCCCGAACGCCCCGCCCATGCATGGGCCGCAGCACGGTGCCTCGACGAGGGCGCCTGCCTCGACGAACCGCTCGATCAGCCCTGCCTTGAGGGTCTTGAGGTACTCGTCCCGCGACGCCGGGATCAGGATCACCCGCACGTCGTCTGAAAATTTCCGGCCGCCGAGCACCTCGGCCGCCTCGGCGAAGTCCTCGTACCGCCCGTTCGTGCAGGAGCCGATGAAGACCTGGTCGACATGCGTACCGGCGACCTCCTCCACGTCGACGACGTTGTCCACGTTGTGCGGGACCGCCACCTTGGGCACAAGGTCGGCGGCGTCGAACTGGCGCAGCTCCGCATAGGTGGCGTCCTCGTCGCTTTTGAGCGGGAAGGGCCTGACCTCGGGGCGGCGTTCCCTGAGGTATCCCCAGGTGATCGCATCGGGCGGCACGATTCCCGCCTTTGCCCCCATCTCGATCGCCATGTTCGAGCAGGTCATCCTTCCTGCCATCGGCATCGATGCGAAGGTCGTACCGGTGAACTCAAGGGCCTGATAGGTGGCGCCGTCCGCGCCGATATTCCCGGCGATATCGAGGATCAGGTCTTTTGCCCCGACGCGGGGTGCAAAGGTTCCGTTCACCTCGACACGAATGGAGTCGGGTACCCTGAAGTAGAGGGCCCCGAAGCGGAGCACAAAGCCCATGTCGGTCGACCCGATGCCGGTGGCGAACGCTCCGGCCGCCCCGTAGGTGCAGGTGTGAGAATCCGAGCCGACGACGATCTCGCCGGGCGCCGCATGCCCTTTCTCCAGGACCACCTGGTGGCAGACGCCCTCTCGAAGGTCGTAGTTGTGAATACCCTGGCGAAGTGCAAACTCCCGCATGAACTTCTGGTTCTCGGCCGCCTGAATGGAGTCGGCCGGGACCTGGTGATCGAAGAGCATCACGATCCGCGCAGGGTCGAAGACCTGTTTCCCGTCCATTTCACGGAATTTCTGCACGGCGAGGGGGCCGGTGATGTCGTGGATCATTGCCTGGTCCACTGCCGCCATCACCACGTCGCCCGCACATATCTCCTTCCCGCAGCGGGAGGAGAAAATCTTTTCAACGAGAGTCTGCTGCATAATAACCGTCCTGTTCTAGGTCGTGCCAGAGTCTAATTCACGGACCTCTCATGAGGCATCGCTATGCTATGGGCGATCTAAACGGATGTATGTTGCGGCGAGATCAATCCCCACGATCAGGATCGTCTTCCAGTTTCGTCTCCTGTTCCGGCTTGTCCAGGCGCCCGAAATAATTTACCCGGCCGAAGGATTCCCCATCCCCATAGAACGGCAGATCGGTGATCAGGTCACTGAAAGACTTGGACGCATCCACAAAATACCCTTTCGTGTTATCCAAGGCGCCCCAGAGAAGATTGAATTTCGATAGCCTGGGCTGGTCCCCGGTCAGGAAGGTGCCGCCCCTGATGAAGAGCCAGGGAAAAGACATGCGGGCGGGGGGATTGATGATGTTGTACTGCTGCGTGGCGGCGACGATCCGGACCCGGAGAGACCGGAGGGTGAAGAGGGCGGCGGCGACATCGAGACCTGCCCGGAGATGGGTGGTGTTATACGCGATCGCCTTCCCCGGCATCACAAACTGGGCCTCGTCGATAAAAACGGTCAGGGGGACGGGTAACCGATAATCATATGCTGCATCGATGAGGCTCTGAAAGAGTTTTGCGATCGCCTTCGCATACGGCGCATGGCGCCGGATGAACCGGGAGATCGAGATAACATTTATCGCCCCGGGCTTCAGGTGCCACCAGACATCCGCGAAGTCGGTTACATACTCTCGGGTGATCGTCCTCCCAATATCTCTATAGAGATCTATTTTGATATCGCACCCCTCGGGGATGAGGAGATGGAGATCCCCGAATTGAGCGAGGGCGAGGAGTTCCGAGGTTTTCCCCGTATCGACCCATACGATCGTTTCTTTAGGGCTGTGGACCCTGAGGCCTTCGAGGAGAAAATAGAGGCCCTGGGTTTTACCCATGTTGGTCTGTCCGATTTCTAAGAGGTGCTGCCCGGGTTTTTTGAGGAAATCCCGGGCAAACCGCCCCTGACCCCACCCCACGGAGATCACCTCCGCCGACGGGCGCCGGCGACGTAGCCTGCAGCCAGGGCGAGCAGGCCGACGATGAGGACGAGGATCCCGATGTCGGAGTATGTGGTGATCACAGCACCTGGGTGGGCGGCGAGGAACTGTGAGAGAGTGGGTTCGGATACGTTCACATTCATAGGTATCATGGCGTTTTTCCTCCTCCAGAATCCCACCTGGAGGCCATGACCTCCTGGATCGTGGACCGCTGGATTAGATCGTTATTTTTGATTATGTCGGCGATTTTCCCGAATTGGATATCGAGAAGAGTGTCGAAGTCGCCGCGCTTCTGGCAGGCAAACTCATCATGGTCGATCATCGGTTCGTAGGACGATCTCAGATCGGTGATGTCCAGAAATATGGCATCTAATTCCTGATTTATAGCCTCAGAGGGTGCGAGGGCGGCCGCAGTCTGACAGATCAGAGAGATGAGATTCAGCCGCCAGTAACACGGGCCTCCGGTCGCCTTGCCCAGGAGGATGAGGTAGTATGCGAGATGATAGGATAGCGAGTTCGGAGAGTTGTCCCGCGTCATTTCTTCCTCCAGAACTGCCACCACTTCGGTTTGTCGTCCTCGATAGTGAACGGGTTTACCGCGGGCTGGCCCTGCGGGGAATAGACGATCGACTTTTCGCCGAAACTTCCCCCGATTTCCTGCCGCCCCTTCCTTCCGTTGGACATGATCAGGACCTCATACTCATCGAATAAGATGAGAAACGAGTCTACTCCCCCTTCTATTCCGCCCTCCTTCAGGAACTCAGAGAACGACCGATAGAGAGCGATCGTATAGGCCTGATCGGGAGATAGATCAGAGAGGGCATCTTTCTCCTTTCCTGTAGGGCAGAGTTTATCGAGGCGCATGAGGCGCATGACTTCCGGGGAGGAGAACACCGAGGATTGACCGAGCCTGGCCTTTAATTCCTGCTCGTCCATTTCTGCACCTCAGAATAGCATCGGCCCGACAATGAACGTCCCGATGGCGAGGCCGATCAGAACCCCGATAATGACCTGCCGCATCTCCGCCTTGATCCCGAAAGCATTTGCGAACATGGTGCTTTTGAGTGCCCGCCCGATCAGTTCCGGGTTGGTCGTGACATCCAGGACCTGCCGGCTGCGCCGGAGTTCGACGGTCCAGCCCGCAAAGCGTTTCCCATCGATGATGATCTCCTTCGGGTTTTCGATAACGGTGTTGGCGGGCTGGACCTCGGGGGCCGGCATCGCCGGCTGATCGGCGGTCCGGATCAGATCAAGGAGGTAGGCGATCCTGGAGCGCGGGGCCTCGGCCTCCGGCTCGACCCTGGCGACATCGGTTTCGTCCGGAACAGGGATCCGAGTGAGTTCAACGGTGCAGCCGGCGTCACGGTCAATGAAGTAGACCGGGCCGGACTTCTTCCCTCGGAGGTTCAGAAGAGGCCGGGTGACAACGGCGTACGCTTCGTTTACGAAGTCGTCGTAGATCATCGAGCCGACTTTCTTGAACTGGAGATCCCGGCGAACGACGCGGGCGCCGTTCTCGAACAGCATACATTCGACGGTTTCCCCTTTTTTGAGTTTATCGAGAAATGCCATGTTCCTCACCCTGGATTCTGAATTTTTCGATGAATCGGACGTTGAGTTTCTGGAGGGCCGGACCGGGGGCGCGGTCCTTGACGACGATCACCGGCGACCCGGCCACCAAGACAGTGATTTTTATGCGTTCTGCCATCGATTCCACCTACAAACGAAGAAGAATTCCATTTATGATGTTCAAAAATCCCACAATCGCCCTATAAATAAACTCAAATAGCGCGACATTGTAGCGGATAAATTTCCGGTGAGCCGTCCAGATATCACGACTCCGACCATAGGCAATTGCCGCTACTAAAACCTCATATAGGGTAAAAAGCACGGTGAAATTTTCGATAAACAACTTCGAAAATACTTTACAACCAATATACGTTATCCAATAGATGTTGGAGATAACTCCAAGGAGCATATCAACAAATGAACCTGTGGCCTCCTGTTGCTTCGAAATCTGGCCATAAATGCTGTCAGTAGAATCATGCCAGATTCTAACATCAACAACCGAATTAGAGGTTACAACCACACGATAAATGATATTATTCAACGGGACGGACACTGAACCTATTACCGTACCTGACGACGACGACCAGGTTTGATACCGGAGAAACACGGTTTTAGAACTTGAATCCTCAGAGTAAATGGATGCCGTCATGTAATCAAAATGCAGGATCCGATGAAAACCCGAGAAATCTTGCCCTAACGGGTATGCCCAAGTGTTGATCGCTCCTCCAGAGTCAAGGGTCAAATTATCGATCACTGCCGAGGTTTCGAGATCATCAGCAATCGAAGCATTGGCGGTGATAACCTGCCCAGTATCATAAAGTGAAACCGATACCTCCGAGCCGGCAGGAGCATAGATCTCAATCAGGCCAATAACATGACCCTCAGTGTTATAGGCATCATAATCCACCACCGATCCTGAAAGATTGAGGACCGCCATATCATCATAGTCCAACATGATTTGCTGAGTCTCAGCGGCCATGACACCCACAGGGATTACGAATAAAGCAACCAAGAGAGCAAGAAGCCGTTTCATATCATCATCGCCTCCTACGGACAGATATCAGGGATATAAGACCCATGACTGTAGCAAAGCACCCCAAATAGATCAATAATTCATAGAAGTTCAGAACGATATCCACGCCGCCCTCAATGATATCGTCAGGATCTCTGGACGCTGGAGTTACCGAACCATCCGACCCCGGGGTGGTTGTGGCGGTAGTGAGGACATAGAGCGTGATCGTGGTCGCAGAGTTTGACGTAGTGGGCAGAATATACCCTGAGATCGGGGTGTATCCCGACGCCGAGACTGAATATTGAACCGTAGCGTTATAGGCGATCGCCACCTGGCAGTATCCGGCGCTGTTGGTAGTGCCCACCCTGCCTCCGGCGACCACGGCGGCCGACGAGATCGGAGCCCCAGCGACAGTCTGAACAAGGAACCCCATATAGACCTGATCCGGGGCGGGAGTCGTTTCCGGCATGAGAGTGATGGAGATAGGCATCTGATTGAGTGGCAACGCGGTCGGCTGGACGTAGCGGGTGAAATTCTGCGAGATATACCCTGATTTCTCGACGGCGATCTGGATCTCGTCGCCGAGGGGAGCGGAGACGGTGGCGAGACCGTTGCAGGTACCGGAGGAGCCGAGGATGTATGTGCCGGTGGAGTCGTAGAGGACGGTGCCGTTTCGGGTGAGGTCGGTGACAGTCAGCCCGACGCCGGCCAGGTAAGATGAGGAGGTCCTGGCGCCGTCGAAGATGCTGATGATTACGTCCACGTCGCCGGCCTTGCGGCTCACCTCGCAGGTGGCGGAGACGGAGGCGAGGGCGGCGCCGGTTGATGGGGGCTGCTGGTCCCGGACTACTGCGGAGACGGTCCAGGTGCCGGCGCTGGTCGGGGTGAAGTTGAGGCTGTGGGCTGCGTCGGACGTCGAGGCATCGAAGTATCTGGAGGTTTTGTTGTAGTGGGTCCAGTCGGTATATGTCGGGCTGGATTTCGTGTAGAGTTCGATGTCACTGTTTCCAGATGGATCGGTGACGGTCCAGGAGATTTCTGAGTATCGCGGGGCGTCGACGTCGGGGGTGAGCGTGGCGGTGATTGGGTCGCCGACCGCGGCGGCGGTGTCGGAGAGGGAGAGGGAGAATCCTCCAGAGTCGCCGGGTGTCGGGGTTGGTTCGGTGTCGAACCAGGTTTGATTATACCATTGCTCGGACATCTCGGAGTATACTGCAGTATATACCGGGGTAGACTCTGCCACGACGGCCACGTCCACAGACGAGGTGTTTTCGTAGTAGGTCAGATTGTTCCCGTCCCAGATTTTCACGTAGGATGGGTAATGCGCATCCCCGAAAACCCTTGTCAGGTTGACGTAACTCCTATTCCCGAGATAATATGAGTCCTTATACGTACAGTCTAAATCATTTTCCCAGTATACGTTTAGATACGTTATATAATCCCCGAATTGGTTGTTTGCCAAATTTGTAGGTTCATACGCAAACGTAAACGGTATTGACGACGAAATTATATTAGCATAATACCTATTTACGGATTTAAGCCATGTTCCGGTTCCGGCCAATACCAATTTTCTATTACCTGTCAGTGACCCCGCATCAAACGAATTTAATTCAAGCCAATATATATAGTCTCTAATTGTTCCATTGGCATTAAAACGTGTATTGAATCCATAATTTCCAGATCCCAAATAATTTCCGGTGGAATAATCAGATATAACAACGTCAAAGGAGTCAGAAACTACCGTAGTTTGATAATTTGCGGTTGGACCGATAACGACTATCGTAAATGGGCCATCGATAGCCTCTACCTGATACGCATTAATCCACTTGACGTCTGCCGAGCCTGCTAATATGCTCCCAGATACAGTATAGTACAACGACGATGAGTCGTCATACACGTAACTCTCTGCTGACGCCGGGGCGGCGAGCAGCAGTATGGCGGCGACGAGGGCGAGCGCCCACAGAATAGACTTCATCGAAATACCCTCGTTAAAAGGAATAGTCCACCCGCGATCACGGCGCCCCACAGCAGATATGATGCCCAGATGGGGAGACTGAGATTCAAAAACTCCAGGCTGTTCACAGGGTTCTCAAACCAGTGCTGAGGCCCCGGTTTCAGGACGAAAACGTAGTTAGACTCCCCTTCCAGGCTGACGGTATCGGTAGCGTTGAAGGTCCCTATCAGACTCTCATTGTAGGGAGCATCAGGGGCGTATATCTGAATTTGGGTACTCGATCCCATGTTCAGATCAGAGAACGTGACGGTGATGTTGCCGGCCGAGACCGCGACAGGCACGATCAGGGAGAGAACAATACAGAATAGAAGTAAGAGGTGGGAGGTGAGCCGCTGCATCCTCACCGCCATCAGCCCCTCTTGAAGAACGAGAACGCGCTCTTGAACGCCTCGACGATCGCGTCGAAGAAGTACAAGACCATCCCGGCGATTCCAAGTGTCATGAGCGGGCCGATCACGCCTGTGATCATGTCGCCAAACGCGGGGAAGATAGACGCGGCCCCCGTGACGATCTCCTGGATCTCGGTCCAGTTCACGCCCGTGGCGGACACCGACGCCACGAGCGAGGATCCGCCGAGCATTGCGCCGGCGGCGACGGCGACCCCGCGCCGAATGCGCCGGATCAGCCAGGCCTTCAGGCCGGGAACGTCAGAGGCCGAGACATCTACGGCCTGGATGCCGGCAGGCTCCTCCTGGATGTCTTCAGACTCCACCTCGTTGTCGTCGAGGTTATGGGCCCGGATCGTGCTGTCGATCATATGCTTTTCACCCCACCTATATAGTAAACCTTATTGATCCCGATTTTATATTATAGTATAGAGAATCATATGATCCATACGACAGACCACCCCCATACATATAGTTAGTACTCACAAACTCAGGGAGGGAAAAATAATGGAAGAAACCACGGCAATCAGGAGGATCCTCGGGGTCGAACCGAAGGATCGCCTACCGGCGTCTGCCCAGATCGAGCGGGAGTATCTGGATGCTATCGCCCGGAACCGACTGGAGAAATCCGATTTTCTGAACATCTCTATACAGCGCATGATAAACCACTTCGGCCTGCCGCTGTTTCTGGTCGCCCTAGAACCTACAGGGATGCGAGTGGTCCCCCTCGACAAGTCAGACCGGCTGAACATAGCAGTCGGGGCGATGCTGGCTGAAAAAGGGATGTTGTGAGGAGTTAGACCCTCACGCCCGGCGCTGATGCGCCTCCTCCGCCCCCTCATGGGGCGGCAGTAGAATAGGATAGGCTCCTGGGATCGGCGGCGGGGGGCGGCGAGGCCCGCCCGCCACCTCAGTATTATGTTCGTCTCGAGCTGCACGATCTTCCCTCGGGAAGTATCGTCGAATGACGACCTTCCCGTACATCCGTCGATCGACGGACAGGAAATAGCGGCGTTTCTTATGGACTGTCGAGGAGATCGCCCGGTCACTCGGGATCCTCGGCGTCGAGGTCGGCCAGGTCCTCCCCACAGATCCGGGTGACGACCTGGGAGCCGGTGCAGCCGCGGTATGAAACAGAAAAGGTGGACTCGATCGCTACGAGTTCGTACTCTTCGCCGGTGTCGATCCCGGTCCCCTCGACAGGATCCCAGGTATGAGTCTCCCGGACGTATTCGACGTCGTACTGCTGGATCTCATGTAGGATTGCCGAACACTCGGCACAGGTAGCGGTGACGCGATACTTTTTCCGGTCCACCTTCAACTTCTGGGAGGAAAGGAGACCGAACCACCGGACGTTGAGGAGCGGGCGTTTTTTCTCGTCCTGGTCCCAGAGGATACCGATATGAGTCAAGACGTAATAAATCTTCGATTCCAGGGTGTCCTGGGATATGCAGATCCCGGCGAGGGGTTGCCAGACCAGAGGACGGTTCATGTCGTCGGTCATGGTCTTGTAGATCCAGCCCCCGGTTTCCCGGGAAAAATCGTCGGATTTCATCCACCCGGGTTTATTCGGGTCGCCGACAGGGCCGTAACCCTGGACATGGAAGTGAGGCGCCCAGTAGATCGCACCGACCTGGGGAGAGAGCCAGTTTTGTTTCCTGACGTAATCCCATAGGCCCCCCTTGAAACCGTCCCGCTGACAGGCCGCGTGATATCGGTTTTTTGCCCACTGCCTAACTCTCCATGGATGGAAGAGCAGAACCCCACCAACCAGGCCAATTTTATCGACCATTTTGTAGGCCAATTTGTATAGCCTTCGCATCTTCTGAGGCGATGATACTGCATCGATGGCGAGGTCCTGAGGCGGTGACACGACAAGGTCCTTGATCCCGCCGAGATTGTAGCCAGCCTCTGCGTACGCACCCCAGGCGCCGATGAGCCGGTCCACTACATCCCCCTTCGTACGCATCAGCCTGGCTGAGTAGCAGGTGGGGCAGAGGTAATCCCCGCACCAGAGATGAGATACCTGCTCGACGTGACCGTTGGGGCAGCGGGCGACCCTCCGGACGTGACCGCAGCGGCAGGGTTTGTCGGTTTTTTCCTCCCTGAGATACCCGAGCGCCTTGGAGGCGGACCCGACCACCATCCACTCGGCCGATGCCGAGGACCCGTCCCGGGTCTCTGAGATCCACCGGTCGCGGTAGTAGGCCGGCGGGCCGGTGGGTCCTAGAGGCTCGGGCTCCTGGAGATCCGGATCACAAGTGATCTGAGCATCTCGCCTTACTGCAGGATATTGATCTGTCCCCCTGGTCTGCAGGTCCAGGAGGCTCTTCGACTTCGCCGAGTGCCACAAAACGTAGGCCTCGACGCCGGAACCGACGCCGTAATCGACATCATAGTTGATGTCGGGAAGGATAGAGTAGAGTGCCTGCCGGACATCAGGCTCGGAGACCCCGGGGTACTCCTGGCGGACCAGGTCCACCAGGTCCTCGTACGTGATCGGTTTGTCCGGGGGGATCAGGCGGAGGAGGGTAACCTCCGGGATGCCTCCGGCGACGGGGGTTGCCAGAGACATCTGCCTATGCTGGTACTGATAGGGTGACGCGGTCGGAGCCCTGTATCCACCGGGCACCGAACGACGAGACGGGGCGGGCCGCCCCCCGATAGAGGAGGCCACCGACCCATATTTCCTGGACCACGATGCCGGCCTCGAGCTGCAGGTCCTCGACGGCCGAGACCAGGGTGCGACCGATCCCGGTGGTCACCCTGGAGACCTGCAGGTGATAGGGGAGCCTCTGTTTCCCGGCCCTGTCCTGGGCGCTGTAGTCGATTGTCCAGGCGGTGAGGGCCAGCGGGAGGGGGAAGTAATCCTGAACCCGGGCGAGGCGCTGGAGACGATAGCCGGTCTCGGCGTCCCATTCCCGGACGAGGTCCCGCAGCCTGGACATGAGCAGGTCCCGGTTCATGCCCGCCTCCGGACCTTGATACTGCGGGGGAGACTGCCGACGATCCGGTCGGTCTGCTCGTCGTATTTGGCACCGCAGGAGAGACACCGGTACTGGACGCCGTATTTGTCCTCGTAGCGGGTCATGGGAGTGCCGCAGGTGCAGCGGATCATGGGGACCGCCTCCGAGAGGGATCACGGGCCCGCCACACCTGGAGCCAGACGACGAGGTAGAAGAATCCTACCCCCATGAGCACAATGTTGAAAAACCAGACGACGAGCGACGATACCGGCATTACGTAAAACTGAGAGGCCCAGATCCAGGCATAGCAGGCCAGTATGACGAGGCCGATCGCCTCGCAGCACACCGCAATGATGTCTCGAATACTCACGGCGACCGCCCCCAGGGGATGACAACGGCGGCGATGAGGATCCCGCAGATCAGGCCGAGCAGGATCCCGCCCACTATCATCCAATCTACAGAGAGTGTCGTGCCCGTCGTGGTGCAGTTGGCGACGTCCACGACAGGGGGGAGGGTGCCGCTCATTGGAGGGTCACCTCATCAGGTCGGCGGAAATTCTTACATTCCTGCCAGTGCATGCAACGACCACGGTAAATGGGTATAGGCAGATCCTCCCGTCCTGTTATGTCCGTAGAGAATGCCGTGCAACGGCCCCCGTCCTGATACTCGCAGGGAGTACGCACCTTTAGATAATACTGGCAGTTTTCAGGGCGTCGATAATCCCTGTCCACGTTTTGACCAGGGATCACAGACCGGCGGCGCAAACACCACCACTCGTCAGGGTGAGCGGGAATTTGCTCAATGTGATCTCCCGGTTTTCGGATGTGACAGCACGATCTACATATGCTCATGCCGGCACCCCCCACTCATCCAGCGATCGCTGGCAGAAGTGCCTGGCGCACACCTCATCATATCGATCAGGGCCGATTTCTCCGGTCATGCGGGCATTGTGCGTCACCCGGAGTACATGAGAGGCCTCCGGGCTGATGTGGCGCCCTGAGAACGTCGGGAGGGCGATCATGGGCGTTCCTCCCGAGCGGGGTAAACAATTCGCCGGTGCTGTTTGGGGGAGTTCCCATATCGAGGAGGATCGTGGACAACTGCATAGTTGCGCCCCCTCCGGGTGCAGCGGTGTGGAGTGCGGGAGGAGGGGCCGGGATCTGAGGACAGCATCACACCACCTCCCGATTCCGGGCGGCGAGGAACTCAGCATGCTCAGCCCAGGAAATATCTTGATGGTCCACAAAAATAGCGGATCCTGGTTCCATCCTCACGCACTCGCCGGCCAGGATCGGATATGTCCGCTCCCACAGGGCTTCGAGGTAGATCTCCCGGATTTTTGCTCGGCCGGCCACTCTTGCCGCCTCGATGGACGGGGCGGCGACGATCAGCACATCCCCGTCACCCATATACCACGCGTAGAGTGATTGGGCGGGGGCTGCCTCCTCCAGGGAGGCGATCCGCTCAGTGAGGCTGGCGACCTCGGCCCGGAGGGCGAACATCTCTTCGCCCAGGGTAGCGAGGTTGGCATAACAGTCGTCATCCATTCACACCACCTCCCGATCCTCGGCGGCGATTCGACGGCTGGCGAGATCGTAAATCATCATGGCGAAATTCGCCACATCCACAGCCTCAGCCCGTATATCCCGGGATGAGAGATTTTTGACGGCTACGGAGAGTTCACGCGTCTCCTCGTCCATCCTGCGAAGCAAGTAGCCATAGGACTCTTCAGACCACCCACAGGCACCCTTTTCAGCGTCGTTTTTCTGGAGGGTATCCTCCATTGCGTGGGCGAACACCTGCACCTCGGGGCGCATCGCTTCCTGGCGTTCACAGACGGTTAGGATCCCCCGGGCATCGACAGCCTCCAGTATTGCCTCATCGATGACCTCACGAGTGATCCCGAGGGCGGCGAAATTATCGCTGTTACCCCAAAAATAGACTTTACGAAGGAGGGCCTCCATCCTCAGGCATGCCTTCTTGAGGTTAGCGGTCTCCTCGGCTACGCTGGACATCACACCACCCCCAGGGCGGCGGCGGACAACTCCGTGCAGTAGAGTTCTTCATAGACGATGAGCCGCTCCCGGATGGGATAGAGGTGCAGCACCCGGCCGGCTGCCCGGGCCTCATCGTACTGCCGGTGGAGATCGTCCAGGTGGGCCCGCATGCCGGCGGGGTCCAGGAGGGCAGGGAGGACCTCGGGGTCGAGCGGGGGGGCACGTGGGGGGATGGACTGCATCAGGCACCCCCCTCCACAGAATAGATAGCCGATATGATTCCGAGAACGACGAAACCCAGACCGATGAACCCGATATAGAGACTAAGGCCATTGCCTGGATCCTCGGACTCCGTCAGTGCGCCGACAATGAGAAGGGCGCCACCAGGGAGCACTAACGTCTGCAATTTCTGAGAGATGTTGAGGAGAAGGTCGGACATCAGGCATCATCCCCCTCTGCCTCCAGGAGGAGAGTGATCGACGAAAATCCGGTCTCTTTCCGCAGAACTTCGCCGTTATGCCAGGAGAGATAGATGGCCAGAAGGCAGACGGTGATGTATCCGAGTAAACACGCCGTGGCTTCCAGGGGTGCCGGAGACCTGAGGCCATTCTGCAGGTTGATTACGATGCATCCGCCCCCGCACATCATGGCGAGATACATGACGATAGTTGAGCAAGCTTGACCGCTCAGGTGGGCTTTGATGGCCTTGACTGTAGATCCCTGCATCAGGCCTCACCCCCTTCAGCATCGAAGTAGAAACTCAGGGACGAAAAGCCGGTCGCCGCCCGGAGGATGGCACGGGCACGGCGATCGAGGTAGATGCTCAGGATGGCGAAGACGAGGTATGCCAGGATACAGATGGCGGCGATCTCGGCGGCGGCGGCGAGGCTGAGACGGTCACACGGGCCGACCCCAGCCGACACCCCGCAACAGAACGAGGCAATGACCAGGGATGACCAGGAAAGCAGGTCACGAATCCTGTAGGCTCTGAAGACCTGAGGAGTGAACGACATCAGGCCTCACCTCCGTCGTCTTCAATGGGCCTACCCTGTTCGTCGAGATAGTGGTCGAGAAATTCGTACTCGACCTGAAACTTCCTGCCGCAGGTCTCACATTTCCAGACCTCAGTATACACGATTTCGTCATCGACCCTGGTTTCAAAGGGTAGTCCCGTGACGATATCCTTACAATACGGGCAGGTATGCGACATTCACGCCACCCCCCGCGGACGCATCCCCACCGCCGCAGTGGCGGCCGGCTGCGGGTCGTCGATCACGACGATGATCCCCCGCTCCTCCAGGGCGGCGAGGGCGCCGCGGATGTTCGGGATGTGGGGCGAGAGCCGGATCAGATCCTCGACGGCGGCGCGGGAGACAATCGCTTCAGGTGCGGGCATCAGGCATCGCCCCCGTCCGGGATCGGCGCCCTGTATGCCACCAGGGCGTGCTCGGCAATCTCGCTGACGTCGAGGATCCTCATATCGGCCCCCTGTAGGCCGGCGGCGATATTGCAGAGGATCGCATCTTCGACCGCGATGCACTCAGCATCAGATGCACACTCTGCGACGGGGTAGACGTGGCCCCCGATCGCGATATAAACCCAATTTCGTCTGCCGTGGCTGATGTGGTCGAACGCAGATAGAGGATACGTTCGGAGCTCGTCGGGCGTTTTTTGCATCACCCGCAGAAATACGGCCATCAGAGCACCCCCTCATCTAACTCTTCGGGGTCGTACGTCTCGGAGTGGCAGGGCATCCCCGGCGGGCATTCGCACACCTCACCCGTCCACCACTCGCAGCCGATGCAGGTGTTCAGGGCGCTCATCACGCCGCACCCCCGGCGGCGCGGAGGTCGCGGACTTCCAGCATGCGGAGGATGATCCTAGAAAGGCTCATATCCGCGGAAAGAGAGTTATTCTTGGCGCTTCCCTCCCGGAGAACTTGGCGGTTTACAGGAGAAGGGGCGCCAACATTTTTTGTTGGCATCATAAATGGCTCACCTTGGTTTGTTATAGAATCATGAGCATGCGCACCGCGAAAGTGAACGAGCGCCCGCATGTTTACCCTCGGCGGTGTCGAGGAGGTCATCCAGCACGTCGTTTAGAGTGACTCGTGCCTTCCCGGTCTTTTCTCGGACGGCGTCCTTCAGGTCATCGAGGCGGCGCCGGTTGCGCCGGCTCACCTCCATGGTTGTGACATCTTTCGATGACATGATCCAATGCTATAGCACCATAGTATATAAATTTAATGATTTGTTAGCGATTGCTAACACACACTTAATTAAGCCACCATCATGTATTTTTTGTGGTACGAAAAAGTGTCCAAGTGGGCCCAAGACTTCCGCCATCTTTGTATGACTGGTTAAAAGAAAAAGTCGATAATGAAGAGTACCCGAATGTCAGTCAGGCGGTATTAGGAGTTCTATTAAGCGCAAAAACAGAAGAAGAGCGAAATAAGTTATTGTCTGAATATCCTACATTCAAAGACTTAGAAAAACGCCTTCAAGAATTTAAAAAAGAAATAATCGGCGAATTAAAGACTTAATTCTCATCGTCCTTTTTCGGCTGCACGATGATAGAGTCCAGATCCTTCTCGTCATCGTCCTTCATGAAATCATCGTCGTCCCACTCCTCCCAGCTCTCCCTCTGAGGCTTCTTCGGTTCTTCTGACATGGCAAGCCCTGCCAGACAGAGAAGCCCCCCGAGTATCCCGAAGCCCATTGAGATCTCTTTCGCCTGCCCTGATGCCTGGTAATCCTTAATGGAATTATGCCCGCTGAGAAGACCGATCTTTGCATTGGATGATTGATGATCCGCCGAAATATATCCGAAGATCCCGAGCGCCACCATAACGAACCCGATGATAAACCACTTACTGTTCATTCTTTCCCTTCAAACAGATCCTTATACTCCTCCACCCTCTTCTTTGCGAGATGCGCTTCCTCGTCTTCGATATCGTCCAGTTTAATTTTGTGCCTCTTCGCGTAACTCTTGACTTTATCCAGCTCGATGTTCCTGCTTGCATGCGCGACCCAGTGGCTTTTGTTCTTGCGTCCGGAGACATCCGGCTCGCCCACCTTGTGATACTTGCAGAAGTTTTTGAGCAGGTTAACGTCGAAGCGTTCCAGGATGCAGCTGGCGATATATTCCTCATCTTGCTTACGCTGACGGTTGTAAGCGATGGTATTGCCGGTTTTTTTGATGCCATCGCCTATTTTCCCCAAGAGGCCCATGAAATGACCTCATACTATGGAACTATAAATATTTCGATATTGACCCGATAATTATTATTTCACTAATTAGACCATTTTAGAAGCTCAAAAATACAATTAGAAATCTTTATCGCCACCATAATTATTAATTCAAGATTATGGCCAGGAAACAAAAGAACGATCCCCTCGCCGCCCTTGCTGCGATCATCATAGTGGGGGGATGTCTACTGTGGGTCTATGTCCTTCCCCCCGTATTAAAATGGATTCAGGATAACGCCATTTTCATTGCGGTGACAATAATTGCAGGAATAATTCTCATCGTCATAGGATACGTAAAACTTTCAAATGCAGAATTTACCCCAGAAAAAGAAAAATACAACGAAGTAGCCGTCATAGAACCGCAGAATGATACCATACAACCTATAGAAACCGAGCAGATACGAAGGATCAAGGAGATTGCCAGACATATTGAAGAATTCACCCCAAGCAGGCAATACCGCGATGAATTTGGATACCACACTGAATTACAGGGTTATTTGAAGGCCCATTACCCTCAGTCAAAGATAGAAGTACAAACCGGCTCATCACGACCGGACATCATCATCGATAGCACCGCAATAGAAGTGAAAGGCCCCACAGCATCACGGGATCTCTCGACGATCGCCGACAAGATGCTCCGTTACCCACAATATTACAACCATATCATCGTCGTTCTCTTCGATGTACAGACAAAAGATCGGAGATACAACGAGTGGTATGCCGGTATCACCGAGCACTACAGAGGAAAGATTACGGTAATCCGGAAATAGAGTTTATTCCGGATTCAGAACCTCCGGGTGCCTGGCAAGCACGGCCGAGAGGGCGGAGACCTGCGCCTGTAGTTCCTCGATAGACTCCAGCCGCTTCTTCAGGCTGAGATTCTCCGATACTAAATCCCGCAGGATCTCCCCGTGCGCCTCCATCTTCTGCCTGAACTCTCCAGTCAGTTCCCGCAGCTCCGGCGGGGCGAGGATCGTTAACTGCGCCTCTGCCTGCCGGTAATAGTCGGCGAGTTCCTGGTCTGAATACCGGCGGTAGGCGTCCGAGAGATACCGGGAATGGCCGGCGAGCATCTCAGGTATCTCGGCAGGGATCACGAGTTTGGACTGCGACAGGTAGAACTTCCGCAGCCCGTGATAGGACCGGGTGAGCCGGCCGGTATCGGGGTCCCGCGTGAGCTGGCCGGCGGCCGTCAGGGAGTTCACCCACATCTCCTGCGCGGTGCGGACCGAGAAGGGGAAGAGGTGCGGGTCGTCCAGGGGGCGGGGGCGAGAGAGCCCGGCGGCGACCAGGCCGGCGTTTCTCTGCTGCGATGAGACCAGATACCGATCCCGGACCTGCAGCCACTGCGCCAGCTCGATCCGGGCCTCCCCGGAGATATAGGTGGTGCGCGGCGCTCCGGTCTTGGTGATCCTGCCGGGCAGGGTGATCCGGCAGGGTGAGGAGGAGAGATCGATGTCGGCCAGGGTGAGGCCGAGGCACTCGGAGATCCGCATCCCCGATGAGGCGAGCACCAGGACCAGTGCCCGCCCCTGCACCGGGAGGTGCGGGAAGATGTCCCGGAGGAACTCATGGGATATGGGATCGTCCCGCGTCTGGGCGCCCCCCTTCGGCAGCCGGGAGATGATGCGCCGGGTCTCCCGCTGTGGCAGGTCGATCCCGTTCTCGGAGAGCCAGAGCACCGCGGTAGAGAAGTAGAGAGATGCTGTTTTCGGGGCGAAGGACGAGAGGGACGCCGCGAACGATCGCAGGTCGGTCCTGGGGTCCCGGCCCTCGGTGAGGTAGCGGACCGAGAGAGCGTTATATTCGTCCTGGGTTTCGGGGTTGGTCTGGTATATGTGCTCCATATACCGCCGCAGCGCCCGCTTGTAACTCTTGATGGTTCCCGGCTTGGAGTAAAGAGACAAAAAATCGTTGATAGAGAGCCCCATACACTAACATGCAGTTGACTCGGTTATAAAATCTTCTCTACGAGAGTTGCTCCCATGCCTTATCACCAGAATGATGGAGGGTCCGCGGTTAAGTTGTTTGGGGTCGGCCCCGGGCGGCGGCCGGGTGTGGCGGGCGGACCGGCACCGCATGGACCCTCTCTCCGCAAAGGTGATTGCCGACCCTGCCGAATACCTGTCATGCTCAGGTGTCCGGCGTGCGGGAGTGCGGATCTCTACGAGGTGCTCGGCGGCTATGCCGGGACGGTGTACAGATGCAAGAAGTGCGGCTACACCGGTTCCTTCGTCATCGAGTCGGATGAGGAACTCCCGCCTCCTGAGACACAGGATCAGGAGGAAGGGGAAAACCGTTTTGCCCTTCCTCTCTGGATAAAGATTGCCGCCGCCCTGCTCCTCCTCTATCTGTTCCTGATGCTACTGATGAATTTCTGATGACCGGGGAACGTGGCGACCCCGTGACTGAAAACATCCTATGTAAGATTTGATTTTCAAAAAAAAAAGTTAGGCGGAGATGGCGCAGAGGGGAGCCTCCTCTGTCAGGAAGATCCAGTAGCCCTGCATCGGCTGCATCTCGCGCAGGTCGGTGTGGGCATCTTCAGCGCCGTTGATGATCGAGACCTCGTATTTTTCATTGGACGAGTCGTAGCCGATGAGCGTGGTCCATGCATCGCCGAGCGAGGACAGGGTGTATTTTGCCGGGGTCGGTTCAGTATCCGAGAACCCGATTGCGTTCCAGCCCGGGACCAGGTCGATTACGGGCGGTGCGTTGAGCGGGTTTTCATCGTAGTTGAAGGAGATTTCGGTCGTGATGTTGGAGTAGAGCCAGTAACCGTAGAGCGGGCTGATCGAGGTGCTCTGGTTCGCCTGAAGCCACTCCCCGGTAGCGGCGTCGTAGGCGTAGAGCGGCCGCCCGGCCATGTCCACGTCAAGGAAGATCGTAGCGGTGTCGTTGCCGGCCGAGAGCCGCTTTGGAGTGGAGATGAAGTTCCAGCCGGAGTTGAGGGTCAGCGTGCCGTTTTCTGCCGGGGTCACGGGGCCGGTGTTGTCCTGGACGGTGACCGAGATCGTTCGGGCGTTGTTTGTCCGGTCAGTTTCCTCGATGAGGGTGTCCGGATCGATGGTGAGGGTGAGAATGGCCGTGCCTGCGGTGTCCGGCGTCCAGGAGACGGCAAGGACGGTTGTGCTGCCGGGGGTGAGGGCGGCGATCGCAGGGCGTTCGATCTCAACGCCGCCAACCGAGAAAACCGCGGTTGCTGCGGGCGACGCGGCGTCGCCGATGTTCTCGATCGTTGCCAGGACGGTGCAATTTTCTCCTACCGTCGGATCGGCCGGCGCCTGGAAGGCGGTCACGGTGAGATCAGGGAGGTCGACAGGCGCCGTGAGGGTGACCGGGTCGAAGACCGTGCTGGTCGGGTAGACCGAGAGCACTTCTGTGTTGTCGTCCGAGACCTGCGCCACCTCGATGAACTCCATCGTGGCGGTTCCGTTCTCATGGACGGTCACCTTCGTGTAGCCGAGGGTGTGCTGGAGGCTGTTCTGGTAGCCGTCCGGCCTGTCGGTCGAAAGCGGGTAGAGCGGGCCGCCGCCGGTGCCGGTGACGACATACTGGACGCTGTCTTCGAGGTAGCGTTCGTAGGCGTGGACGTGGCCGCTGAAGACGGCCGAAACCTTTTCGTCGGCGATGACCGGGCCCCATTCTTCACGCAGGTAGGTGTTGCCGCCAGGGTTGCGCTCGTCGGCGGAATAGGGGGGGTGGTGGAAGGCGACGAACTTCCACGCGGCGTCGTCGGCAAGATCGGCCTCAAGCCAGGTGGTCTCGTTGTCCATGCGGTCGCCGGTCCAGTCGTTGGAGTCGAGGACGGCGAAGTGCGCTCCGGCGCAGTCGAAGGAGTACCATTCGGGGAGGCGGAAGACGTCGTAGTAGGTGCTGCTGTTGTCTTCGTGGTCGCCGAGGGTCGTGTAGATGCTGGTGTTTGCGAAGACCGGGTCGCCGGCTTCAAAGAAGTCGTCCCATTCGGCCTGGTCGTTCACCATGTTGACGGTGTCGCCGAGGTGGAGGACGAAGAGGGGGTCTTCGGCGGCGACGCGTTTGGCGACGAGGCTGTGCCGTTCAAGCTGGGTGAAGTTCTGAGATTCCTGGGTGTCGCCGTAGATGATGAAGGTGAATCCGCCGCTTTCCGGGAAAGTCCTGAAGGTGCGGTCGTCCGTGGCCGTACCGTCCGCGACGACGCGGTAGTGGTAGCTGGTGTCGGGGGCGAGGCCGTCGAGGTCGACGTGGTGGAGTTCGGTCGCCGCGTTGTCGTCGATCGTGTTTTTGTAGCCGCCGTGTGCGGTGTAGTAGGTCTCGTCGGCGTACTCCAGGGTGCCGTTCGACGGGAGGTCGGTCCGCCAGTGGATCGCTGCCGTCGTCGTGGTGGTGCCGGTGACGTACGGGGCCCATTCGATCGCGGGGGCCGCTGCGGCGACGGTGACGGTCGCCGTGCCGGTGACATCGTCCGCGGTGGCGGTGATGTTGGTCGTGCCGACGGCGAGGGCTTCGAAGTATCCGGTGGCGTTGACGGTGCCGACCGAGGTGTTGGAGGAGGCCCAGACGAAGGTGGTGCCGTTGAGGGGTGCGTCCGTTGCGTCGTAGGCGGTGGCGGTGAACTGCTGCGTCTCGCCGGTCGCGAGCGCCGCAGTGTCGGGCGAGAGGGTGATCCTGGCGATGGAGGGTGCGGCATACGTGATGACGCCGTTCTGCCACGCACCCATCATCGGGTAATCGTCGGCGTAGGTGCCGAACGACATCGGGGTGTCGCCGATGCCGTCGCCGTTTGCGTCGGCGCCGGTGTAGAGGGAGTAGCGGTTGCCGACGTAGCCGGTGTATTCGGCGCCGCCGTAGGTGTAGGTCACCTCTTCGGGGGAGTGGTAGGTGTTGGCGGTGGCAAGTTCCACCGTGCCGTTGAAGGTGTTGGCCCAGATGGTGTTGTTTCCGGTCTGGTCCTTGATGCAGATCTCGTCTTCGGCGTTGTTTTCGCAGGTGTTGTTGCAGACCAGGTTGTCGTGGACGGTGTCGCGCAGGCTGATGCCGCGTTTGGTGTTGTCGTGGCAATAGTTCTGCTCGACGGTGTTGTTGGCGGCGGTGCCGCCGAGGTGGACGCCGTTATAGCACCCGGCGCAGTCGTTGCCGGTGACGATGCAGTTGTCGGAGTCGATGACCTCAATGCCTGCGACGTGCTCGTTCGTCGGGCCGCGGACCGCAAAGCCCTCTATGGTAGTGCCGTCGGCGTCGACGTCGAAGACCGGTTTTTCAGGTGCCGCGGCCGTGACGGTGACGTTGTCTGGGCCGTTCTCGGTGCGGATGACGAGCGGTTTGTCCACCAGAACGTTCTCGGTGTAGGCGCCATCCCTGACGACGATCGTTTCGCCGTCACCGGCGGCGTCGACGGCCGCCTGGATGGTGGTGAAGTCCGCACTCCCATCGGCATCGACGTACCAGGTCTTCGGCTCCGGCGCCTCGATGACGCCGTCCTCCCATGCTCCCGCCAGGGGTGCGTAATCGGTGCCGAAGCCGTCCGGGAGGACGTACGGGGTGTCGATGATACCGTCGCCGTCGGCGTCCTCGCCTGTGTAGTTCGACCAGAAGTTGCCGGGGTAACCGGTGTGCTCGACGCCCTTGTAGGTGTAGGTGACCGGGGCGGTGGCGTTCCAGTACGTGGTGGTCGGGGCGATGCTGCCAGTGTAAAGAATGGCACCCGAGATATTGTTGTTCAGGTAAATACGGTTCCCGTCGCCGGTGTCACGGAAACAGATGGCAGCACCACCAAAAGAGTTCCCGGTAATGACATTGTTGGTTGCTGTTGTCTTCCATATTCTAATTGCTTCACTGTTACTGTCCTTGAAGGTGTTGTTGGCGACGATGCAGCCTGTTACTTCACGAAGGGTGAGAGGGCGACATACTGTGCAGTTCTCGAAGAGATTATTCTCGACGGTTGCATTTGTAGATTCTTTCCTGATATACAGGGCACTGGTGGTCACAGGTATGTTGACGAAGGTGTTGTTGACGATCTTGGCAGATGCACTGTATACATCGACTCCTGTATTGGTCGTAGAAGAAAATAGGTTTTGAACGCTGTTGTTTGCAAAGGTGCAGTGCGGCGCATTAATTAGTATGGCAGGTGATCCTATCGGCCCGTCAAAGATACAGTCTTTGATAATGCAATCTGAACCATATATCGCCACCTGATTGGCTTTGAGGATCTTAAGTTCTTCGAATGTTGTTCCTGTTCCCTGTTCTCCGATATTGATACTGTTCCCTGTGCTATCCACCGTGACAGAATCGGCCCCCTCGCCTTTAATGGTGAGGTGGGGTACGGTTATGCTATAAAATGCTGGATAGGTTCCTGCTCTGACGAAGATTGTGTCTCCCTCTGTGGCGGCGTCCAGAGCCTCCGAGATAGTGGTGTAGACTCCCTCACCACCGTCGTCGTCGACGTAGAGGGTCTTCGGCTCCGTCGCCGGCGTGCAGGTGTAGGCACTGGCCGCCGCGATCAGGGGTGCGTAGTCGGTGCCGAGACCGGCGGGGACGTCGTACAGGGTGTCGCCGACGCCGTCACCGTCCGCGTCGGCGCCGGTGTAACCCGACCAGGAGTTGCCGAGGTAGCCGGTGTGCTCGACGCCGTTGTAGACGTAGGTGATGGGGGCGGTGGAGTTCCAGTAAGTGATCGGGGGAGTGTTGCCCGTGTAGAGCGTGACGCCCGAGACGTTGTTGTTCAGGTAGATCTGGTTCCCGTCGCCGGCGTCACGGAAGTAGAAGGTGTCTCCATTGATATCGTTGAAAGTGTTCCCAGCGATGGTGTTGTTGGTTGTACTGGTGTAGCGGAGATAAATAGCGCCTTTTGTGATTGTAATGTTGGTGAATGTGTTATTGATGATTTTGCAGTTTTTTGATTTTTGTAACCTCAGAATGGAGATAAATGCCTGTTTATTATTCATCACCGTATTGTTTTCATAAGTGATATTGTCGCCACATATGTCGCAATAATTACTCATTTCCTTTATGATACAGTTTTTGATGATGCAATCAGGGGCAGGACCGTAAATGCCTAAATATATGCTCGGCTGCCCATTGATAAATGTTAATCCATCAAGAACCGTTCCTGTCGCGTTTTCATTGCTCCCACTTGGGATCCGGGCACCCTGTTGATCTTGACAATCCACGATGGCCGAATCGGCCCCATCTCTGCTCAAAATGGTCAGATGAGGTTTTCGAACAGCGAAAGTTGAATAGGTGCCTGGCAGGATTGAGATAGTGTCTCCCTCTGCGGCGGCGTCGAGTGCTCCCTGGATTGTGGTGTAAAATCCCTCCCCGCCGTCGTCGTCAACATAGAGGGTCGTCGCCGCTGTCGGTGCGGCGAGGAGAGCAAGCAGAATAAGGCAGAAAATTCCAATCGATTTTTTCATGAAAATCACCATAGAAAAGAAAAAAAAGGGTTAGTTGGTGTGGTGATGCGTCACCACGAGCTTTACGTAGTCAGTTGCAAGAGTTGATGCATCATCTCCATCGGACGCACTCTTTTGCTTCACGAGCACGGTGACGTTGCCATTGATGACGTAGTTGCTGATGCTTGAGGTCTTCTCGCCGGTGAGCGTGACCTCGCTGCTGCTGGTGCTGCCCTGCAGGGGCTCGTAACTGCTGCCGTTCCAGATGTAGAGGTCGGCGCCGTCGGTGCCGCCGGCATTGGTACCGGTCCCGACCCAGGTGACGGCGAGTTTCTCGATCCTGGCCGCACTCTCGGTGACGTTGAAGACGAAGCGCTGGGCGGCGTACTCGCCGGTGACTGAGGTGGTGTAAATGTCATCATCGTTGTCGTCGTCGGCGACCTTCGACGTGTCAACGGTGGTGCCGCTCGGGTCGTTCAGGCCCGGAGAGGCGCCGACACCGCCCTCGTACGCGTACTCGACGGTGTCGCCGGTGGTGTTGAAGTCATAGCGGTGCGGTGGGTAGATCTTCAGGTACTGGACATACTTTGCCGAGAGACCCTTTGCCGAAGGCCAGGTCAGGCTGTAGTTGTGACGGTACCAGGGATCGAACGACGCCTCCATATCGCGGAGCGTCAGGTTGAGCGAATCGGCGACGCCCGGGGTGGACGGCGGGGTGTAGAAGAAGAGCCTCATCCCGTAGGTGTAATAGGGGACGAAACCGTAATCGGAGTCCCACCAGGCGACGATCATATCGCCCTGACGGCTGTTCGGCGCGTAGACGTTGTCGTAGCCGAAGTAGAGGGAGAACCCGTCGCTTGATTGGACTTTGAGTTCGTCGCCGTCGCTCATGCCGCCGACTTCATCGGTGATGTTGCTGACCCTCGAGCCGTTGTGACCATAGTAATCGATCATGTTCTGGCCGCCGTCGCCCCACGGGTCGTTCGAATCGAAGGTCGGGCCCTGCATATACACCGGACCGTTGCTGTATACCGACGAGAGCGCCCGCAGCTGCGAGAGGTCGAAGGTCTCGGAGTCAACGCTCTGCGAGTAGTTGTTGTCCGCGTATTTCGTCGCGGTTATGCTTGTCGTCACTGCCGTGACCGGTAAAACCAGTACGACGCTCAGTATCAGGGCCGCGATGAGTACGGTCCTGTACGAAGATGACATCTTCCTGAACAGCATTTTTGACTTCTCCTTTTATCAATCGATCATTAAATATGCCGCAATATAATCTATTTGTTTAATAAATGAGTTATATTAAATTTATCTGGTTAATTCTCTCCAAATCCTGCAATAATCCGACTCAGTCCACATCCGGGCAAAAAATGCCAGAATTTTATCAAACGCAAATAGATTCATATAAATATTATATTAATTCCCCGCTGATCCTTCGTTCGAACGTCCCCCGTTCTCCGGCGCCGCCGCACAAACCAGGATGAATCCTGAATAAATCGACACACGGGAAAAAAAGAGGGCCGGGTACAGGGGTGCGGGGGAACGCTCCCCCGCGCGCACCCGCTTTACGGCTGCTGCTTTTTGTTCCGCCAGGAATATACTCCCCCGACGACGACGATCAGCACGGCGATGCCGCCGAAGATCGCCCAGGGGAAGGTGCCCGCGTCACCGGCCGGGGCCGTGGTCGCTCCGGCCTGGACAGAGGTCTGCGGCGTCGCCACCGTCTGCAAAGGCATCGTTGCCTCCCTCTCCGCGGAGAACAGGGCGAAGACCGAGAAGTGTGAGACCCGCGTCGTCACCGTCCGCGTCGCCGCGTCCACCTCCACCGGCAGGTCGACCCATGCCCCTGCCTCCTCGTCGTACCATTTGATAGAGAGATCCGCTGCCGAGAGCTGCGACCACTCCTCCTCGCTGAGCGTGAACGAGAGGGTGACCGCGGGATCGAACGTCGCCCCCGCCGGCCCGCACGTCACGGCGTGGCCCGCAAATGTATAGACCGCACCGCTCGGGACCGTCGGCACATCGCTCCCGCTCAACGCCGTCACCGTCACCTCCTGAAGGGGCGTCCCGTCGGCACCGGTGGCGACCACGCCGGACGCCACCGTCACCGTGCAGATGCGGTCCTGCGTCGTCACGGCCAGCGACGCCGTTACCGCACCCGTCGAGGTCGTCTGGAGCGCTCCGGTCCCCACCGCCGACGCGGCCGCCGATGTCGACACCAGCGTGCCGCTCTGCGCCGGGGCGGAAGAACCGCCGTCACCGCCGGAAGACGAACCGCCGCCGCTGCTGCCCGTCGAAACGCTCAGGTCGAGACTCTGGGCGTTCCCGGCAACAAACGTCGCCGTCTGGCCGGCCGAGGTCCCGGCCACCGTGAAGCGGATCGTCTTCCCGGCATCGCCGTCGTTCCCCTTGACCACCAGTTTTTCCCCGAGCTCCGCATAGGCGCCGTATTTTCCGGCCTCCGTCGTCGTCATCTCGCCGCACACCTCCCCGTCGATCAGGGCGGCAATTGTCGTCCCTGGTGCAGCTGGTTGTCCGTTGATCGTCACGTTGCCCCAGAAATCGCACGGGAGGATGGGCACCGCCCATGCCCCTGCCACCAGAGCGGAGAGAAGAATGAGTGTCAATACTGTCGTTCCTGTTAGTCGCATCGCGTTCACCCGCTGATCGCGCAGAGTTGTCCTGCAGACCGCATAAAGAGCCAGTAGCCGTTCATCGGCTCCAGATCGCGTTCATCCCCGTGGTCCCCGTCGGCCCCGTTGATGATCGACACCTCGTAGCGCTGCTCGGCGGCGTCAAACCCGATGGCGCAGCTCCACCCCTCCTCCACCGAGAGGAACGCGTTCCTGGCCGATGTCGGAACAAGATCGGTGAACCCGACGGCGTTCCACCCTTTACCCAGGGTCCGCTCCGGGGGAGCGTTCACCGGATCGGTGTCAAAGGCGAGCGGCACGCTGGAAGGTGTCTCCGAATACACCCAGTAGGCCTCCAGGGGTTCGATCGGATCGCCCGCACCGAGTGCATCCCACCCGGTCGCCGGGTCGTACCGGAAAATAGAGTGGCCGCCCATCTCGACACCGGAGAAGATCGACGCCGTATCCGATCCCGCTGCAAGCCCACGCGGCACCGAAACAAAATTCCAGCCCTGCGAAAGCGGGACCGCGTCGCCTTCTCCAACGTAATTCTCAAACCGCTCCATCAAGGGATAATGGTCATACGCGGGGGAGAACTCCGCCGAATGGACCCGCAACGAATAGATCGTGTCCCCGATCCCGTCGCCGTTCGCGTCCTCGCCCGTATACCCGCGGTCGCTCACGTTCTCCCAGTAGTTCCCGACATACCCCGAATATGTACGGTTTTCATAGACATAGGAAACCGGCTCAGTCGAGTTCCAGGCGTTCGGCCCGGCATCGACAGTCGCGAGGAGCACGCTGCTTAAGAAATCGTTCATATAAAAGGTGTTGTTCACTGCACCTCCTTCGACCACAAGGCAGTGGGCTCCCTGCGGGTTGAAGCAGTCGAGGATGTTATAGGCGACGAGGTTGTCGCACGACGCCCTGAGATTAATCGCTCCTCCGCCTTCCGCACCGGCGAGGGTGTTCCAGGTAAACCGGTTCCCGCTCGAAGACTCGGCCCAGATGCCGTAATCGGCGTTGTAACTCAGGTTGCATCCGGTCACAAGCGTATCGCCCGACCCCTCATAGAGATCGATGCCGCGGTAACAGTTGTTGCAGGAGCAGTTCAGAATCTCGTTGCCCGGCGATCCGTGCAGGGAGATCCCGTGGCTGTTATTCGTGCAGATAAGATCCGAGAAGGTGCCTCCCGTTGCATTGAGCACCGCCAGACCTGCGCCCCCTGTCTCGGCATCCCGCAGGGTAAACCCGCTGACAACGACGCCGTCGGCCGTCACGGAGATCACGTGATCGTCCTTCGACTCGGTCTTCGCCACGCGGATGACCGTCTTCTCCGGGCCGTTCTCCGACCTGACCGTAATGTTCTTTCCGATAACAACGTTCTCCCGGTAGGTCCCGTCCCGCACGACGATGATGTCTCCTGTGCGGGCGGCATCCACCGCCGCCTGGATGGTGGTGAAGTCCGCACCGCCGTCGCAGTCGACAATATACGTCCGTGGTTCGTGCGGTCCGGCCGCCTCGACGGTGATCAGGTTCTCGCCGGTGCAGGTGTCGTTCCCCCACTCGTTCGAGACCTTCAGGCTCACGGTATATGTACCCTCGTCCTGGTACGTGTGGTCCGGGTGCTGCTCCTCAGAGGTCGCGCCGTCGCCGAAGATCCACTCCCACGTCGTCGGTGCGTTCGTCGTGGTATCGGTGAAATGCACCGTCAACGGGGCCTCGCCGCCGACCGGGTCGGCCGTGAACCCGGCTACCGGTCCGTCGGCCGTTTCGTTGCTGTAGATCGTAACGGTTTTGACATACTTGACCGAGAGCCCGCTTGCCGAGGGGTAGATCCCTGAATAATAATACCAGTAGTCTTCGGCCCAGGACTCGTGCATATCATAGTTGCCCCAGACATGCATCCCGTCGGCATTGGTCGTCTCCCCGAGGAAATACAGGCGCATTCCATCGGAAAAACTCTGGTTCACGTATCCCGTGTCCTTCCCGTGATACCAGGCGATGCAGAACGGCCCTTGCCTGGGGTTAGGATTTATGATATAGTCCGCGGGCCACGTCTTAGTCATCCCGTCCGATGAAGTGAATTTCACCATATCGGTCGGTTCGGCACCGCCGACAAGGTCGATCAGATCCGAAACATTGGTGCCCATGAACTCCCCGTGGTCCTTGTAGATCAGGTTCACGTCCTCGGTCGGGTTCCATGGATCGTAGGTCTCGCCGGGGTGGACCTCGTTCCACGCATCCTCGAAGATCGGGCCCTGCGTATAATATATCGTCTCTCCATCGCCGACCACCGGCAGGTTCTCCATCATCCACTGCCAGTCGACCGTCGTCTGGTTGAGCACCGTCGAACCGTCGGCAGCGAGTTTTATAACGGTCACTTCCTGCGTGGTCATTCCTGCCGAAACAGGCGCGATGAGAAGGCCGCAGAAGATGAGAAGAACCAATGCTGTAATACCGGTTTTATTCTGTATTTTAAATCCGGTATTTCTTATATTCTCATAAGAGGGGATTTTACTTTCATTCATAGGGATCACTGTTCTTAAGTGACCAGTTGCGCCAGAGCGGGGGGCAGAGTATGGTCAGTTTTGATCTCGCCATGGTGGAAGATATAATTTGGCTTAACATATTAATTTGATTAATTAATCGTGGTTGATATTTTGGGTTCAGGAGAATTCTTTGCGTACGGTGCTCTTTTCAGAAAGTAATAATCGGTAGAATCATTGTTTTCTGTCATAAGAGGGCAGGGGCCGGGAGAGTTGCCGTGAAAAGTATCTTCAGGTCCGTGGGCGATCGGTCCTGACCGTTGAGACCCACCGAACAACTGACGAACGTGCGATCGTCGCCTCGTCGCCCACCTGATCCGGTCGGATATCCTCCCGGTCGGCGTTTCCGGGATCGACGGACTGCACAGCTACCCTGTCGCGATGGTTGCCGATCTTCTCCACCGAGGTGGTGAAGATCCTGCGCGGTCGGATTGCAGGCCACATCCTGGGGAGCGACACGCACTATACCTCCTGCTTCAGAGAGCACGGCCTTGCCTGATGTGCGACCTATCGGGTTTCCGTATGAAAAAGAGTGCGCATCTTGGAGAATGCTCGAAAGAAAGGATATTTATCCCGTCACACTGAAGCCCTTGGTACACGCGGTGATCCCGGATGATCTGGCAATCTTCCCCCCTTTCCCCCCTGCTCATCATATCGGCCGCCCTGACCACCGTCCTCGCTGTCATCGCATGGAAGAACAGGAGGTCGCCGGGCGGGACGGCCCTGACGATCTTTCTGCTGGGCGCAACGATCTGGAGCGCCGCCTATGCTCTGGAGCTGTATGCTGCCGACCTGGAATCGAACCTCCTTTTCACCGATCTGGAATATTTCGGCATAGCCGCGATACCGCCCGCATTCCTGGCATTCGCACTATCCTATACCGGGCGGGAGCATCTGCTGACCAGGAACGTCGTCCTGGGCCTTGCGTTTGTGTCGGTGCTCACCATCGTCTCGGTGTTCTCCAACGATCTCCATCACCTCTACTATACCGGTTTTACCCCGACCGTCAGCGGAGGCGCCGTGATCTGGCAGTTCTTATACGGCCCGCTCTTCTGGATCTGCTGGACCACCTTCGCCGTTCAGATCCTCGCCGCCATCGCCATCCTGATCGGCCATCTCTTCGATGCCCCGGCCATCTACCGGAGCCAGATCGGTCTCCTTCTCATCGCCTCCCTCGTGCCGATCATCGTTAATCTCCTCTACGTCCTGAAGATAGGACCGATCCCCGGCTTCGACGCGACGCCGATAGGTTTCCTGGTCACCGGCCTGACCCTTGAAGCGGCGACGATCCGGTACCGGCTCTTCTCCATCACGCCTGTTGCATGGTCGCTCCTCCCCAGGATCATGGCCGACGGCATGATCGTGACCAATGAAACAGGCAGCATCGTCGATATCAACCCGGCGGCCGCTGCGATTGCGGGAGTTCCAGAAGAGATGGCGATAGGCGCGCCCCTCGAACGCGTCTTTCCTCCGCTCGGCTCTGTCGTCTCCGGATGCGATGAAGAGGACCGGGGGAGCGAGGCTGAAGTGGAGATGGTGGTGGGAGGCCGGTCCCGCATCTTCATCAGCAGGTGCCACAAAACGAGAGGAACGTCTTCGGGGGATGCTGCCGGCTATCTCATCGTCCTCCACGATGTCACCGACCTGCTGAACGAAAAGGCCGCACTCAGGAGAGCGAATGAAAAACTTGGCCTTCTGGGGAGGGTCACCTGCCATGACATCCTCAACCAGCTCACGGTGGTCAGCGGGTATCTTGAGCTCGCTCTCGAATCGGAGGACACCGATGATACGAGAGAGGATCTCCAGAAATCACTCATGGCTGCCGGGACCGTGCGCCACCAGATCGATTTTATGCGGGATTATCTGGCCCTGGGGATCGGGAGCCCGCAATGGTTCGATCTTGAGGCCGTGGCGCAACCGGCGCTTATCTATGCCGGACAGCACGGAATGCAGACCGCGATCTCCTGTACCGGCGTGACCGTTTATGCAGATCCCCTGATCGAGCGGGCCCTCTTCAATCTGGCGAATAACACTGCCGCCCACAGTGCGACGGCAACGGAGTTCAGGATCTCGTGCATGCCTGAGGGAGAGAATCTGGTCATCGTCTCGGAGGACAACGGCATCGGCGTTCCTGATGATGAGAAAGAGAGGATATTCGAGCGAGGCGTCGGAAAACACACGGGTCTCGGCCTCTTTATGGTCCGGGAGATCCTTGGGATCACCGGCATGACGATCCGGGAAACCGGAACCGCGGGATCGGGCGCATGCTTTGCGATCACCGTGCCGCCCGGAGGTTTCCGGATCGAAAATGCCGGGTAAGATGCCTTCACCCTGAGAAGCAGCAGAGGTCCCGGCTGATCCGCAGCACGATCAGGTCTTCGCCCTCGACCCGCTCCTTTGCAGCGAGGAGCACGATATAGCCGAGGCCGGTAAAGACCTTTTGCACCTCTGCGGGGCCTGTCAGGGATGAGACGAGCAGGAGGATCCGACCGTACCGGGCAAGCACCCTCCCGACATCGGCGGCGAAGCGTTCGATCGTCTCCCGTCCCGTCGGCCCACCGTCAAGGGCGTATTCGAGCCAGTCGTCGATCCGCTCCTCCGGGGCCGTCGGCAGGTACGGCGGGTTGAAGACGACGAGGTCAAAGGGACCGCGAAGCCCTGCCGCCAGGTCGGTCCGCGCCGTCTCGACGCCGAGGGCGCGTGCCGCCCGCACCGCATGGGGGTTGATGTCGGTCGCCACGACCGATGCGGCCCGGCCGAGAAGTGCGGCGGCGACCGCGCCGCTCCCGCAGCCGACCTCGAGCACGCGGTCGTCGGGCCGCACCTCTGCGAGTGCGGCGTCCCTGAGGAGGAAGGTGTCCTCCGCTGGCTCGTAGACCTGGTCGTCCGGGGGAAGGACGGAAATATGCATCACCATATCATGGGACGCCACCGTTTTTCAGTCATGCGGTAACGCCGCAACCCGTATCTGCAAGGCTGACCAGAGATCAGAATACGATGAACGCGCAGGTGTCTTCCGATACACCGGGCCCCTCTTCCCCGTTGCTGGATTTTGCCAATATCACCGTGATGAGAGGGGACAAAAAAGTGCTCGACTCCCTCTCGCTCACCGTCGGTGCCGGCGAGAACATTGCCATTCTCGGACCGAACGGTGCGGGGAAATCGTCCCTGATCAGGACGATCACCCGCGAGTGCTACCCGCTGGTGCACAGAGACCGCAGGTTTTTGATCATGGGGAAGGAGGTGTGGCATGTGGGCACGCTGCGCTCCATGCTCGGCATCGTATCGAACGAACTGCAGTTCACCTTCACCCAGGAGATCACCGGGCGCGATGCGATCCTCTCCGGCTTCTTTTCCAGCGTCGGGCTCTTCAGACACGAGGTCACCGAGGCGATGGAGGAGAAGACCGACGAGATCCTCAGGTTCCTGGAGATCGAGCACCTGGCCGGCCGCCTCATGACGCAGATGTCCAGCGGCGAGGGCAGGCGCTTCCTGATCGGGCGTGCTCTCGTCCACGATCCCGTTGCGCTCATCCTGGACGAACCCACTGCCAGTCTCGACCTCCACGCCCTCCACACGTTCCGTTCAACGATGCAGAAGATCGCATGTTCGGGCACCGGCGTGATCATGGTCACCCACAGCCTCCACGACATCATCCCGGAGATCTCGCGGGTGGTCCTGATGAAGGACGGCCGGATCTGCGGCGAAGGTCCGAAGGAGGAGATCCTGACCGACAGCGTGATCGGCGGGCTCTTCGACGTCCCTGTGCATATCAGGGAGGAAGGGGGCTGGTACTATGCGACTGGATATTAGGGGCCGGTCCTGCTCGTTCAGGTGTGCGGCCCCTCCTCTCGTGCCCTCTATGTGATTTCCGTCACGGTCGAGATCACACGCCCTTCCGTTTCATTGACCAGAAAGTCGACGACCGCCGTCTCGTTTGCGATCCTGAGTGCCGGGGCGCAGCCGTTGCCCGACGAGTGGGAGGGCGTCGGGTGGCAGGAGAGGAGCACACCCTCGACCGTACCGCCGCCGAGGTACATCGCCCGCGCTGCCTCGTCACTGAGGACGATCCTGGCGACGTACGAGGCGTTCGTCGTCAGCCAGTCGGTATCTCCTCCGGGCGAGATGACCGGAACGTCTGCATAGTCGAAGTCGGGAAGATCGGTGGAGGCGGTCGGTCTCGGTGTGGGTGGGATCTGTGTCTGCGTCGGGGTCGGCGTGACCGTCGGCGTTCCGGTTTCCGACCGGGTCGTGCACCCGGCGGAAAATGCCGCGATGCCGATGATCAGAAGGATGTACGGCAGATCTTTCATCGTCATCATGGATGGTTTCATCGTGATGCCCGCCTGTTCAAGAAGGTGCCGGAACATTTCTCAACCGGTCGATCGCCCTGATACCGTACGCCGTGATCGTTGCGACCGGAAGCGCCGGGAGATGGTTTGTGTTTGTGCTGGTCATGATTTCCCCGACATTGTTCTCCGTGCAATGACGGCGGCGAGAACGACGCCGAATATGAGCGCCGAACAGATCGCCATCTCCAGGTACAGGGCGATCGCGTTCATGATCAGAAAACCCGCATCTGACGAGGTCATGGAAGTGAGCAGGTGGAAGATCGGTGATCCGCCGCCACCGCCGGAGATCATTGCAAATCCGTTTATGAAGCGTATGAATCCCGCGAGAGCGGAGCCTATGAAGAGAATTGTGTACCGATGCCGTTCAGGGAAATACCTCTCGACAGGCATGAACGGCGTCAGGACGCCCATTGCCATGATGCAGATGCTGACCGGGAGCGAAAACGAACCGACGATCGGTGTCATCATGGAGAGAGACAGACCGATCACGATCGGGAGGTATCTGCCCGACGCCGTCCGCACCTTTTTTAAGGCATGGTAGGTCAGGAGGGCGAGTGCCCCGATGCAGATCGCCGGCAGGAGAATGAATCCGGCTGCTATGACGATGGGATAAATAATCATGACAATCCCCGCACTCCAGGATGGCCGGTGAAAAGCCACCCCCTCTGTTCTGCACTGTTTTCAATCTGCACGGATACCGGGGTCCTGTAGTGACGCTTTTTAGGTTCAGCCATTTAATCATGCCGGTTTTATTGTCGATGGTATATCGATCGGAGTCCGCCTGCGTTATTTCTCGGCGTCATTCCGTCTCCCCGTACGGTTCACGTCTCCTTCTGCACGGGGCGATCCCGGCCGGTTATGCTCGCTTCCGACGGCACGATATCCGGCCCCCCCCTTCAGGGATGGAGATGGGCCGGGCCCTCTCGCCTATCAACGTGGCGAATCGCATCGATGCGTCCGTGCTATCCCATGATCGTCTTTTCCGTCAGTTCGTCGTAGACATGTATCGTGTCATCGAACGGGTAATACCCGACATAAATCTGATCTCCGTCGGCCTGCTCGAACTCCCATACGGGATGGACCAGAGACTGGGTTTGCTCGCAGGGCTTCCAGACAAGCCGGGCACTCAGGCTCCCATCGTACCCATTCTCTGAGAGCACCTTTCTTGCTTCCTCCATTGTCGGCCGCACGACATCCTGCGTCTTTACGGAAGGGACGTACGCGCTGCTGAAGTCCGCGACATCGCCCTTGATGGAGACCTGCGCGATGAGGCTGATATATCCATCTTTTTCATAGGGGATCAGCCAATAGTCATGCCTTTTCTCGTCCAGTGAGTGCACGAAGACTGCGTCGCCCGGAACCGTCCCTGCCAGTTCCTCCTGGAAAATCTGGCTCCTTTTCATCTCGTCCCGGGCGAAGGCGGCAAGGTCGGTGTCCCCGGTCAGGGGAATGTTGTGCTCTTCGTATGCCGTCGGCGTCGTGCTTGTGGCCGGAGGCTCTGTTACCGTGGTGCTGACGGAGTTTAATCCGGTGTTTGCCGGGCCGAAGCCCGAGAGGCATACGTATGAGATCGCAACGATCGCGAACAGGAAAGCCAGAACGGCGACACCGGCGATCATCCGGTTAACCATGGTTGGCATTTCCTCCCGGGGACCCGCGTCGGTCGGCAAAAAATGGAATGGTTTTCTTTTGAGAGAGGTGAATGATGCTGGTTAATCCATGTGCCCATTTTAATTACCCCATGATCGTCTTTTCCGTCAGTTCGTCGTAGATCTGTATCATGTCATCGAACGGGTTATAGCCGACGTAAATCAGATCGCCGTCGGCCTGCTCGAACTCCCATACGGGATGGACCAGAGACTGGGTTTGCTCGCAGGGTTTCCAGACAAGCCGGGCACTCAGGCTCCCATCGTACCCATTCTCTGAGAGCACCTTTCTTGCTTCCTCCATTGTCGGCCGCACGACGTCCTGCGTCTTTACTGAAGGGACGTACGCGCTGCTGAAGTCCGCGACATCGCCCTTGATGGAGACCTGCGCAATGAGGGCGATATATCCGTCTTTTTCATAGGGGATCAGATAGCAGTCTCGATGAAATTGTATCCGAAAGATCACCGGATCGCAACGCCTATCCAAAATAACACCAAACAACCCGATCGCCTCCGAGTACGTAAGAGATCGGGCCATGCATGCAGAAAGAACCTGCCCGATCTCCCGCGGGACACCCTCATAGAGCGTCCGCAATCAGAGATCTAACGTTTTATAATAAACGAATTCTGACGGGATCGTCGATCTGTCCGGCATCCTGGAGGATTCCGGGATGGTTATGCCCTGCTGTATTGATCACGTCCACGTCTCTGTCGTTCACCCCCCTCCTTTTGTTTTCAAAACGACCGTATCGTACACCCTGATCCGATCCTCGTATCGGTCGTACCCGACGTACGCCGTTTCTCCGGTTTCTTTCCTGAACTCCCAGAAGTACGGCCCGATCGGCTGCTCGGCGTTCAGTTCCACCCACTGTGCCGACCAGTTTCCGTCGCGGTACCCCGCCTTGTTGAAGGCCTCCTTCGCATCGGCAAGGGACGGACGCCGCCACGCCGTCAGGTCGGCAACACCTTCCGTCCAGGATACGCCGCCCGGAGTGCCATCGTTCTGCAGAGATACTCTGGCGATCGCAACGGCACTGCCGTTTCGCGTGAGCGGAACAAGGTAATATCGAGGGGCGTTGTCGGTCGGGGACCAGACGATCGCCACGTTCCCGGTGACGGCACCGGGAAAAAGCGCCGCATCGACTATCTCGGGCATCTCTTCAGGGGGGATGGTCTCGAACGAAACTATGGGTTCCCCTCCGGCCTGAGAAGGCGGGAGGAGAAACAGCGCCGCTGCTCCCGCCACACACAGGACGATGACCGCTGCCAGAAGCACCCGGAAACAGTGTGTGCTGGTCATACTGCCTCTTCGATCCCCGCCTATCATTAAACCAAGGAAAGCGTTCGATTTCGTTCGAACGGATTCAAAACATATATCCTGGAATTACGAAGTGCCTTTATCTGTCATGCGGTGCTCTCGCCGCCGCACATATGCATATGCCATGAGGACGCTGCCGGCCAGCGTCAGTGCAATCCCCCAAAAAAGCAGGCTCCAGAGTGGTGTCTCCTGCAAGGGAGGGCCGCCGCCACCGATGACGGGAATTTCGGTGGGCTCTCCGGTCAATGACGCCGCCAGAAATTTCGCGAGGGCACCGATCCCTCCGACGAGCATCGCCAGTGCGGTAGCGAGGATGACCCTGATCCTCAGGCCTTTACGGGGATCGAGCAGCGCCCGCCCCTCCGGTGTGAGGGCGTAGTAGATCCAGGCGTGTCCGTCATCCTCGGCAGCGACAACGCCGGCGTCGACGAGAATGTGCAGGTGGTGGTGGACCGTGGACTTTGCCAGGTCGAGGTCGTCGGCCAGTTCGGCAAGCGTCATCCGGCGTACATTCAGGTCTTTCAGCATCCTGAGCCTGGTATCGGATGCGAGAGCCGCGAACGTATCCTTTGTCAGGACGACATCGACCGTGTCCATCAAATCATTCATGAGGGTCTTATCATAAATCCGTTCCGCTTTCCGACCGTCTCCTGCGCAGGCACTCTGATCTCCGTCCACGGTCGACACCACCCCTGCCGATCGAACTGCCGCTACATGAGCCGCACAACGCTTGCGTTTACCGGTATCCGTCCGGTCGTGTCGGCCGGCACGGTGATTCCGGCCGTCGTGGCGTACTGCCTTTTTGCCATCCCGTGTGAGATGCCGCCGCCGGTCGTCAGTTCCAGGTCGAAGGTAATGGGTCGCGCCCTGACGTGCACCAGTCCTTCGTCGATATACACCACCGTCGTATAGCCTGATGCCCCTTCTTCCAGGACCGGGGAAAGGCGTTCTGCTCCTGAATGCTCCTCGCCCTGCGACTCCCACCGTTCGAAGCGGGCATCGATATCGGTGAGATTGTCGCGCCTGCTCTGGAACGCGAGCATTCTCCCGTCTTTTGTCTCCACGATCATTGTGTTCCACTCCCCGAAAGTCCGGCCGGTCAGGGACGATTCAGGGATGAGCAGTGCGTCGCCGTCTGCCGGGAGCGGGACGAGGATCGTCGTGATCAGGCCGCCCCGATAGTATTCGAGGCCGGTCACCGAGACCGTGTAGGAGATCGTGCCAGGATAGGATTCTGGCCAGGCGGCCAAGAGACCGATACCCAGCAGCACCGCACCGCAGAGGACGAGGCCGACGATAAACGAGGCGGCGATGCGCGGTGCGGACCTCCCCTGTCTGAAGGCAAGAACGGCGAGGACGATCGCAGCGATCACACCGCCCCAGAGGACGAGATCGGCGGCGAGGGAGAGAGCGCTCATCCGCAGAAGCCAGTACAGCAGGTACGCGAGCGGGAGAACGACGGCTGCGGGCCAGGCTGGAATTGTTCGGGTGTTTGTCTTCATGATTTCCTCCAAAAAGAGATTTATAATTTATCAGACGGCATAATCAATCAGGCTCATAATGTAATGCCTCCCGCAGGACACCCTCATAGAGCGTCTGCATGCAGAGATCTAATGTTTTATAATAAACGAATTCTGACGGGATCGTCGATCGATCCGGCATCCCGCTGTTTTGTGATTGCCCCTGATCACCCTCGTCGGATTTTGGGTTGCCTCCCGTCTGGCCGCGCCGGCAGCGAAGGGCGAGTGCGATGAGCAGGATGCCGAGCAGCGGGAGCCCGACATAGACATAGGCCGCGCCGGCGAATCCGTCCTGACGTTCGCTGCGAGGGGCGGTGCGATGAAGAGGCCGTACGCCCAGAGGAGACCATGAGGCTGATGAACCCGGACTCGACGGCCCCGAACCCTGCCAGCGACCCGTGCCTGAGCGGGAATGCCAGTATCAGAATGAGAACGGCGGGGGCGAGCGGGGCGATCGAAAGCAGGCTGACGCCTGACGAACGGTCAGACAGTCCGAAGACGACGAGAAGCAGCAGGAGGAGCAAGGGGCGCCGCCGCCTACCACCTGCCGCCCTCCTGCTACGGGGCTGCGGCAAAGAGCACTGTGCCTGCAAGGGAAATGATGCAGAAGAGGAGCAGCACCGGTGAGTAATCGGCAATTCTGTACGCAAACTGCCCGGCATGGACGAGCCTGACGTATTCGCTGACCGCGGGCAGGGTGATGAAGCAGGCTGCGGCAAGAGTTAGAGTTTGTGTTCCGTCATTTCGAATCAACTCCAGTCAGAGTAAACGCGATAGCGATCGGGATCTCTTGAAGCAAACCATTGAACGATGGCAGGTAGATTTCAGGCGGTACAAATCATCCGGCCCGGATGTCCATGGTCCGATTCTCCTGTTTTTGAATCGACATGCATATTGCTCCTATGTGGTTTTATCGTGGTTGCCCTCTGTGTCCGGCGTGCGGAATTTTTTCCTCAGCCGGCCGATCGTCCTGATACCGTACACCGTGCCCGCTCCCGATATGATGAGCCACGGTATGAAGATGATGAGCAGGGCCGATACGTCGAGTCGGTGCGGTGGGGCGTACCAGGAGGCCTGTATCAGGTCGAAGATGAAGAGCGGAATGAAGACGATGCAGAGGGCGAACCAGACATACTCCTCCCGCGAGATTTTCGTCTCCCTTTTACCGGCGATGGAGGGATAGAAGAACCAGACGACGAAGAGGGCCAGCGCAGGCGGGATCAGATACGGCAGCAGATCCAGATCGATCACCGGGCACCTCCATTGACGCCGGAAATCTCCTCCTGATCGTCCCCCGCCTCAGGTGTATGGGATTTTCTTCTCAACCGGCGGATCGTCCTGACGCCGTACGCTATACCCGCTCCCATTATCACGATCCACGGCAGGAAGATGACGAGCAGGCCCATGAAATCCATCTCTTGCGGGCAGGCATACCAGGAACCGACAAAGAGACCCTCCAGAAACAGGTTGATTCCGAAGAGCGGGATGAAGACGATGCAGATTACGAACCAGACTTACTCCTTCCGCGAGATTTTCGTCTCCCTTGTGCCGGTGAGTGAGGGATAGAAGAACCAGACGACGAAGAGGACCATCGCAAGGGGGATCAGGTAGAGCAGATCATAATAGTTCATGGGGTTCTCCTTCGATGCGGGAGATAAAAATAGGTGGGCTGTTCCATTCTATACTCCCTGTGGAACTGCGCTCACGTAATTGCGGTACGGTTCTTCTTTCCCGTCATAATAGGCCGTCCCTGAGAACACCCAGACCGGTGAGACCGTTTTTTGCTCGTAGATCCGCGGCTCCATCCAGTAGCCGACGGAGATGGTATCGATCGTTATGCGGTCATAGCCGGCCAGATCCTGGGGCAGGACAGTGTTTTCCGCCTTGAGATTTTCATATGCTTTTTCTGCAGAGATGATCGTCGTATTTCCCGCGGCTTCGACCGGCCGCCAGCACTGCACCATCCCGACGACCTCGCCGCCGTCGCCGATGATGACCGCCATCTCATCGCCATACACCGGAACGCCGTTGAGCGTTCGTGCATACCTGACGGCAAGAGTGACGTTGTAGACCTTCTCCGGTTCGCTGCCCCCGGCCTTCCAGACTTCCTGCTGCTGGTTTACTTCGACGGATTTCACCGTCGCCTCTGGCGGCAGCAGCCCCCGCTCCTTCAGGAAGGCGTCGGCAATCCGTATCGCTTCGTCTCTGGCGGGGAGAGCCGGCTGTTCCGTGACGGTGTCGGGATACTCCCGGTCCGGAATTTCATAGAGGAGCGCCCCGGAGGTCGGATACATGGAGAGCCGGGACATGTCCGCCTTCGAATCGTCGACGAGCTGGATCTCCCCGGTTTTCTGGTTGCACACCGCGGCCTCTCCGGTCATCCCGAATAATTTCGCGGTCTCTTCCACCGACTGCACCGTTATCGCCGGTACGTCGGTTTCGTACACCTGATACGACGTGTCTGTCGATGCTGGAAAATCAGCCAGAACTTCGAATTCTGTTTCGGCATTGCCCTGTGCCGCCGGCAGCGATCCCGGCTGTCCGTCACCGCCGATGAACAGGGCGTACGCCGCCAGGGCGGCCGCCAGCACCAGAACACCGGCAAGAAGAATATAGGTTTTTTTCATGGTTTTTTCCCTCCCTAACTGCAGGTATAGAGCCACCGATAGATTTCACCGTCTACAACAGGATCTGCGATGACAGAACCTTCTCCCCATATGCGATCATTTCCGCAGTCGGAGTTTTCTCCGACGATACCTACACGGACCCCACTGGAGTGTGTTTCATCGATTGCGGTGTACCACGCAAGCCGAACTTTATACCCATTCAGAAGTTTCTGGGCGCAACTCGCGCCATCTTCAGCATAATCATATGCCTCGGTGTCGAAGCCGCAGATCAGATGCGCACCGTTTAATGCCCATCTATAATCTGCTTTGAAATTTCCAGGAATCTGTGTGGTATGGCAGGAATGCAGCAGCATCCATTCGAGATCGTAATCCCCCCATTCACAGCAATTAAACCATACCCAACGTAGCGGGTTCGTAGCGAGCAATATACGATTATTTGCTCCATGGCCGACGAACATGACAATGTCGGCTCCGTCCACATAAGATGAATCTGAACCGTCTGCGACCCACTGATCGACTGCTACAGTGCCGGTCCCTTTATTAAACCTGTGTCCAGCCCGCGTTCCCGAGTGTGTTATAAAATCCAAGGGCACAGTCATCAGCGCTTGGAAGATTGTTAAGGCCGTAATACTCGGTAACCCATTCTACGCCAACTTCCGGATTGGAGAGGTCGTTGTCATCCCCGGAACCAGCACTCACTGCTGTTACGAGAGCAAAGCACGCGATGATCACGAGAGTTGGTAATGTTGCTCTCCATAATGGCCTGTTTCGTTTCATTTTTTCCTCCGCAAGAACATTTTCCCGGAGGCAAACAGATCGCGACGGCTATCCCTGCTGACATCCAACAACCCGATCACATCCGGGCACACGGGCGGTCGGGCCATGCATGCAGAATGAACCTTGCCCGGCCTCCCGCGGGACACCCACATAGAGCGTCCGCATGCAGAGATCTAACGTTTTATAATAAACGAATTCTGACGGGATCGTCGATCTATCATTCCCTCCGCCGGGTTATGCGAATACGAAAAAATATTCCCCATTGCTATTCTCTCTGACAGATCGACGATCCCGTCAGAAATGCTATCATGACCTCCGTAGCATTCCCGTAGCATGAAGATCTCCAGGATAGTCTGGATGACCCTGATCGTTGCGGCGGTCCTGACACCGCTCGGTGCGGCACAGGGTATGGTCGCCGGATCGGACGGCTACGTCATTACACCGGCAGCAGATGAGAGCAGGGAACTGTTAAACCTCCTGAGAAACGATGCCACCATATATCAGGGAGAAAGCGATCGCTACTCGCACGCCGTCCAGCCCGGTACATCGCAGTTGACCGTCGATCTGGACTGGGGAAATACCGTCAGTTCACTCTCCCTGACGATCGCCGCTCCTTCAACCGTTGTAGGAACGTTCCATGACGCCGACGACGGTGTCACCGACGGCCGGATCCACATCACCGTCAGCAGGAGTCCCTGCATCGAACCCGGGACATGGGAATTTCTCGTCTATGGAGAGCAGGTGTCAGGGGAGGAGGATTATACGATCGGCTGGATATAAATCGATGATTTTATCGCATCTCATACCCTTCGGGATCTCATGGACCCGAGATCCATTTTATTCATCCTCATCATCTCAGGTATCCTGACCGTATTTCCGGTCGCCGCACTCGGCGGCTACACCGTCGCCCCGGCTGCAGACATCCCGGGCCAGGAGTATCATGACTTCGAGGAGATCTCTTTCTTCGAAGAGTCGCCCAGGATGATGCTCATAGAACTGGCCCTTTTCTTCTCACCCGCCCTCGTCGTTCCTGCAGAAATCCTCTACTCGCTGTTTTTCATCTCGTCTCTCGGTTTTCGCCGGGTCACGCGGCAGACCGTCCTCGATCACGAGCAGAGGCGCGTGATCTACGAGACGGTCGGCGATAGCCCCGGCATCAGTCTTCGTTCCCTCCGGGAGAAAATAGGCATGGCTGAGGGAACGGCGCGTTACCATCTCGACCTGCTGATGCGTCACGGTCTGATCGCATCTCATTGCCGGTACGGCTTCACGCGTTATTACGTCAACAACGGGGAGTACGGCCGTTCCGAGCATCTTCTCCTCACGCACCTTCACAACGAAAACGACCGTCGGATCATCGACCTGCTTTCCGGGTCAGACGGGAGATCGCACCGGGACCTGATGGCGGCGACCGGCACCACGAGTTCCAGCATCTCCTGGCACATGAAGAGGCTCGTCGCCGACGGGATCGTCCGGTCCGACAGAAGCGGAAAGATAAAAACGTATCAGCTTACCCACGAAGCCGCGAACACTCTTGCAATCCTGAACGCAGGCGACACGCCCGAAACCACATCTCACCGTGATGGCTCCACCGCAGGATCAGGCTGACGGCGTACACAGGTTTGCGATCATCGCAAACAGCATCAGGGACAATTCTTCCGGCCGCATGGCCAGGATCTCTTCGGGAAGCCCGGCGATCGCCCGGTCAACGTTCTCCGGGCCGAGCGCCCCCCGCGCCCCGCGCAGCCCGTTCCGCACCGTCTTCCGCCGGTGGGAGAAGAGTTCCCGCACCACTGCCGCGTACACCTGCCGGTCGGCGAGGTAATACGGCGGCTCATGCGGGGTGAGGCGGACGACTGTCGAGGCGACCTGTGGCGGCGGCGAAAATGCGCCGGGCGGGAGGTTGAAGCAGAGCTCCACGTCCGCATAGGTCTGGACCATCACCGACAGACGGCCGCACTCTGGCGTCCCGACCCGCGCCGCCATCCGCTCGGCAAACTCGCGCTGGTACATCAGCACCGCCTGCTCGAACCCGATGTCGAGAAGTCTGAACGTGATCGGTGAAGACGCAGAATAGGGAAGATTTGCGACGACGATCTCGAAAGTGGGGTAGGGCACCTTCACCGCATCGCCATGGATGAGGATGAACTGCCCGGCCCTGATCTCGTCGGCGAACCGCTCTTCAAGCGCCTCGACAAGAGAGGGATCGAGTTCGATCGCCGTGACGTTTGCACCCCCCTGGAGAAGGGCTGCTGTCAGCACGCCCTCTCCCGGCCCGATCTCAAGGACGCGCTTTTCGGTGATATCCGAAAGAGCGACGATCCGTTCGATTGCCCGTTGATCCCTGAGGAAGTGCTGGTCGTGCCGTGCTTTCATCGTGCTGTGAACAGACGATACTTGATCTCGGGATCCTCAAGTTCTTCGAGCACACGCCCGACGATCAGCTTCACCGGACTCGGCAGAGACTTGATACGCAGGGAAATGTCCTCGAAACTCTCGAAAGGCTTCTTCTGTCGCTCCTCCAGCAGTTCCCACATCAACTTCTTGCCGATGCCGGGAAGGAGGTGGAACGTGTGGAGTTTCGGTGTGATCGGAACGGCTTTATTGAAGAACCCCACGTACCTGGCCTCGTTCTCCTTTACAACCGATTCGATTGCAAAGGGAAGCTCGACCCTGCCGGTGTTCGTCAGTTCGCCGTATCCAATCCGCCTTTTCACCCGTTCGATCTGCTTACGCTCTTCATCACCGATGTAGATCGTATCATGAATCTGGATGTCGGCGCCCTTCTTCGGGATCAGTTCGAGAAGTTTGAACTGATCCTTTCCGACCGCCTGAACGATAGGTTCGCGCTTGAAGACAGGCTTCGTGTCGTCCGCGCGCCCCTGGAGAAGCACATCCACAACTACTGCGTAGATCTCCTTTTTCTCCGTCTTCATCGCAATCCCTCAGAGGTGGGTAATCACCATCTCAAGAATAGCATCCAGTTCTTCGCCGGTGAGCGTGTAGCGCTCCTTGGCGTAGATTGCCCTGAGTTCGTCCCTCGACTGGGGCATGATATTGGCGATCCTGAACGCGATGTCAGGTTTCATCTTCTCCAGCGTGAGAAGTTCGTTCACAAGGGCGCGGGCCTTCTCGGCAGTGGTCTTGGAGAGGTGATTGGCATGTTCAATACTCTGGCGGAGCTCATAGGACATTTCCTGCTCTGCCTCACGGCGCTGTGTTTCGACCTGCGCGAGCTGCTCCCTCATTTCAGGGAGGGTCGTACGCTCCTCGCTGATTAATCCTTTTACCTTCATGCCAATCACCCGGTTGGAATTATACTTTCTGAGGTTTTAGATGTTGCGTTCTGGATATGACGATTTTTGTGGCATTTCCGTCCGGAATTTCGACGAGCCAGGCGCGGCCGCGCTGTCCGACGACGGTGCCAGTCTTTCCGTGGAACCGCCTGTGCGGCATCCCTTTCTGGATGCTCGGCTCGCAGACGATGTGGACCTTCTGTCCCATCTCAAAGTTTCTGATAGCAGCGGTAACCGGCAGGATGCCGCGGCGTCTGAGAT
>ENA-ORXD01000326-ORXD01000326.1-sediment-metagenome-genome-assembly--contig:-NODE-326-length-66536-cov-4.638198_pt1 | contig 66536 bp, 52 predicted proteins | sample MGYA00237862_ERZ511471 | MGnify/ENA metagenome assembly ERZ511471
GGTGATGGTCGATTACGCGATGATTACGCCCAATGACTATCAGACCGCCTGGGCCGGTGAGCCGGGGAACTTTTTGCGCAAGGCCATGGGCGATCCCCGACGGACTTGTATCCGCCATCTGGAAGAGGCCCATTCCGCCTTTGGTCGTCCTGAGCAGGGAGGATCAGCCAAGAGTCAACAGGGAACTCTCGTTGATACCGCGAACATTATCCTCGATGAGATTTCCAGCGGCCGGCGCGATTGCCTGCTGATCGCCACCAGCGACCAGCCGGAACAGTTCGATCCGAACATCTACCGGCGCTTTGTTGAGCGTGGCCTGGTTATTGACATTGGCGAGTTTTGGGAGGAGCGGGACAACCTGCGTCAAGTCGTGAGGATGGAGCTGAAGCGCAAGAACTATTCTTTTGAAGAGGATGAAGGCGGCGGGCGCATCTTTCACGAGTCGTCCGTTACCGAGACGGTGGACCGTCTGTATCCCATCTTTGGTGAGCGCAGTCTGCGGTTGACTCCCGCCTACGTGCGGCGTCTTATCGATAGTATCATTGCCCTGAAAGGGGATTTTCATCCTGCTTACTTAAAGGATCAATTCCTGGTCCGAGATGCCTTCAAGGATGTGGCGCGCAACGTGTACGGCTCGCTGTACAAAAAGTTGGTCGGCCAGATGGATCGCACAGTGCGTTGGGAAGAATACGTCGGTGGCATCAAGAACGAATTCTCGGAAATGGCCAACAATGCCCTCTACTACCAGGTCAGTGAAGAGAAAGGGGTCGTGCTGACCGGGCCTGCTGGTTCCGGCAAAACCTATATGGTGCGGGCCTGGCTGGGGGACAATCGCGAAGTGCAGGACTTGGTGGTCAGTCTCAACGATCTGGCCGAACCATCCAACCCCCTGGAAGGGATGGTGGAAAATCTGGAGCGGGTTTACGACATCGCAAAAATGATCTCTCCGGCCATGGTCTTCTTCGATGAGGGGGATGCTGTCGCACCGCGTCGATCACCGCAGGGAGGCAGTCCCTACGACAAGGTGACCAATAAATTCCTTTCCATTATCGATGGTGAATCGCCCTTGAGCCGAGTCTTTACGGTTTTGACTACGAACCGGCTGGATATTATCGACCCGGCCCTGATCCGCTCCAAGCGACTCAAGGTTCTTAACGTTACCGGCCATATGCGGGACGAGGATGCGCAGCGTATTATGCGGAAGGAGCTGAAAGGCGTAGTGCTGGAGGAAGGGCTCGGGTTCGAGGAGATGGTGCGCGTAGCGCGCACCTTATGCGAAACGCCGGCCGACTTCACCTCATTTGCCGAAAAAGTGCGCAGCCAGAGGTTTACCGAGATGGAAGTGCTGGAAAAACTCATGGAGGCGGTGGAAAAGGACGAGGAAGAGCGCCAGCGATTCGTGCGGTTCAATTACAAGACCTTGGTTGGCTTACTGGAGGGGAGTTGCGGCGATACCGCCCTGACCCTCAAAGCACGCCATGGCGAAGAAGCGCTGGCCGAGCATCTTGATCAGGTGGCAGCTTGTTTGCGCAAAGTGCGTGAGGAGGGTGTTTATCCGGTAACCCGCTGGCATCTGAATAATGCCCGACAGCAGATGGCCAACAGCCCGACCCGTAAAGGCAAGCACCAACTGGACGAGTTTCTGGAAACCGAGTTGTCGCGCGAACCTCAGGTCGGTTTCGTGGTCGGGGTCGGGGCCAACGCGACCAGTGGCGTCCTACTCCCCATTGCCTCATCTCTGGTGTATCAGATTCTTCCGCAGAAGATCGTGGTAACCGGTGCCGTTTCCTCTAGTGCTCCTGGTACAGCAGAGCTTGACCTGGCGGTACAGATGACCCATCAGAGTGCTCAGGAGGCGTTGACGCTGGTCGAAAACTACCTGCAGGCCCTTTGTCCGACACTCAATATCTCGCGGACTTTGGGAGATTTTCTCGATGGTTACACCCTGCATCATCAGCTTCTGTCCGCCTCCTACACGGTGGGTGGGCCATCGGCAGGTTTTGCCTTGGCAATCAATACATTGTCCATACTCCTCTGTCTGCCGGTTTTGAACGATTTCGGTATTACCGGAGCACCTTGGACCAAAGGGGCGCAGCGTGGGGACGTGGGTGCCTCGGTCATCATTGGCGGACACCGCCAGAAAGCCGAGAAGGTTCTGCAATACCTGCCACGTATGTATATGCCGCTGCAGAACTACATGGATTTGGAGCCGGAAATTCTCAACGCCTACCGACTTGAAGGACGGGATATCCGTGGTGTAAGGAGTTTTTCGGCATTGGTCCCCGAAGTCTTCCTGTTCGGTTCCAAGCATCACGGACTGTTGCAGCAGTACGTTCATGCGCGTATCGATGCCGATCTCGGCCGATTGCCGGCTGATAAGCAGGAACAGATACCGCAATGGGAAAAAAAGCTCAGGGTGGAGGCAGAAGCTGAAATTCGAAGGCGGGTGGAAGCGATCAGGGGCTATTTGAATGAGCCGACGGCGGACATAAGCTTGGAAGCGATTTTTGCTCCGCTTCGAGAGGGCCAGCAATTGGGCAACTCTGGTTCGTTATAGAAAATGTAAGCGGGGAAATTCGGTTGTCGGAGGGTGATGGCAGTCCTAAAGGGCGTTGTTGTCACCCTTCGTTTATTTTGGGGGTGGTGCTGCTCTGGATGAACTGGAAAAGTTCCTGGAACTGGATCGGTTTTTTCATCTGTCCGTCCATGCCGGCCGCCCGAAACCGTTCAGCATCATCTGGCCGGGTGTGGGCACTCATGGCGATGATCGGCGTATAGGTGCCTTTTTCCTTCTCCTTGGAGCGGATCTGTCTGGCCGCCTCATAGCCGCTCATGCCAGGGAGTTCCAGGTCCATGAGAATCACATCGAAGCGGTCTTGTTCCCAGGCTTTAACAGCCTGACAGCCATCACCCACCGCGACGACACTGAAGTTTTTACTTTTCAAGTGCAGTTCCAATAGAGTGCGATTGGCAGGGTAGTCTTCGACTACCAGGACGCGAGGGGTTTTCAGGTTGTTGGGCGATTCCTGATGCGGGAGGCTGGACGAAATCCGGCCGTGTTCGTCAGCTGTAACCAGGCGCGCGAGGCGCTCAGCGACGACAGGGTTGCCGATGGCGATTTCGTGCAGCAGTTGGGCCAGGCGTCGATTCCCGAGTTTGGCCAATTCTGTAACGCTTGGGCAGGTTTTTTCCGTCACCATGAATCAGGATGCTCCCGTTTTTTGAGGCCGAGTAAGGGTTATACCATGAGGTGGGGGTTACCACAAGGGCAATGCCAAAAAAAGGACGGCGGAACAATCGGTTCCACCGTCCTTTTGGTTTTTTGTTAATCCAGTTTTAAGGCTGATGAAAACGCCTTTTCAGCAATGGATTTAGACGACGATTTCCATGGCCCAGACTCCACAGGGGCAGATGCCGGCGCACAGGCTGCATCCGATACAGACGTCATCGTCGGACACATATTCAAAGGTTCCGTCTGCTTTTTCTACACGGCGAATTGCTCCTTCAGGACAGGCTTCCAGGCACATGGAGCAGTCACGGCAGGTCCCGCAGGAGATGCAGCGCAGGGTTTCGTCCTTGGCGTCGGTGACGCAGAAACGGCCGCGGTTACGCGGTTTGAAGAGCTCTTTGGACAGACAACTCTGGTTGATCATTTCAGGCTTTTGAATGGCCACCAGTTCTCGCCCGGCCAGGTAGTCGTCGATGTATTGGGCGGCTTCCTGCCCGCCGCCGATAGCATGGGTCAGCAGGCCCGGCTGGACAGTGTCGCCGATGGAGAAAACGCCGGGAGCTTTGATCACTTGTCCGCAAGCGTCGACAGCCATCATGCCGCGGTCTGTAAGCCAGTCGCGAGGTACGAAGGACAGGTCGGGGCGTTCACCGATGGAGATAATAACCGTGTCGGCCTCGATGAGCTGGCCGTCTTTGGTGTAGACCCCTTCCTCAGTGATGCGGTCGGTGAAAACCGGCCAGCGAATCTCGCCACCCAATGCCTTGACGTGGTCGATTTCTTTTTTGTAGGCCGCAGGGCGTTGGATATCGATGGCGATCACCTTTTTCGCTCCCATGGCATAGGCTCCAAGGCAGACATCCATGCCGGCGTTGCCGGCTCCCATGACGACAACTCGTTCGCCGACTTTTGGTTTGCCGCCGGCGTTGATTTCCTTAAGGAAGTCGAGCCCTTTGACGAGTCGTTCGTGGCCAGGGAAGGGGATGACGACGGCGTTGTGGGCACCGCTGGCGATCACGATGGCGTCGAACTCCTTGCGGATTTCCTCGAACAAAGGAACGTCAACCTTGGTGTTGGCGCGGATATCGATTCCCAGTTCTTTGATGCGGTTGATCTCGGAGTTCAGGGAATTCTCCGGCAGGCGCTCGGTGGGGATGACCTGCCGCAGTTTGCCGCCGACTTCTTTGTCCGCTTCGAAGACCACGGTATCATGGCCGAGCAGTTTCAGTTGCCAGGCCGCAGATAGACCACCGGGGCCGCCACCGATGACAGCGACTTTTTTGCCGCTGGACGGTTTCGGAGTCGGTGATGCGGCGCTGAGGGAGAGCCGGCCCAGTTCCTTCATGGCCACCGGCTTGTCGACATAGCGGCGGCTGCAGGCGTCCATGCACAGATTGGGACAGACTTCTCCGCAAACACTGGCCGGAAATGGCGAGTAGTTCAGGACCAGCTCCAGTGCTTCCTTTATTTTGCCCTGGCGCAACAGATTGATGCGATCCTGGGTCGGAATATTGGAGGGACATGCGACCTGGCACGGAGCGCCGAAGCGTTTATCCTGCCAGTGGGGAATTTTTAGGCGGTCGGCACCCGCATTGACCAGGCCAGCCACATGAGTGTAATCGTCTTTGACAATATCGCCGAAGATGCCGCCTTCCACCCATTTCTGGGTGCGGAATTCACGCATGGTGAGACGCGAGAAGGCATTGCGTTCTTCGTAGGTTTTAGCGACGATTTTTTTCCATTGGCTCAGTTCGGTGAGTTCAGCAAAAAGGTGGGGACGTCCGATTTTTTCCAAGAAGACCGGCATGTTGTCGAGCAGGAAGGCACGATCGGCATCATCCAGGTCAAGCAGCCAGACTTCATCGGAGAGACCTGCGACTGCCCCTCTGACGTAAATGGTTCCACCAACCATGCCGACACAGGCGCGGTCGCCGAGGATCGAATCAAGGTCCTGGCAGCCGTAACCGCAAACAACGGCAATGCCGCCACCCATGAATTCAAAAGAGAACGAACCGGTATTCTTCAGAATCCAAAATTCAGGGGGTTCGTAAGCCGGGTCGTGTTTCATCAGCGAGCCGGAGCGGGTGCCGACGCGGCCTGCAACGTAGATGTTGCCGCTGGCCGCGCAGTGGGCCGTGGTGTCGCCGCCGTCGCCGAGGATGGTCAGGGTCGCGCCGGCGTTAAGCCAGCCGGCATCGGCCGGGGCCGAACCTTCGACAACGATTTCCGTACCGTCCAGGCCGAAGGAACCGACCCGCTGCCCCGGGTTTTTGACGCGAAATTTCAGGGGTTGACCGTCTTCCGTCCACAGGGGACCACCGATGTCGTGGTGACCGGAGGAAAGGATTTCAAATTCCGTCTCACCACTTTCCAGGGCTGTGTAGATTTTTTGCAGCAGCTGCTGGGTGGAGATACGTTGGTTTTTTTCGTTAAAACCGATAATTTTGGCAGACATATCGGTGACTCCTTAGCAAACGTACTGGATTTGCAGGCGTTCGGCCACAGCCTTGTCAACTGCAACCAGGGCGTCGGAACGGCCCACCGGCAGCGAGGAGTTGCCGATGGGGGCCATGAGCTTCTTCAATTCCTGATCCATGGCCAGGAAGTAATTGACGATGTTCTGGGCCGCTTTTTCCGGGTCGAGGCGATGCACCAGGGCTGGTTCCTGGGTGGTAATTCCCACCGGACAAAGACCTGTGTTGCAGGCATTGCAGCGTCCCATTTCGTTGCCCACGCAACCGGCCATCTGCAGAATCAGTTTGCCGGTGAACACGCCGTTGGCGCCAAGACACATCATCTTAAACGCGTCTGCCGCGAGGTCGCCGGTACGGCCGAGGCCGCCAGCCGCCCAGAGGGGAATTTGTCCCTGGCGTCCCTGGGTCACGGCAGCCAGATAGCAGTCGCGCAGCTTGGAAACGATCGGGTGACCGGTATGGTCGAGAGAAACCTCGTGGGCTGCGCCGGTACCGCCGTCGATGCCGTCGACAAAGAAACCGCCGACGATGTTGTAGGGGTCACGAACCAGGTTGTTGAAAACCGAAACGCTGGTTGCCGAAGCCGCAACCTTGATGGCGACGGGTACGCGGAATTTAAAGGCCGCGTTAAAGGAGAGGAACATCTTCTGCACGCTCTCCTCGATGGAGTAAAGACCTTGGTGATTGGGGGGCGACAAGAGGTCTGCTTTGGGAACGCCACGGATGGCCTGGATGTGTTCAGCGACCTTTTGTGCCATGAGCAGGCCGCCGTCCCCAGGTTTGGCTCCCTGGCCGATCTTGATCAGTACGCCGGCCGGATCTTCCGTCATATAGGGCATGGTCTTGGCGATTCGGTTCCAGCCAAAATGGCCGGAAGCGATCTGCAGGATCATGTACTTCAGGTATTTGCTCTTCAGCAGGCGAACCGGGACCCCGCCTTCACCCGAGCACATGCGCACTGGCAGGCCGCACTCCTCGTTGAGGTAGGCCACGGCCATGCTGACCGCTTCCCACATCCGCCAGGACAGGGCTCCGATGGACATGTCGCCAATAATGACCGGATAGATCCAGTGCACCGGTGGCATTTGCGTATCCATCTCCAGCAGCCCGTCCACGCCGACTTTCAGAGGCAGTTTCTTGGCGGGCATGATGCGACCGAACGGTGCCAGCAGGTCGAAGGTGTGACGCTGGGCATCCAGACTCGGGTCGGTCATCTGTGAAATGCGGCCGACGCGGATTTTATCCAGAGTCCGGGTGCCGGCCTCGAGGTTTTTACGACCACCACGCTTGATGGAATCGCCAGCCAGACAACGGGTGATGATGGGATGGCGGCTGTCCGGATTGCGTACCGGGCCGATGGCGTCGTTGGGGCAGACCTTTTCACAGATGCCGCAGCCGCGGCAATAGTTCTTTATGGAGCGGGCCTGATGGATGACAGGCACAGCGGAGAAGCGAGTTTTAGGCTCGGGGAACTCGCTTTCCGAAAAGATCATGCGGCGCCGTTCGACTTTGACCTCGATAGCGCGGAACGAACAGGCCGAAACGCAGGATCCGCAGAGGGTGCAGCGACTGGCATCATACCTGATCTTCCACGGCAGATCGTTGGGTGTGATGTTCTGTACCTTCATTGTTTCCATCTCTGCACCTCCAGAGTGTTGTCAATCGCCACGATTTCGCGCTCGTTCGGGTAGATATCAGTCTCCCAGTCGCGTTCGGGGAGAATTTCGTTGATGCCGCAGACTTCTGAGGAGATCACCACTGAGTCGGCGGTGCGGCCGACCACCACCGGCCGCAGCTTCTTAGCGTCGCAGCAGGTGAACAGGGTGTTGTCTGGCAGCACACCGATAATGGTGTTGGGGCCGTTGATCTCCAGGTGTGCCAGCGACTGGCGGATGGCCAGCAGCTCTGGCTTGTCCGGGCGCTTGTCGATGCTTTCAAACGGCAGTGGAGTAATGACGTGTTTGTAGTATTTCAGCGGCCAGCCCAGTTCGCGATGGACATAATGCAGGGTGTAAAGAAAACACTGGGAATCGGATTCGAAGCCGATGTAGCCGCGATGCAGTTTACGCTGGAATTCGACGTTTTTCAGATAAAAGGTGTTCTCGCCGTTGGCCAGGGCGGTATAGCCCTGCAGGAAAAAAGGGTGGGCGGCGTAGCGAACGATGTCGTAGTTGGTGTTCTGGCGGCACTGGGCAGTGATCACCTTGGCGGTGAATTTTTCATCAGGCTGCCAGAGGTTAAAATAGGTGCCGATGTCGCGGGGATCGCCGATTTCCTTGAGAGTGACCACATCCGGCCAGAAAGAATAGACAAACCCCTGCTCGTCCTTTTCAAGAACCCGGCGCAGCTTCAAGCGCATGTCGAGCAGCAGCTCTTCTTTTTCCTTTTTCTCGGCATTGCGATAGTGACGAGGATAGTCGAAAGTTTCGAAGACGTAGTTGGGCATCGCATTGATGTCCAGTCCTGGCTGGTTATTGGTCTCAGGAACCCATTGCAGGACGCGCTGAAACCCAGCGGCATGCAGGATGTCCTCAGCCAGCTTCAATCCCTCATCAGTACAGGCCATGGAGAGGGTGGGCAGGTGTTTATAGCCTTCGAAGATCCCTCCGAGGTCATGCATGACCATGGCAAAGCCAGAGTTGTCATGCCCTTTCTGTTGGGACTGCATCAGCAAGAGTGCTTTGCTTGGATGTGTGTAGTTCAGGCTTTTGATCGCGCCAATCCGACACATAGGCGGTCACCTCCATTGTGATAGTCGCACCAGCGACAGGGATGACCATCCCTGTCAAACAGTTGGCCAGTTACTCCTAAGCAAAAACGGGGCCGTTTTTGCTGTTTTTTTTGTGTTTTATAGAAACGTTATAACTGTCTGTTTTTATTGGATAAGTATATTAGTTTTAGTTTTTGAAAATGTTTTATTAGGAATGCTGTTCGTTATTGTTTTCGTATACGCTGCTTAATTGAGCACATGTTGTGTTTACTATTTACTCAGATACTGAGGGGTGGTTTCCCGGGGGAGAAAAGGGGAGGGAACAAAAAAGCCCCCGCAAGGGCGGGGGCTGAAATTGCCGTTGCGTTGTGGACGGTTTGCTAAATCGTAGTGACCCAGTGGTACGGGTCGGCCACTCGGCCGTATTGAATTCCCGTGAGGGTTTCATAGAGTTTCATGGTGACAGGTCCCGGGCCATTGTCGCCAAGATGAACGGTGCGGTCGCGATAGGTCAACTGGCCGACCGGAGAAACAACGACGGCTGTGCCTGTACCGAAGGCCTCGGTCAGTCGGCCGCTGGCAACTCCGTCGAGTATTTCATCGACACTCATGGCGTGTTCTTCGACATGCAAGCCCATGTCTTTTGCCAGCGCCAGGATGGACCGGCGCGTGATGCCATCCAGGATGGTGCCATGCAGCGGGGAGGTGACGATTTTGCCATCCACAACGAAGCAGATGTTCATGCTTCCGACTTCCTCGACATACTTGCGGTGTACGGCGTCGAGCCAGAGAACCTGATCGAACCCTTTTTCTTCGGCCTCCTTGGCCGCCCGCAAGCTGGCAGCATAGTTGCCGCCGGTTTTGGCTTCGCCGGTACCGCCAGGGGCTGAGCGGACATAGTGGTCGGAGATCCAGATTTTAACCGGTTTGAGCCCTCCTTTATAATAGGCGCCCACCGGAGAGAGAATGACATAACAGAGATATTGACTGGCCGGTTTGACGCCAAGGACTGGTTCGGAGGCGATCATTGTCGGCCGGATATACAGGCTGGTCCCTTCCGAACGAGGTACCCAGTCGGATTCGAGGCGAACCAGGTCTTTGATGGCCTTGAGGAAAAAGGCTTCATCGACGTTCGGCATGCACATGCGTGTTGCGCTGCGATTAAAGCGGCGAATGTTTTCTTCCGGCCGAAACAGGGCGATGGTGCCGTCGGGGCGACGGAAAGCTTTCAGCCCTTCAAAAATCTCCTGGCTGTAGTGTAGAACCAAGGCAGCTGGGTCGAGGGAAAATGGGCCGTAAGGTTTGATTTGAGCGGAATGCCACCCTTGTCCGGCGTCGTATTGCATGAGGAACATGCGATCGGTGAATTGCTTACCGAAAACCAGCTTGCTCTCATCACTGATGCGCTGCTTTTTTTCGGACAGGGGCAAGATCTCGATGTCCATAACAGAATCCTCCATTTGTGGCGGGTCGCCATTGCCCGCGAAGACGTTTTTTAGCATGAAAACGCCTTCGCTCGCAAGAGTTATCACTGTTCAAGGAGGGGGGTGAAATGCAAAAAAAACAAAAAAAAACAGCCCGCCGGAGCGGGCTGCTGCTGATTCGTGAGCCATGCAGACTAGTGATCTTCATCCTTGTCGCGACTGAAATGGGCCTGATCAAACAGCAGATTTTTCATGTTGGTGTTTTCTTCCTCCTGGCGAAAACGTTTAACCAGCAGGTCGTACTCTGCCTTCTTGGCAATGTCAGTCAGGCGGTACTGCATGTCCTTTAGCTTCCAAAGGTCTTCCATAGCCCTTCTCCTTAAGGGATGGTGAACGGAAATTGTGGAGCAGTAACACGGGAAATGTATCACTCTGGAACTGTTAGTCAAGGTAAAAAATACCATTAATGACATAACAATGTTATGAAAAAATAGCTAGTTAACTGATTAATCCTTGGATGTGGAAAAAAGGAAGAGATGCAGGATTAGCGATGAAGGCTGCGGAGCCAGTCTTGTTGCGGCTCTAAGCTAAACATGATAAACAAAATGTTTGTCTGGCAGGGTTTTATAAATTCATCGGGGCGTTTGGAATTGGCCTGAGAAGGAAATTATGAAATTTTCAGAATTACAGAAGGCGGTGGCGGTTCTGCAGCTCTCCGACCGTGCAACAATGCGCGAAATAAAGACTCGCTACAAGGGGCTGGTCAAACGTTATCATCCTGATGGGCCAACCGGTGATGAAGTGAAGATCCGTGAGATAACCGAGGCATACCGGGTCATAATGGCATACTGCGGGAATTACCATTTCTCCTTCACCCGTGAGGAGTTTTTTGAGCAAAACCCAGAAGCTAGGCTTAGAGATCAGTTTTCTCAGTATTGGGGTCCTGAGACGTGATTTCAGCCAGAATGTGTTTTTTTACTGTGCGACGGTCCAATTCGGTGATGCGGGCAACCTCCTCAAATGTTCCCTTTTTCTCGTAAAGAAGCCGGCAATACCTGCTTAAGAGTTGTTGAGCATTTAAGCTGCCGTCGTCAATTGCTTGCTTGAGTGAGTTTGAGTCGCTCCCGCCTGCTGGCGTGATCTCGCCTTGGTAATTCTTTTTCAAGAGGATACGGCGAACTGCTTGTTCCAGCTCGCGGACATTGCCGGGCCATTTGTAATCTTTCCCGGGAGACTGGGCCAGGCTGTCCATAACCAGGGCGGCCAGGTCTTTTGATTCCTCCCCGACAATTCGTTTGATGACCAGATTTAACAGCAGGGGCAATTCGTTCGCATCTTCCCGGAGGCGCTGCCGAAGTGGCGGTAGGGTGATGACATCGGAGCAGAGGCGGAAAAAGAAGTCATCTCGAAAGTCACCTGTGCTGCGAAGTTCGTTGAGAGGGCGGTTGGTGGCTGCCACGACGCGACCTTGAAACCGAGTCTTTTCATGGCTGCCGACTGGCGAAAAGGTACGTTCCTGAAGAACTTGCAACAACTTGATCTGGATGGGGACGCTGACGTCGCCGATCTCATCCAGAAAGATCGCCCCATGGGTGGAGCAACGGGTAAAAACCCCGGAATGGTTTTCGATGGCGCCTGTAAAGGCGCCTTTTTTGTGCCCAAACAGTTCAGACTCGATGAGCGATTCCGGAAATTGTGAAAGATTGAGAGAAATGAAGTTGCGAGTGAAGCTTTCGCTGAAGCGATTTTTTTGCGGATCGAATGGGATGAAGCCTGATCGTCCGATTGCTGCAGCTGCCGCACCTTTGCCGGTGCCGGTTTCGCCGAGCAGGAGAGTGGAGAACTCCTCCATGCGATTCCACAGGTAGCGTTCGTAAAGGCTGATATCGTCCGTGAAAATGTTGCTCCACAGTTGGCGGCGCAGCTTGACCACGCAGGGGCTTGTTCCAACCAGGTTGCGATCGATGAAAAAGAAGGCCCGACGCATTTGAAAGAAAAAGCCGAGATACCGAACCGCCTCTTCTTCGTTGCAGCCACGCAGGGTGAGGAGTTGCAGGATTTCCTGGGCAAAAGGTACGGCACAAGGGGTGTCGCCCGAGCGCAGTTGAGTCTGAATAAGTTGGTCGAACTGGTCGGCAAAACGGTGAAAAACATCGAACAGTAAAGCAGGGCGAAGGATGTCCTGTTCCTCTCTGCTGAATTTGTTGAGAGAAATCCGTCCTTGTCCTTCGAGCTTGGCTATGCGGTTTGCAAGACAGGCGATGACCTGTGATAGAACCAGGTGGGGTGGAGTCTGCGGAGATAGGTTGGCAATTCCCAGATCGAGTTTGTGGCGTTGCGGGCTGAAGGGATTGCTCTGGGCCGCTTCGGCCACCCGCTGGAAGAATTGCTTGTCGTCAGCTGTTAGGGATTGTTTTAATGCCATGCAAATAATGTATATCTATCGTTCATCAATTGTCAAAAGGGAAAGTCGCGTTTTCCACACTTGCAGGTTGAGTTTTATGGAAAATCAATAAAACCAATCAGTTCCACTTTTAATCAGAGCTGGCATGTTCTCTGCCAAGACCAAATCATCACGTTGTGAATATGACAAAGTCTTGGAGGACGCCATGGGTAACTTGGATCGCTCGTTTCATTGGTTGAATTTGACTCAGTTTCTGGGAGCTCTGAACGACAACCTGTTCAAGCTGTTGCTGATTTTTTTTCTTATCGATATATCTCCAGAAAGCCAAGCTGGCAGCATTGCTGCGTTGGGTGGAGCCCTGTTCGTCCTGCCCTTTCTTGGGTTATCGGCAGCCGCCGGCCGTCTGGCCGATCGGTTCAGCAAACGGCAGGTTGTCGTAGCGGTCAAGGGCCTGGAGGTCCTGGCTATGCTGGCAGGGATGGCCGCGTTCCACTGGCACAGTTCCTTGGGACTTTACGCCGTCCTAATTTTGATGGCAGCCCAAAGTGCACTGTTCAGCCCTTCCAAATATGGCATTGTCCCGGAATTGGTCAAGCCACATTTACTCTCTAGAGCGAATGCTCGTTTGGAGGCCTTTACATATCTCGCGATAATTTTGGGAACCACTCTCGCCGCTTTGCTGCCATCTTTGGTCAAGGGAGATTTTGTACTTGCCGGCGCAGTGTGTGTTGTGATTGCCCTGTTTGGCTTGCTGACCTCTTTGCCGATTAAAACTACGCCGGTGGTTGGTAATCACCGAAACGGTTCCCTCTGGGTGATTCCGGAAATCGTTCAAGCTCTTCGATTCGCCCGTCAGGACAGGCCGTTGCTATCCGCAATTTTAGGGCTGACCGGGTTTACTTTTGTTGCGGCATTCTTTCAACTCAATCTCATTCCCTTCGGCATGGAAAGCCTGCATCTGAGCCAGGAGCAAAGTGGTGCTCTCTTCCTGGTTTCGGCAGTGGGGATCGGCCTCGGGTCCTTACTGGCAGGCAGATTGTCGGGACGGACCATCGAATTTGGCCTGGTGCCGGTTGGGGCTATGGGGCTGTCCTTGTCCTGCTGGGGGTTGGCTCTGATTTCGCCCAACCTAAAAACAGTTCTCCCTCTACTCTTTGTGCTCGGTGCCTCTGCCGGCATGTTCCTTGTCCCCTTGAATGCCTTTTTACAATCGCGACCTCCTGTCGAACGGCGTGGTGAGGTTCTGGCTGTTTCCAATACTCTAAGTTGGCTCGGAGTCTTGTTCGCTGCTCTATTTTTATATTTGTTGAATTCTGTTATTCGTTTCGACCAGCCTGAGTGTTGGACTGCAATTGCTGTCATCGCTTCGTTACTAGCCGCTGCAACTATTTACATTTTGAAGGATTTCTTCCTGCGTTTTGTTGTCCTTTTGGCCATGCGCCTAGTCTATCGGGTTCGAGTTCATGGAGTTGAGCATGTCCCGACTTCCGGGGGCGCTCTTCTCGTGGCCAATCACGTGTCCTGGATCGACGCTCTTTTGCTGGTGGCGACTCAGCAGCGCAGGATCCGTTTTCTTATGGATCGGGAAATTTTTCATCGGAATTTGTTGAAACCAATTTGTCGGTTAATGGGAGTCATCCCTATTTCTGCCAAGGATTCTCCACGTCAGCTGTTATCTGCATTACAAATGGCACGTCAGGCCCTCGATGATGGTTATCTGGTCTGTATTTTCGGCGAGGGGGCCATTACCCGTAATGGGCAACTGGGTGGATTTAAAAGTGGTTTGGAACGTATTGTCCAAAATTCCGACCATCAGTTGATCCCAACCTTCATCGGTGGGGTATGGGGGAGTGCGTTCAGCTATGCCGAAGAAAAAAAGCACTGGTGGCAAAAACTATCTTTGCCCGCCCCGGTTGATATTTACTTTGCCGCGCCGCTCCCTTCCTCGACAAAGGCAGGTGAAATCCGCCAGGTGGTTCAGGTGCTGTCTTGCGATTGGTACAGGCAGAGAAGAGATTTGACTTCAGGATTGGGACGTAGTTTCGTCAAAAGCGCCAGGAAAAACTGGTTGCGTCTTGCGGTAGCCGACACACTGGGGCTCAAGATGACCTATGGGAGGTTGCTCACGGCTGCGCTGGCGTTTAGCCAGGTCTTTAGGAAATGTTCTCACGCAGGGGAAAAGGTCGGGTTGTTGCTTCCGCCATCGGTGCCGGCTGTGGTGGCCAACCTGGCTTTGAGTCTATCCGGCCGGGTGCCGGTTAATCTCAACTATACGCTTTCTCAGGACGTTCTTCTCTGCTGTGTCGAACAATGTGACATGAAAACCATCGTATCCTCCTCTCGGCTCCTGGAAAGGTTTCCACAGTTGAAATCGTTGCCTGGTTTGGTCGAGATCGAAGTTTTGACAAAAACTATTGATGTTAAAACGAAAATAAAAGCATGGCTCAAGGCCGCCCTCCTTCCCCCAAAAATGATCGGCACTGATTTGTTTGCCACTGGTGAGGAGCGGTTGGCGACGGTGTTGTTCTCCTCTGGGAGTACCGGCCGGCCCAAAGGAGTCCTTCTGAGTGATTTCAATATCCTGGCGAATATTGAAGGAATCGGGTCTCTTGTTCGCACCTCTAGAGAAGACAACATTTGTGGCACTCTGCCGTTTTTTCATTCCTTTGGCCTGACTGGAACATTGTGGCTGCCGTTGTTACGAGGGTTTTCTGCAATCTATCATTCCAATCCCCTCGATAGCCGGCAGGTTGCCAAGGCGGTCAAGGAGTATCGTTCCACCCTGCTGTTGGCGACACCAACTTTTTTGAGTCATTATGTGCGCAAGGTTGATGCTGAGGATTTTGCCAGCTTGAGATTGGTTGTCACCGGCGCGGAAAAGTTACGCAATGAACTTGCCGAAGTTTTTCGGGCGAAGTTCAACATCCAGCCGATGGAGGGGTTTGGAGCCACAGAATTGTCGCCTGTTGCTGCCTTGAACATTCCTGACAAGACTGTAGGCGGGATTCACCAGGTGGGGATGCGACCGGGAAGTGTTGGCCGCCCTTTGCCGGGGGTTGCAGTGCGTGTTGTTGATGTTGATAGCTGGATTGATGTGTCAGCCGGAGAACAAGGGTTGGTCCTAATCAAGGGCCCCAATGTCATGCAAGGCTATTTAGGACTGGAGAATCATACCAACGCTGTGCTCAGGGATGGTTGGTATGTCACTGGAGACCTTGGTCGGCTCGATACGGACGGGTTTCTGTACATCACCGACCGCTTGACACGTTTCAGTAAGATCGGTGGCGAAATGGTTCCTCATCTGGCGATTGAGGATGTTTTACAACAAGGCTTGGGGTTGGCTGAACAGGTGGTGGCGGTTTGTGCGGTCCCTGATCCAAGTAAAGGGGAACGTCTGGTCGTTCTCTACGAGGAGGCACTCGGATCGGTGCAGCGGTTATGGGAGATTTTGGAGCGAAGCGGCTTGCCGAACCTCTGGCGGCCGGCAAAGAATTCATTCCTGGCGGTAGAGCGGTTACCTCTGCTGGGTAGTGGCAAGCTTGACCTGGCCGGTTTGCGGCAGATGGCGCAAACCAATCTGCAGCAAGGTTAGGGGGTTATAGTGGAGGGAACTCGATCCAGAAAGTACAGCCGCCTCCGGGTGTGTCATCGACGCCGATGCGACCACCATAAAGATGCACAATCTTACGTACGGTGGCTAGGCCAATCCCCGAGCCGGGAACCGTACCGGCAGAGTTCCCCCGGTAGAACAAGTCAAAAATGCGAGACTTTTCCTGGGCAGGAATGCCCGGCCCATGGTCACGGACCTGATATAGAGTCCCCCAGGCTCCGCTTTGGCCGGTTATTTCTAGGGGCTTCTCCTCAACACTGGCATAGCGCAAGGCGTTGCTGATCAAGTTGGAAAAAATCTGATACAGCAGAGTTGCTGGAATGGCGATCGGAGGGAGGGCTGTCACTTGAATGGTGAAATTTTCAATATCCAACATTTCGCGCAACTCAATGAGGATGCCCTGAATCACAGATTGGACGTCAACCGGTCGCAGCGGTTTTTCCAAGCGGCCGAGCCGGGCCAGAACCAGCAGATCTTCCATCTGGTTCATGACTTTGCGGCTTTGGGTTTCGATCTCGTTGAGCATGTCTACTGCTTGTTCATCCAACTGGTCGCCATAATTGTCTTTTAAGAACTCAGCGTAAGCAATGATTGGCGTCAGCGGTGTACGGAGGTCATGAGATACTGTGGAAACAAAAGCATCCATTTCCCGATTGGCCTCCAGAAGCCTTTGTTCCTGCTCCTTACGTTCCGTGATGTCTCGAAAAACGGATAGCTTGTCGATTTTGCCTTGGGCTGAGCGGAGAGGTGAGTGGATTACTTCATAAACTCGCCCGTTGATGGGCAAGGTGTGTTCCTTGATGACGATCTGTCCCTTTTTGATGCGGGCAAAGGGGCAGTCCGGACACGGAGTAGTTCGTTCGGAAATGATTTCAAAGCATGGTTTGTCCGGGATGTAGCCGAACAAATCGGCCATGGCGCGGTTCATAAAACTCAGGTTGAAATCATCTGAGGAGATATAAGCCAGGTCCGTCATGGTATCGAGGACGGTACGTAACTGAGTCCGCTCCTGTTCCAGTTCGGCGGTTCTGGTCTGCACAGCAATTTCCAGCTCAGCAGAGTGCCGGCGGAGCTTTTTTTCCAGGCGTTCTATCTGGGTAATGTTGATGAAAGATTCAATTCCGCCGATAACCTCTCCCTTTTCGTCACGCAGCAGATCGACGTTTTTCAGAATGGTCAAGCGTTTACCCTGGCGATTTTTGATGGAGCAACGAACCCCGGTAATTGGTTTATGAACCGACGGATCGTATAGGCCACAGGTGCCGTCCCCACAAGGAATCCCCTCTAGAAAACTGCACGGCTGGCCGATCGTTTCGGCAGCGCTGAAGCCGGTCAATCGTTCCGCCTCATCATTCCAATAGACGATGTTCATGTCTTTGTCGACCAGGAACAGACCGCTAGGAATGGTGCGTAAAACTTGATTCAGTGGGAGTTTGTCGAGCAGAGATGACATGCTTCACCCGTTTGTCGCCGTGTCGGTGGCAGCTGAAATGAAGGTTGGTTAAAATTCCCTAAACCATAGCATTGACCGCATATTTAAGGAAAGACCTTATTGTTGTTGTCAAGTTTTTCGAGGAGCACGTGCGGCTGCAACCACAGCAATTTGCTCGGCACCATGCCATCGCAGGGTGCGGGCACATTCCCGGGCTGTGGCCCCGGTTGTTAGGACATCGTCAACGAGCAGAACTCTGCGGCCGCTCACATTGCCATTTACCGAAAACGCGCCGGCCAGGTTTTGGTTTCGTACTTTTGCTGCGAGGCTCTGTTGGGGTAACGTCGGTCGGATGCGATTCAAAAGTTGGGGAGGTGCATCAATCTTTAACTTGTTACCCAAGGCTTTGGCGAGCAGGAGCGATTGGTTGAAGGTTCGTTCGCGCAGCCGATTGGGGTGCAACGGTACGGCGATGAGTACATCTGGTGCAAAGGCACGAATGGGCTGCACGGCTGCGTCAAGAATGAGGTCGGCAAGAGGGGCTGCCAGCTGAAATTGGCCGGAAAATTTTAATTGGTGGATCGCCTCCCGCAGGCCCCCTTCAAAGACTCCTGCTGCTCGTACCCAATTGAAAGGGGGCGGATTGAGAAGACATTGGCCACATAAATGGTTGTTGCCTGACTCGGTAGTAAAGGGAAGGGCACAGCAAGCACAATAAGGTTGATGCAATAAAGGGATGGCGGATTGACAAGTGCGGCAGAAATTATGTTCATCAGTTCCCAGGCGTTCGCCACAAAGAAAACAGGCCGGTGGAAAGAAGAGATTCCACAGGCCTGTTATTTCAGTTGCGACGAATTGGGAAAATCGGCTGTGCTGCCAGTTTCTGGTCAGCATGGAATGAATCAGCTTTTCAACAAGTTGTGCCCTGTCATTTCTGCGGGTTTGGGTTGCCCCAGCAGTTCAAGCAGGGTCGGAGCCAAGTCAGCCAGAATTCCATCAGTGAGTTGTTTGTCCTTCACTGTTTCGCTGACAAAAATCAAAGGCACGGGGTTGCTCGTGTGGGCCGTATGCGGTTCCCCTTTGCCGTCGACCATCTGTTCGCAGTTGCCATGGTCGGCAGTGATCAGCAAGCTACCCCCTTGTTTCAAGACTGCATCAATAACCCGGCAGACGCAGCCGTCAAGGGTTTCCATGGCTTGGATTGCAGCCTGAAGTTTTCCAGTATGTCCCACCATGTCGGGATTTGCAAAGTTGAGGATGATCAGATCGTATTGCCCTGATCCAACGCGGCGTTCTACCTCTGCAGTCACTTCATGGGCACTCATTTCCGGCTTGAGATCATAGGTGGCGACCTCTTTGGGCGAAGGGATGAGCACTCGGTCTTCGTTGGCAAAAGGGGTTTCGTTCCCTCCATTAAAGAAGAAGGTAACGTGGGCGTATTTTTCCGTTTCAGCAATCCGCAACTGCCGTAGGCCTGCTTTGGCAACAACTTCACCGAGAATGTTTGGATAGCTTTCCGAAGGGAATGCGATGGGCAGGCCAAACGTCTCGTCGTATTCGGTGAGACAGACGTAGGTGGATAGGTTCGGGGAGGGCTCGTGAGGGAATCCCTGGAAATCCTGCATGGTGAAGGCCCGGGTGATCTCTCTTGCGCGGTCTGCCCGAAAATTGAAAAAGATGATGCCGTCGCCATTTTCGACCAGCAAAGACGTCTTGGCATCGACAATCACTCGTGGTTCAACGAACTCATCGGTTTGCCCCGCGGCGTAAGCTCCCTGAATGGCCTCGCTGCTGGAGGAGCAGGTAATACCTTCTCCCGCCGTCATAGCCCGATAAGCGCGTTTTACGCGCTCCCAGCGGTTGTCGCGGTCCATGGCATAGTAACGCCCCATCACAGTAGAAACCCGACCGTAATTTTGGCGATGAAGTTCTTTTTCCAGTTCGCGCAGATAACCTGCGCCACTTTTCGGTGGAGTGTCGCGGCCGTCCAGGAAGGCATGAATGACAGTCTGTTTGACGCCGCGCTGTTTGGCCAGTTCAATCAGGGCATAAAGGTGGGTGTTATGGGAATGAACCCCACCGTCTGAAAGAAGGCCCATCAAATGTAGTTTCCCATCGGTACTCTGAATCTTATCCAGAGCGGCAAGCAAGACGGGGTTCGTGAAGAAATCACCGTCGCTGATGCTCTTGCTGATGCGGGTCAGATCCTGGTAGATGATCCGGCCGGCACCGATATTCAGATGACCGACTTCCGAGTTGCCCATCTGGCCGTCGGGGAGTCCGACGTTCAACCCCGAGGCTCCGAGGCGGGAGTTGGGGTAGCGAGTGAACAGGCTATCGAGGCACGGAGTTTTTGCCATCCGCACCGCATTGTTGGCGCTGGACTCGCTAATCCCCCAGCCATCGAGGATGACCAGGGCGACGGGGGTTTTTTTTGCGGTTATGGGCATTAAGACCTTTCCCCGTGATGAATTGGGCGGGCCTCAGACGGCTTGACTCCCTGGATCAGGTCTCGTCCAGCAAGGCTGAAACTGCCCCAGGTTCCGCAGCGTTCGCAGCGGCTTACCCATTCATCAGCATTTTCGCCGCAAGAGTCACAAATATAGCCGAGCTGCAGCTGCAGATTGACACCCAAGGCTTTTTTGTATTCTTCGATCGATTCCTCGATACGGTTCCGGCGACGATGGGCCTCGGCCAGCAACAGATGCAGTTGCGGGAAGTCGGCCCCCGCACTTTCCACGGCATACAGTTGCTCCAATGCCTCGTCAACCATTTCCAGGCGGAGGCAGAGCTTGCCGTAGAATAAGCGCAACAGTAGGTCGTCCCCTTTTTCCTTAATCGAAGAACGGTAGAATGACAGTAGGGTGGCCGGATCTTCTTCGCTCAGATACATTTTTTCCAGGCGGGACAGAAAAACGATCTTGCCGAGAGCCTTGTAACCGTCCTGCCAGGTCTTGGCGGCTTCTTCGACTTGCCCCTGGGCTTGCAGAGCGTCCCCCAGGGATACGCGGGCGGGGACAAACTTGCCAGCGGCCTTGATGATGTCCTTGAGTTCGGACTTGGCCTTGTCAACCTGGCCTTCGGCAAGAGTCTGACAGGCAACTTCGTAATGCAGGCAGCGAAGGATTTCTTTTTCTGCTTCAAAGCGGGTGGTGCCTTGGGCAGCCTTGATCAGGCGCTTCTGCAGGTCTAGTGCCTGACTCCATTTTTTCTGTTTGATGTAGATGTCACGATAACCGCGCAGCGCTTTGCGGTTGTTACTTTCGATTTCAAGTATTTCTTCATAGATTTCGCCTGCTTCGACATTGCGGTCCATCTCTTCATAGGTGCTGGCCAGTTTGAAGAGAACTTCCAGGCTGGAAGCGTCGAGGCTTTTGGCTTTTTGCAACAATGCTACGGCTTGCTGGGGATTGCCTTCCTGCAAGTGAACGCTGACCAGGGCAAGATAAATCTCCAGGCGCGAAGCATCGCGGTCAAGGGCTTTTTGCAGCAGGGTGTGGGCTTTTTTGATGTCACCCGACAGCAGGCGGGCAACGCCTTCCCGGTAGGTCGAGGAGATTTCGCTGGATTTTTTGTCCTTGCGGTTGCTTCTCCAGTGGCGGACCTGGTGGGTCAGGGTGTAGTAGAAATGCACCACGATCCCCAAAACCAGGCCGGTGACGATACTGGCAACAACCAGGACTGCGCGCGACATTGTGAAGGACATGTCTTTGCTCAGGAAAATCGTCACATCCTGCGGATTCAATCCGGAGAAATAGATGAAAAAGGCAAGGAACGCGATCAGGAGTATCAGGGCTGTCAACAGAATCATGGTCTCCTCCTACAAGGCAAGAACACCTGGATAGCAATGGCTATTCGCCGAATTTTTCAACCTCGGTCTTGCATTCGATGCAGTACCGGGAAAACGGTCTGACTTCCATCCGCTTGGGAGAAATTTCCTCGCCGCAGCGGGCGCAGATGCCGTAGTCTCCACTCGCAAGCCTTTCCAAGGCTGCATCGATATCGCGCAGTTTCTGGCGTTGCGATTCGCTGAGATTGAGAAGGACATCGCGGTGGTAGGTGTTGGCCGACATGTCGCCGATGTCGGGAACGCCGTCCTGGCCAATTTCCATGGAAGCGTTCATGACTTCTTTGACTTCCTTCATGACCTCTTCGCGCATTTTGAGAAGCTTTTCCCGGGCATGGGAATAGTTTTCGTCAGCCATTTAAAACTCCTGATCCGGATGACCCTCACCGGTTGTGGTAGGGTTCGTTGCGGAGGATGGTGAGGCTCCGGTAAATTTGTTCAAGTAGGAAAAGACGTGCCATCTGGTGGGTGAAGGTCATGGCGGACAAGGAGAGAACCAAATGCGCCTTCCGCCTGATCTCATCGGTCAAGCCGTAAGCCCCGCCGATGACGAAGCACAGCTCCGGTGTCCCTTCCAGCATTCGTCCGCCGATGATATCGGCCAACCCTTCCGACGTTATGGATTTGCCCCGTTCATCAAGGGCTATTATGTAGCCTGAAGAGGGCAGGCGCGTCAAGAGCTGCTCGCCTTCCTGCTGCACGATGTAGTTCCGATCCGCCTTTTTGCCGCCTTTTTCTTCCTTGAGCTCCTGCGTCTCCAAAGTGAAATAACGCTGAACTCGTCCACTATATTCGCTGATCAATTCGCGCAGGCTGGAGTCAGTGATCTTGCCGACGCAAAGCAGGCGGATCTTCACTGGGCGCCGGCCTTTTTCTCCCAGTGATATTCTTCAGGGATGGTGAGTTCCGGGGCATCGCTCCAGAGTCCATCCAGGTCATAGAAGTCGCGCACCGGTTCCTGAAAAACGTGGACCATTACGTCACCGTAATCAAGGAGCACCCAGCGGCCTTCATTCATCCCTTCCACAGCTAGTGGGTTGGTCTCATGGTCATTCTTCAACCCCATGCGAACCGATTCAGCCACGGATTGGACCTGACGGTCAGAACGGCCTGAGGCGATGATCAAATAATCGGTGAGAGAAGAAATGCCCTCAACTTTCAGTAGTCGGACATTAAACGCTTTTTTTTCCAGGGCGTAGGCGGCGCAGAGAATCGCCCGATCTTGTGCCTGCAATCTGATTACCTCTTATGTCTTTGATAAAGACCGTGTTGTTGAATATATCCGACAACGGCTGCCGGGACCAAATAACGAATGGAGCGGCCCGCTGCTACCAGTTCACGGATTTGAGTCGAGGAGATGTCGAGCCATGTCTCCTCAAGCAAAATAACCTCATTTCCGCTGGAATGACAGAGTTTTTTTGAGGCTGAATTATAACAGAACTCATTTCGTAGGGCAACGGGAAGGAACTCCCGTGGGTCTGGGCATGCAATCCCCGGTCTTGACACCACCACGATATGGGTCAGCTGGAACAGTCGACGATAATCCATCCATAGCTGAATGTCACGAAAAGAATCCATGCCAATAATGAAAAAAAACTCATCGCCGGGGTTTTTTTCACGCAGGATGGTTAAGGTGTCAACCGAGTAACTTGGCCCCTGGCGGTGCTGTTCCAGGTCTGAGACTGCAAAGTTGGGGTTGTCGGCGATGGCCGCTTTAACCATGCCCAGGCGCTGTTCGAAAGGGATGGCATCGGCCACACCTTTGTGCGGTGGGGTGGCTGCGGGGATGAACAGGATGCGCTCCAAGGCGCAGGCTTCGCGGACCTCCTCGGCAATGCGCAGGTGGGCAAGGTGGATCGGATTGAATGTGCCGCCGAGAATGCCGATTTTCATCCGCGGTGCCCCTTGGCAAGCTTGCGGCGTCGCGTTGCAGCGCCGCAAGGGGATAAATTATTGCCGAATCTGCCCGTCGCCGAGCACGACGAATTTGCGGGTGGTCAGATCTTCCAGGCCCATCGGCCCGAATGAGTGCAGCTTGGTCGTGGAAATGCCGATTTCCGCGCCCAGTCCGAGTTGGTTCCCATCGGCGAAGCGTGACGATGCATTGACCGTTACGCAGCTTGAGTTGACTTCTCGCAGGAAGCGTTGCGACGAACCGTAGTCAGAGGTGACGATCGTCTCAGTGTGCAGGGAGCCGTACTTATGAATGTGGGCGATCGCTTCCTCTATATCCTCGACGACTTTCACGGCCAGCACCAGATCAAGGTACTCGGCATGCCAGTCCTCTTCCTGCGCCTCGACAACATCAGGAGCGAATTCGCGTGTGACCGGGCAGCCGCGAAGTTCCACCCCGGCTTTGCGGAAAGCTTCAGCAATGCGGGGGATGAAGGTTTCGGCGATGTCCTTGTGGATCAGCATGGTCTCCATGGCATTGCAGACGCCGGGGCGTTGGGTCTTTGCGTTCAGGCAGATCTTTTCCGCCATCTCGTAGTCGGCACTGGCATCGACAAAGGTATGACAGACTCCTTTGTAATGCTTGATAACCGGAATGCGCGAATTTTCGCTGACAAAACGGATCAGGCCTTCGCCGCCGCGGGGAATGATCAGGTCGATCTCGTCTTCCAGCTTCAGCAATTCGGTAATGGCAGTGCGACTGGTGGTGGCGACCACTTGAAGGGCCGCGGTCGGCAGTCCCATAGCCTGGAGTTGGCCCTGCAGTGCCAAGCCGATAGCAGAGTTGGAGTGGATGGCTTCCGAGCCGCCGCGCAGAATGACAGCATTGCCGCTTTTCAGGCACAAGCCAGCGGCGTCGGCGGTAACATTGGGGCGAGACTCGAAAATAATGCCGATAACTCCCAGCGGGATGCGCATCCGTCCGACCTGCAGGCCATTGGGACGACGCCACATGCCGGTGATCTCACCAACAGGGTCGGGCAGGGCGGCGACTTCACGTAAGCCGTCGGCCATCGATTTGATGCGGGCTTCATCGAGGACCAGCCGGTCAATCATGGCTGCGCTCAGACCTTTTTCCTGGGCGGCTGCGACATCGGCCTCGTTGGCCGCCATCAGTTCAGCGCTTTGAGCTTCCAGGGCGGCAGCCATCTTGGTCAGCAACTGGTTTTTGGTTGCCGAGGAGAGGGTTGCCATTGTCCGGGAAGCTTTTCTGGAAGCCTGTGCCAAAGCCAGCATCTCATCGCGCACGCTCATTTTCGACTCCTTTCTGGCGGAGTAACGGCCAGAACACCGTTAATTTATGCAAAATCGTCGTCGGATATTTTGTCGCGGGACAAGACCATGTTGTCCCTGTGTACGACGTCGTCACCGTATTTATAACCGAGAATGCTTTCGATTTCCGAGGATTTCTTGCCCATGATGCGCAGCAGTTCCGACAGGGAGTAGTCGGTCACTCCTTTGGCAAACTCAACTCCCTGTAGGTCACAGAGTCGCACGGCGTCGCCGCGGTCGAATCCACCTTCGACCCCTTTGATGCCGGACGGGAGTAGGCTCTTGCCGCGCTCCACCAGAGCGTTTTTTGCACCGTCATCGACAAACAGTTTGCCGCGCGGTTTTTTGGTAAAGGCGATCCAGTGCTTTTTAGCAGCCATGCGGTCGCGGGCGGGGAGGAAATAGGTGCCGATTTCTTCCCCGGCGAAGAGGCGGGACAGCTGGCCTTCCTGGCAGCCGTTAATAATCACCGTGGCTGCGCCATACAGGGCGGCACGTTTGGCCGCTTTGATTTTGGTGGCCATGCCGCCGGTGCCAAGGCTGTTGGCGGTCCCGCCGGCCATGGCTTCGATCTCCTCAGTGATCCGCTCGACCTCAGTGATGAGCTGGGCCTCCGGGTGTTGCCTGGGGTCGCGTTCATAAAGGCCGTCAACATCGGAAAGGATCACCAATAGGTTGGCTTCGACCAGATTGGTTACCATGGCTGACAAATTGTCGTTGTCACCAAAGCGGATCTCGTCGACGACAACCGTGTCGTTTTCGTTGATGATCGGGATGACGCCGTAGTCGAGCAGGGTCATGACCGTATTGCGCGCGTTAAGGTAGCGGCGTCGGTTGGCCAGATCGTCACGAGTCAAAAGCACCTGGGCAACCAGTTGGTCGCGGGCGCGGAATTCTTCTTTATAGGAGCGCATCAGGCGACTCTGGCCGATGGCGGCGGCTGCCTGCTTGAGGGGGATGGTCGGTGGTCGGCCGGTGATGCCGAGGTCTGCTTTGCCGGCAGCAACGGCACCGGAGGAGACCACCACGACTTCCAGTCCGCGTTTGCGCAGGGCGCAGATTTCATCGGACAAGGCAGCAATGCGCGGCAGTAAAAGGCCTTTCTGGTCGGAGATGACCCCGCTGCCAATTTTGATAACGACCCGTTTAATACAGGCGAGAAGAGCGTTGCGCATGGAATTTGTAGCCCACTCGGAAAAAATTGATAACTCGCTGACAAACAGCAGAAAATATTAACTTTAGCGTCCCCTGCTTGTCAAGGTTGCCAATCCGCGGCGGGATCGGTGGCGGGCTGGCGCAAACGTTCCAGGGTTGCGCCGACGGTGTTGATCAGTTCGGGAACCCCCTCGCCAGTTACGGCGGACAGGGCGAACACCTGATAACCTCGGGCGATGAACTGATCGCGGATCGCCGGGGTCTGTTCACGCACCTCGGTGATGTCCTGCTTGGTGAGAACAACGATCTGGGTTTTTTCCAACAGTTGTGGATTGTGGAGTTGCAGTTCCCGGTTAATCGTTTCAAAGTTGGTGACCGGATCGCCTTTCTGCAGTTCGGACAGGTCGACCAGGTGGAGCAACAGGTCAGTGCGTTCCACGTGCTGCAGAAAGCGGGTGCCGAGGCCTTGGCCGCTGCTGGCCCCTTCAATCAGGCCGGGAATGTCGGCCATGACAAAGCTTTTGAACCCGCCATAGCGGACCACTCCCAGGTTCGGGATCAGGGTCGTGAAGGGGTAGTCGGCGATTTTCGGCCGTGCTGCCGAGGTCGCGGCAATCAGGGTCGATTTGCCGGCGTTCGGGAAGCCGATGAGGCCCACGTCGGCCAGCAGTTTCAGTTCCAGGCGCAGCGTACGTTCTTCGCCGGGCAGGCCGGGCTGGGCATGGCGCGGAGCACGATTGGTGCTGGTGGTGAAGCGGGCGTTGCCCCGCCCCCCCTTGCCGCCGCGCAGCAACAGGGTGGTTTCCCCTTCCTGAGTCAGGTCGGCCAGTTGTTCATCGGTTTCGGCGTCGTAAATCAAGGTTCCGGGGGGGACGCGAATCAGCAGCGATTCGCCGTTCTTGCCGTGGCAGTTTTTGCCCATGCCATGGCCACCGCGCTCGGCTTTGTAGTGTACCTGGTAGCGGAAGTCGAGCAGAGTCGACAGGCCGCTGTCCACGATAAACCTTACGTCACCGCCATCGCCGCCGTCGCCACCGTCCGGGCCGCCCAGGGGAATAAATTTTTCCCGCCGGAAAGAGACGCAGCCGCGACCACCGTCGCCGGCTTTTACATTGATTTTGACGCGATCAACAAATTTCATGATCCAACAACCTGCTTTGGGCTGTGCAGCCCTGATCAATAAAAAACCCGAAGTTCGCGAAGGAACCTCGGGTTATCCTTGGTCGACCTGTAAAGGTCGATTAGGCGGCGTAAACGCTGATTTTCTGGCGATCTTTGCCTTTGCGCTCGAACTTGACCACGCCATCGATGAGGGCGAAGAGGGTATAGTCCTTACCGCAACCGACATTGTTGCCGGGATGGAAGGTGGTGCCGCGCTGCCGGACCAAGATGGACCCGGCGGTCACGATCTGACCACCAAAGCGTTTCACACCGAGGCGTTTGCCTCTACTGTCACGGCCGTTTCTGGAGCTGCCAACTCCTTTCTTATGTGCCATGATTTAACCTCCTTAGGCCTCGATGCCTGTAATTTTCAGGCGAGTGATCGGTTGACGGTGTCCGTTTTTCTTTCGAAAGTTTTTGCGCCGCTTGGAACGGAAAACCAGGACTTTTTTGTCCTTGCCCTGTTCCACGATCTGCGCTTTGACTTTCGCGCCAGGCAATAGAGGCGTTCCGATTTTAACCTCTTCTCCGCCGACCATGAGGACCTCGTTCAATTCGATGGTGTCACCCACCGCGCCTTCGAGTTTTTCGACCTTGAGCAGGTCTCCGCCGGAAACTTTGTATTGCTTCCCTCCGGTCTTAATCACCGCGTACATGATGTGCTGTCACCTCGCTCTCGTGCGTAGATATATTTACCAATGGTAAAGGCGAACTATAGTGGGATCAACCTTGCCGTGTCAAGGGGAATTTTAGCCCGCGAAAATTTCGTACTGTTCGATATGAAAGGTCGGCCGCGCGTTGATGGAGACCTGTTTTTCAAAGCGGCGTTCCAATTCCTCGATGCCGTGACGCTCCTCGTCGGTCAGCAGGCTGGCGACGTCAGGATGCACCAGCAGGGTGACGTGATAGCCTGGAAGATCGCGGATTTCCCTCTGCAGCTCGCGGAAGATTTCATAAACCACGGTGGTGCGGCTCTTTAAATAGCCTTTCCCTTCGCAGTAGGGGCAGGGTTCGCACAGGGTGCGGCCGATGCTTTCCCGGACCCGCTTGCGGGTCATCTCCACCAATCCCAGTTCCGAAATCTTGAGGATGTTGGTCTTGCTCTTGTCGTTCTTCAGCGCCTCTTCCAGGGCGGAATGGACCTTTTCCCGGTGCAGCTCCTTTTCCATATCGATGAAGTCGATGATGATCAGACCGCCGATATTGCGCAGGCGCAGCTGAAAGGCGATCTCTTTGACCGCTTCCAGGTTGGTCTTGAGGATGGTGTCTTCCAGGTTGTGTTTGCCGACGAAGCGGCCGGTGTTGACATCGATGGCGGTTAGCGCTTCGGTCTGCTCGATGATGATGTAGCCGCCGCTCTTCAGCCATACCTTTCGGCCCAGGGCACGGGCGATTTCCACCTCCAGACCAAAGGCGTCGAAGATCGGTTCCTCGCCGTCATAATATTCCACCGCATATTTATGCTTGGGCATGAAGGTGCTCAAGAAGCGGATGGTCTTGTTGTACTCCTCCTGAGTGTCGACCAGGATGCGGTCGACGTCCTCAGTGAGGATGTCGCGCAGCACCTTGCTAGTGACATCCAGGTCGCTGTGAACCAGACAGGGAGCGTTTTTGTTCTGGCGGTTCTTGTCGATGTCCCGCCACAGGCCGACCAGGAAATTCATGTCGGCGATCAAATCTTCCTCGGTCTTGCCCTCTGCCGCAGTGCGTACAATAAAGCCGGTGCCCGCCGGGCGGATGCGCTCGACAATCTCCCGCAGGCGAACCTTTTCCTCTTCATTCTCAATGCGCCGGGAGATGCCGATATGATCGACCGTCGGCATGTAAACCAAATGGCGGCCGGGGAGGGAAATCTGCGAAGTGATGCGCGCCCCTTTGGTGCCGAGAGGTTCCTTGGCCACTTGGGCGAGGATTTCCTGGCCTTCCTGTAACAACTCCTCAATCGGCGGCAGTGGCGGCCGTTCCAGCGGCTCCTCGGTGCCAGGGTCGACATGCCGTGCCGCTCCGTCTACGAAGCGTTCCACCGCCTCCATTTCGGCAAGTACGTCGGCGACATACAGGAATGCCGCCTTTTCCAACCCGATGTCGACAAAGGCTGCCTGCATGCCGGGAAGGACCCGAATGACCTTGCCTTTGTAGATGTTGCCCACACTCCCGCGTTCCCGTGATCTCTCGATATAGAGCTCGGAGATGTGGCCATTTTCGAGCAAGGCCACCCGGGTTTCATGGGAGGTGGTGTTGATGACCAGTTCCTTGGTCATGACACCTCCAGAAATAAAAAGAGTTATATTGAAAAACCGAAAATGGTTAAGCGCAAGTTTGTTCCGGCGTCGCTAAAGTGACATCGGTTTTGCGAATATTCAAGGTGCGAACCTGCTCGGCCGACATCTGTAACAGATGGCTGGCAACCATGGTTGGGCTCCCTTTGCGCATGGTGAGCCGTAACCCTGCCGCGGTCATTTGCAGACCGACAACGTCGCGGCGCAGTTCAACAGGAACTGTTTTCCCCTTGCCTTTATCGCGTTGTACCGTTACTTCATCGGCGGCCAGGAATGCCGCGATCCGTGTCCCGAGTTCGTTGTCTGTTGTTTTGGGAAGCTCGATGTCGTAAACGACTTCCATAATGCTAACAGAGGGGGACGGACTCTTCCAGTGCAGCTCGCATCCTTCCAGGATGACAAATCCTTCCGGCAGTTGCGCATTGAGCCTGTCTACGGCTTCCTTGGCCGGCAACAGGCTGTTCAGCTCCAGGTCGATAATCTCCGCATCGCTTGCCACCCCAGTGGGGAGGGCGTCCGGAAAGGAAATCCGCGGGGTCGGATGGAATCCGCCGGAAAAGCGAATCGGCAACTGGGCGCGGCGCACGGCCCGATGTACAACGGTCATGAATTCCAGATGACTGATGTAGCGTGCATTGCCATCTTTGCGCATGCGCAGGCGAATTTTATAACGTTCCTCTTCTTGTGCTGCCGTATCCTCCGTAGCTTTTTGGGGGACGGCAGACTTTTCCATGCAGGGGCTGAGAAGTGGTTGCAGGGTATGAAAGTCGCAGACGCCGCAGCCGGAGCAGATGCCATTGCGACAATCCGGCGTGTAGCTGCCGGCTCGTGACCCGGTTCGCTCCTGCAACAGGAACTCCTTGCTGACTCCACAGTCGAGATGATCCCAAGGGAGGATTTCGTCCAGTTCGCGCGGTCGCAGATACCAGGTCGGATCAATGCCGCAGTCCTGGAAGGCCTGCTGCCAGCGCTCGAAATCGAAATGATCGGACCAGCCGTCGAAACGGCAGCCGAGCTGGTGCGCTCTACTCAATACCGCGCTGAGGCGGCGGTCGCCGCGGGCAAAGACCCCTTCCAGCAATGACAGCTCGGGATCATGCCATTTCAGACGCAATTTCCGGCGCCGTAATTCCTCGCGCAGATAATTCTGGCGTCGAATGGTCTCGGCCATGGAAATCTGCCCCTCCCATTGGAACGGGGTGTGCGCCTTGGGGACAAAGGTCGAAACCGAAACATTGACGTCCGCGCCCCCCTCGGTTCCTTTGCCGGTGCGTTTGACTTTGGCGGACAAATCGACGATGCCGTTCAGATCCTCCTCTGTTTCGGTGGGGAGGCCGAGCATGAAATAGAGCTTGATGACCCGCCAGCCCAGAGAGAAGGCCTGCAAGGTGGCTTCCAATAAGTCGGCTTCGGTGATCCCTTTGTTGATCACCTGGCGAAGCCGCTCTGTTCCCGCTTCGGGGGCCAGGGTGAAACCGGTCTTGCGGACTTTCTTGATCTCCTCCATCAGCTCCTGGGTCAGGGAGCCGACCCGCAAGCTGGGAAAGGAGACCGCCACCTTGTCTTCGGCGTGGCGCAGCATCAAGGTGCTGAGCAGTTCCAGGATGCAGCTGTAGTCGCCGGTGGAGAGGGAGAGCAGGGAAACCTCTTCATAACCCGAGTGTTTCAGCGCTTTTTCAATGGAGGCGATAACCTTTTCCATTGAGCGTTCCCGGACCGGGCGATAAATAAAGCCGGCCTGGCAGAAGCGGCAGCCGCGGGTGCAGCCGCGGGCGATTTCCATGGCGACCCGGTTATGCACCGTGTTCATGAACGGCACAATAGGAGCGGTCGGGTAGGGGATTTTGTCAAGATCGGCCACAAATCGCCGCCGCACTTGGCTGTAGTCGTCTTTGATCGGTTCCAGTGCGGAAAGGCGGCCGTCATTCCGGTACTCGACCTTGAAGAACGACGGGATATATATCCCCTCAATCTGTCTGAGGTTGTCCAGCAACTCGCTGCGCGTCAGCCCTTGCTGTTTGGCGAGACGCACGGCGCTGCAGATTTCTTCTAAAGCTTCTTCTGCGTCGCCGATCAGTGCAAAGTCGATAAAGTCGGCCAGCGGCTCAGGATTAAAGGCACAGGGACCACCGACGACAACGAGGGGGTGCTGCGGACCTCGATCCTCTCGTCGCAGGGGGATGCCCCCCAGGTCCAGCATATTGAGCACATTGCTGTAGCACAACTCATATTGCAGGGTGAAGCCAACCATGTCGAATTCGGCCAGGGATCTCTCGGATTCCAGGGACGCCAGGGGGAGATTGGCTGCGCGAAGCTCCTCTTCCATGTCCGGCCAAGGGGCATAGACCCGCTCGCCGGCTACCCATTCAATTCGGTTCAGCGCCTGATATAGGATCGCACTCCCGACGTGGCTCATTCCCACCTCATAAACGTCAGGGAAGGCCAGAGCGAATGTCACCTCGACATCGCTGGGATTTTTTCTTATACTGCCCAACTCACCCCCCAGGTAACGGCTGGGACGGGCAACGCGGGACAGAGGTTCATTCAGGCGCATGCAAGCCTCAAATTTTCTTGATTATTGAAAACTGACAAAATAGCACAGGGTGAGGAACGTTAACAAGTTGTTTCGTTTTAACAGTGCGGCGTTAATTCCGCGACGGTTATGCTTTTTTCCCTTTCAGGAGACAGTTCTTGATGTCGCAACCGGCCAGCCTTGAAGTCGATCTGCATGTTCATAGCGTGGCCTCCGGTCATGCCTACAGCACTGTGGGCGAAATTGCCGAGGAGGCGGCTCGACGTGGATTGCGCGCCTTTGCCATGACCGACCACGGTCCAGGTTTGCCGGGCGGACCCCATCCCTATCACTTCATGGCCCTGCGTTTCATTCCCAAGGCTCTGCATGGTGTGCGGGTCTTTACTGGTGTGGAAGCCAATGTTATGGCAGACGGACGGCTCGACCTGAGTGATGAGGAGTTGGCCAAGCTGGATGTGGTGCTGGCCGGCTTTCATGAGGAATGCGGTTTTGACGGTCGCGGCAAAGAGGTCAATACTCGAACTTTGCTCTCCCTTATGGACAATCCCTTGGTGCGGGTCATTTCCCATCCGGGCAATCCCAACTTTCCTGTCGATTACGAAGCGATCGTGCGGCATGCCGTAACCACCCGTACAGCTTTGGAAATCAACAATTCGTCCTTTACCATCAGTCGGCGCGGCAGCGGGCCCAACTGCCTGGAAATCGCTCGTCTCTGTGCCCGCTACCAGGCGCCGGTCTGTGTCGGCAGCGATGCCCATATCGCCCAGGGGGTGGGCGAATTCGAAGATGGTCTGCAGGCTTTGCAACAGGCTGGTGTGTCCTTACAGCAAGTCGTCAATCGCACCTTGGAGACGACCCTGGACTTTTTTGGATTGGAGTAAGCTATGGCGCGAGTTCAAAAAAATGGGGTGATTGAACTGGAAGCGAATCGTGGTTCCGGCGGGCCGGTGTATGGCAAAGGTCCAGGGCCGGAGGAGCGGAACTGGGCGGTGGCGTGTCATCTGAGCGCTTTCGCTGGCTACTTTATTCCTTTTGGTCACCTTCTCGGTCCCTTCGCCGTCTGGTGGTTCAAGCGGCAGCAGTTTCCCTTTGTCGACGACCAAGGGCGCGAAATACTGAACTTTCAGTTGAGCGTTACCCTCTATCTGGCGATTGCCGGATTGCTGACCTTTATCGTTATCGGTATTCCGCTGCTGGTGCTGGTTTCCCTGTTTGATTTTGTCATGATCATCCTGGCCGCGATTAAAGCCCGTAACGGCGAACGGTACCGCTATCCCCTCAATATCCGCTTCTTTAAGTAACCTCTCAAATCTTAAGTTTTGTGTCTGACAGAGAAAGCCCCCAAGTTGTTGCCTGGGGGCTTTCTCTGTCAGGGAGGGATGAGAGCTTCAAATATGACTTTCCTTTGACAACATCCCAGGATTTTTCATCGGTCCTGCTATTTCTTAATCCAGCAGGTGCCCGTAAACTTCTTTCATATAGGCTTCAATTTCTTTGCCGAAATGTTCGCAGAATTTGTCTAATTTCTTGCCTTCGACTTCAAGCAAGTTGTCGGCGACCCTGCTGGCTTTTTCAAAAACCTCTTCAAACGCTGTGTCATCCAGTCCACTGATCTCTTTCGCCTCTTCCTTTGAAATTTTACCGGTGTGAGCAAAGACAGAGGCTACGACACCAGATATTTTGCGGACATTTTCTTTTTTTGTCATCATCGACTCCTTTTGCAAGAGGTTTGGAGGGAATTTTTTTATGATGACTTTCATATATATTTTACATCATAGCGAGAAGTCTGCACGATTGACCGCCTTAATCCATGGAGGATGTGGCGTGTCTGAGGTGGGTTTTAAGGAAAGGCTGGCCATCTTCTTCTAATGCGATCAGTGCGCGTAACGGCGAATGTTCGTCATAGCTACTCCCTGAATATCCGGTTCTTTAATCACTAAAATAGCTGATCTGCCAGAAGCGCCTGTTCGTCCGTTCTTTTTCGGGGAGCGGAGTACGGCTGGGGAGTAGGTCTGGGTTCTAGCAATGCCCAACCCGAAGTTCCGAGTCGGGCGTTTTTGTATAGGGCGTGATTGCTTTTATGATCTCATTTTTATCAACGCCGCTTTCTTCAAAGGGGTGACGCAATTTTATCTGTCGCAATCAGGCAGGGAAGAACATTACGGTCGACCTAGGAATGTTTTTTAAATCCAGCCTGCTTCCCCCCTTTCAGGGACTGTTTGGCATCCAATGAATGGAAAAGATGTATGCTTTTTGCCACCAGTCCCGTCCAGCCGGTTTGATGGCTGGCGCCCAATCCCGCACCGTTGTCACCGTGGAAGAATTCATAAAAGAGAATCAGGTCACGCCAGTGCGGATCGGTCTGGAACTTTTCCGTGCCACCGTAAACGGGGCGCCTTCCTTGTGCATCCCGCAGAAAAATCCGACTAAGCCGCTCGGAGATCTCCTTGCTCACTTCGAAAAGATTCATCATTCGGCCTGAACCTGTGGGGCATTCAATCTTAAAATTATCCCCGTAATATAGATAAAATTGCAGCAGTGCTCGAATGATCATCGCGTTCACCGGCATCCAGACCGGGCCGCGCCAATTGGAATTGCCACCGAACATGCCGGTATTGGACTCGGCCGGCAAGTAGTCTACCCGGTACTCTTGTCCCTGAACATGCAGAATGTAAGGGTGTTGTTCATGGAATTTGGAGAGGGAGCGGATACCGTAAGGGCTCAAAAATTCGTCTTCATCAAGCATTTTTGAAAGTATGCGCCGCAGCCGCTCGGGGTTGACCAAGGCCATGATGCCTCGTTCTTCGACGCCGAAATGATCCTTCCCGGTTGGGTGAATCGAATTGAGCAGTTCCGGCATGCGGGTAATGCGTTCGGTAATTTGTGCTATGGCGTCAGGGATACGTTCCCGTTGCCACTTCTCAACGACAGTTGTGGCGCAAAGGGGGAGCAGCCCAACCATTGAGCGAACTTTGAGTCGGGCTGAGGAGCCATCGGGGAGTTGCAGCAGGTCGTAATAAAAACCGTCCTCCTCATCCCACATGCTGTTGGGACCAGGGGTGTTCATCGCGGCGGCGATGAAGTAGAAGTGGTCCGCGAATTTTACGACCATGTCTTCATAGGTGCGATCGTGAGCGGCGAGTTCAACGGCGAGCTCGGCCATGTTCTGGCTGAACAAGGCCATCCAGGCCGTGCCGTCGGCCTGCTCCAGATGGCCGCCGGTTGGCAACGGCGCGCTTCGATCAAAAACCCCGATGTTGTCCAGGCCGAGGAAGCCTCCTTCGAATACGTTTTTACCGAAACGGTCCTTACGGTTCACCCACCAGGTAAAATTGAGAAGAAGTTTGTTGAAGGCCGCCTTAAGGAAATCCAGGTCTGTTTCGCCCCTTAGATAGAGATCGGTGCGGTGCAGAAAGAGGGTGGCAAAGGCGTGGACCGGAGGATTGACATCGCTGAAATTCCATTCGTAAGCGGGAATTTGGCCACAGGGATGGAGATAAACGCCACGAAGCATCATTTCCATCTGCTCTTTGGCGAAATCGGGATCGACAATAGCCAGCGGCAGGGTGTGAAATGCCAGGTCCCAGGCGGCATACCATGGATACTCCCACTTGTCAGGCATGGAGATGATGTCCTGGTTGAACATGTGAAACCAGTCCCTGTTACGGTAATGGCGGCTCGAAGGATCGAGAGGGTTGGCTTTGTGTTCATCAAGCCACTGGTTGCCATCGAAGAAATAGTATTGTTTGCTCCACAGCATTCCGGCTAAGGCCTGGCGCATCACAGCGGCCTCATCAGGCGAGACGGAAGGTGGAGTGATCGCCGCGTAAAACGCATCCGCTTCCTCGTGTCTCAGCTGGAGAAGCTCATCAAATTCACTCCCAAAGGGGTTTTGATCGTCCTGGGCCGGTTTCCCTTTTTTGACCGGATTCGAAGATGTCAGGCGCAGGCGCACAATCTCGGTTTGTCCTGGATCAATCCTGGCTTTGTAGTGGGCTGCCACCTTGGTTCCAATCCTCTGTGGATTGACCGTCTCTTTTGAACCTGTCACCACACAGTCGTTGATCCCGTCCTTCACATAGGGCGATGGATTGGGGTAGTCTGGGAAGAGCCGAGCGTTGTTGGTTTCGTTTTCCGTGAAAAGAAGGTTCGCAGTGCCTTCGCAATGCAGAATGTAAGTTCCGAGAGAGGGATGCGTTGCCCAAACAGCTCTGGTGCCGGTTTTGCTCGACATTTCTTCAAGGACCGGCTTTTGAGATGGGGTGCAGGTCCACCCTGCCCAGTTGTTGCGGAACCACAGTGTCGGCAGCAGGTGAAGCTCTGCTGTCTGCGGTCCTCTGTTGATCGCCGTAATTTTTACCAGAAGGTCTTCGGGGCCGGCCTTGGCATATTCGACGTAAACATCGAAATATCGGTCATGGTCAAAGATGCCGGTATCGAGAAGTTCGTACTCCATTTCATCTTTGCTTCGATGTTGATTCGTGCTCACCAGGTCATCGTAGGGAAAAGCCTGCTGGGGATATTTATAAAGGTACTTCATGTAGGAGTGTGTTGGCGTGCTGTCGAGGTAGAAGTAGTATTCCTTCACATCCTCGCCGTGGTTCCCTTCACTGTTGTTGAGGCCGAAAAGCCGTTCCTTAAGGATCGGATCCTTGCCGTTCCACAACGCCAAGGCCAGGCACAGCAGCTGTTGTTCATCAGAAATGCCGGCTATCCCATCTTCCCCCCACCGGTATGCCCTGGATCGCGCCTGATCGTGAGTGAAGTAGTTCCAGGCATCCCCCGTTTCGCTGTAATCCTCGCGCACAGTTCCCCATTGCCGCTCACTGAGATAGGGCCCCCATTTTTTCCACGGGAGTGTTTTCTGACGGCTTTCTTCCAGGCGCTGCTGTTCTTTTGTGACGCTAGCTTTCCGGGGGGACATACACATTCCTTTCTGGTCTGCTGCTACCGCCATGTCGAATGAAATAGATGCGGTTGGATTGGAAGATTAGGTCTTAAGTGTACATAATAGCAAAACTTTTTTGTTTTGCTTGGCAAGGAAAATGGACCCGGTGACTTGGGGAACGCCAGAGTCTTTGATGTTAAGGTTGAGGCTGAATGGACAGAAAGGGGAGTCGAATCAGGAACAGGCGAGGAAGCCTTCCAAACGAAGAAGCCCGGCTGCATGGGCAGCCGGGCTTCTAGCATGTTACAGATTTTGGAACTGGATCAGAACTTCAGACCCAGACCGACATTGGCATACCAGGCGTCTCCGGAAAGGTCACCGTAAACGTAGGATTGCTTGTCTTCAAACCACTTCCAGGCAGTTTGCGCCACCCCGTAGAAGGTCGGGGTGAAGTGATAGGTACCAGCCAGGCTAAGTTCGGTCTCCAGGTATTCGAGGTCGCTGTAGCTGGTAATGACGTTGGTCCCCTCGAAGGTGTAGAGCTGGAGCACCACCGGGTCGTTAACATAAGCCGGAGTGGTCAGGTTGAGGCTGGTCCAGTCCGCCTTGGTGCGGGTGTGCATCAGACCGGCATTGATGTTGAGCTGCTCAGTGGCCTGAATGTCGGCAGTCACAGAGAAGGTGTGGGCATCGGTGTTGAATTCGGTTTCATCACAGGTCGTCCCATACTGGGACGATACGATTACGCCCGCTCAGCCATCGTACCATCCTTGGCAGAACTTGCTCTCGGTTGACTGGTCGTAATAATTATAGGCAAAGGTCAGGTTGACCTTTTCACTGGCAGCATACCACAGGGACAGGGTCGGGCTGTGGGATGTCTGTTTCCAGGAGCCGTTGTCCAGCTCATTCTCCTCGAAGCGGCCGCGGTAGGTGAGGGTGGCGGAGAAGTCGGCACGCGGCGACCATGTGGCGGAGAGTTTGGCTTCATGGACATCTTCCGGCAGGTTGGTCATGTCCAGGGAGCGCAGGTCGTAGTAGTCGGTACCGTAGGTCGGACCGCTGCCGATGGTGTAGCCGGGAGTCCAGACAGTCGGGTCGCCGTCCTTGTCATAGTAGTTGAGGCCGGTAACCGGATCGACGTACAGGGCCGCATCAGGATTGCGGAACGGCTCATCGATGCTCTGGTACATATAGCTGATACGGGTGTTCAGGTCTTTCATCGGCCGGGTTTTCAGGCTGGCCTTGAAAGTCTGAGTTTCGGTTTCACCCAACCACCACTCGTCACGATCCACTTTCTCGTACTCGTAACCGAGGCGCGCCGTGGTGTAACGAGCCAGTCGGTACATGGCGTCCACGCCGGCGGTGACGTTGTCGCGCGAGGCGGCATCAGGACGTTCCACAACCGGAGTGGCAGGGACGCCGCCCAGGCTGGCAGTGGTCGACTGCATGGGCGCCAGGGTGATTTCCATTTCGTCAGTTTCGATCTCTTCCAGCTTCACGTAAGCGTTCAGAGTCAGGTTCTTGATGAAGCGGGTGGTGGCTTTTAGGCCGTAACCGTCGTAAGTGGAGGTCAGCGTGGTATCACTGAGGGCGAAGGTGCCGTCAGCCGATTTGCGGCTTTCCACGTCAGCCGTCACATAGGAACCGAGAACGGCGGTGTTGTAGGGCAGGTCGACGCGAGCCTTGAGGACGTGGCTGTCCTTGTCCGAGTTGGGGGTGGTGTCGTAGGTACGCTCGGCTGCATCCAGGGTGTCCAGGTTTTCCAGGTCGTAGAGCAGGCGGTTGTCGAAGGTGCCGTTGGTCGGGCTATAAGTCGTTCCGGTGCTCGGTGACAGTGCGGCATCATAGACGCGGGTCGGGTCTGCCGCGTCATTGGTGAATTCCCGCGCAGTGAAGGTGTAGTCCACGGTCAGCAGGCCGAACTTGCCGGTGGCGCCGAGGGTAACGTCTTCGGTCTTTTCATTGACTTTTTTGCTGCTGCCGGTGATGTGGCAGGTGGTACACTTGCTCAGTCCGATGGACTGTTCACGCCCATCGCGTTTTTCCAGCCGGTAGCCGGCGTGGATGGTGACGTTGGGGAACACGTCCACGTCGATTTTGCTTTCCAGTTCCTTGTGGACAATGAAGAAATCTTCGTCAGGGACGAAATCCTCGCCGTACAGACCGGCGCGGCCGATCTGCTGGGTGCCTGCGCCGGGCGCGGCCGCGGTGACCTGGCCAGTGGCCGGATCCCAAGCGGTAATGGCGCCGGGGACATGGTTGGGGTCGAGAATGCCGTCAGGGTTGTCGACGCCGAACAAAGACGCGTCCGGCACAGCGGCATTCAGATAGTTGAGCTGGTCGTGATCCAGCCAATGGGTGAATTCATCGTACTTCATATTGACCCGCACGCGGCGCATGAAGTCCATGCCCAGGTCAAATTTAACGGTGTCCTTGTCGTGGATTTCGCCACCCAGGTCGAGGTAAAAACCTTCCTCTTCCCCTTCGATGGCAACTTTGCCGTAGGACCCGGTGCCGGTGTCCGGGCGGGTGATAGAGTATTCATTCACTCGCGTCTGATTGTCGTCGATGTTGACCGTGTTGAATCCGGCCTCGAGGGTTGCTGAGGGTTCCTCAGCAGCCATCAGGCTCGCCGGAGCCAGCAGGGCAATGAACGACAGCGCGAGGAGCAACTTCACGTATCTCTGCATGTTTTGCCTCCTTGACATTCAGTGCTGTCGGTTAACGAGTCAGGCCGAAGCCGCCGTCGGGCCATCCCTGGCCGTCGCCACTGCCGGAACCAATGCTGGTCGCATCGGCCGGAACGACGGTCGGAGCGGTCTGGGACGGCAGGTCGCTGCCGTGTACCACACCGTGGCAGACAGTGCACTTGGTGCCAAAGGCCATTTGCCAGCTGTGCTCACCCAGGCTGTTGTCCACGCCGACAGTCTGGTCAGCGCTCGCTGCGCCAGTAGTACCGCTGGGGATCGGATTGATGTTCCCCTCGCTGTCGTAAGCGCTGAAGGCGACCTGGCCGGGATCGACGGTAGCGCCGATACGGGTGGTGTGGAAGTGGCTTTCGTGGCATTGCAGGCAGAGGAAGGGTTCGTTCTGCTTGAGCAGGTTGTTGGCCACGGTACCGTGCGGATCGTGGCAGATCATGCAGTCCTCTTCGACCGGAGCGTGCTCGAAAACAAAGGGACCTTGATAGCGAGCATGGCACTCGAGGCACAGGTCGCGGGTCTGCTCTTCGGTTTCCAGTTTGCCGTGGGGATTGTGGCAGCTGTTGCAGGTCATCTTCCCTTCCTTCACCGGGTGGTGGCTGGGGAAGTTGGCCTTGGCCTGATATTCCTGATGGCAGCTGTAGCACAGGTCAGCGCCGTCCTTTTTCAGGTAACCGGCGATGGCTTTGCCTTCGGGATGCATGACGTGGCAGTCGGCGCAGCTGACATCACCCAGGGCGTGCTCGCTGAAAACCCACTCCATGGTCTTGCCGGAGGAGTGGCACTTGGTGCAGACTGCAGCCAGTTCGCTGGAGTCGAGATTTTTGGGGTTGAGGATTTTGCTGGTATCGCCGCCGCCTTCGACGTGCAGGCTGCCGGGACCGTGGCAGGATTCGCAGCTCTGCTGAATACCCATCAGTTCAAAATCGGCCAACCGCCCATGAACGTTACTCATCATGGTTTCGGCTTTATCCTCGTGACATTCAGCGCAGGTTTCCTGGCCGACGTAGCAGGCGCCTTCAATCACGGGGAGCGTAAGGATCTGTTCCCGAATGGTCCCGGTGGCGCAAGCCCCCAGGATCAAGAGTACGGGAAGGAGCCTTACCAGCCATGCGGCCTTGGGGTTCGACAACTTCCTTTGCATGTGTTCTCCTTTCAAATACCCTCCAATGGTGTGGTGTGACAGTGTTTGCCTCACTTGAAAAATCGTTCGGTTCGTTTGGTCGGCAATTTCTCCTTCCTGGACATTGCTGAAAAATGGACTAGATTTGGTTACAAGGTGTTAATTTTTTGTAGGATTTATGTACTCCAACTCTTGAAGGTTAAGAGGTCTCGGTGATAGGGTAAAGCGAATGATTTTTATGCCCTCATAAAAATTCTTTATAATATTTAATATGAATATAAGGATAAATAAATGGAAACCCAGTACCTCAGGACTCTGGTTGTCGCAGCTGAAACAGGGAGTTTCTCCAAAGCAGCAGCCACTCTGCACTTGACACAATCCGCGGTATCTCAACGAGTTAAGGCTTTGGAAGAGCGTTACGGACATCAATTGCTGGATCGTTCCGGACCGATCCTGCGGCTGACGGATGTCGGTCGGTTCGTGGTTGAACGGGCTCAGGTTATTCTTGAAAAAGAGAACCAGCTTGTTGAAGAATTGAAGAATTTTAATCGAAAAAAGCGTCTTTCCCTCTGTTGTACCCCTACGTTCGGCCTTGGTTATCTGCCCGGAATCCTCAACGACTTCATGTTGCAGAACGCTGATGTGGCGGATATCAAATTTCTGTTTCAGACCACAGAAGAAGCGATTCGTGGCCTGCATGACAGTGAATTCGACGTCGCGATCATCGAGCACTGTGACGATTTTGATTTAACGCCATTTCATACCGTGGAGCTGCCCCGGGACGAGTTGGTTTTCATCAGTGCTCCGGAATTGGGGATCAAAGAATCGGCAGATCCGATACCTCTTGATTATTTGCTGCCATTTCGCCTTTATACGCGTCAGGCCGGCTGCAGCGGCAACAGTCTGTTGATGATGAACCTGCAGGAATCAGGGCGGGATGTTGAAGAGTTTCAGAGCGTGTTTGTTTCTGATGATTTGCGTTTGATCATCGAGTCGGTGCGTATTGGAAGTGGGATCTCTTTTATTTCCAAAAGCCTGGTTGAATCATTCCTTCGAGACGGGACCCTTCGCGCCCATTATGTGGAAGGGTTCCGCCATCATCGTTCCTGCACAGTGGTTCTTCCCAATCGCCGCCGCGCTTCCGATTATGTCGGGTCTTTGCTCGAGAGTTTCGTCGATTGCGTTTTGGCTGCAGTGCGTCAGGCCAAAGAACCTAAAATCTTCAGTCTTTCGACTGGCAGATAAAAGCCGTTCGCTAAAGCCGGCCTCATGCCTTTCTTAGCTTTTCTGATTTACTCCTTTTTCACTTGGGCACTCGGGCTGGAACCCATTATGGCGATGTTATGAAACTATGCTATTACATCAGCGGTCACGGACTCGGGCATGCCAGCCGTTCCTGTCAGATCATCAATGCCCTCTTGCAGCAATCCTCATCGGTCCATGTCGAAATCATTTCCGATGCGCCAGCCTGGTTTTTTCAGTCGGTTCTGCCTTCCTGCGTGACCCTGCGCCGGCGCTGTCTCGATGTCGGCGTGGTGCAGCGCGACAGTCTGGTAATGGATCTCCCTGCGACGGTCAATGCCTGGCAGAAACTGCTGGTGCGGCGAGAGGAAATATTGCGGGAAGAACTGGCATCTCTTCGGGAATCAGGAGCCTCTCTGGTTGTCGGCGATATCCCGGCGTTTGTTTTTCCCGCTGCCCGTGATGCCGGGTTGCCGAGTGTGGCCATCGGCAATTTCACCTGGGACTGGATCTATTCGGAAATGAGCCGGGATTGTCCTGAACTCGATGCGGTGATGCAGGTGCTGATCAATGATTACCGGCATGCGAATCTCTACCTGCGGCTGCCGTTTCACGGCGGCGTCCCTCCCTTTACGAGCATTGAAGATCTTCCTCTCGTTGCCCGTCATTCACGGCGAGAACCACACGATGTCCGCACTGAACTTGAGTTGCCGCCCGGCAAGAAGATGGGGTTGATTTCCTTCGGTGGCTTCGGTTTGGCGGATTATGATTTCGGGCCGCTTGCCTGTTTATCTGATTGGGTTTTTTTCACCGAGAGCGAACAACCCTGGCAGGGGGGCGGGTTACGGGTGCTGCCGAGTGGAAAATTTGCCTACCCTGATTTGGTGGCGGCGGCCGATGTCGTTATAACCAAGCCCGGATACGGCATCGTTTCCGAGGCGATCGTCCATGATACGGCCGTCCTCTATACCAGCCGTGGTAAGTTCCCCGAGCAGCAGGTTTTAGTCGATGGTTTGCATCGCTATGCCCGCGCCCTGGAAATCCCCAATGATGATCTGCGCAGCGGACAGTGGGGCTCGTATTTGGAACGATTGCTGGCTCTGCCGCCGGTTGCGGAACAACTGGCCAGTGATGGAGACCGGGTGGCAGCCGAACGGTTGTTGGCAATTTTGGCCGGCAAAGAGAAGATTTAATGCAGCGCCGGCTTCGGGATGTTTTTCAGCGGCTTCTGGACCATTTCGGACCATTGCACTGGTGGCCGGCCGAGACACCCTTCGAGGTTGTGGTCGGTGCTTTTTTGACCCAGAACACGGCTTGGCGCAATGTCGAGCAGGCAATTCTGGGACTTAAGCAGGCTTCTGCTTTGACCCCGGATGGTCTGATGAATCTCTCTCGCGAAAAGCTGGAGGAATGCATCCGTCCGGCCGGTTATTTTCGCCAGAAGGCGGGTCGTCTGCATGATTTTGTTGCCTACCTGCACCTCCAGCATGGCGGCGAACTGCAAGGGTTGCTGTCAGGGCCGCTAGATGAAGTGCGCCGGGAACTTCTATCTCTCAAAGGGATCGGGCCTGAAACGGCTGACTCCATCCTCCTCTATGCGGGGCACTATCCATCGTTCGTTATCGACGCCTATACCCGGCGCCTGTTCGGTCGGCTCGGCATCCTGCAGGGGGACGAAGATTACGAAAGCATTCGACGCCTGTGCATGGACAGCCTGACGCCCGATGTCGAGTTGTACAACGAATTCCATGCCCTGATCGTCGAAGAGTGCAAGTCTTTCTGCCGTAAACAAAAACCCCTCTGTCCGTCTTGTCCGCTGAATTCAATCTGTCCAGCAGCCCATTCAGTTGATTGACATATTCCTTCTCTGATCAATCAGAACCGATTCACCACGGTTCCATCGATCAGAATGAAAAGCGGCCCAACCTGAAAAACCAGGATGGGCCGACCCGGATGATATACGGAAAGTTGAAGTGGATGGAATGGCCGAAATTTCTGTCGCAACCTATGGAATTTCGTTCTGGGTTTCGGTCTGATTCTTGACTCAACTACAGACAAAAGACGCGATTACGACCAGAATTTTTAGCATGGTAGAGAGCTTGGTCCGCATGAGCCATAAACTCGATCTCGCTCTTTTGGCTATCGGTTAAGTGAGCAATCCCGACACTGATGGTAATGGTCGCAGGATTCCCTGACAATAAGAAAGGATGCCTCATAACGGCAAGCCTGACCCGTTCAGAAACTTCCAAAGCTTCCTTCTGATTCGTCTCAGGGAACAACATGATGAACTCGTCACCGCCTAAACGAGCCAATATGTCCGTTTCCCGGACGGTCTCTTTGCAAATCCTGGTAAAAGTCTTCAGGGTTTCGTCTCCAACTAAATGTCCATAGTTGTCGTTGATCGTTTTAAAGTGATCAATATCGACCATTGCTATGGAAATGGAGTGGTTGAAACGTTGAGCTCTGCTCAATTCCATTTTCAACACATTAAAGAACTGTCGTCGGTTCATCAGGCCGGTCAATTCATCGGTCGTTGCCTGGTGTTCAAGTTCTTCCCGCAGGCGTTTTCTTTCTGTAATGTCACTGAAAAAAACCAGAAGCCGGTCCTGAACCCAAGTCCCTTCAATAACCATATCGCGTAGCGATCCATCTTTGCAGGTGACAGTGGCCTCCAGCGGATTGAACACGCTTTTATCCTTGGATGTCCTTTTGAGTTCTTTTCCCCATTCATCATTGAGGTGCGCTCGATACTCAGGGTCTGGGTAGGCTTTGGTTACCCATTGATCGACAGTCGGAATATCATTCAAATCATAACCGGTTGTGGTCATGAATTTTTTATTGAGATATTCGATTTGTCCAGAGCTGTTGGACCAACCCAAGGCGACTGGAGCCGCCTCAAGGATGTCGGCCAATCTTTGCTTGTTTTTTTGTAACTCCTCCGTTCTGTTTTCAACGATCTGTTCCAGTATTACATTGTTATTGGCGATATAACGAATACGCGAACCCAGATCATCAGCCGTCTCACGAAAGTTTGAGATAAGGTGTGACATCTCTTTGATCGTCGTCGTTGGCCAGGAAATGGAATCGCCCTTTTCAATTTTGACGGGCAGATCATTTGAAATCTGCATCAGTTTTTTGGGTGTTTTCTCCAAGATTCGACTTAAGAGGACGGCCAGTCCTAGGGCAATCAGGAAAAGGCCCGCAACAACGGAAAAACTCTGAATTGAGCTGTCATAGAGTCGATGCTGCAGGGGGTCAATCGGGGATTCGACCAGCAGGACCCAAAAGGTTCCGGGAATCGGGCGTTTTAGAACAAAAAACGCATTTTTCCAACTGGCCATGGCGCTGATATTCGCCTGTTTGTTCGGAACTTGTATGAAAACTTCTGTTGATGACGTCGGGAAGAGGTTTGACTGAGAAAAATCACCAATTTTTTGTAGGGAGGGACGGGTTTCCGTATTGCTGAGGATGACATTATTATTTTTGTCAATTAAGGAGAGACGCATACTGGTCTGATGCGTCAGGAATTGTTTTAATTGGTCGAGATTTGTCGCACCCAGCCCAAAACAGAGGATCTCCCCATCCTGGATCAAAGGAACACTGATCGAGAATATCGGCTGAAAAATCCCCCCCCGTCCCATAAAAACGTCTGAGACCACAGGTGCTTTTGTCTTTACTAATGCCTTAAACCATTCCCGGTCGGAAAATTCCATTCCAATGGTCGATAGTCCTCGTTCATTGACGGGGGGATCGAATGCGATGGTTTTAGAGGTTGGGTCTCCCAGGAATACATTGTGAAAATCAGGGAACAGGGAATGAATGCGGGCCAATTCCGTTTGTAGGGCGGGGGATGGGGCTAATGGATAGTGCCGTCCCAGTTCGGCAATGACTCTGGCCGCATTGATATGATCCTGAAGCCAGCGTGTTAAGGCCTTTTCTAATTTGTCAGCTTCCTGGGTGACGAATTCGACCTGTTCTTTTTGGGCAAACTCAATCTGCCGGTAATTGTCAAAGGACATGACCGTCAAAGAAGGAACGATCAGGAAAAGTGCGGCAAACTGGAAAAGGATATTGGCAAAGCTTGTCTGGTAAGGAACGCTGATTGACCTGAAGTAGGGAAACAAGTGGAGGTGAGTCATGACGACACTGGCCACCAAGGCGTTGAAAACCCCGTTAACCGCTTGTTTCATAGCGACAACCAAGGTGAATTGAACCCCGAGCTTCATGACGCCGGCATAAAAGAGAAATACCAGCGGAATCCCGAGGAGACACCAGAAGACGGTGTCGCTAAAAATGATATTTGCCCCTCTTCTTCTGAAACAGATGCTGACCCAGAGGATCTCTGCCAAAAATATGCAGATGGCATAAGGATGGTTCCAAAGAACAATCGTATAGCTCGAGGCAATCAAGGTGACGGCTACCGCCCACCCTGTTCCCAGCAACAAAGTAGCAAGAAGACCGAAAATGCTGCCAAATATGAAGTGGATATTAAAGCCGAGCGCGAGGCTGTAGCGGTTTCCTAAGTAACCTCCCAGGATCAGAAAAATGAAAAGAAAGGCTTTTTTTGAAAAGGAAGCAACATGTTGTTTTTGGGTCATTATTGATCCCTGTTTTGGCGCTCAAAAATTAGCATTAAATTGATAAGGTCGAGGGTGGAATGGGTCTTATTTGCTTTAAGTCGTCGAGGAAATCTCAAGCCAATAAGGTCTAAATTATTAGAAAAACAAAAACCGCTGACCAACTTAGTCGAAGGCCGCGGTTTCCGTCATATCGATGTTTGAGGGTTGGTGCCGCATTAAGATCCGTCCCCAAAAGTATTAAAATACGACACCCCCAAATTTAACCCAGCCATGAAGCCGGGTCAAGTCGTGCCAGCGTCCCTTTTTCCTGGTTTTCCTTGGAAAGAGGGAATGCCTCAATCTAGCGAGCAAGGCATTGATGTGTGCTCGGGAGCAAATCTCCTGCACTCGTAAAACTGATGCGGTGCGGCGCCGCAGGTGTGCCAAGGTCGGGTCATCTGGTCTGATTGAAATATCGGTCTTTCGGGTTCCTTAAGGTTGGGGGCTTCGCTCCTCATAATTCATTGACTTCTTTAGGCAATGGCGCATTTCCTCGTTCAAGGTATTCAAACGCAGTGGTTTGGATACATACCCATCAAACCCCTGCCTCAAAAAGTTTTCTCGGTCTTCCCGCAGGGCATGGGCGGTGAGGGCTATGATTGGAATGTGGCTTCCCGCCTCCATTTCTTGTCCTCTGATGATCTGGGTAGCCTCAATCCCATCCATACCCGGCATCTGTATGTCCATCAGAATAAGATCAAAAGCGTTCTTTTCCCATTTGGCCACGGCCTCCATCCCATTGACAGCCGTTTCCGTCGTGTGGCCGGATTTTTGAAGCAAAATTGTAACGAGTTTCTGATTGACCTCGTTGTCTTCAGCAAGCAGGATGTGCAGAGACTCTCCTTCCCAGGTCAGGGAGTGCGCGTCTGCCATGCTCTCCTGCCGTTCCGTCTGGAGATCGTTGACGGCAAAGGGCATCACGACATGGAAGGTGCTGCCGACTCCTTCCGTGCTCTCGACATTGATGCTGCCTCCCATGAGTTCCACCAATCGCGTGCAGATGGCCAGCCCGAGACCGGTCCCGCCGAAATGCCTGGTGGTGGATGCATCCGCCTGGGTAAAGGGCTCGAAGATTTTTTTGATAATCTCGGGTGACATGCCTATCCCTGTATCGGCCACACTGAATCGGAACAGGGCCGTGTCGTGCTGCCGCTCCTCTAAGGCGACGCTTACGGTAATCCTACCCTTGTCGGTGAATTTGGCCGCATTCCCAACGAGGTTGAGCAGCACCTGCTTCAGCCGGAGCGGGTCACCAGTGAGATTGTCAGGGATGCTGGCGGGAATGTCAGTCCTGATGGTGAGCCCTTTGGAATGGATGTGAGAAATCTGGGTTTGGAGAAGCTCATTGATGCTGCGGCGCAGACTGAACGAGATCCGCTCAAGTTCAATTTTTCCAGCCTCAATTTTCGACAGGTCGAGCAGGTCGTTGATGAGGGTCAACAGGTTTTCTGACGAGAGTTGGACTGCGTCGAGGTATTGTTTCTGCTCTGTCGACAGTTCTGTCAGCTCCAGAAGTTGTGCCATTCCCATAATACCGGTGATGGGGGTGCGAATCTCGTGGCTCATGTTGGCGAGAAACGCGCTCTTGGCTTGGTTGGCCGCTTCGGCAGCCTCCTTGGCCCGGGCGAGTTCGGCGGCATTACGCTTTTGCTCGGTGATGTCTTCCACCATGGCCACGATGTAATCGACCGATCGATCGGGTTTTCGCACACAGCGAACGACCAGTTTGGTGAAAAGTATCTCGCCAGTTCGTGTCAAAAAGCGTTTTTCCAGTTCATACCCTTCGATCTGTCCACGGAGGACTTGATTGAACTGCTCGGCATCGGCTGCAAGATCGTCCGGGTGAGTCAGTTGTTCCCAGGTCATCCCACGCAATTCGGCTTCCGTATAACCCAGCATATTGCATAGGCAATCGTTAATTTTTAGCCAGCCTTTTTCTGGTGAAGTGATCGTTAAGCCGACCAGCCCCAGATCATAAAAAGCCTGAATCTTTGCATTACTTTCCTGGAGGGCTTCCTCCGCCCGCTTGCGTTCGGTGATATCATTAATGAGGGCCAACATGTGCGGTTCTCCGTTGATCTCGATGATTTCCGCCGACACAAGGCCGATAAGGAACTCGCCGTCTTTCTTCCGGAATCGAACCTCAGCCCCGCGCACCTTCCCCTGTTCCCGAAGCAGTTGAATAAAGGAGTCACGCGCCCGGGACTCCCAGAGCCTCAACTCCAGCGAGGTACGGCCGATTACTTCCTCCCTCCGATACCCGAACAATTGTTCGAAAGCATCATTGACATCGAGGAATCTCCCCTCAGACAGAGTACTGATGGCGAGAATCGACGGCGTCGAGCGGAAAGTGCGGGAGAATTTTTCCTCCGACTCCCGCAGCGCTTCCTCTGACCGCCTGCGTTCCGTAACATCACTTGCAACCCCCAGAATTCTATGAATGCGATCGGTGGCTTCACGGATGGGGATGAGTGTTGTTTGAAAACGGCGGAGTCCGACGGGCAGGTCGAGAATCTCATCATAGGTGATGGCCGCCCCCGTCTCCAGGCAATGCCGATAGTTGGGGATGATTTTTTCGGAGATCTCCGGGGGAACGGCTTCTTCGACAAAGCGGCCGGTGAGCTCAGAGCTTGACAAGCCTACCGCTTTCTCCTCGGCGGGGTTAAACCCGCCGAATTTGAAGCGGCCGTCGTTGGTAACGTCAAGGAGGAAAATGCAATCCGAGGTATTGTCGTAAATCTCCCGGTAGCGTTGTTCGCTCTCCCGTAGCGCCTCCTCCGCCTGCTTGCTCTCGGTGATGTCCATACAAGCCGATTGATAGCCGAGCAGCTTGCCGTTTCGATCTCGAACCTGGGTCCCCAGGCCGAACGCAAAGAAACACGAACCATCTGCCCTCTTCGCGGAAAACTCTCCCTCCCAGAGGCCCGTTTCATTGAGATCTGAGAGGATGGCGGCGGCTTCATCCGGGTCAGTGAAGAAAGACGCGATGGGCCTGCCGACGACCTCATCCTTGCTCCGATACCCCCAGGTCTTCAGGAAAGCATCATTGACCTCGGTAATTACGCCGTCAAGCCCGGCAATACTGTTGGCGGCAATCGACGAGTGAAATACATGGTTCATCAACCACAGAGATTCTTCCACTCGCTTGCGCTCGCTGATATCGCGAACAAAGGAACAATTCAACTCTTTGTCGCCCAACTTGACGTAGTTGGCGACGATCTCAACCGGAAAAATCCTGCCGTCCTTGCGGATCAGTTCGTTTTCAAAGGTAAGGGAGCCACGTTGCCTGAGTTCGGCAAAGTGTTCAGGCCAATTTTCGTCTTTGACCTGGAGATTAACATCCGGGACACGCAGCTGAAGCAATTCCTCCCGCGTATAACCGAGAGACCGGCAAGCCGCTTCGTTGACATCGACGAAGCGCGCCTCGGTGTCCAGCCAGAAGAGCGCATCGGAGGCGTTCTCCACGCTGATGCGCGTGAAACGCAGAGCCTCTTCGGCCCTCTCACTTCGGGCCAAGGCCTCGGCCAGGATGATGTTGTTGTAACTTGCGTTGGAGATCATCCGGGCCAGCTTGGAATAGAATCCCATGGCTCTACGAACGGTCTCCCGGCTCCAGCGCGGTACCCGATCGAGCGCGGCCATGTATTCCGCCTCGTCATAACCGAAACGCCGTGCCTGGGCTCGGAACAGCTCGTAATCCGGCTCTTCGTCATCATAGAGAAACTGACCCAGAAAAATATTGCCGACATGCCTGTCCCCCAGCATGATCGGAGTGGCGATATCCCACATATTGTTTTTGCAGCGGTACTCCTTGAACGTTCCCGGCGGGACGCCATTGGAGAGAGAAATGTCGCTTTCGATGCAGAAGGCGCAGGATTCCGGTACGGCCCGGTGAAAGTTGACACAGATGTCCTGCCAGCCGGTACCGACCAGCACCTTGCCGTTAAGGTCGATGATGCCGACACCGATGCCGGTCAGGGCGTAATAATCGTCCATCATCTCCTGCAGGGCAGGGGCATCGATGACGTCAGCCAATTCAACGTGCGGAAAATGTTGAAGACCAGATTTTCTCTCTGTTATTTGTTCCGTAATCATTGTCACAATCCCACAGCATATGATTGAAATTAAAATATAGCAATTTTGCGGATCAAGCCGAGCCTCTGCGATGTGAAATTCCAGTTTATCATCGCAGCCTTATTTTTGGGTTTTGACCGTAAATTTTTCCGTCAGAATTCTTTTAATTCCAGAGATATAATGCATCGGTCACGTTTGGCTCCCAGGTCTAACTTTTCGCAGATGTCTTGACAAATCCTCCTCCTGACGCACCCTTAAGGGGTGTCTGAGCATAGGAGGCTTCTCATGGATAAAAATACATCTATTGTCGACATTTTCCCGTCGGTAGAGCAAATACCGGAGCGCGATCGCCTGTTAAGACCGTTGCGGCAAAAAGAATACCTGCTGGATGGTGAACTGCGTACCTGGGATGGACCAACCCAGGTTATCCTCTCGCCGGTGTGGTTGGTGGAAAAGGATGGGTTGAAACAGGTCGAGGTTGGTTCTTGTCCCCGCCTTGGTCCGGAACAGGGCAGGGCGGCTCTGCAGGCGGCCGCCAAAGCTTATGATCAGGGTCGCGGTCATTGGCCGACCCTGCCGGTGGAGCAGCGCATTCAGCATGTGCTGGCCTTTACGGCAGCTTTCTGCGAACAGCGCGAAGAGGTGGTGCGGCTGTTGATGTGGGAGGTGGGCAAGAGTCGCAAAGATTCGGAAAAGGAGTTTGATCGGACTGCGGCATATATTCGCGATACCGTGGAAGCGCTCAAGGAGCTGGATCGCAATTCGTCGCGTTTTGTGATCGAAGAGGGGATTGCAGCGCAGATTCGTCGTGCCCCGCTCGGGGTGGTGTTGTGCATGGGGCCGTACAACTATCCCCTCAACGAAACCTTTGCCACGCTGATCCCGGCGTTGATCATGGGCAACACGGTGGTGGTCAAGCCGCCCAAGTTCGGGGTGCTTCTTTATCAGCCCCTGCTACGGGCTTTTAAGGAAAGCTTTCCGCCTGGCGTGGTGAACTTTGTTTATGGCAGCGGCCAGGAGATTGTTCAACCAATGATGGCCAGCGGCCTGGTGGACGTGCTGGCGTTCATCGGCTCGGCTCGAGTTGCCGACCTTCTCAAGAAGGGGCATCCGGAACCACACCGAATGCGGGCGGTGCTGGGAATGGGGGCTAAGAATGCCGCTATTGTTCTGCCCGATGCGCCGTTGGACCTGGCCGTTGCGGAATGTCTCAGCGGCAGTTTGTCCTTCAATGGCCAGCGCTGCACGGCGATCAAGATCATTTTTGTCCATCGCAGCATCCAGGCCGAGTTCATCTCCGGGTTGACTGCCGCTCTGCAACAGGCCCACTTCGGCATGCCCTGGGAGGATGGCGCGTTTATCACGCCCCTCCCCGAGTCGGGTAAGGTCGAATATCTGCAGGGATTGCTGGAAGATGCCAAGAAGCAGGGCGGTGAGGTGGTCAACCTCGGGGGCGGCACGGCCTGCCAGAGTTTCTTTGTGCCGGCCCTGGTCTGCCCGGTGACTCCGGCCATGCGTCTGTATCAGGAGGAGCAATTCGGTCCGGTGGTCCCCATTGTTCCCTTTGATGATCTGCAGGTCCCTATTGATTATGTGGTGAAGTCCAACTTTGGCCAGCAGCTCAGCATCTTCGGGTCTGACCCTGATGCCATTGCCGAACTTATCGATCCACTGGTCAATCAGGTCTGTCGCTTGAATCTCAACAGTCAATGCCAGCGCGGACCGGATACTTTTCCGTTCACGGGTCGCAAGGGATCGGCGGAAGGGACCCTGTCGGTCAGCGATGCCCTGCGTTCTTTTTCAATTCGTACCCTGGTGGCGGCCAAGGATAACGAGTTCAACCGGCGTATTCTACGGACCATCACGCGGCAGCGTAAATCGAAATTTCTCAGCACCGATTTCATCTTCTAGTGTGCGCGAAGATCGATGGGCCAATATGACCCATCGGTCTTTTCAAATGTGGCATTTTGGCCGCCTTGTTGTTGAGAAAAATGCTTGGTGAAAATAAAATTTGTTTTTAACTTATTGAAAATAAAGGTGAAATCTGTTTTTAATAATTGTTTTTCGGAACTGGCAATAACTTTGCAAACTGTATACGAAAAAATGCCAACTTTAATTTTTTCGAAAGGAGCCATACCATGGGCAAAACAGTGAGCAATCCGAAAAACTACATCATTTCCTGCAGGGTCGATCAGAGCGAGTTGGATCTGTTGCAGGAAATCGCCAAGCAATCCAACACCAATATCTCCACTCTGCTGCGCAACACCCTTGCGCTGATCAAGGACGATCCCGCCGGCGCATTTCGTATGTCAGCCTAGTCTGATAAAAAAACGCCACTTTGCGGTGATGCGGTCAGCCCGGTTTTGGGGCTCGGCTTGCGAAAACGGTTTTCCTGTCCCGAGGGTTAGCTTGTCGGGATTAAAGACTTAACCCACCCCGCAGAACTTTCGGTCGGCAACGGTTGAGAGGTGGATGGAAGGGCATTTCCCTTCTTTCCGCCTACAACCGCCCGACGAAGGTTTTCTCCCTGTCAGCAGTCCCCCGTAGACCCGGTTGATGCGCCTTTTTGCTTGACTTGTCTCGCAGTTTTGCTAACTTGGCAAACTTGATTTTTGCTTGTCAAAAGGTGATGCGGAGGATGGCCATGGACTATAAAGACACTCTCAATCTGCCGGTAACCGACTTCCCCATGCGCGGCAATCTGCCCCAGCGGGAACCGGAAATGCTGAAAAAATGGGAGAGCATGCAGCTGTATCGGAAAATCGAGGAGGCCGGCAAGGGCCGCCCGAATTTCACCCTGCATGACGGCCCCCCCTACGCCAACGGCCATATTCATATCGGCCACGCCCTCAACAAAATTCTCAAGGACATCGTTATCAAGAGCCGCCGCATGGAGGGGTTCTATGCTCCCTATGTGCCGGGTTGGGACTGCCATGGCCTGCCCATCGAACTGATGGTCGATAAGCAGCTCGGCAAGGAAAAGGCGACCATGAGCAAGGTGCAGGTGCGCCGCGAATGTCGTACCTACGCCGAGAAATGGGTTGGGATCCAGAGCCAGGAATTCGAGCGCCTTGGGGTGCTTGGCGAATGGGATCATCCCTACCTGACCATGACCACCAATTACGAGGCGGCTACCGCTCGTGAGCTGGCTCGTTTTGCCGAGCGCGGCGGCCTTTATAAAGGGAAGAAACCGGTGCACTGGTGCTCATCCTGCGTTACGGCGCTGGCTGAAGCCGAAGTGGAGTACGCCGACCACACCTCTCCCTCCATCTACGTCAAGTTCCCCTATGCCGACGAACTCCCTGCCGAGCTGGCTGATCTGGCCGGCAAGCCGCTGTTCTTCGTCATCTGGACCACGACTCCCTGGACCATTCCCGCCAACCTCGGCGTCAGTCTCAATCCTGAATTGACCTATGTCGCGGTGGAGGTTAACGGCGAAGTGCTGGTGTTGGCCGAAGGTCTTTTGGGTTCCGTGATGAAGGCGGTGGGCGTCGAATCCTACCAGGTGCTGAAGAGCTTCAGCGCCGAGCTGTTCGATAAAAAGAACTGCCGGCATCCGTTTTACGACCGGCCGTCGCTGATCATGCTCGGTTCCCATGTCACCCTCGAAGCCGGTACTGGTTGCGTGCACACCGCCCCCGGCCACGGTCATGACGACTACGTCATCGGCCTGAAATACGGCCTCGAAATCTACAATCCGGTGGACGATTACGGTCGTTACCGGGAAGACATGGAGCTGTTCGGCGGCATGAAGCTGACCGACGCCAACGACGCGGTCAACGCTAAGCTGCAGGAAGTCGGCGCGCTGCTGCAACTCGGCAAGGTCTCCCACAGTTATCCCCATTGCTGGCGCTGCAAAAAGCCGATCATCTTCCGTGCCACCGAGCAATGGTTCATCTCCATGGAATCCAACGAACTGCGCGAAAAATCTCTCAAGCACATCAACGACGTGCAGTGGATTCCCCGCTGGGGCCGCGAGCGCATTTTCGGCATGATCGAAAAGCGTCCCGACTGGTGCATCAGCCGCCAGCGCAGCTGGGGGGTGCCGATTACCGTCTTCTACTGTGAAAAATGCGGCGAGGCGCTGGCCGACGGCAAGACCATGCACCATGTCGCTGACCAGTTCGAAGAAGTCGGCAGCGACGTCTGGTTTGAAAAGGACGCGGCGGAACTCCTCCCGGCCGGAACGACTTGTCCCTCCTGCGGTCACGGTACCTTTACCAAGGAGATGGACATCCTCGACGTCTGGTTCGATTCCGGCGTATCTCATGCCGCCGTCGTGGAGCATCGCGACTACCTGCAGTCCCCTGCCGACCTTTATCTGGAAGGGAGCGACCAGCATCGCGGCTGGTTCCATTCCAGTCTCCTGGCATCAGTGGGGACCCGCGGCATCGCTCCCTACAAGGCGGTTTTGACCCACGGTTTCGTCGTCGACGGCCAGGGCAAGAAGATGTCCAAGTCGACCGGCAACGTGGTGGCCCCGGAAGAGGTCATCAAGAAATTCGGCGCCGAAATCCTTCGCTTGTGGGTCGCCGCTCAGGATTACCGCGACGATATCCGCATCAGTCAGGAAATCCTGCAGCGTCTGTCCGATGCATACCGGCGCATCCGCAATACGGCTCGCTACATTCTCGGCAACCTGCACGGCTTCGATCCGGCCACGGATATGGTCGCTGATCAGGATTTGCTGGAACTGGACCGCTGGGCTCTGTCGCGCCTGGAAGGATTGGTCAACCGAGTGGAACGCTCCTATGACGAATACGAGTTCCACATCCTCTACCATGCCGTGCATAACTTCTGCAGCGTGGACATGAGCGCATTCTATCTGGATGTTCTGAAGGACCGTCTCTACACCGCACCGCCCAAGAGCGTGGCGCGGCGCAGTGCCCAGACCGCCATGTACAAGGTGCTGGACGCCCTGACCCGTCTCATTGCGCCGGTTCTGTCCTTCACTGCCGATGAAATCTGGGTGGAACTGCCGGGACAGCGCGAGGAAAGCGTTCATCTGGCGTCCTTCCCTCGTTTTGAAACCAAATATCTGGATACCCAGCTCGAAGAACGGTATGCCGACCTGCTGAAGATTCGCTCCGATGTCTCCAAGGCGCTGGAAGTGGCTCGTAACGAAAAACTGATCGGCCATTCCCTGGATGCCCGTGTGGTGCTGGCTGCTCCGGCCGGTCCCTGGGCTGAACTGCTGAATAGCTATCGGGACGAATTGGCCACTCTGTTTATCGTTTCACAGGCGGAACTCGTCGAGAGCCTGAGCGAAGGGATGGCTGGGGAAGAGGTTCCTGGCTTGCGGGTACTGATTGCCAAGGCCCAGGGCGAAAAATGCGAGCGTTGTTGGAATTATGCTACCAGCGTTGGGGAGAACACGGCCCATACGAGTATCTGCCATCGCTGCGTCGCAGCCCTTGAAGCCTGATCCGTTCCGTCAAAGGAGTTGCAATGCCCCGACGTTTTTCGATCTTGATCGGCATCAGCCTTGTCGTATTGGTGTCCGATCAGTTCACCAAATACCTGGTGGATAGCCATTTCCGGCTCTACGAGTCGGTGACCATCGTGGAGAATTTTTTTCACCTGACCTATGTCCGCAACAAAGGGGCTGCCTTCGGCATGCTGGCCGACAGCGCGATTCGCATTCCCTTTTTCATCACCGTCTCGGTGTTGGCGGCGCTCGGTATCCTGTGGTATTTTAATCATGCTCGGCATTTGCAAAAGCTGGCGATCATTGCCCTGTCCCTGATTTTTTCCGGAGCTGTCGGCAATTTGATTGATCGTATCCGTTTTGGCGAAGTGATCGATTTCCTCGATATTCACTGGTATGAACACCACTGGCCGGCCTTCAATGTTGCCGACTCGGCTATTACGGTTGGGGTGGCTCTGTTGCTGCTGGATGTGTGGCGAGAGGAACGGCAGAAAAAACGAGCAGGCTGATTGCCTTGATCAATTCATCTCAAGGGAGGACCTTCATGAAACGTGCAATTGCTTTAATTCTCGTCATGTCGTTGTTGATCCTGACCGGCTGTGAGTGTATGAGCGGCTTGGGGCGTGACATCCAGAAAACCGGTGATTTTATTGAGAAGAAGGCTGAAGAAGGTAAAAAATCCAATTGAATTTCGGTTGTCAGGCGATAAAAAACCGCCCTCTGTCAAGAGGGCGGTTTTTTTTGACCGGAAAGCTGAATCGGCTGCGTATAAGAATGCCGCTGGCCGTATGGTTCAGATTTTAAAAGATCGAGGCAATCCGCTCATAAGACTTGGTCAGCCGCTTGGACGTGGTAATGAAAATATGCTTGAGCAGACTGAGGCCGATTAACGGGAACTGCATAATCATCTCTTCAAACTTTTGACTGTGAAGGATGACCAGATCTGCCGGTTCGATGACTTCTGCAGAAACGGAGCGTGGGTTGTCGGTCAGTAAGCAGAGCTCGCCAACGACGGACCCTGGTGCATAGACTCCTACAATGACATGCTTGCCACCGAATTCAGTTTTCTTTTTGATGCCGAGTTTGCCGTCCAGGATAAAGGCGGCGTAATTGTCGCAATCCCCCTCTTTCCAAAGTGTTTCACCGGCAGGAACGCGAACTCGCTCGCAGAATTTGAGAAAATTTTCCACGTCCGGGCACTGCAGCACCTGAAAGAACTGAAACTTGTCGCGCATGACATCTGCTTGCATGGTCGCCTCCACCGAAATCTGCCGGAATTAATTTGTACGACCAATTGTGCAAATGACAAGCCATCACTCAGGCTTCAAGCTTTATTTTAATCTTAAAATAGTGGGCTTTTTTGCCGCGATAAAAATTGTCCTGCCATAACAGAGAGTTATTCGTCAGCGAGGACTGTTGCTCCAAAGAGGGATCCCCTGCGCATTACGTAAGCGGAGGGTTTTGTCTCCTTTTCGGAGTTCGGCGGCGATCAGTGCCGGACCGTCTTCGAGGGTGATTCGCGAACCGGTCACCTGTAAAGTATCCCCTTCGGCGATGGGAAAATCATTGCGTTCGAAATACCAGCCCGGGCCGAGATGCACTGGAAGTTCTTCTTCGCCAACCTTCAGCACAAGATGCAGCCCATAACCGAAGCGGTGCTGAGCCTCCATGCGTTGAATGGCGACGATCTGTCCCGTGACGGTTTGTTCGCTGGCCGGATTGTAGAGGCGGCCGGCGCGTGACGTGTCGACCGTCTGGCTGCTTGCCTGGAGGGGCAGGAACAGTAATAATGCTCCAATCAGCAGCACGATAGAGGTGATTCGTTGTCTTGTCATGACAACCTCCTTGGATAAAAATCGGTGCACGGTCTGTTTTGGCCACGCCGTGCACTGTGAATTCGCTTTATACTATACCAATATCTCGCAGTATTAAAATGATTTAAATTGTATTGGACAGTAACTAACTTTAGCCAAAAGGACCAGTTGTGAGCAGTCGGACAGCCATATTGTTGGCGGCGGTAGGGACAACCAGCACAGAAGGTCGTGCTGTCTTTGCCCACATTGAAGCTCAGGTCCGGCTCCGATTTCCATCCTGCCCGCTGGCTTGGGGATTCACTTCAGCAGCGATTCGCGAGCGGCTTGCACGGCAAGGAATCTTTAGTTGTTCCCCTGAGGAAACAATCGGACGTCTGCGAGAAGAGGGAATCCAGCGCATTGTCCTGCAAAGCTTGCATGTTTTGGCCGGCCAGGAGTTTGATCGTCTCGCAAACAGGTTTGGAGCCGCACCGGAGATCATCCTGGGCGCGCCCTTACTGGCTGCTCCTGAGGATATCAACGCCATTCTTGATGCTCTTGCCGAGGATTTTTGCCCCGACCGCGCTTGTCTGGTTGTCGCCCATGGTCATCCTTTGGACGAACGAGTCAGCGACATGTTGACGAAATTCGATGACTGTCTGGTCGCTCGTTATCCGAACGCCGCACTGGTGAGTCTGGTTGGGCAACCTGGCCTGACCGCCGCGGAACGGCTGCAACCTTTACTGAAGAGCAGCGGCCGGGTCCGCTTCCTTCCCCTGATGTTGAGCTCCGGCCGACACCTGGAACGCGACGTCCTTGGCCCATCTTCTTCAAGTCTGACGAGTCGCCTGGCTGCCACCTCTGTCGAGTGCCGGCCCAGTCTCGGCTGGAATCAACGCATTTTGGATCTCTTCTGCAAGCGTATTGAAACAGCCTTGTCCTGCCTGAAATAAAGGCCGGGCGGCGGGAGCCGCCCGGCCTTTCTCATTATTTCCCCTCTTGAAAATAGGTCATTGCCCCGGAGATGACAGCACAGGGTGGCGGGTTGCAGTCGACCTGCAGTACATCGATCAGTTTTTCCAGCTGGCGGATGACCTGCGGCAAGCGATCCTGTTCTGCGACCCGCAGCCAGATGCGGCTGTGGAGACCGTCTTCGAGCGGCAGGCAGAGAATCCCTTCAAGGTTGTAGGCGCGACGGGAAAACAGACCGCAAACGTGCGACATCACGCCCGGGTGGTTGTTGACGGTGAGTCCCAGCAGGGTGGTTTGGGCAGTTGTATCAGCAGGCATCGGCATATCCTCCTATCATGTCACGGTTGGCGGCGCCGGGCGGCACCATGGGGAAAACCTTCTCGTCTTGCGCAATCGGGATGTGGATCAGTCCCGGCCCCGGTTGGCGCAGGGCATTGTGGAGTAGTTCCCGGGGGGCTGCACAATTTTCCAGATCGCAGGCCGGTAATCCGAACGCTGCCGCCAACGCCGGGAAGTCGGGGGTGCCGCGGAAGATGGAAGCACTGTGCCGGCCGCTGAAAAACAGGTCCTGCTGCTGCCGCACCAAGCCGAGCTGGCGGTTATTGAGCAGCACGATCTTGAGGTTGAGATTTTCTTCGGCCAGGGTTGCCATCTCCTGCAGATTCATCAACAAGCTGCCGTCGCCGCTGAAACAGACCACCTGCCGTTCCGGGCAGGCCAGTGCCGCACCGATGGCCGCCGGCAGGCCGAAGCCCATGGTTCCCAGCCCACCGGAGGTGAGCCACTGGCGTGGGCCGCGGAACGGAAAGGCCTGAGCGGTCCACATCTGATGCTGGCCGACGTCGGTGGTGATGATCGCCGTCTCATCGAGTAACGAAGCCACGGTGAGGATTGCGCCGTAAGGCCGGGTCAAATCGTCGTCGCCCGGCAAAACCAGGGGATGCTGCGTCTTCAATCGGGTAAGCTGGCGTCGCCACTCCGGGCGATTCTGCCGCGGCAGGAGCTGGCGCAGATCGGCCAGGGTTTGCGCCACGTCGCCGGTCAGACTCAGGTCGGGCGGACGAATCTTGGCCAGTTCGCTGGCATCGATATCGATATGGATGATCTTGGCCTGGGGACAGAACTGCTCGGCCAGACCGGTGGCACGGTCGTCAAAGCGCACCCCGGCGGCGATGAGCAGATCGCATTCCTCCAGAGCAAGGTTGGTGTAGCGGGCGCCATGCATGCCGAGCATGCCCAGGTAATGGCTGTGATTAGTGGGTAAGGCCCCAAGACCCATGAGGGTCACCGCGCAGGGGAGATCGGCGTGTTCGCAGAGTGAGCGCAGGCTATCGGCAGCGCCGGCAGCGATGATCCCGCCACCGGCATAGAGGAGCGGCCGCTGTGCCTTACTCAGCAGTTCGATAATTTGTTCCAGCCCCTCGGGGGCGAGAACTGGTAGCGGCTCCGGTTGGCCCGGCTGCGGCCACGTGTCGACTTGAATCGTCTCGATCTGCACATCCTTGGGGATGTCGATGGCGACCGGGCCGGGTCGGCCAGAGGTGGCGATGCGGAAGGCGGCCGGCACGACCTCAAGCAGTTCCGCGGCGGAACGCACCAGAAAATTGTGCTTGGTGATAGGCAGGGTCAATCCGTAGGTATCAATCTCCTGAAAGGCATCGGTGCCGATCAGCGCACTCGAAACCTGGCCGGTAATGGCAATCAGGGGGATCGAATCGAGCTTGGCATCGGCAATGGCGGTCAGCAGATTGGTGGCGCCGGGACCCGACGTGGCAAAACAGACCGCCGGCTTGCCGCTGGCGCGGGCCATCCCCTGGCCGATGAAGCCGGCCCCCTGTTCGTGGCGGGCCAGCACGTGGCGGATCGGGCTGTCGCGCAAGGCATCGTAAATCGGCAGGTTAGTGCCGCCGGGGATACCGCTGATGGTCCTTATCCCCTGGCGTTCCAGCAATTTGAGCAGAATCTGTGCTCCTGAATAATGCATGTTTTCCTCCTCGGAATGAAATGGGCTGCAACGAAAAGACCCCGCTGCCAATCGGCAGCGGGGTCTGTGGTTTCAGGTCGGTTGTTTCAGAGTGACCAGGGACCATCCCGCTGCCGGGCTACGGCGCAGACGACTACGACGACCAATACGACAACAACAACGACGCTGACGACGTTGGAAGAGGCGATCAGAATGATGTCGAAATTGATGTGCTGCATGGTCAAAGGTCCTTGGGGTGAAAATGTAAAAAGCCCGCTGCGAGTGGTCTCGACAGCGGGCTTGAATGTTTCCTGGTTCGGCTTAAACCGGGTCAGCTCCGCCATCGACTCCCGTCGACTACGACAACAGATACGCGTACGACGACCGGCGAACCGACGACGGCGTGACAGCTGGTAGCGATGATGATGTTAGCGGGCTGGTTGATCATGATCCGGTTTCCTGAGTTGATGTGTTCACCGATTAAGACACAAGCGTTCCGTCTCTGTCAAGCCGGAATCGTCCGACAAAAAAAGGGCTGCCCTTGTGGGGCAGCCCTTGGCAGTGGCACTGGAGCGCCGTGATTTAGAAAGTATGGCAGTCGGTACAGGTGGTTTTCACGCCGCCATGTTCGGATTCGGCATGCTCCTTGTGCAGGGAGCGAGCGCTGCTGTAGGAGCGGCCGGAGTGGCAGTTGTTGCACAGCCCGTTGCTGGTGGGGGGCTCGATCCAGCCGGTCGGTTCGCTGGTGTGGCAGCCGACGCAGTTCTTGCCCATCTCCTCGGCGTGCTTCTCATGCATGCGCTGCCAGCTGAGGTTTTCCGAGCTGTGGCACAGGGTGCAGCTTTTCACCTTGGCCGGCCAGGTGTGGTAGCCGAGCTCGTCGAAGGGCATGCGCAGGCTGCTTTGGCCGGAGCCGTCGTGGCAGGCCGAGCAAGCCAGGGCGTTCCCTTTCGGTTCTACGCCGTGGTTGATGAGCTGGTAGGTGTCGGTGGTGATCCATTCGTAGGGTTCATTGGCATTGTAGCCCATGTTGACCAGACCGCTCTGGATCGCTTCGATCACGTTGCCGGTGGTCCCAAGATAGACCAGGGTGTTCAGGGCGATCAGGGTGCCGTCGGCGGTGACCATCGGCTGGTAGGCGGTTTTGTACTTGAAAGGATAGATCTTGCTGATCCCTTCCATGAAGCCGCCGTTGGGACGGGAGGTAGGATAGGTCCCTTTGCTGGCGTCATAGGTCAGGTAGGCGTTGTCGCCGAGCAGGTAGTTGTCACTGGTGCGGTCCCACCATTTGTACTCGGGGATCAGGTCGGCGGCCTTTTCAAGGTGAGGATGACCGGGGCCGGTGCTGCCGTCAGCCACGCTGCCGTCATGATGGTGCGACCAGTCGCGATGGGTCTCGGTGGCCACCTTGGCGTATGTCGGGATGTGGCAGACCTGGCAGGCCACATGCTCGTTGGCGTGGCGGTCGAGGATGTAGGAGGTACTCGGGTAGCTGGTGCGGCTGGTTGAGGAATAGGTCGAGCCGTGCGGGTTGCTGTTGTGGCAGTTGGTGCACTTGATTTCGGCCCCGCGGCTCAGGTCGTCAGTCGGGCGCAGGTCGGAGCCCTTGCCGATGACCTTGTGGTTCTGGAAGACGTGGCAGGTCTGGCAGGCGTAATCGGTGCCGCTGGTGTTCATGTGAACGTCGAAGTTCGGATCGTTATTGGTGATGTTGGCCATGGCCAGGTCGCCGCGCTTAACGGCATCGCCGCCGCCGGCATTGGCATGGCACTTCAGGCAGTTCTGGCGGGTCGGCTTGGAGATGTTCTGCACGTAGCCGTCCAGGGTGGCCTGGTCGGTGCCGGCAGGCGGAGCCATGGAGCCGTCGGCCTGACGGTCGCGCACCATTCCGTAGTCGGCGTTATGGCAGACCAGACAGTCGATGTTTTCCAGGCCGGCCTGGGGATCATCCGGACGCAGGCCGCGTCCTGCATGACATTTGCCGCAGATTTTCCAGTCGCCGAGGATGTTGATGCAGTAGCTGTTGACGGAGTTTGTCAACTTGCCCTGCAGGGTACCCGTCTGATTGGTCATGTCGGGAGTTTCGCCGACCCATCTGTAATGGGTGGAGTTGGCCATATCGTTGGCCTCGTCGGCATGGCAGCCGATACAGGCGCTGGGGTAATCACTCCAGGTCAGTCCGGAATGAGGACTTGTGCCGCCACCGCCACCGGTGCTGCAGCCTTCATCGGCTACGCCATCGCAGTTCTGGTCAATGCCGTCGCCGCAGATCTCGCTGGCGCCGGGGTGAATGGAGGCATCATAATCATTGCAGTCGTTCCAGCGGTAATAGCCGTCCTCGTCCCGATCATAGCGAGAGGCAAAGGCTGCTGTGCTACAGACGGCAAAGGACAGAGTCAAAATACCCAGAAAGCAAAAGAATTTTTTCATTCCTAATCTCTCCTTGTTCTTTTTACTGCGATGAGTGTTACCAGGTGAAACGGGTGGCAGATGAATTCAGGCTTTGGAAGTTGGCTTCGGTTCCTTTCCTTGATTAATAATCTGGTTGAATGGGGGAATTTATTTGCGAGTGCTATGCTGAGCAAAAAAAATGCCTCGGCAACAAATCGTTTAAAAGGACAACTGTCTCGATATTGTTGATTTTTTTATTTTAATGAGAAGGTTTGCCAGGGCTTATTTCAGGCGTTGTTGAATATGTTCTTGAGGGAATATCTTTTTTAAAAATAGATTTTTCGAAGGGATTGAAGGCTCTCTTATTTGCGGATGACGATCATTTGTTTAGTGGTTTGCTTTGGATGGTTTTCATCTTTTTTATTAAACTAAAGTAAAATTATTTTTTATTTACTGTTTTTCCTTGGAGATTATTTAGTGCCAAGGTCGTTATATGCCTGTTGGTCTTGGGGTGTTTTGCCCAGGTCTGGGGGAAATCCCCAGGGGTGTGGGTAAGGACCTCAGGTGTGGACCGTTGGGTAGAAAAAGTTGGGCATTTGCCCGCTATCGTTCAATAAAAGTGCAGTCGACGACCGGTATAACTAGTCATACCGGCCACAACGGGTAGAATATTTAATAGTTTGTTCGAAAATTGTCTTGAACAGATTTGGCCAGAACGTGCCGGTAATCAAAGAGAACAAAGGAGGGCCTATGAAAAGAGATCACATGTTGATTCGGTTGCTGCTGTTCGCACTTTGCATCGGATTGCTGGCGGGTTGTGCCGAAAGCCGTTCCGGCAAGGTCTACACCAGGGATCAGGCGCGGACCTCCCAATCGGTCTATTACGGGACGATTCTGCGGGTCGAGCAGGTGACGATCGAAGGGACCCAGTCCGGGGCCGGAACCTTGGCCGGTGGAGCGCTGGGAGGTGTGCTGGGGAGTGCGGTCGGAGGTGGCTCCGGCAGGCGCATCGCCACGGTGGGTGGCGCTATTGCGGGTGCTGCTGCCGGATCAGCCGTTGAAAAAAGCGCAACAACAACCGCCGGGGTGGAACTTGAAGTCGAACTGGATGATGGCCAGTTGATGGTGGTTGTTCAGGAAATGGATGACGACTATCGTGTCGGAGACCGGGTCCGCGTGTTGCGTGATGCCAAGGGTACGACGCGAGTCCGCCAATAAGCTTGTCCACTGCGTTCAGGCTTGGCGTGGGTTGTTCCGGCCTTGCTTTTTGATTTTGGATGGTTTAACTCTTGAAAATCTTTCACTCGGTACAACTGTTTGATGAACATCCATGAGCCATCTTGTTGCCTGCCATGACTGTGACGCGTTGTTTGAAGTCCCTTCGCTCCGGGAAGGGACCCTGGCCCGCTGTCCGCGTTGCGGCAGTCTTTTGCTGCAGAGAAAGCACAACAGTCTGGAACGGACTCTGGCCCTGACCCTGGCCGGGCTGATCCTGTTCATTGTGGCCAACTGTTTTCCTTTTCTGGGAATGCAGACCGCCGGAATGGTGCGGGAGACCACGCTGGTGACCGGCATCCATGAGCTGTATAACCAGGAGTTGTGGGGGTTGGCAACCCTGGTGCTGTTGACCTGCGTGATCTTTCCTCTAACGGAAATGTCCTGTCTTTTGTATCTGCTGGTTCCGCTGCGTTTCGGCCGGGTTCCCTTGCATTTTGCCAAGGTGCTGCGTTTTATTCACCACATCCGACCGTGGAGCATGATGGAGATCTTCATGCTCGGAATCCTGGTGGCCCTGGTCAAGCTGGCCAAGATGGCCACCATCATTCCGGGGACCTCTCTCTATGCTTTTGCCGTATTGATTATTGTTTTGGCGGCCGCGTCGACGACTCTTGATGTGCATCTGCTCTGGTCCCAGTTGGACCATATCGGGGATGAACAATGAGCTACCTGACGGCACGCAAAGCCGGTCTGATGCTCTGTTCCGGTTGTCATCTGCTGGTCCAGCCGCCCTCGGCGCCGGGAATGGACTCTCTGTGTCCGCGTTGCGGAGAGCATCTGCATTGGCGCAAGACCAACAGCCTGGCACGAACCTGGGCCTTGGTGCTGGCCTCAATCGTGTTTTATGTGCCGGCCAATCTTCTCCCCATTACACATATCGTTTCGCTTGGGCACCGTCAGTCAGACACGATTATGAGCGGGGTCATCTATTTTCTCCAAACCGGCATGTGGCCTATTGCACTGGTAATCTTTGTCGCCAGTGTTTTCGTACCATTTATGAAGCTGGTGATTCTCATTTTTCTTTTGATATCGGTGCAGCGGGGTTCAAGCTGGCGCCCCCGTGACCGAACCAGGCTTTATCGACTCACCGAACTGGTCGGACGCTGGTCCATGGTCGATGTCTATGTGGTTACCATTCTGGTGGCCCTGGTGAAAATGGGAGGATTGGCCACGATTGATGCCGGGCCGGGGGCTGTCTATTTCGGCATGGTCGTGGTGCTGACCATGTTTGCCGCGGCCAGTTTCGATCCCCGCTTGATCTGGGATGTCATGGAGTCCAACGATGGATGAAACACAGGAACAGGAACGTACGGCGCCGGCAGGTGCCGCCCAGGCCCAAATCGTGGCGCGCAAAGGGATATCCCTGGTCTGGCTGGTTCCTCTGGTGGCCCTGGTCATCGGCGGCTGGCTGATCTTCCAGGCCTGGTCGGAAAAGGGCCCGACCATCACCATCTCTTTTGAGTCGGCCGAAGGACTGGAAGCGGGCAAGACCAAAATCAGATACAAGGATGTTGAAATCGGCCAGGTTACTGACATCCGGCTGAGTAAAGATATCTCGCATGTCGTGGTCAGTGCCGAACTGCAGAAAGGGGCCAAGCGTTTTCTGACCGACAAGACCCGTTTTTGGGTGACTCGTGCGAGAGTTGCCGCCGGCGAGGTCTCCGGGCTGGGCACTCTTTTTTCCGGAGCCTACATCGGCATGGACCCGGTCTTTGAGGGCGAGCCGACACGGCATTTCAAGGGGCTGGAAGTGCCGCCGGTGGTCACTTCGAATCTCCCTGGCCGGCATTTCCTCCTGCGCGCAGAAGGGCTCGGTTCCCTTGATGTCGGCTCGCCGGTTTATTACCGTCAGATCAAAGTCGGCCAGGTCGTTGGCTATGAATTCGATCACAATACCGACGAAGTGGAAATTCAGGTTTTCATCAATGCACCTTTTCACGAGAAAATCCGCCAGAATTCCCGCTTCTGGAACGCCAGCGGGCTGGATGTATCGCTCGATGCCAGCGGCGTCAAGATCGATTCCCAGTCCTTGGTGGCCATCATGCTTGGTGGCATCGCTTTCGAAACGCCTCACAATCTCGATCCGGGCGGGCCGGCCAAAGAAGGGGAGGTCTTCCGTCTTTATGAAAACCACAGCAGGGTGAATGAAAAAGTTTACTCTGAAAAAAGCTATTACCTTCTTTATTTTGAAAACAACGTCCGCGGGCTGGTGGTCGGTTCACCTGTTGAGTTTCGTGGCATCAAGATTGGCGAAGTGGTCGATGTCCATCTGGAGTTTGACCCAAAAAACACCGAATTCCAGATTCCCGTTCTGGTCGCCTTGGAACCGGAGCGGATCAGCCTGCGCGATGGCTATCGACGCGAAGGGGCGTCCTTGGTCCCCCGGTTGATCGAAAAGGGTCTGCGTGCCCAGGTCAAGAGCGGCAACCTCCTGACCGGCCAACTTTATGTCGATCTCGATATCCATCCGGAACAGCCGGCCCATCTGGTCGCCGGAGATGACCGTTATCAGCAGATCCCAACAATTTCGAGCACCATCGAACAGATTTCCGAAAGTCTGACTTCAACCCTGAAAAAACT
>ENA-ORXD01000327-ORXD01000327.1-sediment-metagenome-genome-assembly--contig:-NODE-327-length-66496-cov-3.949728_pt1 | contig 66496 bp, 57 predicted proteins | sample MGYA00237862_ERZ511471 | MGnify/ENA metagenome assembly ERZ511471
AACGCGGAAGACCGCGGTATTCTGTTTCTCGGGGCTGGCGTGTCGGTGTATGAGGGGATGGTGATTGGTGAAACACCGAAGCAGGGTGATATTCCAATCAATGTTTGTAAGAAAAAGCACCTTACCAATATGAGACAATCGAATAAGGATATTGAATACCGCTTGACCACTCCCCGAGAGATGAGCCTTGATCAAAAGATCGAATTTTTGGCTGAAGATGAATTATTGGAGGTTACTCCAGAAAATTTGCGTATCCGCAAACGGATATTGAACACGGAAGAACGCGGTAAGCTAATAAAGAAAGCCAAAGAGAAAATCGCATAATCGGACGGTACTACACATAAGAGGGGCTGTTATGGATAAGAAAAACACAGGGTTAAGTTACATTGTTGTGACGCTGCTGATAAATATCCCAAAGCCTGCCGAGTGCTTCTTCCAATCTATGCTCTAGCAACTCGCCGCCCTGGGTAGTAACATCGTCGTGGTTGTTCATAATAACATAAGGGACTGAATAACCCTTGATATCGATGAACTGCGGATCACTTGCGCTTACTTCTTCCCAGTCGATATGTTTATACAGGCGTTCCAATTTTTCGTCTTCCAGTCCGTGTTCCAGTATACTGTCTGGGCGATCGGGATTGAAACGACGACGATTTTTTCGGAGGGATTCTTCCCAGGGCACATCTATGTATAGTATCGCGGCTTTACTAAGTACTTCCTCAGAGAGATGCTGGAAGGCTGCTTTGTACCCACCGTGTTCTATACCACGAGAAAATTCAATGATGGTGGTTGGCTGCTTTGATTTCTCCTGTTCTTCCCGAACATATTTGTGAAATTCAAGGCAAATTCTTTCAATGAGTATGTTCCAAAGATAGGGGTATTTAAAGTAATTGTTTTCATCGGTGTGCAATCGAGGATATCCTGCCTTTTCAAGTAGCTCATCTTCCTCAAACCAAGCCCACAACATCGGGAAATCATCAATCTCATTAAAATCCCCTACATGAAAACGTTCAACCCGATTTTGAAAAGGGGTGCGTTTTAGAAAGTCGATGACTTCGCTCTTGCCAGCGGCTGGCCGAGCGATCAGCATTAGAATATCGAAGGTGTTTTTCATGGGGAAATTTTATACCTTGCCTTTCAGCTAAGTTTAAATTTAGAGATATTATAATTCAAGGCAGCAACGTTTTCTGGTTTTCATGATTTAACACTAACAATGAATTGGGTAAAGTTATTACAGATACTTATGTTAAAATTGGAAAATGACAGAAATTAAAATCATCGCGAAAAATCGAAAAGCGAAGTTCGAATATTTTATACTTGAAACTTTTGAGGCTGGAATATCCCTTAAGGGAAGCGAAATTAAATCGATCCGGTCAGGTCAGGTCAGTCTCTCAGAGGCTTATGTTCGCATTGAAGATGATGGACAGGCATGGCTTTTAAATGCCCATATAGCGCCATACGATGCGGCCAGCCATTTCAACCACGACCCCAAACGTGCCCGAAGGTTACTTCTTCACCGGAAAGAAATCCGCAAACTTTATGATGAGGTAAGACAAAAAGGGGTGACAGTTGTTCCAGTAATGCTATATTTAAAAAAGGGGTTGGCAAAGGTAGAAATCGCTCTGGCAAAGGGTAAAAAATCTTACGACAAACGCCAGGAAATTGCCCGCCGCGATGTTGAGCGTGAGTTGGATCGCAGGGCGCGCATCAAATAACCATCTCTAAGGAACTTATATGCTGAATAATATATGGCTGGCGCTTATTATTACGTTTGCTCTGGCGTTACTTTGGCTTAGGCTCAATGATTTCATGGCCCACCAGGGTTGGATCAGCAGTGCTGTAAGCCGCAAGATCATTCACATGGGTACTGGTCCGATTTTCGTTCTGTGCTGGCTTCTGTTTCCCGAAGTACAATATGCGAGATACCTTGCAGCTTTGGTTCCTCTGGGGATCACGGTTCAGTTCGCCCTGGTAGGTTTGGGAATTATAAAAGACCAGGCGTCAGTAGATGCGATGTCGCGTAATGGAAACCCCAATGAAATACTTAAAGGGCCACTATACTATGGCATTGTTTTTGTAGTACTAACATTGATTTATTGGCGCGACAGCATGATTGGTATTGTAGCGCTGATGTTGTTGTGCGGGGGAGATGGCCTTGCAGATATTGTGGGCAAAAAAATGGGCAGCATGAGAATACCCTGGTCGAAAGAAAAATCGCTTCAGGGATCTGTTGCCATGTTTTTGGGCGGTTGGTTGATGGCATTGGGCGTTTTATACGTTTACATTCAGTCTGGTTTTTTCAATGTCACTTTTGCAAGCCTTCTGATACCGGTTACATTGATTGCCCTGGCTGGCACTTTGATCGAATCATTGCATTTCAGGGATATTGACAATATAACCGTTCCAATCCTGGCTGTTTTGCTGGGCAATTTTCTACTTTCGTAAAGGCAGGGTAAAGATGGTTGAGATTAATGGTCATAGTCTGACTTACCAGGATCTGGTCAGCGTTGCTCGACAGGGTGAGGCCGTTGTCATTTCAGCAGAAGGTGTTCAGGCGATTACCGCTTCACGCCAGCGGCTTGAAGCCATATTTGAGACCAACCGCCCGGTTTATGGAATTAACACAGGTTTTGGAATCTTTGCAGAATATCCAATACCCAGTGAAGCGTCGGCAAAGCTCAGCCGGAATCTGATTTTGAGCCATGCAGTGGGAACAGGGGAACCCTTACCTAAAGAGGTTGTTCGGGCGGGTATGCTTGTGCGTGCCAACACACTCACGAAAGGGTATTCCGGGGTGCGTCTCGAAGTTGTTCAAACGCTGATTGAAATGCTGAATAAAGGAGTTACCCCGGTCATACCCTCTCAGGGTTCGCTTGGTTCATCCGGGGACCTTTGTCCACTTTCGCACCTGGCGCTGGTTTTTACAACGGATGAGGAAAATCGGGAGGAGGATTCCGGGTGGGCTGAGTATGGGGACATGGTCATGACGGGGAAAGCCGCTATGGAAGCGGCTGGGGTCCCGCGTGTGATTCTTGGTCCCAAGGAAGGACTCGCGTTGAACAACGGCGCAACGTTTTCTGCGGCGATAACTGCGTTGGCAATTGCAGATGCTGAATATCTTCTTAAAGTGGCTGACGCATCACTGGCATTAAGTCTGGAAGCGATGATGGGATGCCTGGCAGCGTTTGACGCACGGATTCATGAGGTTCGCGGGCATGATGGGCAGAAATGGGTTGCCGAAAATATCCGCGCGATGACTGCGGGCAGCACGCTGTTGGATGCTTCCGGACGGGTCCAGGACGCGTATTCATTGCGCTGCGCACCGCAAGTGCAGGGTCCAGTTTTGGAAACGGTACAATTTATCAAGAGGATTGTAGAACGTGAATTGAACGCTGCTACAGACAATCCACTGATTTTTGAGCCGAATGATGTTCTTTCTGGAGGGAATTTTCACGGTGAGCCCATCGGGCTGGCAGCAGACTACCTTAGTATTTCAATGTCTGAGTTGGGTGCAATTTCGGAGCGGCGCATTTTTCGGATGACTGATGGGAAGTTGAATTTTGGATTGCCCCCCATGCTGGTTGATTCGCAGGAAGCCGCGGGATTAAACTCGGGATTGATGATTCCGCAATATACGGCAGCTTCGCTGGTTTTAGAGAATCAGACCCTTTCCGCCCCCGATTCGGTGCACTCTTTACCCACTTCTGCTGAGCAGGAAGATCATAACGCGAATTCGATGACCGCGGCGCGTCACGCTAGACAGGTAGTAGCGAATGTGTGCCATGTTCTGGCTATCGAACTATACACCGCGGCCAGGGCAATTGACTTGCGAATCCGGCAAGTGCCGCGTGGTCGACTTGGTAAAGGCACAAAAATGGTGTACAAAAAGATCCGCAAGGAAATTCCTTATCGGGCAGGCGATATTTGGTGGGGGCCGGAGATTGATCATGTCCGGAAAATGATTGAGGAAAAAATTATCTTACCAGTGGAGCAGGTTGATCATCTGCAAAATATTGACAAAGACAATTAATGCGAGTATGTTTATCTGAATAAGGTTAAATTGATGATCACGCGAAGAAAATTTTTAAAGCAAAGCATATTTGGAGCGGGGATAATTGCTTCCCGACCCTGGATCAATCTGACCCGGCTTCTTGAGGACTGGCCGGATGCGGAAAGATTGGGCCGCAACTGTACTGAGGGGATTGCCAGAATACGAGCCAAGCCTACTGCAGATAGCACAATCATAAAAGAAGTTTATGAGGACTACATTTTTGTCTGGTTACGTGAAGTGGTTGGAGAAGCCCCCGCGGGAGTTTACAGCAGAAGCTGGGTAGAAACCCCGGAAGGGTATGTCTTTTTACCCTCAATACAGCCTGTAAAAAACGAACCCAACCAACCCGTCTTAGAAATACCGCAAACAGAATTGGGATCAGGTTTTTGGGCAGAAGTAACTGTGCCCTATGTGGATATTTATCTTGATAAACCACCTGCTTCTCCCTGGTTACAGGAAGTAACCCGCCCTCGTTTGTATTACAGTCAGATTATGTGGATCAAGGATGTGCGCCAAAATTCGGAAGGAAACGTGCTCTATCGCGTGGGCGAACAGTACGGGAGCTATGGTGATGAATATTGGGCGGCAGGGGAAGCTTTTAGACCGATCACTGCGGAGGAAATCGCCCCCATCCGGCCCGAGGTTGAGGATAAGAAAATCGTCGTGAACTTGTTTCACCAGACTCTCTCTTGCTACGAAGAAGGACGGGAAGTCTATTTTTGCAAAGTCTCGACAGGATCCAAATTCAACGCGGCGGGTGAAGCGGTTGACGCATGGTCAACCCCGCCCGGTCCACACCCCATTTTCCGAAAATTGATTTCTCTTCACATGAGCGGTGGATCAACGGGTGCGGGTTGGGACACCCCAGGGATTGGTTGGACCTCCCTCTTTGCAATTGGAGGAGTTGCAATTCACTCAACCTTTTGGCATAACGCGTTTGGCATGGCAAAATCTCATGGTTGTGTAAATGCCACGCCGGAAGACGCGAAATGGATTTTCCGATGGTCTTACCCACACACTTCTTATATTCCCGGTGATCTGGACGTCAGCGATAAATGGCCGCCCGTAGGGACGATTGTGGAAGTTGTTGAATAGCAACGGAGATTGATCTGTAAATGGAAATTTCAATTGGACTGGCTTTTCTGGCCGGGTTAGCTTCATTCCTTTCTCCGTGCGTGCTTTCTCTGGTTCCGGCTTACGTCGGGTATCTTGGCGGAAGGACAGCAAATGGTATTCAGGCCGAAAACAAATTTACTGGAAAATTGCAGACCTTTCTACACGGCATGGCTTTTGTAATTGGGTTCAGTGTTGTGTTTATAGCGCTTGGGGTGGCTGTTTCTGCTTTGGGGGGATTGCTGTTCAGTTTGCGAGGATGGCTGACAAAAATTGGCGGGATTGTTGTTGTTTTGTTTGGGTTACACATGACAGGTGTACTTCGCATCTCGCTTTTGGATTATGATTTGCGTCCCCAAACAAAAATGGATGAACGGCGAAGCTACTTTTCCTCGGCGCTGCTGGGAGTGTTCTTTTCGGCGGGTTGGTCACCATGTGTGGGGCCGGTTCTTGGTACTATACTGACACTGGCGTTAAATTCTGGAGAAATTGTAAAAGGTATATATCTTCTATCTTCTTACTCCGCGGGTCTGGCAATTCCATTTCTGATCGCTGCGGTTGGAGTTGGTTGGCTGGGCGAAGTGCTTCGAAAACACCAGCGTACTTTGCATTGGGTTGAAACAGCTATGGGTATATTGTTAATCCTTGTGGGCATGATGCTTTTTGCCGGAACTTTTGAACAATTGGCCAGATTTGGTTTTTTTGTGGATTTTGGGTTGTAAGAGGTCCGGTTGAAAAAGAGAACTGTTTCAGTGTCCAGTGTTTTAATTGTGTTGGGGCTATTGATTGCCGTCAGCGTTACGTCGTTTCATTTTCCAGAGGAAACGATGGAGCCGGAGAGCCAGCCAATAACTCAGAAGGACTTTCCTTTGCAAGGTTTTGAGTTGGTTGATCTGGAAGGAGATCTTATAAAACTTTCTGATTTCCGGGGTAAATGGGTAATACTCAACTTTTGGGCAACCTGGTGCCCGCCATGCCGGCAGGAAATGCCATTATTAGCAGAAACCCACGAAAAGTATAGCCCAGACCTGGTTGTGTTAGGTGTGAATTCGATGGAAACGGATGATGAGGTTCGCGCTTTTGTTGAGCGTAGCAGTATCTCTTTTCCGATTGTATTTGATAGCGATGGCCAGACCGGGCAGCAATATCTTATTCACGGTCTGCCCACCACCCTTTTCATTGACAGAGAGGGTGTTTTGAGAATCAGGCATGTGGGTGAATTAACACGCCCAGTACTAGATAAATATTTATTGGAACTTGGAGCGATTGAATGATTGTTGTAACCCTGTATCATGATGAATCACAAAAAGAAGCGAGTTTTGCAGAAGTAATACTGGCAGAGCTTCAGGTTGAAGTTCCTCACCAACTGGTAAAAGTAAATGTAGACGATGACCCGGCGTTACAAAAGGTTTACAAAGAACATTTACCCGTTATAGAAGTTGGACCTTATATTTTACGAGAACCCTATATTACCCGGCAGGATATCCTTGTCGCGTTGATGTCTGCGCGTGATAGAAAGTCAGATTTGGAGCGTATTGGGGATAAAGACTATTTGCGACGGGTTGAAAAGAGCAAACAGTTTTCTGGGGCGGATCGATTTTCTTACTGGTTCAGCATGCGTTACATGCTTTTGTTTAACCTGATTGTGTTTATTTATGTTGGTTTGCCGTTTTTGGCTCCGGTATTGATGAAAGTTGGTGCGCCAACTCCAGCTAAAATAATCTATTCCATTTACAGCCCGCTGTGCCATCAGCTTGCTTTTCGATCATGGTTTTTGTTTGGAGAGCAGTCCGTTTATCCTCGGGAGCTTGCAAATCTTGATGGTTTGAAAACCTATGAAGAAATATCCGGCGGGCAGGAGGTGAATATTATAGATGCCCGAGAGTTTATTGGAAATGAGGAGATTGGCTATAAAGTCGCATTTTGCGAGCGAGATATTGCGATTTATGCAGGGATTTTATTGTTTGGAATAGTTTTTGCAGTCAGCGGGCGGAAAATCAGAGCGTTGCCTTGGTATTTATGGATAGCGTTGGGAATCATTCCAATTGGTTTGGATGGTGGATCTCAGCTGCCTGGTTTAGTGAAAGAATTTCTGCCTACCTGGCTGCTATTCATTGAGAGAGAAAGCACACCATTTTTGCGTACATTAACCGGGGGGTTGTTTGGGATTACAACAGCATGGTATCTTTATCCGATGATTGAGGAGACCATGCAAGATACACGTCGAGTTTTGATGCGTAAGAAAGCTGTTTTTGAGCAAGTTAATTCCGGTAAGGAGTGAGATTTCATATTTATTATGCCGATTCATGAGAAATCAGGATTGAAATATTTGTATTTTGAAAATATGGCGGAACAGGGGGTTTCGCAAGGTGTTTTCACCAGACATGGCGGTGTAAGTCCTGTCCCGTGGGCATCTTTAAACCTTGGCGGAACCGTAGGCGACACGCGTGAAAATGTGATCGAAAATCGCCGGAGAATATTTAGTGTAATGGAACGGGAGGTTGAGTCTATTTTTGATGTGTGGCAGGTTCACGGAGACCATGTGATTTGTACTGACTGTCCCCGACCTTTAGATGGCTTGCATCAAAAAGCAGATGCTATTTTGACTGATAAACAGGAAATCACACTGTTTATGCGTTTTGCTGATTGTGTACCGGTGTTATTGTTTGATCCTGTAAAGCGGGTGGTTGGAATGGTTCATGCTGGCTGGCAGGGGACAGTTCTGCGAATTTGCGAGAAAACGATCAAAACCATGCAAAACGTGTATGATTCAGATCCTCGAGACATCCTTGCTGGAATTGGTCCCTCTATAAGCCCTGAAGCATATCAAGTTGGGGAGGACGTCCTTTTACGTGTTAAGGAAAGCTTTGGGGAAGATGGACAGCAGTTGATAAAGCGATATAATGGATATGCTCATTTAGATCTTTGGGAGGCCAACAGACTGACTCTTGAGCAGGCGGGGGTACGGGAGATTGAAGTAGTTAAAATATGCACTGCTCAAAACACAAAAGATTGGTATTCTCATCGAATGGAAAAAGGAAAAACAGGACGTTTTGGCGCATTAATCGCTCTGAATTGAAAGGGAAAAGATTGGACTCATGGATCGCGTGATTACTCAAATCCGCAATAATCTTGATCATATCCGAGACCGGATGTACCGGGCATCGGTAAAAAGTGGGCGCGATCCATTGGATACGCACCTGGTTGTAGTAACAAAAACAAGACCTGTTGAAGTGATTCGGGCAGCGATTGAGGCTGGAGCAAAATTACTGGGCGAGAATTATCCGGATGAAGCGCAGATAAAAATTCGAGAAATCCGCCAGGAAAACCCTCAAGGGGTATCCTGGCATATGATTGGGCATGTGCAGAGCCGTAAAGCGCGGATAGTGGCAGAGGAGTTTGATTTTTTACATTCGTTGGATAGTATAAAACTGGCAAATAAACTGGACAGGATTTTATCTGAAACCGGGAGACTGCTTCCTGTTTTGTTAGAATTCAATGTTAGTGGTGAGGAAAGCAAATCTGGTTGGGACGCCAGTGATCAAGATAGGTGGCCAGAACTATTGCCTGCGCTGGAGCAAATACTGAGTTTAAAACAGCTACATTTGTGCGGTTTGATGACCATGCCGCCATTATTCAGAGATCCAGAAGATGTTAGGCTTTATTTTCAAAAGCTGAGGAATCTAAGAGAGTATCTTGAGATGCAGATTGGGGGTGTCAGTTTGCGGGAATTATCCATGGGAACCAGCGCTGATTTTGAGATTGCTATTGAAGAAGGCGCAACTTATGTGCGCATAGGGCAGGCTGTTTTAGGCGCACGATCTCCAAAGGCATAGAGTTAAGAGCAACATCTATTCTATAATGTATGGTTTGATTTATCGGTAGCAGGGTTGTTTGTTAAAATAAACTATAACAGGATCCTATTATCGCGAATAACCTGTATTGGCCTAATGGTTATGACGTATATTGTTCGAGAATCTTGTTTATGGTACACTGAAAAAAAATCACATCAGAGAGTTCTATGGTAACTTATCTAAAAGAGTTAATTTCATTCCGGGAACTGCTTTTTACATGGACAAAGCGAGATTTTAAGGTCCGTTACAGCCAATCGATATTAGGGGTGGCATGGGCAATTATCCAACCCCTGTCTTTGATGATTGTGTTCAGTATTATTTTCTCTACTTTTCTCAAGGTGCCCACAGGTGGCATTCCATACCCGGTTTTTGCGTACACCGCTCTACTGCCCTGGACTTTTTTCTCCAACTCTCTTTCCTTCGCGATTCCAAGTTTAGTAGGTAACATGAATCTGGTAAGCAAGATTTATTTTCCCAGAGAAATTTTACCTTTATCTTCCATATTCGTATGTCTGATTGATTTCCTGATTTCAGTTAGCATATTGATCATGCTATTCGTGTGGTATCGGACACCCATTGGATGGAGTGCATTGCTTGTTCCTTTCATTTTGCTGATACAAATTGTATTAATTTATGGGATCAGTTTGTTGGCTTCGGCAGTAAATGTCTTTTATCGCGATGTTCGTTTCATCATCCCGCTGGTTCTACAAGTCTGGATGTATCTGTCTCCAGTAATCTATCCAGCCAATCTAGTTCCGGAATGGTTGAGACCTTTTTATTTTATTAATCCAATGGCTGTGATTATTGATTCGTATCGTCGACTGCTTTTATACCAGCAAATGCCGGATTGGCCTTACCTTGGGCTTACAATCGTAATATCATTCGCGCTTTTGTTTTCCTCTTATCGCTATTTTAAAATTAGTGAGAAACAATTTGCGGATCTCATATAACCACAACATGTGTTTAAGCAAAACCCGTCTATACTAGTTGTTTTGAAATGAATATCGATGCAGGGGGGTAACCACTTATTTGTAAAATTGTATTTCAATTGATCAAATGGTTAGTGATAATTGTAAGACTAACTAAGAGGCGAGGACAATTTGTAGCGAAAATTTCTGTGGTTTATAATAAAGGATGCAGAGGGTGGAATTCATCCAAAACCTAACCTTAAAATTTATTATGCTGAAAAGAACCTTTCAACGATTAATTTCACCCAGATGTTCAGTCCCTTTAGGGGTGTTGATGGTTAAAAATTACACTAGAAGCCAAGCGATTAATATCTTGTCAATGATCTGATGATGTATTTCACAAAGAGTTAAAATCAATCACCATGGACGCCCCGAAAAAAAATTGAAAATTATTAAGATTTTGAAAATAATCATCGGAGGTGCGCAATCGTTACAATGTTTGTAGAGTATCCAGGCAAATATGAGATATAGTTTTTTATATGCGGTTTATATTGGGAATCGTAGTTATTTCACTTCATGAAGGCAAAGTGTATGATAAGGGATCGCTGATTTTTGAAAAAGACTCTAGGATTTTGCAGCAACGCATTACAAATTTTGTGCCGGGGTTTTGATGAGGTGATGATAAAGAAAAGGGCAAAAGAGATAATTCGGACCAGAGGTGACAAGGGATGGAAATTATGGATGAAGGTGAATCAACCAATTCTTTTATCTCAGGAGCAATTTACAGAAATGTTAAAGTGAAACTTAACACATTCATGGATCGAATTGTCCAACGCTGTAATTGCATACTGGAGAATGAAGAAGAATTTCAACAATCTATAGTAAAGGCCAATGTTCTAAAGATTGTGCGGGTAATTGGTTCTCTGGCATTGCTTCTGCAGCAATTACCCCGCGCGGAGGCTTTTAAAGTATGTGGATCGGACGGAGATGTCGTTTATTTTGGTACTCGACATGGCGCAGACACTTTCCAAGATCTTTATAACAATTGTAATCGCATAAAACCGCAAGCTTTTGGACGGTTTAAGGTGTGGAAATTGCCTTCTTTAGCCAGAAAATGGATATCAACTGGCGCAAAAATGGTGGTTTGTGAATTCAGTCCGTTATTCCCTTTTTGTTCTAACTTCACTTTTGTGGTATCTAGCCCCGAATTAATCGAGCAAGAAATCGCTTTACCAGAAGATCTGAATGATCTTTATAATTGTCCCGCTTTCGGAAAAATTCGCCAGAAGCTGAAACGATCCAAAAGACGGGCTGAATTTAGAAGTTTTTTTACCCGCGATAAAAAGGATTTTGATCTTTATTATTACCAGATGTATCTCCCATACATCACAAAGCGTCATGGAAATATAGCCGCAATCACCCCATACGAGTGTGCGTTGCAGAACTTTAACCGCGGTGGACTGGTAATGATCAAAGAAGGCCAGAAAGCAATTGCAGGGGTTTTGATAACAACAAAAAAGCAAACCTGTTTTGCTCTGGAAGCTGGTATCTTAGATGGAGACACAGGGTTACTCTGTCAGGAGGTATATTCTTTCAATCAGTGGTCTGTGCTTGAGTGGGCGTACGAGCAAGGTCTCAAGAGGGTAAACATGGGTGCAGCATCGGCCTGGAGATCGAATGGTATTTTCGCATATAAAAAGCACTGGTGCGCTCGGGTTTGCCGATTCCGAGCTGTCCAGGGTAATTTGTTTTATCTTATGGAAAACCCTTCAGAGGAGTTTTTGGAAATAATCAATAAGAAGGGCATCATAACCGAGAATTGCGGCAAGCATTATAGCGTTGTTTTCAGGTATCACCCCATTAAAGATGAAAATTGGCTGGAAGGAGAATTGCGCGGCGCAGTTAAGGATGGTCTTTGGGGAATATCAATTGTGACCCCAAACTCGAAGCGATTCTATCATGGTGATTTTTGAAAAGGTACGTGAAATTTACTCGCCCAAAACCAGAAAGGGACTTGTCATTTCATCTGATCTTTCCTGATCACTTACACTTTTCTAGCTGAGTATTAAATACTTGGTTGGAGCAATGTATGTGGTTTGGTAAAATTTCATCTTGGTCAATCAGTTTTTTTCGTGCCGCAATAAATTTTTGACACAAAGTTTCTCAATGCACAGGTGTTTTTATCCAAATTAATTACTGGAATTCTACAATTATGGCTTCAAAATTCTTCAGCATCAAAAATACTCTCCGAAAAGTAATACCAAAACCAATTAGGCAATTTGGGTGGCGATTCTACTATTCAGTCAAAAAGCGCGGGGCATTAACAACAAAAATATTAGCTCTCTGTAAGCAAGCAATGTGGAAGGCGGAGTTTATTTCGCAGCCATATCTTAGAAGGTTAGTGCTTGAAGTCATACGATTCGTAGGTGATTTAGCTCTGCTTTTTAACCAAATCAGAGGGGTTGATGTTTATGAAATTACCTGTGAAGGGGATGGGTTTCTTTATTCGGGGGGAGCTGCTGAACTCAGCGAATTAACTTCACATCTGTTTGGCGATAAAAAAGTAAATGTTACTAATGTGGGGGTGGTGCCGGTATGGAAGCTGCCCTCTATTGCCAGGCATTACCTAAATAAAGGGATGCAGTTGGTGATGTTCGAGATATGCCGGCTGTTTCCTTTCCGATTCAGCAACACATATATGATCAACACCCCCATCTGGATTACACAAGAGCTGTCTATTCCTGATGATTTGGACACCATGTTGAGCGGCAAAAAATATGGTTCAATCAGACGCATTGTTAATCGGGCGCAACGAATGGATTTTAACTACCATTTCACCCGCAACGAGGCTGATTTTGATCTCTTTTACCACCAAATGTATGTACCGCTAATAGTTAGCCGTCACAAAGAAAGCGGGTATGTTGAACCTTTTGAGTCACTGCATTGGTGGTTTAAACGGGGTGGCTTGATAATGATTACTCGAAGTGGTACACCAGTAGCGGCAAGCCTGGTCGCAAGGACTAAACAAAAAGGCCTCTTTGTGGACATTGGCGTTTTGGGTGCTGATCAAGAACTGATTCAAACAGGTATTCAGACTATTACCGTGTGGTCTATGATCCAATGGTTCTTTTCACAAGGTGTACGACTACTTGATATGGGTGGTTCAAAGGCGTTAAGATCAAATGGAGTGTTTGTATTTAAACATCGATGGGGGGCAACAGCCCAACATCTGTACAGCTTTATCCGCAGCAGGCGTATTCTCTTAATGAAAAATCCCTCAGATGCGATGCTCCAACGTGTTCATGAGCTGGGTGTGATTACTGAAAGTAAAAGAAAATTTTTTGGCGTACAATTTTTGGAGAATTTTCAAAGTCTGGATATTCCTGAATTGCGAGAGGTTGTTGATCAGGCGATTCACGAAGGGTTGTCTGGCACTGTTTTTGTCAGCCCTGACCAGAATATTATGGTAGATGAAAGTGGATTTATTTCAGAGGATTAGGTTCTGAATAGTACAACGATTGAGTATGCCAGAGGGTATAAAATGTTGAATGGAATAGGTATACTGACATAAATGCATAAATTGGGTCGGCGAAAAGTTTGAGGCAATAAGGGATGGAATATAATAATCAACGTGAAAAACCCAATTCTCCTAAGCCGTTAATGATTTACCGGAATGTGAAAGTGCGCTTCAATTCATTAATGGAGCGTGTGATAAAACTTTGTAATTCTATGTTGGTTTTTGAAGAAGAAGCTGGTCAACCCGTTGCCAGGCGCATAATCCTAAGGATGGTAAGGTTTATCGGTTCCCTTGCATTGTTGCTGCAACAGTTTCCCCGTGCCGAAGCTTTTGACATTAATGATCCAGATGGGAGGGTGGTCTATATCGGGACGGCATATGGGGCGGATGCTTTTCAGGAGCTTTACAATAACTCGCATGATTTGCAGCCAAAAACTTTGGGGCGTTTCAAAGTGTGGGAATTATCTGACCTGGCCATGAAATGGCTGTCATCCGGCGTTCAGATGGTTGTGTGTGAATTCAGCCCACTTTTTCCGTTTCGGTTTGACGCTGCATTTGTCATTTCCAGCCCCGGACTGATTGAACAAGAAGTATTCCTGCCGGATAACCTTGTTGATCTTTATAATCAACCAAATTTTCGGGTTATTCGCCGTAAATTAAATCGGTCCCAAAGGCGGTCGGAATTCAAAAGCTATTTCACTCGTGAAAGTAGCGATTTCGATCTGTACTATCATGAGATGTACGTCCCTTACATTACGAAACGCCATGGGAAAGTAGCTGTTGTCAGTTCTTATGATGGGGCTTTGGAGAATTTTAAACGCGGCGGATTGGTAATGATCAGGGAGGGTCAAAAACCAGTTGCGGGTATGCTTGTTGTCTCAAAAAGCCAAATTTGTTTTTATTTGGAAACTGGTATTTTGGACGGGGATGAAGGTCTTATTAGAAAAGATGTTCATACTTTCAATCTGTGGTCTGTAATAGAGTGGGCAAATAAGCAAGGAAGCACAAGGCTGAACATGGGTGCAGGGCCAGCCTGGAGATCGAATGGCGTATTCAATTATAAAAGAAATTGGGGTGCATTTGTTCGTCGGTTTAAACCCACTCAAAGTAATTTGTTCTATCTTATGGAAAATCCATCAGAGGAGTTTTTAGAAAAGATCAATAAGAAAGGTATCATCACCGAGGAGGGCGGCAATTTTTGGGGAGTCATTCTTGCTCAAAGCAATTCCAAGGTTGATGAGCATGTGCTGGAAAATGAATTGAAAGAGGCGGTTGCGGATGGGCTCTCTGGCGTATTGGTGGTTTCACCAGACTCGCGGGTTCAATATCATGCAAATGGTTGAATAAATTGTAGGATTCTCCCTGAAACAGATGAAAAGGTTTTATGATGCTGTTGGATTGTTCGTGGTTGTGGTGGGCCAGTGAAAATAATGATGAAGATCGATAAATTGATGGATCATTTTTGTAGCAATATAAAACTGTAATGTTTTTTAGAAAATAGTGAGCCTTTGTGTTTACTAAGGTTCCACTCCTCGATATAGTTGATGATGAGCATTGGAAGCGAAGAATGATATTGAGTGTTAGACTTAATGCAGGCAGGATTTGGATGCATTTTACGCAAGTGGAGTAATAACGGATGTCTTCAAACGATATGAGGCTAATCGATTTCTACCGTGATATTAAAGTTAGATTTAATAAGAAGATGGATGATATTATTCGGAATTGCAATGTCACTTTAATGAACACGGAAAAAATTGAAAACGCTTTTCTGCGAATTGCAGTTCAGAGGATTACTTATGGCGTAGGAGTTTTTGCCGAATTTTTGCAACAAGTTCCTCGTCAGGATGTGTATGAGCTGCAAAGCTCTTTTGGAAAAATTGTCTTTGTCGGCAATGAATCGAAAATATCATCTTTTATTGATTCCTTTTTCGGATCTGACTCTGTGTCGATAAAACATCTGCAACGCAGCAATCTTTGGACACTGCCAACCCAGGCGGAAAAATGGCTCTCTGACGGGGCTCAAATGGTTGTAATTATATTAAGCTCTTTTTATCATAGAAAATATCATTCCAGATATGTATTAAAAACGCCTCATTTGATTAGACAAGTGCTTTTTTTTGACAAACCATTAGATGATTTACTGGCTTCTCCCCAATACAAGAATATTCGGTACCACCTCCGAAGGGTTGAAAGGGATGGTATTCGTTGTGAATTTAGCCGAAAAAAAGAAGACTTTGACCTGTTTTATCGCAGAATGTACCTCCCTTACACCAATGAACGACATGGCGAATTTGCGTTGATTAATTCCTATGAAATTTTATGGCATTATTTCTCTAAAGGTGGCTTGCTCATGTTCTATCGCGATTCCGAACCTGTAGCCGGTTCGTTGGTAATGGTTAGAGGAAATGTTGGGTCTGGAGTTGTCGGAGGTGTCTTGGATGCCGATAAAAATCTGCTGCGATCTGGAATTTTTACTGCTATTGTTTGGGAATCAGCCAAATGGGCGGAAAGTCAGGGCTTGACCTATATTGACATGGGTACCACCAGTCCATTGCGTTCAGATGGGGTTTTTCATTACAAGAAATCCTTTGGCGCCAAGGTTGAAAATTGTTACAATCGCAGAACGGTAAATCAAATGTCGATTCGCAGCGATTGGTATTTTCTAATGCAGAATCCTTCCTCAGACTTTGTTGATTTCCTCAATCTGAAAGGCTTAATTGTGGAAAATAGAGGAAAATTCTATGGAGCATTATTTGAAAGTGAAGTGGAGCAAAACCGACCACAGGATCATATTGATGAATTAAAAGAAGCATATCGGGATGGCTTGAGCGGCCTGGCAATTTTTAAACCCAACGAGGTTGTTTACGTGGAGGTTGGGTCTGGAAACACTAACGAATAACCTTGACTGAGTAAGGAATATGGTTTTTAGGTTTAGGATTTTGTTGATGAGGTGCGAATAAAAACGTGGCAGTGATCGAATTTGAAAATGTCTCAAAAGCATATCGCCTTGGAGTCCGCCACACGAGCTTGCGTGATGCGGTCTCTCATTTTACTCTTAAACTGTTCAATCGGAGGGATCTTCAAACGGAGAAATCTTACTTCTGGGCTTTGGACAATGTGAGTTTTCAAGTTGAAGAGGGTGAAGTGTTGGGGATTATTGGCAACAACGGCGCTGGGAAAAGCACCACGCTCAAACTGCTTTCGAAAGTCACATCTCCGACAAGTGGTCGAATAATAACGCGTGGGAGAATGGCGGCGCTGATCGAATTGGGCGCCGGGTTTCACCCCGATCTTACGGGCAAGGAAAATGTTTATTTGAATGGTTCAATACTTGGACTCAAGCAAAAAGAAATCAGCGATTCCATGGATAATATTGTCGAATTCGCGGGATTGGAGCAGTTTATTGATACACCAGTGAAACGCTACTCCTCAGGTATGTATGTGAGACTTGCTTTTTCGATCGCGACTCATGTAAAGGCTGAACTCTTGTTGATTGATGAGGTCTTATCGGTTGGTGATCTTTCATTCCAAGTGAAATCCATGGAAAAAATGAATGAACTCCGCGATAGCGGGGCGACCATCGTTTATATTTCGCACAATTTACCGAATGTAACAAGTTTCTGTAAGCGGGTATTGCTTTTACACAAAGGGAAAATTATTGAAGAGGGCACCGCGAGTGAGGTGGTTAAAAAATATCGCGAAATGGAGCGAAAAGATGCGCTAAGGAAAGCTGCGCAGGAAAAAGGGATAACTTCAGGCGTCACGGAAGAAACTGGTGTAATAACAAAATTTGAAATGTTAAATTCCAGTGGTGAACTGACCTCTGAATTTGAATCAGACGAACCATTTGTAATTCGCTGCCAATACAATTCTGGAACCCCGGTTGAAGATCCCAGAATCGCAATTCGGGTGTGGCGGGCAGATGGTTTGCTTTGTGCAAATATTTTCAGTCCAAGGGAGTACTCTCACGCAGCGCATGAAAAAGGTTCGTTTGAAGCAGAAATTGGTCCACTTTTCCTGCAACCGGATTTTTATAGTCTAAGTATTTTTGTTTATGACCGGACTAATGATTTACTGCATGCTTCCAGAACAGAGGAGTCATTTCAGATTAAAGGGATCATTAGAGACGGTGTAGCTGGCGTGGTGGCACCCAAAGTCGAATGGCGTGAGGCTGCCCAATAATTGTAAAGATAATTTGTTAACCAATGAAATCGTTGAGGGGTAAGAGAAATGAATGGATACAATCACACTGAATATGCCCGGTCTTTGCAAGAATTTGGGTTGCCACGTAAGCTTCAAAACTGCAATGGATGGGTAATAGAGCGAAAAACACCGGACGGTAGCTTCACAGACGCGATGGGGTTGTATCCCTTTTTTGTCTGCGAAGACTGGTCAAATCTTATTGGAGATCTAGAAGCATTGAGCCAGGATGTAATTTGCGTTTATATGGTAACGGATCCCTTTGGAGATTTTGATCTTCAATTACTTCAGGAATATTTCCAGGACGCTTTTAGGCCATTTAGGCAGCATTATATTGTCGATTTGAAAATGCCGATTGAAGAAATTGGGGGAAAACGGCGACGAAAACATGCCCGGAAGGCGTTGAATAAATTGGATATGGAAATAGTTGAGGAACCTTCAACCCAGATTGATGATTGGGTGAACATTTATGATTACTTAATTAAAAAGCATGATATTACAGGGATAAGAGCTTTCTCTCGAGAATCCTTCCTGAGGCAATTTTGTGTGCCTGGGACAATCATGATCAAGGCAATTTATTCAGGAAGAACAGTCGGGGCTCAGATTTATCTGCAGCAAGGAGATGTTGTGCACGCCCATCTCGGTGCTTGTACCCAAGACGGGTATGATCTGGACGCAACCTATGCGCTCGATTTTTACTCTTTTCAGTATTTCCGCGACAAAGCTCGCTGGGTTGATTTAGGTGGCGGGGTTGGCTTATCGAATGATGGTTTGGATGGTTTGAGCCAGTACAAGAGCTGGTGGGCAACCAACACCAGGCAAACTTATTTTTGCGGACGGATCTATAATTATGAAAAATATCAAGCACTGATGCGGAGTAGAAATATTCCAGCAACTCATTATTTCCCCGCGTATCGCTTGGGCGAATTCAGTTAATATTTGATTATTGAAGAGGATCATAATCCATGAAGACATCACTTGATGATCTCGCAATTTTTGGTGGCAAGCCCGAATTCAAAGAGTTACTACATGTTGGCCGACCAAATATCGGCGACAGGGGAAAATTGTTTGAAAGAATTAACGATATTCTGGATCGAAGATGGCTGACAAACCATGGTCCTTATGTCAGTGAATTTGAACAACGTGTTGCGGACCTGATCGGTGTTAAACACTGCATCGCTATGTGTAACGCAACAATCGCTTTGGAAATTGCCTTTCGGGCTGCGGGATTAAAAGGCGAAGTTATTCTTCCTTCAATGACTTTTGTGGCTACTGCTCACGCGCTCCAATGGCAAGAGATTACACCTGTCTTCTGTGATATAAACCCGGTCACATGCAATATTGATCCTGGTCGCGTAGAAGAGCTGATTACCCCCAGGACGACCGGAATTGTGGGAGTGCATTTATGGAGCCGTCCATGTGATATTGAGGCTCTCTCTGAAATAGCCAGCCGTCGAAATTTGAAACTGATATTTGATGCAGCGCATGCTTTTGGCTGTTCTTATAAGGGAAAAATGATTGGCAATTTTGGAGACGCTGAAATCTTAAGCTTTCACGCAACCAAATTTTTGAATTCGGGTGAAGGGGGAGCTGTGGTGACCAATGACGATGAGCTAGCAGACAAGATTCGCTTGATGAAGAATTTTGGGTTTGAAGACATTGACAAGGTGGTTTACATTGGCACCAACGGTAAGATGAATGAACTTTCTGCCGCAATGGGACTGACATCTTTGGAGAGTCTCGAAGAGATCATTGCTGTTAATTATCGGAATTACAAATGTTATGAAAGCGAAGTAACAAAAATCCCAGGCGTCGAATTGAAGCTGTTCGATGAAGGGGAGCGATGTAATTACCAGTATATCATTTTGGATTTGGATGAGACAATCACCGGGGTGAGCCGTGACCAGGTGATGGATATTTTGTGGGCGGAAAACATACTAACCAGGCGGTACTTTTATCCGGGTTGTCATTTGATGGAGCCGTACCGCTCATATTTCCCACACGCCGGTTTGCTGCTCCCGGTTACAAATGACTTGTCGCAGCGCGTTATGGCAATGCCAACCGGCACAGCGATTGCCACTGAAGATATTAAAAATATCGCACAAATCATTGATTTTGTAGTGGGGCATTCCGCAGAGATTTGTAAAAAGCTGGAAAATGTCAAGAAAGCAACTGAATAGTTTGTGAGAATGACTTTTAGGGACCTATATCAAAAAGTGATATTTAGGATTAAAATAAAATAGATATCAAGATAGATTAGGCTGGATTTGTATTAAGGAAACGATGAAATGGGAAAGCCTAAAATCTCAGTGATTATTCCTACATACAACAGAGCAAATGTAATCACCCAATCGGTCGAAAGTGTACTGACACAAACATACGACAACATTGAGTTGATTGTGGTTGATGATGGCTCAACCGATGATACCCGGTCGGTGCTGGCGAAGTATGGCGATAAAGTTAAAGTTGTTGTGCAGCCAAACGGTGGGGTAAGTAAAGCCAGAAATGAGGGGTTGAGAGTTGCTACCGGGGATGATATTGGTTTTCTGGACTCGGATGATTATTACTTGCCCAATAAGATCGAGGAACAGGTAATATACTTAGATCATCACCCAGAGGTTGATATTGCGCTTTGTAACTGGCTAGTTGTCAGCGCGCAGGATACAACTACCAGTACTGAGTACAAATTACAATGTAAGGTGGATGATATTCTGAATTCTATTCTGTGGAAGGATGTGTCGGGATTATTTCCTGTGCACACCCCTCTATTCAAGCGACAGTGCCTGGAACAGGTGAGCGGATTTGATCCTTCTCTTCGAATACGAGAGGAACAGGATTTCTGGCTTCGGATGGCGTTGGCTGGCTATCATTTTGGGATGGTAGAAAAGATTTTGTGTGTATATGTTGACAGCCCAAATACAAAGGGCAAAAATTTGGATCGAATAGAAGGAGCGATGATCCATATTCTGGATAAAGTTTTTTCTCATCCGACCCTCCCCGCGGAGACGGCTTTGTTGCGGGATGAGATCTACGCCCGAATTTATTTGCGTTTGGTGCGGCCGATGTGCAATCGGATTAATTTAGACAAAGCAGGAAAAATTGAAACCGCGCGGAAATACGCGTACAAATCTTTTCAGAACAACCCTGATATTACCCACTGGCGCAAGGACACCATTCTTCCATTATTTAATCTTGCGCTGGAAATTGATCGCAATGATCCAGCGTCAGTTCTCTTAAGCATCTTGTCTGACATCACTGACAAAAATTTGTGCGCCAATTTATTGAGCCAGCTATATGTCGTGCTGGCTTTTCGAGCTTATTCAGAGAGGAACAGGGTGGAGGTTATAAAGCATATCTTGAAAGCCTTTCAGAACAACACGAATATGTATACCAATCGGGGTGCCAGGTCGATATTTGTCCGCTCGATAATTCCATTACCGCTTCATCCATTGAAAGATGAATAACTTTGTTTTGGTTCGATAAGAATTGAGCCTGTGATACACACAAAGCCAATACTTCAGCTTTGCGAGTGAACACCAGGTGTCAAAAGCTGATTGTCTCAGAGGGCGTCAGCGATCGTTGCTCAACTGGAATGGTTTACGCTCAAAAACATGCTGTTACTTAGGGTTGAACTGTGAAGCTAAACATAGTAGGATTTGAAGAGGGAAAACACGATATGCAAAAGCCAAAAGTTTCAATCATTATTCCAACATATAACAGGTCAAAACTGATCAGTCGATCGATTGATAGCGTACTTACTCAAACCTATCAAAATGTTGAGACAATTGTGATTGATGATGGCTCGACTGACGACACCCTGGCTGTACTCGCGAAATATGGTCAGCGGATCAAAGTTATCTCACAACCTAATGGAGGGGTGAGCAAGGCCAGGAACACTGGTTTAAGTGTTGCGACTGGAGATTATATTGGCTTTCTGGATTCGGATGATTATTATTTGCCCGCCAAAATCGAAGAGCAGGTTTCGTACCACCTCGATCATCCAGAAATTGATATTTCGCTGTGTGGTTGGAAGTTGATCAGCGAACAGGATAAATCAACCAGTATTGAATATACTGAATGCCCTGTGCATGATGTTTTGCATGAAATTTTATGGAAGAGTATTTACGGGTTATTTCCGCCGCTTATTGCTCTCTTCAAGCGGCAATGTTTGGAGCGGGTAAACGGGTTCGATACTTCACTTGCGGTACGAGAAGAACAGGACTTCTGGCTTAGAATGGCGTTAGCAGGTTATCGGTTTGGCATGGTCGAGAAGATTTTGTGCGTGTATGTTGACAGCGCAGATTCAAAGGGAAAGAATTTGGATCGTGTGGAAAGGGCAATGATAAATATTCTCGATAAAGTTTACACTCACCCTGCACTTCCTCCAGATACGGCTTTATTAAAGGACGAGATTTTTGCTCGGACATACTTGCATTTAGTCAGACCGGTGTGCCATCGGAGCAACGCGGACGCATCCAAACAAATTGAAATCGCTCGGAGTTATGCCAATAAATCCTTTCAGAACCATCCAGATATTACAAATTGGCGAAATGATACGGTTCTTCCATTATTGAACCTGGCTCTGGATATCGACTTAAATGACCCGGCCGGTGTTCTCTTGAGAATCTTGTCTGATATTTCTGATGAAAACATACGCTCTAATTTGTTGAGCCGTTTATATGTTGTTCTGGCTTTTCGGGCTTATACAGAGAAAAAAAGATTGCGAGTCTTGAAATTTGTGTTGAAGGCTTTTCAAAAAAGCAAAGATGTTTACAAACATCGAGGGGCGAGATCCATATTCATCCGTTCAATAATTCCATTACCGCTGCAGTCTCTGAAGGTCGAATAGAGCATTTTTGTTGGGGATTCTGCTGAAAAAGTGTGGGAAAGGAAAAGATAAATAATGCCTTCGTCATTTAACCAACCAGGCGTTTCAGTGATCATTCCAACATATAACCGCTCCAGTTTGTTGCGGCTTACGATTGAAAGTGTTTTGTCTCAAACTTATCCAAATGTGGAGATAATTGTTGTCGATGACGCTTCAACAGATGACACCCCCGCAGTGGTGAGATCTTATGGTGATCGAGTCATCTATATCCGAGAGCCAGTCAACCACGGTGGGGATACAGTATGTTTTTCCGGGCTGAGGGTTGCCAGCGGAAAATACGTCAACTTTTTAGATCACGATGATTTATTTTTACCGGAGAAACTTGAGCGTCAGGTTCAAATGCTTGAAGAGAGGCCTGATTTGGGGTTGGCTCACTGTGGATACTTCCACATAGATCGAGAAGGGAATCTGCTAGAAAAGATATCTTTTTTGCCAGAAGGAGAAGTTTTTAAACAACTTTTACGCGGAGATTTTGTGTGGTCGGGAGGCCCTCTCTATCGGCGAAGCTATATGGAACGGGCTGGATTGGTTGATGAGTTTTGGAGTTCCGGAGATTGGTCCAGGGTGCTGCGCATGGCAGAGGCTGGTTACCCTTTTGGTTGTGTTCAGGAACCTCTTGGAGCTTATCGAATTTTAACCGATAGCGAAGTGAGCAATGTGGCAGGTCTGGAAGAATGGGTTTTACAAACACTCGATAGAATTTTCGCGAGTCCGGATATGCCTGCTGATGTGAAAGAACTGAAAAGGGAAGCTTACGCGAGACTCCATCTTTATTTGTCTTGTCGATATTATTCTTCAGCGCAATGGAAAAACGCGTGCAAAAATCTGGATAAAGCACTTAATTACCAGCCTGATTGGAAAGACCGTCCAGAGATTCTCTCCAGATTTTTCTTTGAGGACGCACTGAATGTGCGGATTGGCGAGCCGGTTAATTACATTGATGCTGTGTTGGCACACTTACCAGAATCAGCATCAGCATTGGTTTCTTATCGAGACTATATTCACGCCAGAGTATATTTTGGGCTTTCCATGCGCAGTTTTGCCAGAGATCACGAAAGCGAATCTAAAGAATTTTTAATATTAGCTATTAAGCTCGACCCTCATATATTAGACGGTCCGGAAGATTTTATAGAGATCTTATGCAGATTCGCTATGAGCTTACCGGAAATGGATCCTGTAACATATATAAAAAATTACTTTGACTGTTTACCGCCACAAGCTGTGGCATTCAATAAAACCCGTCGAAAGGTTATGGGGCAGGTAAGGGTGTTATCTGCGTTTCAGAGTTACTATGCTGGGCATTATCAAAATGTGCCTGGCGGAGTATTAAGAGCCTGGTTGGATGCCCCAACGCTTATGAAAAATCGAGGGGTTGTGTCAATTTTCTTCAAGTCTATGATGCGATTGGTGAAAAATCCAAAAGGATATGCAAATACTTCCTATAATTTAGATAATGAAATATTATAAGAGTACTGCAGGAATAGATATGTTGTAAAATTTGTAAATGTGATGTAAATAAAATAATTGCGATGTCACGGGGGTTTTTTTACTTAATGTGGCTTTTGGACCTGAGATATCGCGAGAAAAATCATGCCTACTGTATCCATAATTATACCGACTTACAATAGCGGTCACTTTTTACCTCAGACTCTGGATAGTGTTTTTAACCAGACCTTTCAGGATTTTGAAGTGGTTGTAATTGATGATGGTTCAACTGATGATACTGGCGGTGTTATATCGGGATATTTGGATCGAGTGAAATACTTATCGCAGACTAATCAGGGGCCTTCAGCGGCGAGAAACAACGGAATCCGTGCATCAAAGGGTGAGTACCTGGTTTTTCTTGACGCTGATGATATCGTTTTACCAGGGAAATTGGAATCACAAACTAAGGCATTGAATGAGCACCTCGATTGGGGAGTAGTTTATTCAGCCTGGCAATATATCAATCAATCGGGCGTTCCGATAATGCCAGCTATGCGCCCCAGGAAAGAGGGTCTTCTTTTAAAAGAATGGCTTTTACGAAGTTTCTTTTTTCCCCCTGGCTGCGCGCTTGTTCGGCGCAATTGCCTGCAAAACTGCGGATTTTTTGATGAAGATCTAAGAGCGGCTGAAGACACTGATTTATGGACTCGGGTGGCTTTAGCCGGATATTCTTTTGGGTATATTGATGAAGTGTTATTCGAATATCGAATTTCTCAAAGTGGTTTGACAAGCAATTACGAAAAACAAATTAAGAATGAATATTTACGCCTGGACAAATTTTTTGCTCAACCAAACCTTGAACAAGACATCCTTTCGTTGAAACCCAGGGCGTACGCAATTGTAAAATTTGAAGCGGCTGCAAGATATTACCAAACCGCTGAAATCCAGACCGCGCAAAAGACAATGCGGGATGCGGTCGAACTATGCCCTGACCTGATTGAGGATAAAGAATGGTTACTTGAATGGTTGGCGGGTGCAGCCATGGATCCCAGGGTTGATAACCCCGCCAAATTAATTGATACAGTTTTTAATAACCTGCCTTCAGAAATCGCAGCGCTAGAAAAATATCACAATAAAGCGGTTGCGCGATATCACACCGCATCAGCTTTCAGCGAATATTACAATCGGAACTATATTGGTGTGCGACCCCATGTTTTACCGGCACTGTTGGGGGATCCTGCGCTGTTTCTAAACAAGGGGTTTCTTCGGTTAGCCTTGCAGGCACTTTTATCATCCGGCAATTAAATTATAATTAATTATTTATCTGGTGAAGCATGAGAAAATTAAACAACACAAGCAAATTGTTTATAAACAGAAGCGGGAAAGTATATTTAACATTATTGATCTTGTTGTGTTTTTTTCTTTCGAGCTGTGTATCAGAGAATGGTACAGTGCCTGTGCAACAGGGTACCTATCTGAGTGGCACGGAACCAACGATCAATTCACAAATTCCTGAGAGCGATTCGAATAAGGGCCAGCAGACGACTCAAACAAACACAATTGCTGAAATCTTCGAACCAACACCCGACTCAACGCTTATGCCAATGCCAACTCCTCGTCAGACAAAAACTTTTGTGGAAATCTTTGAGCAAACATTAACCCCAGCCCCGATTTTGACTTGTACGCCCGCGTCCAAAGAATCAACAACTGCTACTCTTACCCCTGAAACCACCAATCAGATGTTTGCTTTTGCAGAGGAACTTGATTTATCAACTGGATATCCGACCGATGGGGTGACTCAGTATCTACCTCTGATAATCCACCAGGACGTTCCCACCCCAACCTCCACGCCGAAGCAACCTGTATTGGTGTTTTCCGACGAGTTTACAGGAACTTCGTTGGACTTGACAAAATGGGAAACACAATATCCTTGGGGGGGAACTTTAGAGAATAACGAAGAACTTGAATGTTACTTGCCAAATTCTGTCAGCTTAAATGATGGCGTTCTGAAATTAACAGCAATTGAAAAGAATGTTACCTGTATTGGGATGGATGGCCAAACAAAAAACCTTCCTTACAGGTCTGGGATGATTGCGTCACATGGGCATTTTTCTTTTGAATATGGGTTTGTGGAAATCCGCGCAAAAGTACCAGCTGGTCCAGGATTGTGGCCAGCTTTTTGGATGTTGCCGGAAGTGGAAGCACCGAATACAATAGATTGGCCTCCGGAAATTGATATCTTGGAAATACTGGGCAATGAGCCAACTAAATTATATATGGGAAATTGGGATGGAACTGAGTTCAATCCTTTGCATTACGCTGGCGATTATATTGGCCCGGATTTTTCCGCTGATTTTCATGTCATTGGCTTGAGATGGGCTCCAGATCTGCTTGTTTGGTATGTTGACGGAATAGAGCGTTTCCGTTCAGACCAGGGTGTGCCCACTGTTCCAATGTATCTTATTGCGAACCTGGCAGTAGGAGGAAACTGGCCCGGGCCGCCAAACGACGATACTGAATTTCCAAGCACCTTTGAAGTTGATTACATTCGAGTGTACGATGAAGGTTTCTAATTTGCTATTTTAAAGGATTATTGTGGGTCAATTATTAACATCCATTCCGACGGTGAGTATCATTGTCCCCGTATATAATGGTGCCGGGACGATAGCAACTTGCCTGAAAAGTTTATTGCAGCAGGATTATCCAGCCGATCATTTCGAAATTATTGTTGTAGAAAATGGTTCTACAGATAACACCTCGGAGTTGGTCAGTCAATTTTCTTCGGTGCGTTTGTTGCACTCTCCTCAACGTGGGCCAGGACCAGCCAGGAACTACGGAATTGCGCGTAGCCAGGCGGACATTATTGCTTTTACCGACGCGGATTGTATTGCAAAACCCAACTGGCTTACCGAATTGATAAAAGGTTATGACAATCCGGATATTGGAGGAGTGGGTGGAAGAATTGAGGCTTACCATCATCCAGATTTAACACTAATTGAGAGGTTTTCAAGTGAACATTCACCGCTGATCAATTTCCTCAGCGGCAAAGGCGAATTTTTACCACATCTTTATACCGCCAACGCATCTTTTTTGAGGGAATTGCTAAATCAGGTGGGAGGATTTAATCCTAGGCTGATGACAGCAGAGGATGTTGACCTATCCTGGCGGATACAACTCAACTCAACCGCACGTTTGGCTTATTGCGACAAGGCAATAATTCACCATCACCACCGCGCAACATTAAAAGGACTGGCGCGTCAATACCGGCAATATGGATTTGGCGAGATATTGCTTGACTCGATTTATAATAAATATCCTGGCTACCCTCGCGCAGGCACTTTTCAAGTATTTCGAATGCTTAACCAATTGATGGCACTCCCGCGATATATCCTGTCTATGTTACTCAGAAGAATAAGGTATATTTTGGGGAGGGTTGATCAATATCAGTTGTTGGAACCCAGACTATGCCTGATGATCGAAAGCAAAAATCTCATTGGAAAAGTGGAGGGGTTGATTGCGACCCGGTGGATGACAAATGCAGAACATGCTTTGGGGATACGTGGAGAGGATCTGATCAAACGTTATTTTCCGAAAAATAAAGAATAGCTTACAACAAAACTTATCATAATTCCTAACTTTTCTTGAGAGGCGGTTTGCAATGAAAGTAGCCATGATCACCCATCATTTTCCTCCCAGGTACAATGCGGGAGCAGAACAATATGCATATCGGGTGGCTAAAATGCTGCTTAAGATGGGGCATCAGGTTGAGGTAGTTTCCGTTGAGGCGATTAATAGGGGGACCCTTATTCCAGTCTGCGAAACAGAAATTTATCATGGCATACCGGTAAACCGGCTATTTTTCAATCTGGATCTTTCTCCTAACCCCTTGGAGATATTGTTCCGCAACCCCTATCTGGGCCAATGGGTGAAGGAATTCCTTGATCGGTCACATCCTGACATTGTTCATTTCAATAGCGGCTATTTGATTGGTGGAACGGTAATTGAAGCAGCGCAAGAAATTGGAATACCCTCTGTTCTGACCCTTCACGAATACTGGTTTTTATGCCCAACGCACACTTTGATTCGTCCTGATGGTAAAATCTGCGAAACACTCTGCGAACCGGCACGGTGTGCCTGGTGTTATCTTTCAAAAAAAAGAAGATACCGCCTACCTGATCAATTCACTGGTGGCAAATTGGGTGATCTGGTTGTGAAATTATCTAAATCCGAAAAAGTGGCAAGTTTGACAGGGCTTCACCCTGTCATGGAAAAAATTAAAGAGCGAAGAGAATATTTAAAAAGCGCACTTAAAAAAGTAGATATTGTGTTATCGCCCTCGAAATTTCTGATCCAAAAATTTCATGAGTTTGGTTTCAATGAAAAAGAGATCCTTTATTTGCCATTTGGATTGGACAGAACCAATCTCAATCCGGGGCCAAACCGTTCGCCTTCTGAGCCTCTTCGGATTGGTTATATGGGACAGTATGCTAACCACAAGGGAGTGCATATCCTGGTGGAAGCCTTTAAGAATCTTGATCAATCAAAAAGGAAATGCAAGCTCATCTTGCATGGGAAGCTGTCTGATAACAATGTCTATGGGAAAAGAATGTTAAAATCAATTCATGGACGAGAAGATATTATTTATGCGGGGCAATACGATAACACGCGGGTGGGTGAGGTGCTTGATGAGGTCGATTTGATTGTGGTTCCATCCATCTGGTTTGAAAACCGGCCAACTATTATTGTTGAAGCCTTAGCAATGAAGACTCCGATTGTCGCATCCAGGATTGGTGGAATTGTAGAACTTGTTGAGGATGAAATAAACGGGTTGTTATATGAACCGGGAAATGTGGTAGAGCTTACTAGACAATTACAGCGATTTTTGGATGACCCAAATCTTCAACCGAAATTACGGGATGGAATTCAGCCGGTCATTCGCGCTGAAGATGAAATGGTAAAATTAGTGGAACTTTACTTTTCTTTATTAAAATAAGTGAAGCGAGGGGTTCGAATCATTTATCCCCCAAAACAAATAAATCTCTACGGTGCGGTTATAGAGCTTCAAGAATTAATCTGCATTCGATAACTCTCAGAGTTATAATTTTATTGACAGGTGGACAACTTATGATCTCTTTTATAATTCTCTTTATCCGTATTGTTTCTCAGGTATTGTTCCTGTTGGTAGTAACTGAAGTAATAACCTCTTATTTCTTATCGCCCTATCATCCAGTAAGAGCCACGCTTTCCAGAATTTTAGAGCCGATGTTGACTCCGATTCGACGATTGGTTAAGCCTGTTGGTTCACTTGATTTCAGTCCTTTGATTCTAATCATACTGATTCAAGTAATTGAGGTTTTGTTAATAGGTTTGATTTCCGGATTAGGTTAAAAGATGACTGGATCACGTAAATTCCACCTTCATGACGGCACATCTGGTTCAGCGATTGCGGTTCGTATTACTCCACGCGCCAGCAAAAACGAGATAACCGGTGTGTTAGAAGATGGGACAATTAAAATCCGTTTAACAGCTCCCCCTGTTGATGGTAAGGCAAATCAGACATTAATTGAGTATCTTTCGAAGGTGTTGGGATGCGCAAAAAAAGATCTTGAAATTATTGCCGGGGAGACTGGGCGAAACAAGTTAATAACAATCACCAATATGGACTCAGAGGAAGTGAACAGACGGATAATGGCGTCTATTGTTTAGTGCGCAATGTCTGATTGATGATGAGACCATCTTCAATGAAAATCATGGAAGGTGGTTTTTTTATTCTATTGAAATCGGTAGTGAGGATATTTTACGCAAAAATTAAAGTAATTTCAGACGTTTGTTTCGGAAATATTTAACTGCCAGAGTGCTAACAAGCAGGCTGAATATAACTCATCTTGAGCCATTTCCCATACTTTAGTAACTGCATTAATTACTTCACGGTCTGGTGTCAGACGAATATAATCCAGGGCGGCAATGCGCTCAGCGGTTGATCCGGTTTTTAAGGCGGATAATAAAATTTCTGTCGCATCCTCATCGGGGATAATTCCCTGACCCTTCTCGCTGGCAAAAGTAATCAACCATGATGTTTCTGAAGGTTGAGTAAGCGGCTTGGGGATTTGCTGGTTGGGTGCCATTTGGGTGTCATGTGCTTGCCCGGCCGCGTTTCGAACTACCCATTGACTATCTTCGATGGAAACTTTTTGAAGTAATTCCGCAGACCATTTCTGACGGATTTGTGAGAGTCCCAGCACCACAGCGCGTCGAACCATCAGATTATCCAGATTAAGTGCTTCTTTGAGGGCTTCGTGTCCATCACCTCCACGGAAAGCCAATGTTTCAGCGGCAATTTGCTGTACATCTTCTTCCCCTTGTAAGAGGGCATCGACGATGATTGGGGTTGTATTGGCTGACTTTATTGCGCTAAGTCCCAGGCACGCAGCCAGTTGAACATCAATAATGGGGTCGCGAAGTGTTTGTTGTAGCTGGTTTATTGATTCCGAGTCCTGAATAAGACCACAGCCAAGGGCTGCCAGAAAACGGATTTCTGGTGCTCCATCTCTCAATAGTTTGCGGAATAAAATTGAGAGCGAAGAATCGTTTGTGAGAGCAATCAAAGCAAGTATCCGCGTACGTTCCACCAAGGAAAGGCTTCGGTCGTAGAGCTTATCGAGCAAATAACGCATGACATCAGAACGCCATTGAGATGTCGATGCGTATTGTATTGCTCTGCAAACAGTCAACAGAGAGTGGAAAAATGGAGGTGCTGATTGCCCCAGGGTATCTTGGACCCAAAGCGTGGCTTTTTCGCGAGCAGCCATGAATTGCAGGCAGCATAATTCCACAGCCCATTTTTCTTTCTTGACAGAATCAAAGTCAATTTCTTCCATCAATAGAGCAGCAAAGCATCCAGTTAACAGAGGAGAGGCAAAACGAAGCAGGTCGTTTCTGTGTTCAATCAATATCCCGGCATCCAGAAGGGTTGCAATTGCGCGGTCTGCAGAAGATATTCTCTTCGTTCTTTTTCGTTTTGAGAACCTTTTTACTATGGTGCTTTGGGTTATTGGCAAATCAACTTCTGCTTGAAGAGCGGTTTCTTCTTCTTCAGGAAAATCCTGAGGCCGGAGCTTACTGAAAATCTTGCTCAATGTTTTGTAAGGGATATTGCTTTGCCGGGAGCGGATTATTTCTATTGCGGCAGCAGAGAGGGCTTCTGCCGGGACAGTATTTTTTGAGATGCGTTCGAGGTAGGACCTGACAACATCAAAAAATGTGGCGCCTTTAACGTCTGCGGCGAGAACAGCCCAAATTCTAAGCGTCCATTCCAAAGGAGTTCGTTGACTGTGGTCATGATAGAACCAATTAGTTAGGATTGTTGGGTTGGGTGGAATATTCGAATCAGTATTTTTGTGTTGTGAAGTGTAGTTTTCTCTCCAAAAAGTTTCCCATTTTTGACAAAAGGCTATCTTTTCTTCATAATTCCATAAAGCCAGTGATAATGGGAAGGTTTTTAAATCTGGCAGGCCATCCAAATATTCGGGTGAAGTTGCAGCGATAAATTGGTTTCCTGGAAATTTAAAAAACAAGTTTTGTAAAAATTTTGTGGCAACCCGTGAATCGGCAGGAGTGAGTTCGTCCAGGCCGTCTAAGATTAGCAAGCAGTTACCTTGTTTGAGGTTGCGTATGAGCAAGCTCGATAATCTTTTTGCGATTAATGCTGTCGATTGCTCACTTACGGCCTGGATCAAGGTTAGCTCAGGCTCAACTGGAGATTGGGCTATCGTCAAATCCATAATATGGAGAAATATAGGTAGTTTTTCTTTAAGAATGCCGGCCTGTTCCTCTTTTCGGGAAAGTTTGGAGGCTAGATCGGCCAGGGCAACTGTTTTTCCGCTTCCTGGTTGCCCGACAATTAAGATGTTGGCACCTCCTTGCAAAGCTTCAACTGGGGTCAATCGTGTTACATTGAATTGAGAGGACAATTCTGGAAGATCGGGAAAATACGGAATTGTCTGGTTAATTAAGGTGTCTGTCCGAACAGGATTATCTGGCGTAAGTAAACCAGGAGGCGCAATCAGATATGGCTGGATAAGAACCTCATCCAGGGCGCATAATTCATTTGCCAGATGCAGCTTTTGTGCTTTTTTGAGAATTTCACGACGAAGATAAAGTTCTGTGCCGTATGTGCGACGTTTTTCATAAGCAATTTTTTGTTCCCTGATAAAGAATTTTATCGCAGGAAATATAAATTTAAACCTTGAAAACAACCACCAGAAAAGGGACGCGGCAATAAAACCCAACCAAAAAGAGATTTGATCAAAATTAAAGTGAGGAATGAATCGCATAAATCAACCAGCGTATAAAATTCTTCCGCACGATGGACAAAAAGTAATTCCGCTGGATCGCGCTGATTGTAGTTCTGCCGGCCTGAGTGAAGTGCCGCACGCAGCGCAGCATTGGTCCTCAATACCAGCCAAGGCGCGTCCGTTTTTTTGCCCGCGAAGGTCTTGGTAAAGTTTCAGAGCGTCTTCGGATACAAAACTCAATGTAGCGGTACGTTCCTTTGAAAGGCGCTCGTTTTCTTTTTGAAGTTGTCCCTTTTCGCCTAAAAGGCCAGCAGATCTTTCGGCGAAATCTGCCTGTGCGGTTGATAGATTGGCTTTGGCTTCCTTAAGATTAAGCTCGGATTTCTCTGAGGCTATCATTGCTTCAAGCTGATCATCTTCCACGTTGGTCAAATGCCGTTTTAAAGAGGCAATTTCATTCTGAATATCTTGAAGCTCTTTGGGATTAATGATTTTCCCACCATACAGTTTACTTTCGCTTATTTCAATTTTTGTTCGTATTGATCGAGCAGTTTCTTCAACTTTGGAAAGTTTCTGATGCGCTTTTTGTAAATTCAATTCAGCGGTTTGAACCTGATGCGTGGCAGTTCGAATGGTTTTATCAGTATTGATAAACCTATCGATTTCTTGAATGCGTTTAAGATTATGATCAAGTTCAAGATCAAGTTTTTGAACACGGAAAAGATGAGCGGTTTGATTCATAATAGCGATTATAGATAGGTATCTAAGATAAATCAAGTCCGAGGGCAAGAATAACAAAATCTCTTTGTTGAATTAAATAAACTCCTGTATACTTCCAATAGGTAAAACTGAGCCATGAAACTTCGAAAAATTGTTTTTGCCATTGTTATTATCGGGATTATGTTGGTGCCCTATTTTATAGGGTTTTGGTCGATTGCTGAGGATCGTGTCTTTGTTGGGTTTTTGGTAAATCCTACTGATGGCAATTCATATCTGGCAAAAATGCAAATTGGCTTAAGGGGAGAGTGGAGATTTCAATTACCTTATACCGCCGAATCTGGAGAAGGGGCTTATCTTTTCCTCTTTTACATATTTTTGGGTCATTTATGCAGATGGACAGGATTGTCAACGATCGTGATGTATCATTTGGCGCGGTTGTTGTCAGGGGGTGTTCTGTTTTACGCTCTGGATGTTTTTTTTCAAGAAGTCTTTTGCAACGAATCATCAGAATTGGCTGACAAATCCTATTATCTGGCAACTATTGGTTCGGGATTAGGTTGGGTTGCTTCTTTTGCTGGTGTATTGTCTTCGGATCTTTGGATACCCGAAGCCTATCCGTTTTTTTCTGCTTACGCAACCCCACACTTTGCCTTAGGGATGGCATTGTTATTGATAATTTTCACAATTTCGCTTCGTGAAACAGGTTGGTGGCAATGTGTGACGCTGGTGATCACAGGAACTTTTCTTGCGGTAATCATGCCGTTTGGTGTGGTGACTGCCGGAATTGTGTTGGGAATAGAGTTGATTTGTAAATTCATTGGGTCTCACAAGTTTGTTTGGCAGCCCGTTTTTTTTACTTTGGCATTAGGTGGACCCTTGCTTTTATATCAATACTGGGCAGCAGTTACAGATCCAGTTCTTGCTGGCTGGAATAGCCAGAATGTAACCACCGCGCCGGAGATTTGGGAACTGATCATTGGTTTCTTGCCTGCGCTTTTGCTGGTGTTTTGGGGGATGAGAGATTATCGACAATTATTCAAAAATGATGCAATGCGGCTGCTTATAATCTGGATGCTGATCAGCTTGGTTTTAATTTATTTTCCTTTTTCTCTTCAGAGACGTTTTGTGTTTGCGTTGTATGTACCAGTAGCCGGTCTGGCTGTTCAAGGGTTGATGTCGTCTGCGCATAAAAAGAGACAAAGCGAACGTATTTGGTGTATGCTATTGCTTTTATCGGTTCCGACGAATATTATTCTTCTCCTGTCAGGTTTGTATGGAATTCAAACACAAGATCAAAAACTTTATTTAACCCGCGATGAGAATGCTGTTTTAGAATGGATTAGCGAAAACACCGCTAGTGATGCGTTAATTCTTTCTTCTCCAGAAACAGGGTTATTTATCCCGGCGCAAACTGGCAGAAGGGTATTGTATGGACATCCTTTTGAGACAGTGGACGCGAACAGGGAAAAAGATCTTGTTGAATCTTTTTATTCGGAATCATCAAACGCGTTTTTAGATAATGTATTAAAAGAAAGAGATGTAGATTTTATCTTCTATGGTCCTCGGGAAGCAGCGCTTGGTTATCCCGAGGTATTGCAAAATCTGAAGGTCGCTATCAGTCAGGGTGAAGTAGCGTTATTCGCTGTGGGGGATCATTGATCAAGAGAGATATTCTTCTGGTGATTCTTCTGATATTTGTGGCTTTGGGTTTTTTGTTGCCACATATGGGGGAGTTTATTTATCCTTTTGGTTCCAGATATTCAGATTTGCTTATTTCTCATTATCCGAATCTGGAATTTGTAAAAAGCTCTTTACGGGACTATCATCAAATACCCCTCTGGTCGGATACAATTCTATCGGGTTACCCGTTTGCGGCCAACCCTTTAGCTGGTATCTGGTATCTACCCACCTGGTTAGCAATTATTGCCCCATTACCCTTTGGCATTAATTTGCTCGTGTTTCTCCATCTGATCTTTGGCGGGGTGGGGATGTATCTATTTTTAAAGAATCAAGCACTGGAGTTTTGGGCAGCAACACTTGGAGGACTTTCGTTTGCGTTAATGCCAAAACTATTCAGCCATTACGCAGCCGGACATATCACATTGGTTTTTGCTGTATGCTGGACACCCTGGCTGCTCTTGACAGAAAATAGTAGAAGTGTTGGGAAAAATCGGCTGAATGCCATCATGCCAGGCATTGTTTTAGGGGAAATATTTCTGGCGGATCCACGCTGGACCATTTATGCGGGTAGCTTATGGTTTCTATTTGCAATAAAGCAATATTTTGAAGGCAAGGATAAGGTCCGGATATTTTGGAAATCTTCTAAGTCCGTGGGTGTGTCGAATCAAGGAATGCCATGGTTCCTGGGGATCGGGTTACAAGCTGTGGTTGCGTTATGGATAGCATCTCCTTTACTGTTCCCTTTGTATCAGTTTTCCAGGTTGTCTACCAGAGTTTTAATGGGCTCAGAGGACAATCTGACTTTATCTCTTGAATTTTTTCGTTTATTTGGTCTGGCTGTTCCGGACATGGCGGGATATGCGGAGTATATGATCTATCCTGGTTCAGCATTATTGGTTGCTTTTATCTGGACTTTGATGCATCAAAAGGCTCGAACTGTTAATTGGTTTTGGGTGACAATGTTTTTATTGTCGGTTCTCTATTCTTTGGGGAAAAACATTCCTTTTATGCCGTTTTTAGCCAGTCTGCCAGGTATGCGTTTGTTGCGTGTTCCTTCAAGGGCTTTGTTTTTGGCTGGCTTCTCCTTATCCAACATTTTGGCGAATGTGGTACATCTGTTGATGCAACAAAGAAAAAACCATGTTGACAATGAACCACTGGCGAATGTTTTTTTGGTTGGATTGGCTGGTTTTATGATTGTACTGGCTGCCGGGATATGGATCATCTCAGACGGAATACCTGTAGAGTTTGTCTGGGGAGCCTTTGCTATTCTGTCTTCTGTTCTTCTTGTCCTGTTGTACGAGAAGAAAAAAATCACAGATTGGATGGCGGTAAGTGGATTTGTGGTTGTGCTTTGCCTTGATATGGGCGGAGTAAATATCTCTCAGATGACTTTTCACTCAAAATCGGAAATTATTGGTGAGAAAGATCAATTAATTAAAGTCCTGCTTCAAGAATCTGGCCCATTCAGAATCTATTCACCCTCATACAGTGTTCCTCAGCAAGCAGCCGTGCTAAATGGATTGGAATTAGCGGATGGGATAGATCCGCTTCAATTGTTGACTTATGTGGAATTTATGGAAGCCGCTACTGGTGTTCCAATGAAATCGTATAGTGTCACACTTCCGCCTTTTTCGAACGGTACACCAGAAGTGGATAATCAATTTTACAAACCTGATATTAAGAAATTGGGGCTTTTGAACGTGAAGTATATTGCGGCTGGATACCCAATATTAGCAGATGATTTAATACTGCTGGAGAGGGTTGGAGACACCTGGCTTTATGAAAATCCAGAAGCTTTCCCGCGGGTCTGGATTCGGGAAGCGAACAGCGGGCAAGCGGCGCAAAATGTTCAATCGGTTGAGATGGTGGAGATGACACCAAATCGAATTTCGGTCAAAGCGGAGGGTCCTGGGAAATTGGTTTTGTCGGAAATAGTTTACCCCGGATGGAAGGTGCGTGTAGATGGAGAAAATCGGGGTTTAGAAACACATTTAGGGCTGCTGAGAGCTGTAACCCTGGATTCGGGAGAGCACGAAGTGGTGTTTGAATTTAAGCCCCTGATTGTGCATCTGGGTGTCGTGATGAAAATATTCGCAGCGTTGGGAGTTTTGGCCCTTGCCAGGAGAGATCGGAATGCAGTTTAATTCTCTTAATGAGAAAAGATGGGTCATTAACTTTGCGATTATGGTGTTACTGGTAACGCTACTTCCTTATTGGCTCGGGTTTTCCCGACAGGGTTTAGAATGGGTTTTTACCGGTTTTGTATTTGGCGTTGAAGATGGGAACTCATATATTGCAAAAATGTTAAGTGGGGCAAATGGCCATTGGCTCTTTCAGACCCCCTTTACCGCCTATCCCCAAAAAGGCGCGTTTGCTTTTTTCCCTTATCTTTTGTTGGGTAAGGTTGCCTCACTCCCGGGGATGCATACTCAGCTGGTTGTGCTGTTTCATCTTTTTCGCTTGTTGGCCGGATTTTTGATGATTTTGGCTACCCATGAATTTATTTCGATTTTCATACAGGATATAAAATTGCGCAGGCTGGGTTTGGCGGTTGCCACCCTGGGCGGGGGCTTGGGATGGCTCTCGGTTTTTGGTTTACCGAAGCTGTGGCAAAACGGATTGCCTCTTGAGTTCTACTCTCCGGAGACCTTTGGTTTCCTGGCTTTATTTGGCCTGCCGCATTTAGCGATGGCCAGAGCGTTGCTGCTTTGGGGGTTGTGCGCAATTCTCAAATCAGAATCTGAAGATAAGCCATGGATTTCAGCCGTTAGAGGTGGTTTTTTCTGGTTGGCGTTGGGTTTTTTTCAACCCTTAACCGTAGTGGTTGGGTGGGTGGTACTGGGGGTATACCAGATAGCACTTTTTGTGAATGGACTTATTATTAAAAATGAGTTTGATTGGAGCACCTGGCTTTTGGGTTTAAAGCAAGCCGCGATCATAGTCGGTATCTCTTCACCTATCCCGGTTTATACCTTTTTCGCTTTTTCTTTGGATCCATTTCTGAAACAATGGACAGATCAGAACCTGATACTCTCTCCTCCAATTTGGGATTATTTGCTAGCATTTGGTTTGATCCTCCCACTGACCATTATGGGGGCCAGGACAATATTCCTGAAAAGAGCGTCCAAAGAATTACTGATAATTGGGTGGGTTTTTATCTTCCCTTTGTTGGCTTATATGCCTTACAATCTTCAACGTCGTCTTCCGGAAGGTGTTTGGGTAGCGTTTGTAGTGCTGGCATTTGTTTTTTTGGAAACATTGCAAAATATGGATGTCCAAAAATGGCTTAAACGAGTACTTTACCTGTCTTTTTTTACAACACTACTGGTATTCTGGGGTGCGATGCTCGCTGTTTGGAATCCATCCTATCCGCTGTACCGTCACGAAAACGAAATAAGGATGTTTAAATTTTTGGCGGGAAAAGTTGAGGATGGCGACAAAGTGCTGGCTGCCTATGGTACTTCAAACGCCTTACCGGGCTGGGCTTCTGTGAAAACGTTAATTGGTCATGGGCCAGAAAGTGTAAACTTGAAGGAAGTTCAAAGCAAGGTTGAACAATTCTACCGGGCAGAAACAGATGAGGAGTATCGCAAGAAATTGATTGAAGAGTTTGATATCAGGTATGTGGTATGGGGGCCTCAGGAAAAAAACTTTGAGGAGTATGATTTCGCCCAAGACCCTCTTTATAAGGCAATCTATCAATCGGATGATTATTGGGTTTTTTCAGTAAACACCGGAGATAAATAAAAGAGATGTTAGTAAAAAACATGGCACTAAAAAGAGATATGCTGGTTTATCTGCCGATCGTACTGGGACCCATCATATTGTTTTCTCCTATTTTATGCGCCGACAAATCGCTTTACTGGGGAATTCCTGCATTGCAGTTTATTCCCTGGAGGTTCGAGGCGTGGAAGTCGTTATCCGCAGGAAGTCTGCCTTTTTGGAATTCATTAAATGGCATGGGGGCGCCGCTTATCGCAAATTACCAGTTAGCATTATTTTACCCACCCGGCTGGATACTGTATCTGTTTCAGGCTGTCGGAGGCACACCCTGGATGGCATGGTCACATACCCTGCTGACCATAGCGCATTTGATTTGGGCTGGTTTGGGAATGGTCAGATTGATGAAGCAACTTGGTTTTGGGCTACATAGTCAAGCTATCAGTGGATTATCCTTTTCTTTATGTGGTTATCTTGTGGCACGAGCGGGCTTTTTCAGTATGGTATGGGCGGGCGCCTGGCTTCCATGGATTATGGAATCTGCCAGTAAGATTGCGGCGCCGATTTGGAAAAAAAATTATATTGACCAGAAGCGATTTCCTTTTGAATTGATAATTTATATTGGGATGTTATTGCTTTCGGGCCATGCACAATTGAGCTGGTATATTCTTACGCTGGCAACAGCCTGGGTATTGGTTGGGGCATGGTTGAATGGTGGATTTCGAACTCTCTTACTTGTGTTTAGCAGATGGACAGGAGCTGTATTTTTTGGATCGCTTCTGGCTGCGATTCAGTTGATACCAACGACCGAATACTTATTGCATTCGCAGCGTGCTTCGGCTGTCGATTTTGAGACCGCCATGTCTTATTCTTTCTGGCCATGGCGATTTTTAACGTTGTTTGCTCCTGATTTTTTTGGTAATCCTGGCATGGGTGATTATTGGGGATATGGAAATTTCTGGGAAGATGCAATCTATATTGGAATTTTGCCCTTGTTGTTGGCATTGATTTCTCTACCAGAACTATTCCAAAAGAAGAATAATGAATTTCACATCTACAGGCCTTTGCTGATATTTTGTTGGGTGGTGATATTTCTGGCGATTGTATTTGGCATGGGAAAAAATACACCAATATTCCCTTTTTTATACGCAAATATCCCTACATTCGACATGTTTAATGCACCAACCCGTTATATGATTTGGATGGAATTTGGTTTGACATTATTGGCAGGCGTGGCTGCAGAACTATTTTGGAAACGTCCGACTGGAAAGCTGTTGTACTGGGTTCGTCTGGCAACAGCTGGTGCCGCTGCCGTCACTATTGGCGCTTTTCTCGCATGGAAGCTTCTGGGAGATGTCAGCCCCACGTTTATACGTTCGACTGCTATCGCTGGGCTTTGGGGGGTGGGCGCGGGTTTGTTAACTTTATTTATGCCTGAGGACAAAACGTTTCAAACAACCGGAACACGCTGGTTGGGTTTGGTTGTTTTATTGGTGGGGGCTGATCTTCTATATGCTTCCTGGCAGATCAACCCGGCTGTAGATCGTTCTTATTTCACAACCAACGGGATTAATTCTTCCTTAGTGAAAGACTTGGTAATGGAAGACCAACGTCTTTATTTGGGCGCACAGGAAGAATATGAGATTCGGTATGATCGTTTTCTCCGTTTCGATGATTTTAATCCCATTGAAGATTTGTTTAACATGCGTCGTGTGGTTCTTCCGAATTTGAATTTGCTCGATGGGATTTCCACAGTCAATAATTTCGACCCTTTTGTTCCTGATCGATTTGCCACGGTCATTAATTATGTGGACACTCTACCAGACAGAGGTAAAGAAAACTGGCTTAAATGGATGAATGTAGGCCAATGGGAACGGATCGACAAAAATGCGTCTCTGGGGGTAGATTTCAGGCATCTTGAGGCTGAGGGTCGTTTCAGGTGGATAAATTGCGCTCAACCCGCGGAAAAGCCGTTGGAAGCCTTTAATTTACTTATAAGGCGACTGGATACGGGAGGTGTGAAGTTAAGTGATCAAGTTGTTCTTGAGAATATTGAGTTTCTATATGATGAAGAATGTTCAAGGATAATTAATGGTGCTTCTATGCTAAACTGGACGCAAACAGGTCCGGGGAAGTTTCAAGTGGATATACAAACGGAAGCAGACGGTTTTCTGCTCTTTGCAGAAACAGGGTATCCGGGTTGGAGAGCCAGCCTGGACGAAAAAAGTGTTGACATTTATCCAGCTGATTATTTGTTTCAGGCTGTTCCTGTGCCAGCAGGCGAACATAGAGTAGAATTTGTTTATCAACCATCCTCATTTTATGTTGGATTGGGCCTGAGTGGTTTTTCTTTGTTTTTTTTGATAGTTGGGCAAAAAAAAATTGTGGAATATTTATGATGGATTGAGCAAATTTCTCCGGGAGAGGATCGATGGCATTGGATATCAACAAAATTCAGGAATTCTCTAGCAAGATTGTTGAAAATCTTGAAAAAGTAATTGTTGGCAAACATCAAACTGTTGAGCAGGTTGTAATTGGATTGCTGTGTCAGGGACATTTGTTGATCGAAGATGTACCTGGTGTTGGTAAAACCATGTTGGCGCGCAGTCTGGCAAAATCACTGGGCTGCACTTTCCGTAGGATTCAATTCACGCCAGATATGCTCCCCAGCGATGTTACTGGCGTTTCGATTTTTAATCAGATTTCCAGAGAGTTTGAATTCAGACCAGGACCATTGATCTCTCAGATTGTTCTCGCTGACGAGATAAACCGAGCCACACCAAAAACGCAAGCTGCTTTATTAGAAGGCATGGAAGAACGCCAAGTAACCATTGACGGGATAACTCATATCTTACCTCAACCATTTATGGTGCTGGCCACTCAGAATCCAATTGAGTACGAAGGGACTTTTCCTCTTCCTGAAGCACAATTGGACCGCTTTTTAATGCGCGTGAGTTTGGGGTATCCAGGTATTGAAGATGAGATGAGTATATTGGAGTTGCAACAACTGGAGCATCCAATACAAAGCCTCTCTTCCATTACAGATTCCGGAGAGGTGCTTGAGATGCAAAAAGCAATAAAAGAAGTTCACGTTGCGAAAGTAATTAAGCGATATATCGTAGAGCTTATTCGTTCAACCAGAGAAAGTGGAGATGTTTATCTTGGCGCCAGTCCGCGCGGAAGCCTCGCGCTTTTTCGAGCTAGCCAGGCTCGTGCTGCAATCCACGGGAGGGATTTTGTTCTTCCCGATGACATTAAAGCATTGGCCTTATCTATTCTCACGCATCGAATGGTGATCGATCCTGCCGCACGGCTGCGGAACATCACTGCAAATATCATTGTGGAGGAAATTATACGGGCATTACCAGTTCCTGGTGGAGATTTATCTGCGAGAAAGCGTTAATGTTTGGATGATTGAAACACGTCGTTCTTTTTGGATCGTAGCCGCGATTTTTCTAATAGCTGTAATAGGTTATTTCTGGACGCAAACGAAGGTGTTTGTGCAGTTGTTTTACGTCAGTGCTTTGTTGATACTGGTTAGCTGGTTGTGGACAATGTTCTCAACTATAGGGGTTGTTGTTCGACGAAGTTCGAGAGAACTCAGACAAGAATTGGGTAAAATTTTTGAAGAGCGATTTGAGATTGTAAATCAAAAAGCACTAATACGTCCCTGGTTAGAAATTGTGGATGAATCTAGGTTGCCAGGTCCAGGTGGATCTCGTGTCTTATCCTGGGTGGGCAAATATGAGTCGCGAAATTATTCTGCTTACACTGCTTTAAGAAAGCGTGGCCAGATCGTTCTTGGCCCAACAAGTCTCTATTCTGGCGATCCATTTGGGTTGTTCGTGTATAAACGTGTTTTTTCGGGGAAACGATCCCTTTTGGTATTGCCTTATATGTTTGATTTGCGCTGGTTTCCTTTTCCTCCTGGATTACTCCCTGGTGGAAAAGCTCAAAGACAGCGCACTTTAGAAGTAACGCCATATGCTTCTGGTGTGCGGGAATATTACCCCGGTGATTCGCTGAATCGAATTCACTGGCCAACAACAGCCCGACGTGATCGCTTGATGGTGAAGGAATTTGAAAAAGATCCCCAGGCTGACTTCTGGATTTTTGTGGACGCGTATCGAAAAGTCCATCTGGAATTGTTAGATGAAGAAAGGGATGATGCTGAAAACTGGACGGATCGCTTCTGGTTTTGGGATAAGCGCAAAAAATTTACATTACCTCCAGACACCTTTGAATACTCCGTCAGCATCGCTGCTTCGATTTGCCGGTATTTTATACATAAAGATGCCGCGGTAGGGTTTGGTATTGCTGCACAGAAATATGCTGTTATTTCACCAGACCGTGGTGAGCGGCAGTTTAACAAGATTTTAGAAATGCTTGCTTACGCAGAACCAGAAGGTAATTTGCCATTAATTGGGCTGTTGCAAAGTGAAGTCCGCAACATTTCACGCGGAAGTACGGTAATTTTGATCACTGGCGCTGTGGACAGCAGTGTGGTTCTTTCGGTTGAGCATTTGCAGCGGCGGAGTATGCAGCCAATTGTGATCATGATTGATCCGCTCACATTTGGCGGAGAGTTGGGAGCAGACCGGCTTTTGCCTGAAATGCATCGCAGAAAGATACCCTTAGCGATTGTATCTAACGGTGACGATTTAGAGAAAGCGCTGGAAGATGGGCTGGTAAGGTATTAAAACAAGCGGATTTTCGTCTTCCTGTGACAATCCGATTCAGTTTGTTATGGCAGGTTTTCTTTCAAAAAGATGAGAAGCTCATCGGGCATATATGGTTTTTGTAGGAAACCATTTGCACCCATTTCACGCCATTTCGTGCTGTAATCCAAGCCGGAAGTTAAGATAATTATCATGGTATCAAAAGTATTTATCTGTCTGACCTGTTGAAGAATTTCTAACCCGTTTGCGTATTTTAAATGGACATCCAAAATGACAGCATCTGGGAGTTCTTTATGCAGGGTGTCCAGAATATTATGGTTGCGGCTTTCTTGATAGAGAATAGGGTTATACCCTTCAAGTTTCAGCAGTGTACTGAGAAGATTTCTCATTGTTGCGTCATCTTCAACCAGTAGTATTTTCTGCAACATGTTCCTCCTTGCCATTGCTAATTTCGGGTATGCCAAGAGCAGTTTCAAGGACTGAGTCTACGGTATCAACGAAAACAAATTTAATGGCATTTCGTACTTCATTTGAAATCTCATCCAGATCAACATTATTTTCACTGGGTAGGATAATTGTGTCAAGCCCAGCCTGATGAGCTGCCAAAACTTTTTCTTTAATGCCTCCCACAGGTAATACCTGACCGCTGAGGGAAATTTCCCCGGTCATACCAATGTTTGGGTGAATTGTTTTATTTGTTAATAAGGAGACCAGCGCTGAGATAATTGTAACGCCCGCTGAAGGGCCATCTTTTGGCTGTGCTCCAGAAGGTATGTGTAAGTGCAGGTCGGTGCTTTCATAAAAATTTGGGTCAATATTAAGTGCCCTGGCATGCGATCGAACGTAAGATAGGGCGGCTTGCGCTGATTCCTGCATTACTTTTCCTATAGAGCCGGTGATTTGAAATCCCTTACTGCCTTCCATGCGAGAAGCTTCGATAAACAGGATCTCACCGCCTACTGGAGTCCAGGCCAAACCAGTTGCTACACCAGGGAGTGCTGCACGAGCTGCGATCTCCGCATTTTTTATGAACTTGGCGCGCCCCAGTAATTGGGTAACCAGCTCAGGTGTAATCAAATGACTCTGAATCGAATCGCCTTCAGTGATTTTTGTGGCTATTTTTCGACAGATTGTGCCAAGTTCGCGCTCAAGATTTCGTACACCGGCCTCTCTTGTGTACATCCTGATGATATGTTCTATACCATTGTCGGAGAAATCAATCTCCTGAATTCTCAGACCGTTTTCACGAATTTGTCTTGGAATAAGGTAATACCTGGCTATGTTGATCTTTTCTTTTTCTGTATATCCGGCTATCTTGATAATCTCCATACGATCAAGGAGAGGGGTAGGAATGGTTTCCAATTGATTGGCGGTTGTGATAAACATGACCTGAGAAAGATCGAATCCAACCTCCAAATAGTTGTCTCGAAATTCATTGTTTTGTTCAGGGTCCAATGCTTCAAGCAATGCCGCGGAGGGATCACCACGAAAATCAGCCCCGAGTTTGTCAATCTCATCCAGCATAAAGACCGGGTTGCGGGATTCAACCCTGCGGAGAGCATGGATAATTCGACCTGGCATCGCGCCAATGTAAGTGCGCCGATGTCCACGTATTTCTGCTTCATCTCTTACGCCGCCCAAAGAAATTCTGATAAATTTACGCTCCATGGCGCGGGCGATAGATTGTCCCAGAGAAGTTTTTCCCACACCTGGAGGCCCGATAAAACACAATATGACACCTTCACGCTCTCGCCTAAGGTCATCTTTGGACGGATGATTATCAAATTCCTCTTTGCGGTCGAGCCTTAGTTTTCTAACCGCGAGAAATTCGAGTATGCGGTCTTTAACATCTTCAAGGCCGTAGTGGTCTTTGTCTAGTATCTTTCTGGCGTGGGCGATGTCGAGATTGTCCTGTGTTGTTTTAGACCATGGGAGCGCGGTGAGCCAATGAAGGTAGGTTCGGATGATGCCAAATTCGGGGGAAGCCAGGGGGAGCCTAGATAGTCTTTCCAATTCATATTTTGCCTGTTTCTCAGCCTCTGAAGGTAATCCGGTTTCCTCGATAATTTTACGGAATTCTTCAACTTCCGCAGTCTTATCGTCGCTTTCGCCCAGTTCGCGTTGAATGGCTTTCAGTTGCTCTCTGAGGAAATACTCTCTTTGAACCCGGTCTATTTCAGAGCGTGCTTCATTCTGGATTCTTTGTCCAATTTCCAGCACCTCAATTTCACGGGTTAGGAACTGAGAAAGCTTGGTCAGTTTCTCTATAGTGGAGTCCATTTCTAAAATAGATTGCGCTTCACTTGACTCCATGCGTTGAAAATTGGCAATAAGGTATGTGGATTGCAATGGGTCCTCGATAGTGCTGATCGATGAGACAATCTCGCGCGGGATAGAAGGGATCATTTCTGCAATGCGTGAGAATTGTTCTCGAGCATTGCGAGCCAGAGCTTCTATTTCAATCCCGTTTTCAACGATTTCTGGGATTTCAGTAATTTTGGCTTTCAGGAATGGCTTTACCTCAGTAAATTCGTCGATACGGAAACGATCTAATGCCTGAACTAAGAGCCTTATTGTTCCATCTGGCGCTCGAAATAAGCGTTGAATTTTTGCGGTGGTGCCAACAGAATATAAATCATCAGGACCTGGTGTTTCCAAATCAGCATCTTTTGCAGCAACCAAACCGATCAATGTATCTTCAGAAGCGACCTGGTCTATCAATCTTATGGATCTGGGTTGGCCAATCGTCAGAGGCAAAGCGGTTTGAGGGTACGCGATCAATCCCCGTAATGGAAGTATAGGTAATTCTTGTGGCGCCGCATGCTCAGTTGTACTCTCTGAATTTGTTTCAGGTTCTTTGTGATATTCAACTTCATTGTTTTTCTTGTTGGCGCTGTCTTCTTTTTCAATTGTGAAGTCCGGGTTGCTTTTTTCCATTCCTGATCCTATTGTTGATGTAATAATGGTATTGGCGATAAAAAAAAACTAGTAGAATGAGGTCTTGCATAAGATGGCGTTGAGTGTTTTTCATCTGGATTTGCTGTATTGTTTTTTGTTGAAGCAATGCTGCTCAAAAACAACCTGCTAACACGGTGATCGCGAGTTAGCAGGTTGTTTTTCAAAAATAATAGCGCCCCTGGCGGGAGTCGAACCCACAACCTACGGATTAGAAGTCCGACGCTCTGTCCATTGAGCTACAGGGGCATGCTGTTGATTATGAACTAACCGGGCGGATACCTTTGAACACCTTGGATCCGGTAAAGGTTCTCAAGATGGTGTTTGCTGGTTTTCCGATTCCTTCCGCGAGTTCTACCGGTGTTAAGGGAGTATTACCGTTGGCCAAAAAGTATCGAAACACAGAATCAACCATTGTGGTATGGTCGGTAATGAAACCCGGTTGATTGGCGCAATGGGTTATCAAAGCATGCAATAAACCATCAACTCGTTGCACTTCACCCGTATCCGGATCCACCCAATCTATGAGTGTTTTTTCATCAAAATCTTTGTAGGATTCACTACATTCCTCACAGAGATAACTTTGAAGGTAAACTCGCCAGTTGCTATCATGCTGCTGCCACCAGTTAAAATCAATATGAAATGGTGTTTGCAGGGTTGGTTTAATTAAACTGTAGCGTTTGCCCTCACTCATTTATCAATCCTCCCCTGAAAATGCACTGAGACGAAAGTACAAATCACCAAGATGGGTAAATAGTTCGTGATTGTTTAGGATGCTGAGAAGCTGACTGGGTGGGCATCGGCGCTGAAGATTGACTGCGGCGTATAATTCCTCCGCATGAACATGACCCTGCGGAGATAATTTTGCCAGTTCACGCAACATGTGTAAAACAATTTTTTCAAGGCTGTGTTGTCCACCTTTTGTATTTTGCCATACCTCATCAAGAGCTTCTGTATCAGGGACGGCTATTAGCATGCGATCATCGAATCCGGCACTAACCAATTGTTTAAGCATTGCGAAAACAATTTTCCCGTCTGAACTTACCATGGCAGTGCGAACCCACTCTCTGGTTGGACGTTGCTTTTCGGGATTTATGACAACTTCTCCAGGATTATCACCTTTTGTGATATGCAGAATACTGCCCGGCATCAAATTGTTTGATTTGTACCATTCCTCGAGACCACAAACATAACGATTCTTCCGAACAACCCACCCTGGAAATATGTTTCCGTTGGTGCCATCGATGAAATTAAAACGAACACGGGGTGATTCGTAAGCGGTAGGGAAAAGATGATGGAGCCTTTCTGATAACGGGAGAGTCCCAGCACGTAAATGTGGATATATTAAGCTGATCACAACTTCTTCAGAGAGATCACTTTTACCCAATTCCGGCTCGAGCTCGTCCAGGATCTCGTTTTCAAGCATGTCCAACATTTCTTGAACAGCATCACAATCATAATCTAGAGCCTGATATTCTAAATGAATGGGCAGGTTTTTCACCTTTTCTGGTTCTAACCGGTGTAAGAACCAGAAGATTTTTCCAGCTGGGCCTACTTCGTCGAAACGATTATCTTCTTGTAAAGCAAAGTTTAAAGAAAATTCAGTGAGCTTGCGATTGGTGTCGGTCGGCAAATCAATCTGTTCCAATATTGCTTCGGTCGTAAGTGGTCCACCATTTTCCATGTCCAGTAACGCTTCGGCAAGATTTAAGTATCCGATGTTGACATCAACCAGTAAGGCTTTTGGAAACCACCGTCCAGCAATTTGTACCAGGTCCGATTTACTTTCCAAAGCCGCCGTCAGTTGTTTTTTTAAGGATTTTCCATAAGTCTTAATAACATCGTCAAGCTTTAACATAGGGTCGTCCAGGTTAACCGCAACGACCTCGTTAAGGGAATGGCTAGATAACCCAATGGCAAATTCTTTTTCCTGACCAGAATCTAATTTAACAGAAATAACTTTAAAAGGCGTCATTTCCGGATTGAAACCATCCCTAATGTTGAGAACTTCGCCTTTTTGATAATTTAACGCCGGAAAAACGACGTTTTCTCCAACAGAATATTCGTTTTTGGGAAGATAGAAGCGTTCTTTTGAATCCTGGCGGTTTTTAAGATTCTCGATCTCTTGAGATATCCGTGCATTCAATACTGCTGCTAATAATTCATCAGCTGATGAAGGATTTTCCGATTCCAACAAAAAATTATAGAGAAAATCCAAGTCAGAATCTTCAAATTGAAAATTATCCCAATAATGTTCACGAAGAGAAATTGGCGCAACCATTTATATTACCTTTTAATCACCCAAACGAAGAAAGTTTTACTCCTTTCAACGATGGTAAATAATAAACTAGTCAAACAATTAAATATTATACCGTACCTTTTCTGAAAAGTGTCACGGGAAATTTGTTTCCAGCCAATCTAAAGGATTTACTTGAACGCCATTTACCCACATTTCCCAATGCAAATGAGGTCCAGTTGAACGTCCAGTATTCCCAATCATACCAATTTTTTGTCCCATCTCCACCTCATCATTCACGCTGACATAAAGCTCTTCTTGATGCCAGATTCCACTGTATACTCCGTGACCATGGTCAATTATGGTTGCATTTCCGCGAATGGTGAGGTTCCCAGTATAAACAACTTTTCCTGGTGCCGGTGCGTAGATGTTCAGGTTTTGTGCACAGACCCCAAAATCTACCCCTGTGTGGAAATATTCATAGAGGCTGCCATTATACGACCTGCGGTATCCAAACCAAGCGTTAACACAGGGATCATCTGTCAAATAATTGAAAGGTGCATTCCACCATTTTGGTTCGGTATAAGGAGAAACAACTTGTTTCACCAAATCATCCTCAGGTTGAGTGATATTGGGGTCCAAAGTTATCGGATCAACAATCAGAGCGGGAGCATCGGGATAACCACCGGATGACAGCAGGACTTGTTGAGAAAACTTAAAAGTTTCACCGTTTTCAGATATTCCTGAGAAGTTGAGTGATACCAGCCCGGGTTGTGCCATTGCATGAATTCCCTGGAGAGAAGTATATGTATTCTCGGCGGAAAGAGAAAAATTCAGTTTATGCTCCGCCAATTCACCAGTGAGTTGAATCGGTTGATCTGTTTTTGCCGTAATCACCGTTGTTTTCCCTTGAATCAGCGGCAGAGGTGAAATTTGAATCTCTTTGAGCCAGGGAGTGATTGGACCCATTTCTGTGTTGTTGTCAGCAGAGACAAACAAGGTTTGCCCAGGTACAATGTGCCATGGGGAATTGGTCTTATTGTTGGACAGGATTTCCCAGGATGTTGTGTTATTTATTACCGCCAACTCCAGAACAGATTGAAGCGATTCGAGGGAAAAGCCTGGAAGAAGCGGGTTGTTTTGTTCATCTTCAACTACAACCAGTTGTGTTCCAGCATAAATTTCGGATGAACTGGTGATTCGATTTAAATTTGAGAGAGATTGTATGGGTATGTTGTATTTATAGCTCAGGGATTCCAATGTTTCCCCAAGTTGAACGGTTTTAGTCGTCAAAACACCTTTGATGCCTTCAAGGCCCGGAATGAATAATTCCTGACCAGCAGATATTGAATTTGGGTCGACTAACTGGTTTGCCGCAATTAGCTCCTGTACTGTTAAACCCAGGCGCGCAGCTATTTCACCCAATGTATCGCCTGGTTGAACAATGTAAACAGCAGTGTCCGCGTTGTCTGTCTGAGCAAAAACCGAGTTTTGAGCAGGGGATAAAAATATGGAGAGAAGGATAATAATACCGATAATTTGTTTATACATCTTTAAATTCTAATTGATCCCCAATTTGGAAATCCGACAAATGGTTTACGTGTGTTTCTAATATATAACGACCTGGAGCAGAAGGGCTGTAAATAGGTCCCCATCGTTTTGCGAGTTTCGCGTCAACCACCTCAAATTTGTTATTGATCCAAACGGCACAAATGTCAAACCGCATGAACATCATGTGAATTGAAGCAGCTGCACGACTTTCCTTATTTTCTACCAACAAGAGTCCTGTGCCTTTTTTGAGTTTGGAGCGAAACATCAAACCTAAAAAGCGGCACCAGGTATTGTCACAAAAACCGGCCGAAATTGGAGCGGCAGCAGGGTTCGACAGGTTGTGGACTAAAACATTTCGCATAGACAAAAATGTTATTTATCTGCAGAAGCGGTTGTGGTTTTGGAGGATAATACCTTTTCGATGCTTTCCAAGAGCTCTTGAGGATGAAAAGGTTTGCTGATGTAATCATCAACTTTTGCGATATATAGACCCAGGACGCGGTCAATGGGTTGTGATTTCGCCGTTATGATGATGATAGGAATATTCTTTGTGATTTCATTTGATTTGAATCGTTGGTAGAGATCCCAACCGTCTAAATCGGGCATCATCAGATCCAGCAAAACAAGGTCGGGTTTTTCAGCTAAAACCATCTCTAATCCTTGTTTTCCACCGTGAGCGCCCTTTACCACAAAACCGCGACGGTTTAGAATAAGAGTGACAAGATCGATCATTTCAGGATCATCTTCAATGTAAATCACATTTCGTGGTAAATTTGTTTCCATGGGTTCTCCTGTCTAATAATTAAGTTTACCACAGGCGAAAAAGAAAGCATACTAAAATGAAAATATCAACTTGGAATGTAAATGGTTTTAGAGCAGTGCTTCAGAAAGGTTTTCTTGATTGGGCGAAGTCAAGTGAATCGGATGTGATTTGCTTGCAGGAAATCAAAGCCAAACAAGATCAGGTGGATGAGGATCTACAAAGTCTGAATGAATATCAGGCTTTTTGGAATCCGGCAGAAAGGGCTGGCTATAGCGGTGTATTAACTTACAGCAAAATAGAACCAGATGAAATACGCTATGGTTTAGGGATTCCACGTTTTGATGAGGAAGGAAGACTTATACGCGTTGAATTTCCGAAATTTTATCTATACAATATTTATTTTCCAAATGGCAAAAGAGATCAGGCTAGACTGGATTACAAGCTGGACTTCTATGCTCAGTTACTTGAGGAGTGTGACCAGTTGCATAAAGATGGAAAGCGGATTGTGATAACGGGAGATTTTAATACCGCACACAATGAGATTGATCTTGCGAACCCCAAAGCTAATTCAACGGTCTCGGGCTTTTTGCCTGAAGAGCGCGAATGGATTGATAGATATTTGGAGCATGGTTTTGTAGATGCTTTTCGCGTGCTTTATCCTGAAAGAGTCCAGTACACCTGGTGGACGTATCGATTTGGCGCTCGAAAGCGGAACATTGGCTGGCGATTGGATTATTATCTGGTTTCAGAAAGTATGATGGATTATGTGAATGATGTAGTAATACATGATCAGGTTTTGGGTTCAGATCATTGCCCTGTCACGCTTGAACTTAAGGATATACCGTGATCATGATCCTTCCATAATTTTTCCATTGTCGTTCAAACTCCGCGTCTTGTTTCCAGATGACTTCAGCCCGGTTATGGGCTGGATCCACGAAGCCCCATCCAAGTTTTTCGTTTTGAGCGACCAGGATCATGTAGTGAGCCCAAATTGGTTTCCATTCCCCGATGATTGTGATGGGAATATTGCCTTGCCGCAATGTGCGGATCAACGCTGAATTTGTTTGAAATGCATTCAAGGTTACAGACAGACCAAAATCGTGGATCACATGGGCAACTCCCCAGGGGAATGTTGCCCAATTGGGAATGCGTTGCAAGGTGGGTAAAACTCCTCGCCAACGAATTGCGTTCATTTGTTTTCCCAGCTTTGATCCCTCAAGCCCTGTAAGGTTTAGTGCGCGTAAAACGATGGCGGCGCTGAACGGCCCGCAATCATTTGTTTTTCCCTGGCAGTGATGGGCTTGTAAAAGGCTTTTAAGATAAGGGGTTGAGATCATCAGAAGTAGGCTGTAAATAGTTTTCTATTTTTGAATAGCAACATTTAATTCATCACGGTATAATTCATGTGAAGATTATACAATCTTTTTAAAATAATAGTGACTATAACAATAATGTGGAATTACTGAGTTTTATGCAACATTGACGAGTTTGTAACAGGAGGCAAATTCTGGAATGCCAAAACAACGAATATTGCTAGTGGATGATCATGAAGTTGTTCGATTGGGGTTAAGGGCTTTGCTGGAACATCATCCACAATTTGAGGTAGTTGGAGAGGCGTCTAACTCGAAAGAGGCTTTGGATCAGGTTGAACTCACTCATCCAGACATTGTATTGATGGATATTCGATTGCCAGGTGCTTCTGGTATTGAAGCCTGTGAGGAAATCACTCGCAATTATCCGGATTCCAGAGTTGTTATGCTAACTTCTTATGCAGAAGACGAGATGCTTTTTTCTGCAATCCGCGCTGGCGCATCGGGGTATATTTTGAAACAAATTGGAGGCGATGACTTGATCCGGTCCATTGAGGCGGTGGGGCGGGGCGAAGCGCCATTGGATCCTGCTGTTACCCAACGTGTGTTTCAGGAAGTCCGCAGAGCAGTTAAAGAGGAAGAGGCCTCCGCATTTGCGAACCTCAGCCAGCAAGAGCGGCATGTTCTTCTTCTCGTGTCTGAAGGAAAAACGAATCGCGAGATTGCAAAAGCTTTGTTTTTAGGGGAAGGCACAGTTAGAAATTATGTGAGCAGCATTCTGTCGAAATTAGGGGTAAGCAACCGGGCAGAAGCTGCCGCTTATGCTGTTGAACATAATCTGAAAGAGTATTTATAGATCGTCTGGTCAGGGAACAAGGTCAACCCAAAGCTGTTTCATCAATAACGCGTCATTTTCCATGGCGGGGCTTTCGCATAGAATTCGGCCTGAACAATTATATTCTTTTAGCACAGTGAATAACGCTTGCAGATTGAAATCCGAGTCGGCAAGTGGAAGATGATTTTTCTCACCTTTAGCGGTGTATTCAATACCCGAAAGATGAATGTGGAGTAAAGAGAGGGCTTTCTGGCCAAGTGATGATGCATAGGTATCCAGAAGCCGTCGCCATTCATCCGCCGAGTTCATGCTACCGTTTCCTGGACGGGCGTGAAGATGTGCAAAATCCAGGCAAGGTTGGACGCCTTCAAACTCCTTGCTCATTTTCAAGGTGTCGTCCAGCGAGCCAAGCATGGCGGATTTCCCCATGGTTTCTGGTCGCAATATAACTTGAATATGTTTTTCGCTCAATGTCTGCAAGACATTTTCCAGACGTTGTAAAGCGATTTTCAGAACAAAATCAGGGGGTTGTCCAAAATATGATCCCGGGTGAAAAACGATATCCGTGGCGCCAGCCAGAAAACCAAATGTTGCGGCATCGATAAGGCGTTGTCGTGATTTAGGCCATTCCGTTTGATCTGCATTCAAGTTGATGTAATAGGGGGCATGAACACTGATATAGACATCTTGCTCCAGTGCTGTTTTTCTTATTTGCCCGCAGGTGCTTTCTGAAACCCGAACAGAGCGTACCCAGCCCAATTCAAGCGCATTTAAGTTTAGAGAGCGCAGTCTTAATATAGCTCCAATGCTGCCTCCTGGTTTTGCGGGAGTTGAAAGTGGGCTGCCCACTGTGCCAAAACGGAAAGTGTTCATTTGAAGTTGTTCCAAGCAGCTATAAAAATAGACTTGCAATACGATCGACTAAAGGTGGACCTAATATTAGCATGCCAATTATGATCGAGAAAAATGCCGCGACCAGTACAGAAGCAGCGCTAACATCTTTTGCTTTCTTTGCGAGTGGGTGAAAATCAGGCGAAGACAAATCGACAGCAGTTTCCAAAGCTGTATTAACAAATTCGGTGACCCAGACGATGGAGAAAGTTAGAACCAATAAAACCCACTCCACCCGCTCCAGTTTAAGCCATAATCCAAGAATTATGACACAAATGGTAGCAAGACAATGGATGAAGATATTGTGCTGGGTCTGAAAAACCGAGAAAAGCCCCGAAAATGCATGTTTGAAAGATTGCGCTCGACCCCAAAGATAGCGCTTCATGATATCTTTATGCCTCTGGAAGTTGGTTAATGTTAACGGAAAGATTTTTCAAAAGTTTCTCCTGTTTTTGCCACATTTCTTTTTTATTTGTTTCCGTGTCATGATCAAATCCCATCAGGTGCAGCATGCCATGAATAATCAGTAATTGGACTTCGTTTTGCACAGAATGACCCGCGAGCTCAGCCTGTGCCATTGCGCGAGGGTAGGAAATAATGATGTCGCCAAGATATCGCCGACCTGTTTCAGGGTCAATGTCTTCAGAGGAAAAAGATAATACGTCAGTAGGCGAGTCGATGCCTCTGAACTGCGCGTTCAGTTTTTGAATCCCCAAATCACTTTCAAAGACAATCGAAACATCAACTTCAGATGAGAAATTTTCATGCTCGGTGATTGCCAAGACAGTTTTCTCGATCAATCTCTGCTCAATCTCTTGAGTGTAAATTTCTGGGATGATGATATTAATCATAGAAATAATCACGTGGATTTAACGGGTATCGTTTTTTGTTCTTCCCCGGTATTCCTGCCGTGCGCTTTAGAGGTTTTGTTAATCTCTTCAGCCGTTTTGGGGTATTTGATTCGTGGGTGATAAGTGGTCTTCAGTGTTGAAACAAAAGCTTCCGCAACCTGATTTAATTCTTTGTAGGTGATTTGGGTATCGTCCAATTGACCAGATCGTCGAATATAATCAAAGCTATCGCGGATGAGAGCGCGAATTTCGTCGTCTCCTTGTGGCACCTCAGCCCTTGCGCGCGCTTCAACCCCATCAGCCAGCATTAATAAAGCGGTTTCTCGAGATCCAGGTTTGGGTCCGGGATAACGGAAGTCTTCGATATCAACCAGTTCGGCTTTATTATTAACCGCTTTAAGTGCTTGATTGTATTGATAACGGGTAATTAAGGTTCCATGATGTTCCAGCATAAAATCCTGTATGCGAGCTGGCAACCGGTATTTTTGCGCAAGTTTTACCCCATCTGAGACATGTTTAATAATCGTTTGGGAGCTAGTTTTAGGATCAATGTCGTTGTGGGGGTTAAGCTTTCCACGAACCTGATTTTCGATAAAGAAAGAAGGATTTAGCGCTTTTCCAGCGTCGTGATGTAAGGCGCCTACCCGAACCAATAATGCGTCAGCACCTATTGCTTTAGCTCCTTGTTCAGCTAAATTGGCAACCATCAGACTGTGTTGATATGTACCAGGCGCGTTTTGCAGAATAAATTGAAGCAGCGGGTGATCAGGCCGCGAAATTTCTAAAAGTTGTAAGGCGGTGGTGACACCAAGAATTTGCGCGAAGATAAACTGTAGGAGAAGGGTAATGCTGGCAGAAAACATGCCATTAAGAAAAGCGGCACCAATGAGTGTTGCTATACCTACCAGGTCTGTTTTGGATCCAGGCAGGCGATAAGCAATAATAACCGATGATCCCGCAATCGCAACGGCAATTCCTGCCCAAAAGAAGCTGGCAATACGGCGTCCTTTTCCTAAAATCAAAATACCGCATAAACTGGCGAGTAAGTAGTAAAGCGTAAGATCAAGGCTGAAATTAGTACCATAAGCCGCCATAATACTGAGAATTAAGGAAAAAATCATGCCGGTACCAGAAGCGTACAGGCTTGAAATTGTTAAACCCAGTGCTGGAATTGGGAAGAAGTATGGGATAACCACGCGGTTAGGGATAATCAGCCGCGCTGAGTAAAGAAAACCAATAAAGCTAATTGCAATGATCAACAAACCACGTTGGTCAGCACGAAGCGGATCCTGGGTTTTGCTCAGATACAATACGATAAACAGGGCCGCCAGGATCACTAGGACTGAAGAACCAATGATGTCCTCGGTTATGTTTTGAGGCTGCACTAGATTGTATTCATTTAATGCTTCCCAAATGAGAGGCGTGATTACCTGACCTCTTTGCACAATACTTTCGCCGGAAATGTATTTACGAGAAACTGGCGCAACTGCTTCTCGCGCTTTTTGCTGCAGGCTTTCAGTTTGTGTTTCACTATAAATGCTATTTGCGACGACAAAAGGTGTGGCAAGCTCTTCAACAATTTCAGCTTCGTTTTGGGACAAGGAAAAACTGACCAGAGCCGGCACATTATGGCGCACTTCATTCAGTTGATCTTCTCGAATGGTCGTGCGCATCGTTTTCTCAAGAACGATTAAAGCTTCGCTCTGAGTAGTTTCCCAATCTTCCTGATTAAGTTCGAGAATCTTCTGGGCTAGCTGTGGGGTGATGTTTATCTCTGCTAAATTCCCCAGATCAGAAATTTTTTCTTCCTGAGTGGCCAGAGGATCATCACGCACAATGGATATGTATTTGAAGGCGGTGCGCAATTTTTCAATTTGACGTCGCGTAATGCTGGGATCTGCAGGAAGATATACATTTGAAACTGCTCTTTCGGCATCTTCACGCGCCTGTTCGGTTAGAATCTCGCTTTCAAATGTGATAGTGCTGGGTGCCTGTATATCCTGGCTTGCGACGTCTCCAGCTTTAAGTAAGTATTGGGATGGGCGAGCGCTAATAGGCAGGATTAATGCGCCCCAAGTCAGGAGACTGGTTAAAGCTAAAACAATCAATCTCGTGAAGGGAAATTTTGTTGATTTTGACAATAATCGTTTATCGTTGGCCAAACCGCACAAGTCCTTAACTAGCTGAGTCTTTCGCGTACCATGGCACTGATTGTTGAATTTGGTGCCCGGCCAGCAACTTGTGGCACTAAAACCTTCATTACTGCCCCCATTTCCTTCAGGCTGGTTACACCAAGATCTTTTATGACCAATTCAACTATTTTGGCAAGGTCATCATCAGACAATTGTTTTGGCAGAAATGTTTCTAATACCTTTATTTCGGCCTCGTTGGCCATAATCAGGTCGGCGCGATCCGATTTCTTTGCGTCTTCAATTGCTTCGCGCCGGAGCTTAATTTCTTTTTGTAAAACCCCAATCAGCGCCGTTTCATCCAATGGACCTTTGTCCACTTCCATTAGTTTAATATTAGAAAGGGTCATGCGGATGGTGGTTTTGCGGATTTGATCGCCAGACCGCAGTGCTTCTACTAATTCTTTTTGTAATTCTTCTTTTAAATTCATGTTTTTATTATACCTTTTTTGTCAAAATTATATATCCTAGTTACAACCTGTGTACGAATCGGTTTCAATTAGATCCTTAAGGGTTTCGAAAGTTGCGGTCCCGATACCTGATACTTGCATAAGGTCTTCCAGTTTATAAAAAGGTCCATTGTTTTCGCGAAAATCAATAATCGCGGTAGCCCGGGTTGCCCCTATTCCTGGCAGTGTTTGAAGCTGCTCCATAGTGGCATTGTTGATATTGATACATGTTATTGAAGTCTGAAACGCGTTTGAGCTTTGAACAACTCTACTATTTTCAACACTTAGGATTTCATCTTCTGGCGAAAGGCGAGAGGGAATGATGATAGAATCGCCGTCTTTGAGAGTGGAGGCAAGGTTTACGACAAGATTGTTTGCGTTTTGTGTAAATCCCCCAGCTTTCTCAATGGCATCTGATAAACGCGCATCTTTCTGCAATTGATAAACACCGGGCTGGAGGATTTCTCCTTGAATGGAGACCATGATGGGGGCAGTGGTTGGACGCGGGGTTAGAATGAGCGGTTCTCCTTTTGGGGGGGATACGGTGATGATAATGACACCCGCCGCCAAAAGCCCTAAAAGAATTCCAATTGCAAGGGTTCTTATTTCTTTCATAGCTGTTCTAAAATAACATCTTCCTCCGATACCAGTATAATATTGTCCGAGAGGATGTCAAGCAAAGGAGCTACATTTATTCTAGCCATGACGTTTGTTGGTAAATCGCCCAGATAGGTTAAAAGAAAAAAGCGCGATGATAAAGTGAAACCTGTGTTGGTCCAAAATATCGCCGCGCTTTGTTTTGATTAATCCATTTGCTGGCTGCAAGCAGACAGTAAAAACCAATCCCGTTTTTTAACTAATCGAAGCGGATTGTCCGATGGTTTTGGTGTTGAGTGATTGTTGTTGGTTGAGTAAAGTTTCACGCTCAAACATTGCGTTGAATGATGCGATAGCAACCTCGAGCATTTCTTTGGATGGTTCGCGCGTTGTCAGACCTTGTAAAGATAGATTAGGTCTGATCAGCATCTGAACAAACTTCGAATCCAAGTGATTGCCAGACCATCGAATATATTCATAAGAAAGCCCGGCTATCAAGGGCAGTAGAAGAATGCGGCTAACTAATCGCCATAAAAGAGGCATAGGTCCAAACAGAGAGAAAACCAAGATAGAGATAATCATCAACGTTAGCAGGAAGGCAGTTCCACATCGAGGGTGTTCAACAGAGAATTTTGAGACGTTCTCAGGGGTTAATTCCACACCAGCTTCAAAGGCGTTGATGGTTTTGTGTTCTGCGCCATGATACCCAAAAACTCTTCGAATATCTTCCATTTGACCAATTCCCCACATATATAAAATCAATAGTAGCAATCGTACTACTCCCTCAACAATATTGCCCCACCAGGCATTGATTTGTAGAGTGTTTTGTGCAAGTTGCCCAAGAGCGGCCGGGGCCAAAAAGAAAAGCGCGATTGCAATTGCAAAAGATGTGAACAAGGTCATATAAAGGGCTGGCCCCTCTATTTTTTCATCCTCTCCGGTTTGAAGATTTGCGGAAATTGTGAGGTATCGTGTTCCCAGTCCCAACGCATCCCATAATATAATAAGGCCTCTAAGAAGCGGAATATTTCTAAGAGAACTTTTGTATATACCTGATAAGTCTTCAACTTCAACAATAATTTCACCATCAGGATTGCGCATGGCAGCCGCGACAGCCTGGGAGCCGCGCATCATAACACCCTCAATGATAGCCTGTCCGCCGTATGAGGGTAATTTTTCGTTTTCCATAAAATTTCCACCTTAATCAGTTAATATTTCGCATGTTATAGAAGAAATGGATCAGTGTGTCAATCCCTTTGTAGAAAGTAGGTAAATGCAGTTTTTCATTTGGGGCATGGATATTATCATCGGGAAGCCCAAAGCCTGTCAAAACGGATTTAACACCCAGAATATCTTCCATGGTACTGGTTACGGGAACACTGCCGCCTTCCAGTTTATAAACTGGTTTTTCGCCAAAAACAGTTTCGAGACTTTGTGCGAGCGCTTGAGTCGCGGGTAATTGTGGATCGGTAAGGCAGGCAGGCCCTCCGGCCATTTTAATTACTTCCCAGCGGACTGTTGAAGGAGCATTATCGCGCAGGTATTGAATCAGCTGCTGGTAAGTTTCTTCAGGATTTTGGTCGGGCACAAGGCGGGTTGAAATTTTAGCCATTGCATAAGAAGGGATAACAGTTTTAGACCCCGGATCGATGAAACCAGAATACAAACCATTAATTTCAAGTGTTGGTCGGGCGCCCAAACGTTCCACCGCGGTATAGCCTTTTTCACCCTCCCAAAGTTCTGATGCGCCAGTTTGGCGGATATATTCCTTTTCTGAAAGGGGTAAACGTGCTAATTCGCGTCGTTCTTCTTCTGAGAGTATTCGCACTCTGTCATAAAAGCCGGGAAGTGTGACCCGGCCATTCTTATCATGCATACCAGCAATTAAATCCGCCATTACCTGGGCGGGGTTGTGGACAATACCACCAAACAAACCAGAATGAAGATCATGCTCAGGGCCAAAAATTTTTAGTTCAAAATAAGCCAGCCCCCGCAGCCCATAAGTGATTGTGGGGATGGTTGCTGAAATCATACCAGTGTCTGGATTTAAGGCTACATCGCACGAGAGCAATTCCTGATGAGAATCAATGAAGTTCTCTAAATTGGGAGAGCCTATTTCCTCCTCGCCTTCCACAATAAATTTAACGTTAACCGGGAATTCGGCATCTTGATTAAGAATTGATTCAACTGCTGCAAGGCTGATGATTACTTGCCCCTTCATATCTGAAGCACCGCGGGCATAAAGATTCTCGCCTTTTTGAATGGGCTCAAAAGGGTCAGATTCCCAGAGTCCAACAGGATCGGGGGGTTGGACGTCATAGTGCCCATACACAAGCACAGTGGGGGCTTGAGGCGCTTTAAGATATTCTCCATAAACTGCTGGATGCCCGCCTGTAGGATAAACGCCAACATTGTCCAGACCGATCTGACGCATCTTTGAGGCAATCCACTCCGCGGCTCGTTCCATGTCTTCTTTTTTGTTATCTTCTGTTGATACAGAAGGGATGCGAATTAATTCATTCAATTCCGATAAGAATTTAGACTTATTTTCTTGCGCGTATCGCAATGCTTTACTGCGGGAATCGGACATTTTTACTCCTTGCAAAGCCCCAGAAATATTTTTTGTTAGTTGAATTATATGCGAAACTAGTGAAACATGAAAATCTGACAATCTTTTTAGAAGTGATTGACCCTGTAAATCTTTGTGCTAAAATATAAATTATACTCACAAAATAATTATAAAGCATGGTTCGGTGGTCTGTTCAGATTTTTGAGCAGGCGTCGGGCCGGTCAGAGCCCCTCGAAAAGTGCCGCCTTCCTGTGCTCCCACCGAATCCTATGCCAATCTATAAAAGTTACTATATACCCCATTCAATACAAGACGCATTGAAGGTGTTAGACAACCAAACACCTGAAAAAGTACGCCTGATTGCAGGTGGCACTGATTTATTGCTGGACCTGCAGCAGGAAAGGCATCCACCTCTTGAGGCGTTAGTAGATGTCACTCAGATTCCAGAGTTACAGAAATTGGAGCCGATCGAGAATAAACTTTTCATTGGTGCGGCTGTGCCGCTCAAGGTGATTGCCAATTCTCCTCTGGTGCAACAGGGGGCGAAAGCGCTGTCAGAAGCAACGGGCTTGATAGGAGGGCCCCAGGTTCGTAATTCAGCAACACTTGGAGGGAATGTCGCACATGCTTTGCCCGCTGGAGATGGGACGATAGCCCTGGCGGCATTGGGGGCAACGGCGCAGATTGCGGCTAAAGCAGGAATTCGTGAGGTGCCCATGCTGGATCTGTATGCGGGGCCAGGAAAAACCAGACTAAAGTTGTGTGAAGAGATCTTGGTAGGTTTCTTTGTTCCCATAACTCAGAATTTGCAAGCTTCATCCTTTAAGCGTGTTATGCGTCCTCAAGGCGTGGCACTGCCAATTGTGAATATGGCGATTTGGGTGCAAAGAAATGATGCGAGAATTGCGGATATCAGGATTTCAGTAGGTCCAGCTGGTCCAACACCACAGAGAGGGTTTGCTGCCGAATCTGTTCTTATTGGGCGTCGTTTTGAAACAGAAACAGTCGATAGGGCTCTGGACGCATTATTGAACAGCGTACATTTCAGGACCAGCCCCCAGCGTGGGACGGCAAAATATCGGCGTCACCTGTGCGGAGTGCTGTTGAGAGACACCCTGCAAACTGCTTGGGAACGAACATTTTAATAAATCGGCACTTAGTGGTAGGGAGAGGTAATGGATAATCAAAATAAACTTGAGTTTACCGTGAATGGCAAACTTGTTTCGGTCGATGTTGACCCGGGGGAAATGTTAGCAAATGTTTTAAGAGAGAAATTATCCCTTACTGGGACAAAAATTGGGTGCAATGAGGCTGAATGTGGCGCCTGTACAGTGCTTGTGGACGGAAAACCAGTACTTTCATGTACTTTTCCTGCTTTGCGTGCTCAGGGGTGTGAAGTTTTAACTATTGAGGGACTAGCTCTGGTTAAAGATGGCAAGAAAAAACTACATCCCCTGCAACAGGCTTTTGTAGATTATGGAGCAGTTCAATGTGGCTTCTGTAGTCCTGGGCAGATCATGACTGCGTATGCGTTGTTGCAGGAAAATCCCAGACCAACAAGTGAAGATATTCGCCGCGAGTTAAAAGATACTTTGTGCAGGTGCGCTGGTTATCCAACAATAGAGAAGGCGATTCTTGCAGCTGGAAAGTCTTTAGAGACTGGTGAGGATCTAGATCCACCGGTTATACCCATTTCAAAACATTCTGGAAGCTCTGTAGGGAGAATGTTTCCTCGACCAGAAGCAGTTGAAAAAGTGACCGGTGATGCTTTATTTACAGATGATATTAAGTTCGAGGGAATGCTTTATGCGCGGGTTAAACGAGCCGGGGTACCGCATGGGATCCTGAGCAAACTAAAGGTTGAAAAAGCCCGCATTTTGCCCGGCGTTCAGGCTGTTCTCACCGCTGAAGATGTTCCTGGTGAGAATATTCACGGTCTGGTGATCCCTGATTGGCCGGTTTTGGTTGCCCTTGGCGAAAAAACACGATATGTCGGTGATGCGGTTGCAATTGTTGCTGCTGATACAGCAGATATCGCAGAACAAGCTCTGAGATTGATTGAAACAGAATTTAATGAATTACCTGTTATTACTGATCCAGTAAAGGCTTTAGAGCCGGATGCGGTCAAAATCCATGAAAATGGCAACTTGCTAAAACATATTAAGGTTCGTAAGGGTGATATTGAGGAAGGATTTGCCAGCTCAGATGTGATAATAGAGCATACTTTTCATACTGCCACAACCGACCACGCATTTTTAGAACCAGAGTGCAGTATTGCGAGACCTTTGCCGGATGGACGAATGGAAGTATATGTTGGATCGCAAATTCCTTATGAAGACCGCGAGCAAATTGCACACGCGTTAGGTTGGGAGGAGGAAAGGATCCGCGTTAGAGGGATGCTGATTGGTGGTGGGTTTGGCGGAAAAGAGGATATCGCAGGGCAGATACACGCCGCGCTTCTGGCAAATCATACTGGGAAACCGGTCAAACTTCTCTACGACCGGCATGAAAGCCTGATAGCTCACCCGAAGCGCCATGCAACGCAAATCCGTGTTAAGGTCGGCGCCATGAAAGATGGTACCCTGGTTGCTGTTGAGACGGAGTTATATGGAGATACAGGAGCTTATGCTTCTTTGGGCGAATATGTAATGACCAGAGCGACCACGCATTCGGCGGGGCCATATGTTATTCCTCATGTTAAAGCGGATTGTTATGCTATGTACACCAACAATCCCCCTTCTGGAGCGTATCGAGGTTTTGGCGTAACGCAATCCGCTTTTGCTGTTGAAACGATGATGGACATGCTCGCAGAAAAGTTGCAGATTGACCCTATCGAACTTCGCCGCAAGAATGCGTTACAAGTTGGATCGGTTACAAATACCGGACAGGTCTTGAAGGATAGTGTTGGATTGTTGGAGTGTATCGATAAAACAGAGCAAGAAATTTATCGTTTATCCGGTGAAAATCCCTTCCGGTCCAGATCAATGCCGGGGGAAGATCATAAGAAACGCGCCTGGGGATTTGCTGCCGCTTATAAAAACACAGGATTGGGCGGTGGCGCACCAGATCACGCTGGAGCGATTGTTGAGTTGTTCCCAAACGGAAAATTTGAGGTACGTACCTCGTCCGCGGATCTTGGACAGGGGCTTGTAACAGTTTTACAGTTAATTGTCTCAGAAGAATTGCAGGTGCCGGTTGATCAGGTTCAGGTGTTGTTATCTGATACTGATTTGACTCCTGACGGGGGGCCAACGACTGCGTCCCGACAGACTTTTGTGAGCGGAAACGCGGGGCGAATGGCATCCAAAGCTATGAAAGAAGCGATCAGCAGTACGATCGCCGAGAAATATGATGTTTCCCCGTCTAAAGTGCGGTTTGAAAATGGATTTGTGAAATTTGGCGATAGCGCGATTTCCATGAGCGAGGTTTACGCTGCGATGAAAGAAGATGGTAAAGAGCCCAAAGTGCTATACGATTACTGGGCGCCAGAAACGATACCACTTGGCGAAACGGGTGACATGCATTTTGGTTTCTCATTTGCCTCGCAGGCAGCAGAGGTAGAGGTTAATACCTTGACAGGCGAGGTGCAAGTTTTGAGAGTTATCGCGGCGACTGATGTGGGCACAGCTTTGAATCCGCTTGGTTTGCAGGGTCAGGTTGAGGGCGGTGTAGTAATGGGGATTGGGAATGCCCTTATAGAGAAGTTTATTGTAGAGAATGGAATAGTGATTACTGACAGACTGGCTCGCTATAGAATCCCTTCGATAGCTCAGACTCCGGAGATCATTTCAATTATTGTGGAAGACCCAATCGCTGAAGGGCCTTTTGGTGCCAAGGGAGTCGGTGAAATAATCAGCATTCCAACCACACCAGCGATTACTAACGCGATTTATAACGCGGTTGGCGTACGAGTTGATTGTTTGCCTGTTGATCAAGAATTGATTGTAACCGAATTGTACGATTTGAAGGAGTGATAAATGCTCATCATAAACGGAAAACTAATAACCTGGGAAAAAGACAACCGAATTCTGGAAGGGTATGCACTACGTGTTGAGAACGATAAAATTGTTGAGATTGATGTTCAGCAAAAGCTGCTTGAACGTTTTCCAGATGAAGAGCAATTGAACGCGCATGGCCAGTATGTTATGCCAGGGAATGTTTGCGCACATACACATTTTTATGGAGCATATGCCCGTGGGATGGGAATACCTGGGCCTGCTCCCAAAAATTTCCCTGAAATTTTAGGGAAGCTCTGGTTTAAGTTGGATCAGGCGTTGACAATGGAGGATGTTCGGTATTCTGCGCTTGTCTGCATTATCGATGCAATAAAACACGGAACAACCACTTTGATTGATCATCACGCCTCTCCAAATGCAATTACCGGTTCTCTTGATGAAATCGCTAAGGTTGTTGAAGAATCAGGTGTGCGGGCTGCGTTGTGCTACGAAGTAACAGACCGCGGTGGCGAAGAACGAATGCGGGCCGGTATAGATGAAAATGTTCGGTTTATCAATTTTGTAAAACGTGAAAAACCATTGAACGGAAGATTGGCTGCCACTTTTGGGCTTCACGCCGGGTTGACTCTTTCTGAGAAAACACTTGATTTATGCCGTGACGCTATTCCCGATGGCAGCGGTTTTCATATTCATGTTGCAGAAGATCCGTCTGATGAATATGACAGTCTGGCCAAAAGCGGAATGCGTGCAGTGGATCGCTTGCAGAAACACGGTATTCTGGGACCCAAAACAATCGTTGCCCATGCGGTTCATGTTGACACACAGGAAATTAATATCCTGGCAGACACAGGTACATGGGTTACCCACCAACCACGTTCCAATATGAATAATGCCGTGGGCATCGCGGCGGTTGAATCGATGATGAGGGCTGGCGTGAAGATGGGCTTGGGTAATGATGGAATGTCAAATGATATGTGGGAGGAGTGGAAAACGACCTATTTTGTACACAAATTTGCCAATCGGGATCCACGCCGCATGTCTGCGGCAGATATTGCTCAGATGGCGGTTTATACCAACGCGGAGCTGGTTAATAGTTTGTTTGCATCTGGTCCTGTTGGCATACTTAAACCCGGAGCGCAAGCGGATATTATTTTTGTAGATTATCACCCGTACACCCCAATGACTTCTGGAAACCTTCCTTGGCATATTGTATTTGGTTTTCATTCCAGTATGATCACTATGACGATGGTCGATGGTAAAGTGTTGATGGAGCATAGGGAATTACTGACTTTGGATGAAGATAAAATTGCTTCTGAGGCGCTGCAAAATGCTCCCGGTGTATGGGAAAGATTTGAGAAGCAATTCTAAAGCTATTTGGTGATAAAAAAAGGAGGCAATGTGAGCGACGAGGTTATATCCGAGATCAAAACTATTACAATATTGGGCGGCACAGGTAAAGAAGGTAAGGGTCTGGCTTATCGGTGGGCAAAAGCCGGGTATCGAATCGTGATAGGCTCGCGGCAGACAGAGAAAGCGCAGGCCGCCGCCGCATCAATTCGCGAATTGTTCGACTATGCTGTAAATGTGGAGGGGTTGCCAAACCCTGAAGCAGCCCAACAGGGCGATATCATTGTGATGACGGTTCCTTTCAATGCGCATGTGGCAATGCTTGAAGGAATCAAACCATACGTTCAAGGCAAGATTTTTATAGATGTCTCAGTCCCACTGGTCCCTCCTAAAGTGACAAAAGTTCAAATGCCAGAGGCGGGTAGTGCCGCGCAGGAAGCGCAGCAAATTCTCGGGGAGAATGTATCAGTGGTGGCCGCTTTCCAGAATATTTCATACGAAAATCTTTTAAAAGATGAGAAAGTTGATTGTGATATTCTGGTTTGTGGGACAGGAAAAGCCAACCGGCAGGTAGTATTAAATTTGGTAAAAGAAGCTGGGCTTATCGGTTGGGATGCGGGTGTGATAGAAAACAGTGTTGTGGTAGAAGGATTAACCTCAATTTTAATTGGACTTAACAAACAATATGGCGTTGAGGCATCGGGGATTCGAATAACTGGCATAGATCGCGCCGAATGATTTGGCAATCTTGTGTCAAGAATTCTGTCCGCAATAATTTTTTCCACTCTGTTATTCGGGGTGGAGAACCGGGAAGTATTTTTAAGTGTGTTGAGTTTTAACCCATGCCTTTAACTTTGACCGCCTTATCAGGGATACCAATTATTCAACCAGGTGATAGTCTCGGAAACTTTATTTATGCGGCAGATCGGAAGAGCGTCGTGTAGG